>ERZ779626.286-NODE-286-length-33749-cov-7.878435_pt1 | contig 33749 bp, 28 predicted proteins | sample MGYA00514209_ERZ779626 | MGnify/ENA primary metagenome ERZ779626 (study PRJEB29562, sample SAMEA4376713) | mouse gut metagenome | isolation source: Cecum | study: EMG produced TPA metagenomics assembly of the A DSS colitis mouse model was used to assess the...
ATTCTGCTTTTGGTGCTGCTTTTTTCTCAGGTCTATTCCAAGGGAATCGTAACGACCATGGTGGAGCTGGCCAAGCATACGGAGGAGATGAAGAACGCCGGGGATGGGGCCACTCGGCGGCTTTCGGAAAGATGGCCGGAGAGAAGGGATGAAATCCGGGTTCTGGCGGATACGCTGGACGATTTCTATCGGCAGATCAGAGAAGGGTATCTGAAGCTGGAGGAGGAGAACAAGCGGCAGGAGATATTTCTGCGGGCATCCTCCCATCAGCTCAAGACGCCCATTGCCGCCGGTCTTCTGCTGGTGGACGGCATGATGGGCCAGATCGGCAAATACAAGGATACCGGACGGTATCTGCCCAAGGTGAAGGAGGAGCTTCTGTCCATGAGCAAGATCGTGGAGGACATCTTGTACCTGAACCGCTGTGCGGACAACATACAGCTTCAGCAGGTGGACATAAAGCAGCTTTTGGAGGAGCGCATACTGGCCTATCAGGTGGTTCTTGGGGATAGGCGCATCGGGGTGGAGCTGATACAGAATCAGGGACTGACCGTTTATACGGACGAGATGATGGCGCTGCAGATCATAGACAATCTGCTGTCCAATGGGGCAAAGTATACGCCGGAGGGCGGATATATGGAGATCGCTCTGTGCAGCGACGGGAGGGTACGGATAGAAAACTTTGGGGTGACTGTTCCGGAGGAGCTGCTGCCCCATATTCTGGAACCCTTCGTCAGCGGCAGCCACGGGAAGGAGACGGGAGGCGCCCGCAGTCAGGGGCTGGGCCTATATATCGCATCGTATTATGCCAAAAAGCTGGGTATCCATTTTGAGGTCTTCAACGGGGAGAACAGTGTGGTGGCCGAGCTTTGGTTTCCGGATTCCTGAATCTTCTTCTTTTTACTCCATGAAGATTCATCCCTTCTTCATCCGAAATTCATAGGGAACCGTTAAAATAAGAAGCAGATAAATGCATATGCCAAATGAAAAAGAGCATTGGCCCAAGGGGCCCCAGAGAGGCAGATGCAGGGCTGGAATAGGAGGTTTGCTATGCTGTTATCGATTCAAAATCTGGAGGTGCGGTACGGTTCCAACAAGGCTCTCTCCATAACGGCTCCCATAGAACTGGAGGAGGGGGACCGGGTGGGGGTGATCGGCGCCAACGGCGCGGGAAAGACCACTCTGGTAAAGAGCATTCTGGGGCTGGTGCCTTATGAGGGAACTATCAGGACGGAGCTTTTGCCGGAGCAGATGGCGGTACATATGCAGTTCAATGAATATACCGACAACATGTGCGTCAAGTATGTCATGGAGGCCATTCTGGACACGGACATTTCCAAAAATAAGAAGCTGCAGGAGCTGATTGATTTCTTTGAGTTTGGGGACTGTCTGCGGAAGAAATATTCAAAGCTTTCCGGCGGGCAGAAGCAGCGTTTCACCATTATCATGGTGATGATGCAGGATGCCCCGCTGACCTTTTATGACGAGGTGACTTCCGGGCTGGATTTCGAGACCAGACAGAAGCTGGTGGAAAAACTGGTGGAATGGTATAGGGGGAGAGATGCAGGTTTTTTCATGGTGTCCCATTATTATGAGGAGCTGGATCAGCTGGCGGATAAGCTGCTGATTCTTGACAAGGGCAAGGTGGTTGCTTACGGCAGGCGGCAGGAGCTGTTTCAGAAATACTGCGGCCGGGCGGTGATCATCATGGACAATACTCCCCAAAACGAAGCTCTCATGAAGGGAGCGGAGAGGATGAGTTCCCCCAAACATTTGATTGCGGTGTCCTGCGGCAGCGAGGAGAAGGAGCGGGAGATCACGAGAGTGCTTTTGCTAAACGACGTGAACTACAAGCGGAGCAACAACGACATCGAAATGCTCTATATCAATGCCAAGGAGGCGGAGGCCGGGACAAGAGGGGCTGCCGCAAAAAATGTCGGGACAAGGATGGCTTATAAGGAGAAGGAGGCGGGGGAATGAAAGGCAGGAGAAAATTGTTTTCAAGACGTATGCTTATTTTTGAGTTCCGCAATGTCATAGGGAATCCCTACGTGCATATTTTTGGAGTGGGAATGCCAATTCTGATGATGGTGATCATCACTCGGGCGGTGCTGGGGGAGATAGCGGAGACGGAGATGCTGGCCACCGTGACCACCTCGGTTTTTCTGGGAATCGGAGCTATGATTCCCATGGCAACCATATTCATGGGATACGGCATAGCCCATGCGCAGGAGCTGGAAAAGGGGATTCCCCAGAGGATGGAGCTGTTCGGCATCGGAATCAAAATGTCGCTGTGCAGCAGAATCCTTTCCGAGGTGATCTTTATGGTGCTGGCCTTCTGCGTTTACTTTGCAGCGGGATATGCATTGGCGGATGTGAAAAGTCCCGCTGGATGGGGACTGGCCATATACGTGGTCTGTATACTGACGCTCAGCGTCATACTGTTCTGCCTTGCCCATGCCATCGCCTCCATGCTCAGGAAATTTTCCCTTGTCTATTGCGTTACCATGTTGATATACTTTGGCATGATGATCTTGGGGGGGATGATGGGAATCAGCTTTGACAACATGCCCTCAGCCATGCAGGCAGCGGCCAAGCTGCTGCCGGTGACTTATATCAATCGGGATTTTGCAGCCATATGGGTGGGGGAAAGCTACAATTTCATGCCCATGGTGCAGTCTTATCTGCTGCTTGGGGCGGTGGCAGGCATTTTGCTCTTCTTTACCGTGAAGCGTGATTCCAGAAAACTCCACTGATACAGCGGCATAAAGAGGAGGCATAATGAGGAAAAGACCATTGTTCACGGCGGCCCTGCTGGCTGTACTCCTTACGGCCCTATGGCTGGAGATAGGAGGAGCAGGCCGGGCAGGGCCCGGACAAGTGGGCCCGGGGGAGCTTGAAGCATCCTCTGGGCTGCTTGTGACAGGGCAGGTATATCAGAAGGACGAGACATCCATTTATCTAAAATCCGTATCTCTCATGCAATCATCAGATGCCCATGGGCAGTGGTCCCAAGAATCGGGCAGTAAAATTCCGTGTCAGGACAATTTCATATGCGAGACACAGCAGGGGATGGAAATTCCTCTGGGGAGCACAGTGACTCTTAAAGGCGTGTATGCGCCTTTTTCCCGTGCCACCAATCCGGGAGAGTTTGATTCCGCAGGATACTATGAAACGCTGGGAATCGGCGGCAGGATCAGAAAGGCGTCGATTGTGGCGGTGGAAGAAGGGCATTGGCCCGTGCGGGAGGGGCTGTTTCGGCTTAAATGCCTTCTGCGGGATCGGCTGTACCGCATTCTGCCCCAAAAGGACGCGGCGGTCATGAGCGCGTTGCTGCTGGGGGACAAGAGGGGGCTGGAGGACGAGGTGAAGGATCTGTACAAAAGAAACGGAATTCTGCACATCCTAAGCATCTCTTCCCTGCATATCACCATCATCGGCATGAGCGTGTATAAGCTGCTGCGGAGACTGAGGATGCCGATGGTTCCGGCAGCTTTGGCGGGCTGCGGGATTTTGCTCTTATATGGGGGGATGACGGGGTTTGGGGTGTCCGCCTGCCGGGCCATAGGAATGTACCTGATTAAGATGCTGGGGCAGATGGCGGGCAGAACCTATGATATGCCCACCGCTCTGGGGGTGATGGGAGCGGTGATGGCGGCGGGAAATCCCCGGTATCTCCACAACAGCGGGTTTCTGCTTTCCTTCGGGTCGGTGCTTGGAATCGCGGCGCTGTATCCTAGGATCTCGCCGGATATGCCTCCGGAGCGTAAAAAACAAAAAGGGGCAGAGCTGTGTCCGGGGCTGCCGGAGCCGGTTCGGGGCATGGCTTGTGCATGGACGTCGCTGCTCTGCGCAATGGCGCCGGGGCGTGTCTTGCGGTTCCTGCGCCAATCTTTCTTTGCCAGCTTGTCCATCACATTGTCCACGCTGCCCATTCAGCTTTGGTTCTATTACGAGATCCCGGTCTATGGGGTGATTTTAAATTTATTCGTTCTTCCCTTTATGAAGCCTATGATGATAGCGGGACTGCTGGCAATGGGTGTGCCGGGGCTTGGGGGACTTGGGATGGTGAACCATGTCATTCTGGAAGGGTATGAGCTGCTGTGCAGATGCTTTGACGGGCTGCCCTTTCGCACATGGAACCCCGGCTGCCCGCGGCCTTGGCAGATAGGGGTATATTATCTGTTTCTTGGGGCAGGGGCGCTGCTTCTAAAGCGTATGAAAAAGGGCAAGGCGGAGAAGCCCTTGCCGAAGAAAGGACAAAAGGAAGGGAAAAGAAACCTTGGACGGAGCCTCATGGGGATAAGTCTTATGGTCTCTGGGGTGCTGCTGCTTGGGATCAGGCCCCCTGAGGGAAACAGCGTCACCTTTCTGGACGTGGGGCAGGGGGACTGCATTTTGGTTAGGGTGGATTCAGGGCAGACCTATGTGTTTGACTGCGGCAGCACCAGCCGCGGCGGGGTGGGAAAATATGTGCTGCTGCCATGTTTGAAATACTATGGCATCCATGACATAGACGCCTTGTTTTTGTCCCACCCGGATGCGGATCATGTGAACGGCGCGCTGGAGCTGCTGGCCCTGAGCGGAGAAAATGGGATTGAGATCAGGCAGCTGGTGCTGCCTGCCATTTGCGAGGCCCGGAGGGAGGAGCAGCTGGGGGAGCTGGCGGAGGCTGCTTGGGCCTCGGGCTTCAATGGGCCTACTGCAGTGGGATATGTGGCTGCAGGGGAGAGCTGGGACTGCGGCGGAGCGGTGTTTACTTGTCTGCACCCCTCCGCAGGGTATGGAGGGGAGAACCCCAACGAGTATTCCCAGTGTATTTTGGTAGAATTTAGGGAAAAGACCGGGGGAGGCGGTGTCCTAAGATGGCAGGTGCTTCTGACGGGGGATGTGGAGGGAGACGGGGAGGAGGCTTTGCTGGAGGAACTCAAAAAAAGAAATGTCAGGGAGATTGCGGTGCTCAAGGCCGCGCACCACGGCTCGAGAAATTCCACATCCAAGGCCCTTTTGGAACAGATTTCCCCGCAATTGGCGGTGATTTCCTGCGGCAAAGGCAACCGCTACGGACATCCCCATGGGGAATTGCTGGAACGGCTGGAAACTTCCGGCGCATACATCCTGCAGACAGCCCGTAAGGGAGCCATGACAGTGACCTATGGGGATGGCAGCATCAAAGTCAGGACATGGGCGGAGGGATCCGGCGGAAAAGTTCCCTGAAGGTTCATTGACAAAAACGCCGGCCTTTGTTACACTGACACTAATCGGGAGGAGGTGCGGCGGCATGGAGCCCCATGGGTTTTATGAACAGAAGAATCTAAGCGATCCGGAGTTTCCGGTGCAGTTGCATGTGGACGAGTACAGTGAAAAATGCCAGTATTTCCTGAGACATTGGCATGAGCATATAGAGCTGCATTATGTGCTGGAGGGGACGCCTCTGCTGAGCCTGAACCAGAGAGAGATCAAGGCCAAGAAGGGCAGCTTGGTGATAGTCAACAGCAACGAGCTCCATGCGGGCTACTGCGACGGGAGCCTTGTGCGGGTGATGGTGATCATCTTTGAGATGGAGGATTTTTCCAAGGAGCTTGCGGGCAAGAACATTATTTTTCAGCGGCTGATAGAAAAGGATGAAGTGATTGACGGCATCATGTCGGTTATTCACCGGGAATATCTGGAGCGGAAAATAGGGTATCATCTTGTCTGCAGGGGGGAGCTGCTGCGGCTCATCGCCCACTTGGTTCGGGAGTATGCCGAGGAGATTCTCACGGAATCCGAGAGCGGCAAGAGAAAGAAAAGGCTGGAGCGCCTGAACACGGTTCTTGATTACATACAGAACAACTACCGGGAGCAGATCAGCAATCAGGAGCTGGCGGAGGTCATCCACTTAAGCGAGGATAGGTTCAACCATTTATTCAAGGAAAGCATGGGAATGTCCCCCCTGCAGTATATGAACGAGCTGCGGCTCAAGAAAGCTATGAGCCTATTGAAAAAAAGGGAGTATTCCATAGCGGAGATATCGGGTCAGGTGGGCTTTACGGATTACAATCACTTCGGAAGGCAGTTTCGGAAGTACTATGGATGCTCTCCCTCGGAAATATTGCGGGGCGATCATGGGACGCCCCTGCGCTCTATGGAAAAGAGGGCCTCGGCGGAGGCGGGCTGAGTTCCTGCGAAATGTAATAGAAGCCTAATGGGAAGATGAAAGGGAGCCGATAAAGAGAACACTGGGCAAAAATCAAAAAAAGAATATGCCGCGGGGGGTTTTCGCAGGAGCGAATTGTTTGAGGCGGCGCAAGAGGAGCATGAACACATGAAGAAAACAATACCTTATTTAACGGCACTTTGCTTGATTTTGACTGTTTTTGCTTTTGTATCCTGCGGGGAGGGGGAGCCTTCCGGGGCAGCGCTGCCTTCGGGAGTGGCAGAGCCGTCTGGGGCGGATGCGCTTCCTGAGCCTACTGCCACGGCGGAGCCTGCCACGGAGGAGGAGCTGCGAGGGGCCATCGGAACCCTTGGCGATCAGGGGGAGGATCTGATCCTGAAAGGGAAATATTATGAGCGTCTTTACTCCATGGATCTGTTTGCGGAGGAGGACTATATAGCGCTGGCGCAAGTATATGGGAATCAGGGAGACTGGGAGAGGCAGAGGCTCATGCTGTCTAAGGTTCTGCGGCTCTATCCCTGCGAGGAATATGCGGATCAGGTCAGCGGCATCGTGGTGAGGAAGGACGGCGGGGACGAGAGGGCGGCGTCTTTAGCGGCGCAGCTCATGACTGCTCTGGAGCAGCAGGACGCCGGGGCCGTGAGGGCTCTCACCGAAACGCAGGAATGGCGTCAGGAGATGCTGGGGGAGCTGGCCGGGCTTATGAACCGTATTCAGTACAGCACAGAGACGGACGTGATTCAAATTGCTGCGGACGGTATTTCTTCAGAGATCGTCTGGCGCAGCGGTACGGATAAGATTTTCTTCTTTAGGAGCGACGCTATAGAGACGGCGGTGGGAACCGGGCTCTGCGGGGAAGAGGGCTATGAGGGCCCGGTGGAAGTAAGCTTTTATGACAAGGACGGAAACGCCTTGCAGACTTATCGGGGAACCATGAAGGATCAGGTCTGCGTAGGACAGATTACAGTGATTTATCAGGGGAAAGAGTACACGGGGCAGCTGGATGAGAGCGGCAGAACTTTGGAGGAACAGCCAAAGAACGTGGCGGCAGAGGGAGGAGTCTGCTATGTCTATGATTCCGGCAAAAAGACCTATCTGTATCAGCAGAACGTTACGGCTGAGGACTTTCGGATTGACGCGGCATATCTGGGACTGCCGGAATATGCGGAATGGAGGTAAGGGATGAGGGGTGAACGCAGGAACCTATGGAGAAACGGATGGGGGAACCGCTTTGGAAGAAGGCTGCTGCCTTTTCTTTTGGTGCTGGCTGCCCTGATTCTGCTGCCTCAGGAGAAGGCTCAGGCGGCGGGCACGGAGAATTTTGCAAATCTGGTCATATTCGTAAAGTACCGTGGAGATACGAAGGATGTGTTCAATGCGTCTTCCGGGGGCAGCTCCAACTGGCAGGCGATCAAGAAGATGTACAACACGGGAGACGGGATGACCTATAACAATTCCTTTTCCAATTTTATCTATCAGGTCACGGACGGAAAGATCCGGGTGAACAATCTTTTCCCTCAGGAGCTGGCGGGGGGAAACGGAGTCTTGTGCTATGAGCTGTCAGTGGGGAGTCCGGACAAGGACGGGATCGTGACGGATGTATTGAAGGCCATCAACAACGGCACCATCAAGGTAGACGGGACTTACAAGATGGATAATCAGACTGCAGGAGTGCTGGATAATCTCACCATCATAGTGCAGGAAAACGCCAATGAGAGTGTGCAGGAGAAAGCCTTTCACGGGACATATGGAGGCTCGGAGAGATTGGGGAGCCTTCGGGTGTTTGATTACAATATGATCCATTCCGACCGGCTGGTATCGGATGACGGCAGTTTTACGGCGGCTCCGCAGCAGGGAGTCCTCTCCCATGAGTTTCTGCATACTTTAGGGCTGCCGGATCTATATCGTTCTGCCGGGGGAGGGGAGCCCGTGGGAGAGTGGGATATCATGGCAAAGGTATCTTACTTTCCCCAGTATCCGCTGTCCTATCTGCGGGCGCGGCAGCAGTGGATTTCCATGGGCACCATCACCCAGAGCGGAACCTATACTTTGACGGCTGTGTCGGAGACAGGGGAAAATAAGGTATTTGCAATCAAGACTCCTCTGTCAGACACTGAGCTGATCTGTCTGGAGTACAGAAAAAAGAGCGCTTCTCTGGATCAGTTCGATCATAGAATACCCTCCAGCGGATTGCTGATGTACAGAGTGGACAAAAAGGTGCCGGATCTGACCAATGTGAGGGGGGAGAATTATATCTATGTCTATCGCCCCGGAGTGTCCGATCCCGAGGCGGCTTCGGACTTGGGAAGTGACGGTCTGAATCTGTTTTATAAAGCGGCGCTGGACGGAACCGTGGGGAGAGGGTCTTACGGAAGCACAGATCTGGACGCCCCTTTTACGCAGAATACACTGTACTATTCGGACGGAAGCAACAGCGGAGTCCGAATCAGCGACGTGAAGATTTCAAGCGATCAGAAACAGCTTACCTTTACTGTGACCTTCGCGGATTATGATAAGGAGGATATATGGGATAAGGTAGGAGGCACGGTGGGAAGGGCAGTGGAGGGAGATCCCTGCCTATATGCAGATCCGGCCACGGGAACTTTGTATATGGCCCATGACGAAAACAACGCCAGCTTGTCCGTGAAACGCTGGAACGGCACGGACTGGCAGCAGCTGGGCTCCCCTATGGCGGGGGGCAGAGCGCCGGCCCTTGGTGTCTGCGGCAAAGATCTGTATCTGGCCTATGTGAGAAACAGTGATCATAATGTTGTGATTGGAAAATGGAACGGGAGTACGTGGACGTCCTCGGCATACAAGGCCAACGCATATTACGGAGTGCAGCTGGTGGCGGAGGGCGATGAGATCTATGCGGTCTATGAAAGCGACGAGCGCCTGATCATTCAGGATGCAAAGAGCGGGACGGTGGTGACGGACAGCCTGAAGGCATCGGATTACGGCAGCCCCGGGCTGGGCGTGCGCAGCTTCAGCAATCCGGCTGTGGTAAAGACGGGAAATGTTTTCTATATGGCTGGTGAGGTACAGTTTGGCCATGGTGAGATCATGATGTATGACACCGTGAAGAGGAGCTGGAGCAAGGTCTGCTCTATGACAAACTACAGCACCAATCAGCATATGATCGTAAAGAGCGGACAGAAGCTCTACGCCTATGCAGGTTTTCAGGGCACCGGAGGCGTGCTGGCGGTGTTTGACGGGAACAGCTGGAGCAGCAGGACGCTTCCTGAGATGAAACAGGCTTATTCCGTATCCATGCAGGCGGTGGATAATGAGGTATTTCTGAGCTATTACGACTATACCGACAACAAGGCGAAGGTTGCCAAATACACCGGGAGTTCTCTTCAGGTTTTAACCGACAGACTTGGAACCAGCGTTAAGTTTATGGATACCACCAGTCAGGGCGGAACCATTTTCGTTGTTTTGCAAGTGCAGAACACGGGATATCTGACAGTGCAGAAAAAGCAGGTGGGGTCGGGAAGCGTTGTGCCGCCGGAGGTGCAGGAGACTTTGAAGCTGGTGCTGACGCCCCCCGCAGGGTATGGCGACAACCATATCTATGTTGACGGAGTGGAGTACGAGGCCACGAAAGCCGGCGGGAGTTATTCGCTGCAGCTCCCTGACACAAGCGGCAGGATGGCTACCATGTACTGCTATAATGACAAGGGAGTTCCGGTGGGGATGTATGTCTGGAGGCTGCGGTGGCAGGGACAGGTGTGCAAGGCAGAACCGCTTTCAGGGCTTCAGGATATGCTCAGTTATCATGGATTTTCCATCCGGGTGCAGAGCCCGGCAGGAATCCGGTTCAAGTCGGGAATCGATGCAGGCTTAAAGAAGCAGCTGCTGGCAGGAGGCGTCAACGGATGCCGCCTGAAGGAGTACGGGACGCTGTTCATCACCAATGATAATAGGGAGAAGTACCCGTTTATCAAGGGCGGAACTAAAGTGGGCGGCGGAAGGGCATATTGGGTCGAGAACGGAAAGGTCTATGACAAGGTGTTTGAGACAGTGGCGGGGCGGAACAGATTCACTTCCGTGCTGGTGAATCTTGCCCCCAATATGTATGCGAAGGACATATCTTTTCGGGCCTATGCCGTGGTGGAATGCGACGGTCAGGAAATGATCGTGTACGGCCCTCCGGTGTACCGCAGCGTGTATACCGTGGCAAAGCAGGTGCAGGCTAAGGGTGAGTTCAAGCCGGGCAGCAGCGGTTACCGGTATGTGCAGGGAATTATCGATGCGGTGGAAGGGCGATGACTGAATGAAGTCCGGGGCGGATATGGCCGTGGGACAAAACGGAGGCGGATGAGAGATGATAAAGAAACAGTTTGCAGTGACGGTTGCAGTGGGAGCGGTGATGTTTTTCGCAGGCTTTGGCCTGCGGGGAGTCTGGAATTTTGGAAGGCCGGCGGAGGAGACAGAGAAGGGCACAGCCGCTGGAGAGGACTTAAATCAGGGGGGGCATTCTTCTGAAGAGGGGCTGGCGGAGAATATGACCGAGAAGCCTAAGGAGGACGGACAATATCTGTCCCCGGACATGATTCAGGTACGGGTGGACGACGGGCAGGTTCAGTGGCACGACGGCACCTTATGGCATACTGTGTGCTCTGTGGAGGAGCTGATAGAGAAGGACAGATTTACCGTGGCGCAGGATTCCTTCCTTGCATATGTGGAGGAGGTTAGACGGCAAGAGGAGGCGCTGCTGCAGGCGAAACAGGAGGAGGGGCAGACCCGGAGCCAGAGTATCAGTGTTGGCCAGAAGGAGACACCCAAGACCACGGTGGTGAGGCCTCAGACGCAGACGCAGGTTCCTGAGGAGGTAGCGCCTACCCCTACCCCGGAGCCCGTTGCGGAGCCGGAGGAGAACTGGGGCGGCGGGTCAAACGACACGCAAGCGCCGGCCCCTCCTGCCGTTGAAGAACCCGCGCCTCCTGCGGATACCGGAGACGGGGAAAACATGGAGTGGTCTAACGATTACTTATAGTCTAAGCAGGGCATTGGCAGGAGATTAGATTGCTTTAAGAGGATAGTATGTCTTGGGCGATATGATACATGGATTGTTATGGAGGAGCGGGTTCCGGCTGGAATCCGCTCTTTTTCCTTGCCTTGGGAAAGGAGAGCATGCCATACGGCGGATACGGAAACCGAAGGGCATGGGGAAGTTGCAGAGAAGATGGACAAAATAGCAGAATCGTATGTATAAACAGCAAAAAGGAACTATCTTATTGGGTTGTTGTTTTTTATAATGAAAAAAAGATGAGATGGAGAAGAGACTGAAAAATTACTATAAAATATGGAGGGAGCGCTATGAAATTAGGAACATTGACGGTAGCACTGGGAGATCTGCCCTTTGAAGAGGCTTGCAGCTTTTTGGCCCAGAGGGGCGTGCAGATGGTGGAGATCGGGTGCGGCGGATTTCCCGGAAAGGCTCATTGCGACGCAGAGGAGCTTCTGGAGAACGAGGGAAAGAGGCAGGCCTTTGTGGACACGCTGAAGAAGTACAATTTAGAAATCAGCGCTTTGAGCAGCCATGGAAACATGGTACATCCGGATAAGGCAGTGGCGGAGAGATTTGAGAAAGACTTTACCAATGCCATTCTTCTGGCGGAGAAGCTGAACGTGCCGGTGGTAAATACCTTTTCCGGCTGCCCCGGCGGGAGCAGGGAGGATAGGACGCCCAACTGGGTTACCTGCCCGTGGCCCGATGACTTCAGCGAGATTTTGGAGTACCAGTGGAACGAGGTTCTGGTTCCTTACTGGAAGAAAAAGGCGGCCTTTGCCAGAGAGCATGGGGTGAATAAGATCGCGCTGGAGCTTCATCCCGGCTTCTGCGTCTACAATACGAAAACATTGCTTCGCCTGCGCAGGGAGGTGGGGCCAGAGATCGGGGCGAATTTCGACCCCAGCCACCTGATTTGGCAGGGTATGGATCCTTGTGTGGCTATACGTGAGCTGGGACGGGAGGGGGCTATTTACCACTTCCATGCCAAAGACACGAAGATCGATGCGGTAAACACCAGAGTCAACGGAGTGCTGGACACCACTCATTATGGGCAGGAGCTGGAGCGTTCCTGGATTTTCCGCACGGTGGGATACGGCCATGGGGAAGATTATTGGAGAGATATCATTTCCCAGCTGCGCATGGTAGGTTACGACTATGCCATCAGCATTGAGCACGAGGACGGGCTTATGTCCGGCAGGGAAGGGCTGGAGAAGGCCATCAGCTTCTTAAAAAATGTGCTGATCTATGAGGACAGAGGGGCCATGTACTGGGCATGAGGAGAACCGCGGCTTGGGGTGAAAGAACTCTGAAGAAAAAGAGCCGCGCAGAAAGGAGGAGAGTATGGAACATAAAATAGCCATTGTAGGTTTCGGAGGAATGGCGGAGTGGCATTTTGATGAAATTAAGACTATTGATGGACTGGAAATCGCCGGAATCTGGGATATTAAGGAAAATAGAAGGGCATATGCGTCCGAGAAGGGCCTGCATGTGTATGAGAGTCTGGAAGATCTGCTGGAGGATCAAAGGACAGATCTGGTTTTGATAGCCACTCCCAACGATGTACACAAGCCGGTGGCCATAGCCGCCATGAAGGCAGGCAAGAATGTGATCTCTGAGAAGCCCATCACCTTAAGTTCTGCTGATCTGGAGGAGATGAAAGAGGCTTCGGAGAGCACGGGACGCTTTTTGACCGTACATCAGAATCGGCGCTGGGACGAGGACTATCTGACCGTGAAGGAGATATTGCGGGAGGGCAAGCTGGGAGAATTGTTCCGGCTGGAGTCCAGAGTCCATGGCTCCCGGGGCATTCCCGGCGACTGGAGGCAGGAAAAGGAGCATGGGGGCGGTATGGTTCTGGACTGGGGCGTGCATCTGCTGGACCAGATGGTGATGCTGTTTCCGGAGGTGCCGATCTGCAGAGTTTCCGCGTCTTTGACCCATGTGACCAATCAGCTGGTGGACGACGGCTTTTATGCGGAGCTGCTGTTTGAGAACGGGGTCAGCGCTCTGGTGGAGGTGGGCACCAGCAATTTCATATCCCTTCCCAGATGGTACGTGCTGGGGGCGGACGGAACTGCTGTGATTGAGGATTGGAATCTCAACGGCAGGATCGTCAGGGCCTCCGGTGTGGATGAGAAGGATGTGACTCCCGTGATTACCGCTGCAGGGCTCACCAAGACCATGGCGCCCCGAAGGGAGGACAGCATCTATACGGAGGAGCTTCCCAAGGTGAAGAGCGACGTGCGGGAATTCTATCTGAATGTGATGGCGGTTCTGGAGGGCAGGGAGGAAAGCAGGATCCGCCTGCCGGAAGTGATGCGTGTCATGAGGCTGATGGAAGCCATTGAAGAGTCTGCCTCCAAGGGAGAGACTATCAATAGGCGGATCTGAGGGGGAAAAGTATAGGCTCTGCTCAGGGCGTAATCGGTGCCGGTGCTTCTTATGGGTATAGGAGCATTGGGGCAGCGAAGGGCCGGGAGCAGCTGGGAGTTGGGAGAGGAGTTGAAAAAGATGGCATTATCGGGAATTGCAGCACAAGTGTATTCCGTGAGGGAGCTGGCGCAGGCGGATTTCGCAGGCACCATGAAGGCGCTGAAGGAATGCGGTTATCAGGGTGTGGAACTGGCTGGGCTGTATGGGCTTAAGCCGGAGGAAATCAGAGATTGCCTGAAGGAGCAGGGTCTGACTGCCGTCAGCGCCCATGTGCCGCTGGAAGAATTCCTTCGGGATATGGAGGGCACGGCGGACGCGTACCGGACCATAGGATGCAGCTACATCGGAATTCCTTGGATGGGGACGGAGCGGCATTACGGCGGAGAAGGATTTGAGGAAGCATGCAGCCTTCTGGAAAAGATATCCGCCTGCTGCAGAGAGCGGGGAATGACGCTTTTGTATCACAATCATAGCTTTGAATTTGAGAAGACCCAGAGAGGAACCTGCCTGCTGGACGAGCTTTACGGCGCTCTGGACGCGGATGTGCTTCAGACGGAGCTGGACGTATGCTGGGTGGAGGCGGCAGGCGCAAGCGCCGTGGAGTATCTGCGCAGATATGCGAACCGCTGTCCGGTGGTACACATGAAGGATTTCCGGAGAGAGAACGGCGAGGTTCGTCTGGTAGCGCTGGGGCAAGGGCAGGTGGACGTGTCTGCAGTGGCCCAAACCGCCGCCCTGTGCGGAGCCTCTTGGTTGGTGGTGGAGCAGGACGACCACCCCTATGGCACTCCCATGGAAAACATGAGGGAGAGTATTGGGAGACTGAGAGAAGTTTTATAAGATTTAAATCAATATGGAGCCGCAATGCGGAACTCATAATAAGGAGGTTCATGAAAATGAAGAAATTGAGAGTCGGAGTCGTAGGATGCGGGGGAATCGCAAATGCGAAGCACCTTCCTGCCATGAAGAAGAACGGTAATTTTGAGATCGTCGCTTTCTGCGACCTGATCGAGGAGAAGGCGCTCAAGGCCAAGGAGGAGTACGGAACTGAGGACGCCTTAGTATGCACGGATTATAAGGAAGTTTTGAAGCAGGACGTTGAGGCCGTGTATGTTCTGACCCCCAACAGCGCCCATGCGCCCATCAGCATTGCGGCGCTGGATGCGGGAAAGCATGTAATGTGCGAGAAACCTATGGCAAAGACTTATGCGGAAGCCAAGGCCATGGTAGAAGCGGCGGAACGCAGCGGAAAGATTCTGACCATCGGCTACCAGAGCCGTTACCGGGCTGACTCCGCCTATCTGAAGAGGGCCTGCGAAAACGGGGATCTTGGAGAGATTTATTATGCTAAGGCTCATGCTGTCAGAAGGAGAGCCGTGCCTACCTGGGGCGTGTTTCTGGATGCGGAGAAGAAGGCGGGCGTTCCGTAGATCGATATCGGGACACATGAGCTCGATCTGAACCTATGGATGTAGGACAACTACGAGCCGGAGATGGTGGTCGGATCCGTATACCGCAAGCTTGCAGACCAGAAGGAGACAGGCAATGCTTGGGGAGACTGGGATCCCAATATTTTCACGGTGGAAGATTCTGCCTTTGGTTTCATTAGGATGAAGAACGGCGCAACCATCAATCTGGAGTCTTCCTGGGCCCTGAACAGTCTGGATGTGAAAGAGGCCAAGACTACCCTATGCGGAACCAAGGCCGGTGCGGACATGAACAATGGGCTCAGGATCAACCGGGTCAGCTACGGCAGACAGTGCGTGGAGGAGCCTAACCTGACTGCTGGCGGCGTGGCGTTCTTTGACGGGGCTGCAGAGTCTTGCGAGGATGTGGAGCAGAGGGTTTTCTATAATGCTGTAGTGAACGGTGAGCCTCTGGTAGTAGAACCCAGACAGGCCATGGTGGTGACCCAGATTCTGGAGGCCATCTATGAATCCGGCAAGAGCGGGAAGGCCGTGTATTTTGACTGACATTAGGTGGAAGATCGCCTTTTGACATGGGAGCGGAAGGTGGATCATGGAGAGAAAGCGGATCGTGGAGAGAAAGCGGATCATGGAAAGAAAGAGAGGATAGGGCTATGAAGCTTGGCAGGATCGCCTGGTTTGAGGAGGAGGACTTCAAGAAGGCACAAGAGCGCGGCATGGAGTTTATAGAGCTGGACGTGAACGATAGGGCGCAGCTTTTTCTGGAGAACGTGGAGCTGATCCGGAAAAGGAGCGCGGAATACAAGATGCCCATCGGCGCTGTCGGCAGATGGGGCAGTGACCGGATCTGCAGGGACGGTATCTGTCAGGAGGAGCTGGAGCTGGAATATAGGCTGATCGATGCCACGGCCAAGCTGGGGTGCGGCATTTATATCACGGGCTGCAATTATGTGCAGGAATTGTCCTATTATGAGAACTGCGGTTTCGCCATCTCTTATTTTGAGAAGCTGATCGCCCATGGGGCGGAAAAGGGCGTGCGGATTGCCGTCTACAACTGCAGGTGGAACAATTTCGTCTGCACGCCTATGGCATATACGCTGATCCATGGGTATCTGAAGGAGCTGTATATCAAATATGATCCCTCCCACAGCATCTACGACGGCGGGGACTACCTTCAGGAGACCAGAGACTGGGGAGACCGCTTCCTTCATGTGCACTTGAAGGGATCTCTCGTGATCGGCGGAGAGAGGTACGATGATCCTCCGGCGGGGTTGGACCAGACCGACTGGGGTGCGTTTCTGGCTATTCTCTATGCAAAGGGATACCAAGGGGGCTTGAGCATAGAGCCTCATTCCTCCAACTGGCATGGGGAGCTGGGAGAAAAGGGAATCGATTATACCATCCGGTATTTCAGGCAGCTGATGCTGTAGACGCCTGCAAGCAATAAGAGCAGCATAAAGGGGATGCCTTCCGAATATTATACGGCGGAAGGCATCCCCTATTGCTTTTTTCAACTGTTTATTCTCTACAAGACTGACAGCATCAGAATCTCCACGCTCATCACGTCGTTCATGCGGCCCGTCTTTACAGCTTCCTCTGCTTCGACGCATTTTTCCACGGCGGCCCGCAGGGTACTGGTTTTGAATTTGGCGGCCTGCCCCAGACATTTGTTGACAATGAAGGGGGCGGTGCCCATTTTGGAGGCAATGGTGCGGTTGTCATAGCCCTTGGACTTCAGTTCCTTCACCTGCAGCAGCATATTGCACTGTCTGGCAATCAGGAAGAGAATGCGCATGGGGGGCTCCTTCAAGGCCAGCAGATCATAATACAGCTCCAGAGCCTGCCTCTGCTGTTTGGCAGCTATGGCGTTTATCATGTCGAAGATGTGGTTGCTGGCCCGGGTGGCGCAGATCGCCTCCACGTCCTCGTCCGAAACAACATCCTTATTCACGCAATAGCAGATAAGCTTTTCCAGCTCCATCTGTATGTTCTCCATATCGGTGCTTGTTTTCGACAGAAAGAGCTGTACCGTGGTCTCTGTGATCTTTTTTCCCTCTTTTGCCAGAGTGGCGGCGATCCAGCGCTTCAGTACGGATTCATCTTGTACGGCGAATTCCGCCACATAGCCCTTGGACTGGACAGTCTTGTAGAGCTTGCTGCGTTTGTCTACATCGGTCTCTGTAAAGACGAAGTAGGTAGAGTCGTTAGGATTCGACAAATATTCCGCCATTTTTTCCCCGCCGGATTTAAACAGTCCGCTGTCGGTGATGAAGATAACCCGCCTCTGAGCCAGAAAAGGCAGTGTCTCCGCCAAATCGATGATCTCCTCCACGGAAATGTTTTTTCCCTCGTAGAAATGGGTGTTCATAGTGTCTCCGTCCTCACAGAGCGCCTTTCGTAGCTTGTCCCTATACTGCCTGCGCAGATAGCGCTCTTCCCCGTAGAGAAGGTAGACTTGCTTATAATTTCCTTGTTTGATATGCTCGTTTATCTGTTTCATGGCCGTGTTCATCCCTCTTGCGTCATGCTTTATGCGCGTTCCGGTGTTCCCTTGCGCGTTCCGGTGTTCCCTTGTGCGGTTCGCTGTTCCTTGCGCATTCCATGGTTTTATTTTTTTGCTCCGCCCGAATTGTTTTGCGGTCTCTGCCCTGATGTGCTTTGTGCAACAACCCAGCGGCAAGTCTCTCCGCTCTATTGTGCCCTTCTTTAAATGGAATTGTCAAGGGGAATTGGTGCTGAAAAAGAAGAAAAATATAGGTTTTTATGCAATATCTTGACAAGACACAAAGAATTGTCACGTATTACGTGGTATCTTGATATAACGACTCGGAAATTGCGGTGGAATCTAGTTGATGTATCAAACATTTCTCTTTTATAATGGGAAAGTACGAATTTAGACAATTGTTGTGGATTTTCGGTATGGAGGTAAAGGTGATGGAACAGCTGAACATTGCAGCCACGAAGGATAATGAGAGGATCTATAAAATACTGGGCGATTTGATGAACGGGGACAAGGAGTTCCAGATTATGATCACAGTGCCCTCAGGAAAGAACGTGAGCCAGAGAAAAGCTGCACAAGAACCGTCCAAGCCCACAGTGGCCCGGGATCTGGAGCAGGATGTGACGGATATGATACATGAGATCGGCGTTCCGGCCCACATCAAAGGATACCAGTATCTGAGAGAGGCAATTATGATGTCTGTGGACGATCCGGGGATGATCAGCTCCATCACAAAGATTCTTTATCCCACCATTGCGAAAAGATTCCAGACCACGCCAAGCCGTGTGGAGAGGGCTATTCGCCATGCCATCGAGGTTGCGTGGAGCAGAGGAAGGATGGAGACACTGGACGCGCTGTTCGGATATACCATCGACACGGGAAAGGGCAAGCCTACCAACTCGGAGTTCATAGCCCTGATCGCGGACAAGATCAGACTATCCTACCGTGATTGAGGCATATGGCTTCCTGAAGGGACATCCCTGAAGGGGTGTCTAAGGAGGCCCTTAAGAAGCCCCTGAAGAGACCGGATCAGTTACGGGCGGTCTGGAATGCTTTGGTTAAAATCCCCAAAGTGCTGGAAAAGACCTGAAAAGACTTGGAAAGACTTGGAAAAGATTTTCAAGAAAAGCTTTCCACTGAAAGCTTTCTGTTGTATAATAGAGACAAGTATATATGTCAGTGGAGGTTACAATGAAGAAAATTCTTTTTGCTGCATCAGAGGGGGTTCCTTTTATCAAGACGGGCGGCTTGGCCGACGTGGTGGGTTCTCTGCCTAAGTGCGTTGATAAGGAGTATTTCGACGTCAGGGTGGTTCTTCCAAAGTATTCCTGCATGAGACAGGATATGAAGGATAGGATGAGATATGTGACTCATTTCTATATGGATTTTAACTGGAAGAACATGTATGTGGGGGTTCTGGAGGCGGAGCAGGACGGGGTGCATTACTATTTCATAGACAATGAATACTATTTCAGCGGCCCCAAGCCCTATTGCGACGATCCGAAATGGGAGATCGAAAGATACGCTTATTTTTCAAAGGCAGTGCTCTCTATCTTGCCCGTGATCGATTTCCGCCCGGACGTGATTCACTGCCACGACTGGCAGACGGGCTTGATTCCCGTGTATCTGAAGGAAAGGTTTCAGGGAGGCGACTTTTATAGGGGTATAAAGTCCGTCATCACCATACACAATCTGAAGTTTCAGGGGAAGTGGGACACCAAGACCGTGAAGAGCATCACGGGGCTTCCGGATTATTTCTTCACGGCTGACAAGCTGGAGGCCTACAAGGACGCGAACCTGCTCAAGGGAGGCATCGTGTATGCTGACGCGGTCACAACGGTGAGCGCAACCTATGCGGAGGAGATCAAGACGCCGTTCTACGGAGAAGGGCTGGACGGCCTGCTGCGGGCCAGAAGCGGGGATCTGAGGGGCATCGTCAACGGCATCGATTATGTCGAATTCAATCCGGAGACGGACGGGCAGATTGCATGTCCTTACAATGCGGTGAATTTCCGTAAGGAAAAGATCAAGAATAAGAGGGCGCTTCAGCAGGAGCTGGGGCTGACGCAGGATGACAGAAAGATGATGATAGGCATTGTGTCAAGGCTTACGGACCAGAAGGGCTTCGACCTGATCGCCTATGTGATGGACGAACTGTGTCAGGACGACGTACAGCTGGTAATTCTGGGAACCGGCGAGGAGCGCTATGAGAATATGTTCCGGCATTTCGACTGGAAGTACAATGGCAAGGTGTCTGCAAATATCTATTATTCCGATGCCTTGTCCCACAAGATCTACGCTTCCTGCGATGCATTCCTCATGCCATCCTTGTTCGAACCCTGCGGACTCAGCCAGCTGATGGCGCTGCGCTACGGCACGCTTCCCATCGTCAGGGAGACCGGAGGACTGAAGGATACGGTAGCATCCTACAATGAGTACGAAAGCACCGGCACAGGCTTTAGCTTTACCAACTACAATGCCCACGAGATGCTGAATACGATCCGCTATGCCGAGCATATTTATTATGATAAGAAGCGCGAATGGAACAAGATGATCGACAGAGCGATGGCGGCAGACTTTTCCTGGCATGTGTCTGCGGCCAAGTATCAGGAAATGTACGATTGGCTGATAGGTTGAGGATATGTCGGATAAACGCAGAGCAAGAAATGGCTTTATAGTACAGGCGGGCATCCTTGCCTTTGCGGGAATTGTCAGCAGAATCATAGGGCTCCTCTACAGGGGCCCTTTGCATAGTGTCATCGGTGATCTGGGACTTGGATACTATCAGACGGCACATGCCTATTATACTATCATTCTGATGATTTCCTCCTACAGTATCCCTTCGGCCATATCCAAGGTGATCGCTCAGAAGCTGGGTCTGCGGGAGTATAGGAATGCGCATAGGGTGTTTAAGGGCGCTCTGGTCTATGTGACGGCAGTAGGGTTGGTGGCCAGCGGGGCTCTTGTTGTGCTGGGCTTTATCCTGAAGCCGGAGGCTGCGCAGGTGCTGCGGGCTTTTGCCCCCACCATTTTTTTGTACGGAATTCTGGGGGTGTTTCGGGGATACTTTCAGGGCCACGGCAGCATGGTGCAGACCTCCGTGTCCCAGATACTGGAGCAGCTTGCAAACGCTCTGGTGAGCATAGGAGCGGCCTGCGTGCTGATACAGAGCGCTATGGGGACCATGGAGGTTCCCGTGGACGAGGCGGGGCAGGTTCTGCGGGCCACCAGCGGCGCTGTGGGAAGCGCGCTGGGCGCAGGCGCGGGAGTGCTTGTGGCGCTGCTTTTTATGGTAGGGATGTACGCCTTCAACAAGAAGACCATCCAAAAGAGAATCCGCAGCGACAGGCATGTGGGGACGGACTCCTATCAGTCGATTCTGCGCATGATTGTGCTGGTGGTGACCCCTTTCATTCTGAGCACGGCCATCTATAATCTCAGCGGTACGGTGAACAATGTGGTGTATACGGAGCTGTTTCCCGGAGTGAAGAAGCTGGAGAACACGGTGGAGATCTTTTCTGACTGGGGCGTGTATTCCGGCCAGGCTCTCACCATCGCCGGGATTCCCGCCGCCTTTGCGGCAGCGCTGGCCTCTGCGATCCTGCCCTCGCTGGCGCAGCTGGCTGCAGCCCAGAACATGGACGGAGTCAGGGCGAAGATCGGTCTGGCGGTGAAGGTGAGCATGATCATTTTGATTCCGTGTGCAGTGGGGCTGTTTGCTCTGGCCCGCCCGGTGACGGGGCTGCTGTTCCATAATGTGCAGGAGGCGGAGGATCTGGCCACGAAGCTTCTGATGGCGCTCTCCCTCTCGGTGGTGTTCTATGCGCTGGCATCCCTGAACAGTTCGGTTCTGCAGGGACTGGGAAAAGTGAACCAGCCGATTATCAACGCCGGCATCGCGTTGGTGGTGCAGACGGTGGTGGCCATTGTTCTGCTGCTGGCCACGAAACTGGATCTGTACAGCATTGCAGTGGCAGAGACCCTATATGCAGGGCTTATGTGCGTGCTGAACCAGAGGGCTGTCTGCAAGGCGGCGGGATACAGACAGGAGATCAAGAACACTTTCGTGGTGCCGTCCATTGCCGCGGTGTGCATGGGGGGCGTGGCATGGGCCGGCTATGAGAGCCTGCTGATGATGACGGAGTCTCCGAGGATCTCGGTGGTCATCTCCATTCCGGTGTCGGCCTGCGTGTACTTCTGCCTGCTTCTGTTGTTTCGGGGAATTAGGCAGGAGGAGCTGGAGGCGCTGCCCAAGGGCTATCTGTTGGTGAGACTGGCAAAAAAATGCAGGCTGATGAAGTGATCTTCATCAGCCTGTACTGGTTTATGGAGCTGTTTCATGACAGCAGAAGACTTGCAAAGCCTTGTTTTTTGTTGTGGGAGGCCATGGTTGAAATCACAGCTGTCTGATCCCTGAGATGTCGCTGTCGATGGCCATGGAAAAGTTTGTGTAATAGACCACGAAGCCGGGCTTTGCGCCGCTGGGCTTTTTCACATGCTTTTTCTGTACATAGTCGATCTCAACCTTGTCACTCCCCCTGCCCTTGGAGTAATAGGCTGCCAGTCTGGCCGCCTCCTCGAAGGTCTTGTCCGGAAGTTCCGGCGCGTTTTCCAGCTTCACCACCACATGGGAGCCGGGCATCTGCTTGGCATGGAACCACCAGTCATTTCCTGTGGCAAATTTGAAGGTCAGCTCGTCGTTCTGGTAATTGTTCTTTCCCACATAGATATGGAAGCCGTCGCTGCTGAGATAGTGGAAGGGCCTGCTGGTGATCTTCTGCTTCTTTGCGCCGGCTCTTTTGCGGATATAGCCGCTCTCCGTCAGCTCTTCCTTGATCTGGGCCAGATCCTCCTCCTGCAGGGCGATGTCCAGAGCGTTGGAGACGGACTCCAGATGATCGATCTCGGCCTTGACCTCCGTGGTCAGAGTGGATAGGGCCTCGAAGGTGCGCTTGAGCTTGCCGTACCGCTCGAAATATTTCTTTGCGTTCTCTGTGGCCGTCAAGGTAGGATCCAGAGGGATGGAGACGTTTTCCCCCGTATAATAGTTCACGGCTTCCAGAATCTTTGCCCCGGGCTGGGCGCTGTAGCCATAGGTGTTCAGCAGCTCTCCGTAGACGCGGTAGGTATCCCGTTTCTCCGTGTCCTTCAGCTGACGCTGCTGGAGATCGTACTTTTTCACGTTCCGCTCCAGAGCGGTCTGGACAATGTGGCGCAGGTCCGCCGATTTCTGGCGGATTCTGCTAAGGCTGCTGCGCTGGGCATAATACTGCTCCAACAGCCCGGACATGGAATCCAAAAGGACAGTGCGCTCCTTAGGAGCATGGCAGTACATGGTCAGAGGGAGGGCGCAGAACTCCACGGGAGTGTCTCCCTGATAGGCGATGCAGGGGGTAAAGCGCTCTTCGAGGATGGCGGCGGCCATGGCGGAAAGGGCCTGATAAAGCCTTTCATAATCGCTCTCCGTCAATGCGGCGGTGGGCCGATCCCCGTCCACCCCGGCCTGATAGCAGAGCTCTTGAGCCAGAACCGGGGAAATGCCGGTGAAGCTCCCGTAAAGGGCCTTGAAGACAGGCTGAGGCTTGGCAGAGAGGGCCTCCTGAAAGCTTTGCCGGTCCGTGTGCAGGGCGTCCAGCTTGTTCTGGGTTCCGGCTACGAAATAGGGCTTGCCCGGCAGGACTTCCCTGAGGGAGCTGACGGCGGCGGAGACATGCTTGATGCTGTCGATAATGATTCCTTTGTCATCACAGAAGATGATGTTGCTGTGCTTGCCCATGATCTCCACCACCAGAGTCTTTTGCCGCAGATCCCCCATTTCGTCCAGATGCTCTATGCCCAAATGCACGATACGCTCCAGACCAGGCTGGGAAATGTCCGTGATGCGGCCGTTCTGGAGATGCTTGCGCAGGAGCATGCAGAAGTTGGGGGCGGTGATGGGGCTGGGCTTATTGGACTCCGTCAGGTAGAGCAGGGGGAGAGAGGCGTCCGCTGAGATGAGCAGGCGCTTCTGTCCCGTGGGCTGCTTGACGGTTATGAGAAGCTCGTCGTTTTCGGGCTGGGCGATCTTGTACAAACGGCCGCCTATCAGTTCTTTTTTCAGTTCGGACACCAGATTAGCTATGGTGACGCCGTCGAATGCCATATGTGTTTCCTCCGAGATTTTGCTGTGATTTGCGGTGTTCAGTTCCCCTATGGGACTGCAGGGAAATCCTCCGCAACGTTTCCGTGTGTTTTGTATGTCGTGTACCTATTATATAGAAATCAGGGAGGAGCGTCAAGAAATGGGGCCGTATTTATTTTGCAGCATCAAATTTGCAAGATATGAATACTTGTACTTGACATAATGCCTTTTAGAGGTTAGAATTTATAATGTTGTAAATTGCTTGTTAGAATGTTTTCAATTTCCTGAAGCTTGTTCCCATATTTTTGTATAAAATGGCAGGGCAGGGCGCAGGGATTTGTACATACATTCTATATGCCATATGGACCCAAGGGTCCGATGTACAATGACAATTAAATAAGGAGGTGAACCTGTAAGTGCTCGAATTGAACGTTTTTGTTGCTATTATTGCGGTAGTCGTGCTGATAGCAGGAACTGCGGCAGTGTCTATAGTCATAACCACTAATTATCAGAAGAAATCAGCGGCATCGACCATCGGCAATGCTGAGGAGAAGGCGAGGGAGATCATCGATGAGGCCCTGAAGACTGCAGAGACCAAAAAGCGCGAATCACTCCTTGAGGTCAAGGAGGAGTCCATCCGTACCAAGAACGAGCTGGACAAGGAGATCAAGGAACGCAGGGCGGAAGTGCAGCGCTCCGAGCGCAGGATTCAGCAGAAGGAAGAGAACATCGATAAGAAGATGGAGGCTCTTGAAAGGCGAGAGACGAATCTGTCGGCAAAGGAGGAGTCCCTGAACAAGATCAAAGTCGAAGTCTCCAAGCTGAATGAGCAGCGTGTGCAGGAACTGGAACGAATTTCCGGATTAACCTCTGAACAAGCAAAAGACTACTTATTGAAAATTGTTGAAGACGAAGTAAAGCATGAAACGGCCATGATCATCAAGGAAATGGAGAGTCGGGCCAAAGAGGAAGCGGACAAAAAGGCGAAGGAATACGTGGTTTCTGCCATACAGCGATGCGCGGCGGATCATGTGTCGGAGACGACGATCTCCGTGGTGCAGCTGCCTAACGATGAGATGAAGGGTAGGATCATCGGAAGGGAAGGCCGCAACATCCGGACTCTGGAGACCATGACGGGTATCGATCTGATCATCGACGATACGCCGGAGGCGGTGATCTTGTCAGGCTTCGACCCTATCCGCCGGGAGGTGGCGAGGATTGCGCTGGAGAAGCTGATCGTAGACGGCCGCATCCATCCCGCAAGAATCGAAGAGACGGTGGAGAAGGCGCAGAAGGAAGTAGAACTGATGATAAAGGAAGAGGGAGAGGCCGCCACGCTGGAGGTGGGCGTCCATGGTATTCATCCCGAACTCGTCAGGCTGCTGGGCAGGATGAAGTTCAGGACAAGCTATGGCCAGAATGCCCTGAAGCACTCCATCGAGGTGGCGCAGCTGTCAGGTCTGCTGGCTGCGGAGATGGGGCTGGATGTGCGCATTGCAAAACGCGCGGGTCTGCTTCATGACATCGGTAAGGCCGTGGATCATGAGATGGAAGGCTCTCATATCCAGCTGGGCGTGGAGCTGTGCAGGAAGTACAGAGAGAACGCCACGGTGATCAATGCCGTGGAATCCCATCACGGCGATGTGGAACCCACGACCCTGATCGCATGCATCGTGCAGGCTGCGGACACCATATCCGCCGCAAGGCCGGGGGCCAGAAGAGAGACGCTGGAAACCTATACCAGCAGGTTGAAGAAGCTGGAGGAAATAACAAACAATTTCAAGGGTGTAGATAAATCTTTTGCTATTCAGGCAGGTAGGGAAGTTCGTGTCATGGTGGTGCCGGAGCAGATTACGGATGCCGATATGGTTCTGCTTGCCCGGGATATTTCCAAGCAGATCGAAGCAGAGCTGGAGTATCCGGGACAGATCAAGGTAAACGTCATCCGGGAGAGCCGCGTGATCGATTATGCCAAATAAAATTCAGGCGAAGAACGCCGCACAAAAAAGTGCGGCGTTTTTTTATTTTTCTCTTGCCAGATGGAAAAACTTGTAGTATGATAGTTCAGGCGCATAATTGTATACAATTATGCAATTATGCCAAAACTAAAATAGAGGAAAAACATAGAGCAGTCAGTCCTTCCTCCGGCATGAAGGGGGAGGAGGGCATGGGGATTTGGGGCCATTGGGTGAAAGGCAGGACTGCCGGTGTGGATAGGAGACGAGATGAAGCCATATCAGGAACTGAGCAAGGAGGAGCTGCTGGCTCTGAGGGAGGAGCTGCTAAAGAGCTATGCTGAGGAGAAGGCCAAGGGCCTGAAGCTGGACATGTCCAGAGGGAAGCCGTCGGTGGCCCAGCTGGACATGGGGATGGACATTTTCGACGTGCTGAATTCCCAGAGCCATATGGACAGCTCGGAGGGAATCGACGTCCGCAATTACGGCGTGCTGGACGGCCTTACCGAGGCCAAGCATATGATGGCGGACATCATGGGGGTCTCTGCGGAGCATGTGATCGTGTACGGCAATGCCAGTCTGAACGTGATGTATGACGCGGTCTCCAGCGCCATGACCCATGGAGTCATGGGGCATACGCCCTGGTGCAAGCTTGACAAGGTCAAGTTCTTGTGTCCTGCTCCGGGCTATGACAGACATTTTGCCATTACGGAGCATTTCGGCATAGAGATGATCACGGTGCCCATGACGCCTCAGGGGCCTGATATGGACATGGTGGAGCGGCTTGTGGAGGAGGACGAGAGCATCAAGGGTATCTGGTGCGTGCCCAAATATTCCAACCCTCAGGGGTACACCTATTCCGACGAGACGGTAAGACGGTTTGCGAATCTGAAGCCTGCGGCGGGGGACTTCCGCATTTTCTGGGACAATGCCTACGCGGTGCATCATCTTTACGACGAGGAGGAGAGGCAGGACAAGGTTCTGGAGATCTTGAGCGAGTGCGAGAAGGCCGGAAACCCGGATATGGTATATGAGTTTGCCTCCACCTCCAAGATCAGCTTTTCCGGCGCCGGCGTGGCGGCCATCGCCTCCTCCAAGGGAAATCTGGAATGTATCAGAAGGACCATGGCCATCCAGACCATAGGCCATGACAAGATCAACCAGCTGCGCCATGTGCGCTATTTCAAGGACTTCGAGGGCATCAAGGCGCATATGCGAAAGCACGCGGCTCTGATGCGGCCCAAGTTCGAGGCGGTGGAGAGCGTTCTGGAAAAAGAGCTTTCAGGTCTGGGAATCGGCGCGTGGACCAAGCCCAGAGGGGGATATTTCATCTCCTTCGATGCCATGGAGGGCTGTGCCAAGGCCATCGTGGCAAAGTGCAAGGAGGCCGGAGTGGTGCTTACGGGGGCAGGGGCCACCTTCCCCTACGGCAAGGATCCGAGGGACAGCAACATCCGTATCGCCCCCTCCTTTCCGACTCCTATGGAGATGCAGATGGCAACGGATCTGTTCGTGCTGTGCGTGAAGCTGGTGAGCGTGGAGAAGCTGCTGGAGGCGTTTGGAGAATAAGTCCGCATAGTCCGAAGATGTGCCGCATACAATGGAATGTCATGAAAGACAGGCGTCAAAACAGATTTCATGAGACCGGAGGGGCGGCGATGCGGATGCGATTTGCGGGAAGGGAATGGAAGATTGGCAGGAATGCGTTCATGCCGGTTTTCTGTGTGGGACTGCTGGCGGGAATCATTATATTGAATATGGGAAAGGGCATTTTGCTGGAGGGTACGGGACTGTTCGACGAGGATACCCTATACCGCATGAAATACATGACGGTGGACAGCAATGCCCTTTTTTGCTATATTCTGCGCAAGAGGGTGGTCAGGCTGGCGGTGCTGGTGCTGCTGTCCACCACCTATCTGGGGCTGGCGGCATGTCTGGGCGTCACCTTCTGGTACGGCATGTCCGCAGGAGCGTTTCTGGCGGCGCTCACCCTGCGCTACGGCATCAAGGGAATCGCGCTGGCATTGGCGGGGATATTTCCCCAGTATCTGATCTACATACCTGCAGCACTGTTTCTGCTCTCATGGTGCGAGACGCTGTTCAGGGGGATCTATGCCAGAGGCGGCGGAGGAATCAGCCTCGAGGACAGGGGGCTTCTGATAAAAAAAGCAGGTCAGCTGGCCGGGGCCCTGCTGGCCGTGACGGTTGGCTGCCTGCTTGAAGGATATGTCAATCCTTATTTGTTTCTGGGATTTCTGAAGATATTCTAGCCATGAGGGACTTAGGACGCGCAGCCCTAAGTCCCCAAAATTCGAGAAAAGTCATTCATATTCCGCCAATTCATAGATGAGCCGCTGGGTGTCCTCCCAGCCCAGACAAGGGTCGGTGATGGACTTGCCGTATACGCCTCCGCCTACTTTCTGGCAGCCCTCCTCCAGATAGCTCTCGATCATGACGCCCTTTACCAGCTTATGGATATCTCCGCTGAGCCTGCGGCTGTGCATGACTTCCTTGGCGATGCGGATCTGCTGGCGGAACTGCTTGCCGGAGTTGGAGTGGTTTGCATCGATGACGCAGGCAGGATTGTGCAGATCCATCTTGCCGTACATCTCCAGAAGGAGGTTTAAGTCTTCATAGTGGTAGTTGGGCACATTGTTGCCGTGTTTATTGACAGCGCCTCTCAGGACCGTGTGGGTCAGACTGTTTCCGGTAGTGGCAACCTCCCAGCCTCTGTAGATGAAGGAATGGGGGTGCTGGGCGGCGTAGACGGAGTTCAGCATGACGGACAGGTCTCCGCTCATAGGATTCTTCATCCCTGCAGGCACATCGAAGCCGCTGGCGGTGAGCCTATGCTGCTGGTCCTCCACGGAGCGGGCGCCTATGGCCACATAGGAGAGAATGTCGGAGATGTATCTCCAGTTTTCGGGATAGAGCATTTCGTCCGCTGCTGTGAGGCCGGACTCGGCAACCACTTTGATGTGCATTTTGCGCATAGCCACCAGCCCCGCAAGGAAATCGGGCTTCTTCTCGGGATCCGGCTGGTGAACCAGTCCCTTGTAGCCGTCCCCGGTGGTTCGGGGTTTGTTGGTATAGACTCTGGGGATCAGGATCAGCTTGTCCTGCACCTTTTCGTTCACTTTCGCCAGACGGCCCACATAGTCGCAGACCGCAGCCTCGTTATCTGCGGAGCAGGGGCCTATGATCACCAAGAATTTATTGCTCTTTCCGGTAATGACATCTCTGATTTCTTCGTCTCTGGCCTGCTTTAGGTCTCTCAGCTCCTGAGGCATGGGGTATTCTTCCCGGATCTCCGCAGGGGTGGGCAGTTTTTTTATGAATTCAAAGCTCATTTTCGCAGCATTCCTTTCTGTAATATCAGTGGGATTCCCCAGGGAAAGATACCGTGGCGAAATCAGTAACATTATAATACAGGAAAACCGATCCCGCAAGAAATTTATTTCGGCCATGAAATTCGTAAATAGGAGAATTTAAGCCAAAAGGCCCACGAATCATAGAATGCCGTTCTCAATGTTCAAAATCGTGTTAGAGTAGGTTTTGGACTTATTAAGTCAAAAATGTAATAAAGAGAACGGGGGAATTAGAAATGGAGGATCAGAAGTTTGGAACCGAAGGCACGGATGAATTCGCGGTATTCTATGAAAGGTATTTCAATAGAATATTCAGGTATGCATACCGCAGGATTTCCGATGTGCAGACGGCGGAGGACATCGCTCAGGACACCTTCTGCGCGGCGTATGCCAAAAAGCAGGATTTTCTGGGACATGCTCAGCCGCTGAAATGGCTGTTTAGCACGGCCAGAAACAAGATCAGGGAACTGTATAGGTATGCGGGCAGGAGGGCCACGGTGCCTCTGGAGGAGCTGGAGCTGGGCAGAGAGGAGCTGCGGTACGAAGTGAAGGAGCTGGAACTGACGGCATTGGCGACACTGGACAGACAGGAGTGGGAGCTTGTGAAGGATTATTATCTTTATGGCGTTACAATTTCGGAGCTTGCCAGCGCGGAGGGAATAACGGAGAACAATATGAGGGTGAGACTGTGGCGGCTGAAGAAAAGACTGCGGGGATATTAAAACTTTTTTGTAATAAAATGTCGAATTTTGTCATATTACGTTGTAGAAGGACAATTTGGAACGGGGTCTGGGGGAAAGGAGGAAGGAGCGCCTTCTTGGGCGGGACGGACATAGGACTTCCCAAGGAAGTTACGGCCAAGGGCCGCAAGACGGCTGGCTTGTCTGGGGAGCCGGGTATGCTATGCTTTAGCCTGCCGCGCTGCAAATGATGTGACCCGCTGCCGGCGGGAGTGTTGACTGTATGTGGGAGTCATGAGGATTTGCACATGCAGAGTTTTATGGAGGGTATAAAGATTTTTTACGTGAGCTGTTTTAGCGCGCTTATCGAATCGATAGGCTATGATCCCCAATGTGCCCTTTTGGAGGTCAGATTACTGCGCAGGGGAAGGGTAAGACAGTATGAAGATGTGCCCGAGGATGTCTGGTATCGGTTTCGGGAGAACGGTCATCCGGATGCATATTATCGCAGCCGTATCTGTGGGCGCTACAAGGAATCTGTGATTTCCGAGCTGTGAGGGCGCAGGAGAGGGCCGGAAAATTGCCGCGGAGGATTTCCCCAGAAATATTGACAAAAGTGAGGAAGTGTTCTATAATCAAATGAGAATGATTCTCAAGAAAGAATGACGAAATATTCTGTTGCACAGAGGATGTTTATGACGGTATGATAGTGGAGGCATGTATGGCGGACATCATAATTATTTCGATCTTGGCGGCATTGGTTTTCCTGATTCTGCGCAGCCGGCTTCAAAGATCCGGCAGGGGATCATGCCAAGGTGGCTGCGCGGGATGCTCCGGCTGCTGTGGCTGCGGCGAGAGGCCTGCGAGGACGCGGAAGGATAGAAAAGGACATTTTTAATGTCCTTTTTTTATTTTTGGCTTTTCCAGAAAAGAGGAATATGCTATACTGTACCTTGAAAGTCTGGAAAGGAAGTCGAAGAAGAGTATGTCACAAGACAGTAGAACCGAAACAGAGGATGAAGTTCGTACCTTAGGAAGGCAGAAAGGCAAGGGACGGCTGAAAAGATGCAATATGGCGATGCTGATGCTATCCGTGGTGATTCTGATGGTGCTGTGCGGTCTGCTCTTGAGCAGGATTTACAGTCTCAATGGAACGGTGGAAGGTCTGAGGACGCAGGCGGAGAGGATGGGGCAGGTCATAGAGGGACAGAGGGAGCAGCTTGCGCAGATGGAGCTGCTGGAGAGCAAGATAGAGGAGCTGTTATCTGAGAGTCAGGAGGACAAGCCCGGAAAGCGTGATCCTGAGGCTGAGGAGCAGGAGGAGCCCGAAGTTGAGGCGGCTCATAAGGTCTATCTGACTTTCGATGACGGACCGAGCATTTATACGCAGGACATTTTGGACATTTTGGACGAGTATGGGGTGAAGGCGACTTTTTTCATTTTGGGCAAGGAGAACGATTCAGCGAAAGAGGCCATGAAGAGGATCGTGGAGGACGGCCATACGCTGGCCATGCATTCCTATACCCACAAGTATGCGGACATCTATGCTTCCGTGGAGGATTTTGCGGAGGACTTTGCCAAGATCCAGAATTACATCTATGACGTGACGGGGGTTAAGAGCACGGTATACCGGTTCCCCGGAGGAAGCTCCAATTCTGTCAGCTCCATGGACATGGCGGTGTTCGCCAGATATCTGGACGAGCAGGATGTAAGCTTTTTTGACTGGAACGTTTCTTCCGGAGACGGAGGCAAGTATGTGCTTTCGGTGGAGACATTGCTGGAGAACTGCACGTCCAAGATCGAGACAAGGGAGGCGTCGGTGATTCTGCTGCATGATTCTGCCGGAAAGAAGACAACAGTGGAAGCGCTGCCGTCCATCATCGAGGCGATTCTGGATATGGAGGATACGGTGATTCTGCCTATTACGGGCGGCACGGAACCGGTTCAGCACATAAAATGGCAGGAGGCCGAAGAGGGCCGAGAGTAGATTGGGGCGGAAAGAAAGGGGGACTTTGATGCGTAGGATAATGCTGAAGCTCAGCGGAGAGGCGCTGGCAGGAGAGAGGAAGACAGGGTTTGACGAGGAAACCATCAGAGGGGTGGCCCTGCAGGTGGGGCAGCTGGTTCGGGACGGCGTTCAGGTAGGGATCGTCACCGGAGGAGGTAATTTCTGGAGAGGGAGAACCAGCGGGAACATCGACCGCACCAAGGCGGATCAGATCGGCATGTTGGCCACGGTCATGAACTGTATCTACGTGTCGGAGATATTCCGCTCCGTAGGCATGAGCACGGCTGTGCTTACGCCTTTTGTCTGCGGTTCCTTCACGGAGCTGTTCTCCAAGGACAAGGCGCTGGAGCATTTCGGGGAAGGGCGCGTGGTGTTTTTTGCGGGCGGCACCGGGCATCCGTATTTTTCCACGGACACGGGGGTGGTGCTTCGGGCCGTGGAGGTGGAGGCGGAGGTGATTCTGCTTGCGAAGTCCATCGACGGAGTGTATGATTCCGACCCGGCCAAGAACCCGGAGGCAAAGAAGTATGACCGGATTACCATTGGCGAGGTCATCGAAAAGAATCTGCAGGTGGTGGATATGACGGCTTCCATTCTGGCAAGGGACAATAGGATGCCCATGCGGGTGTTCGGGCTGGATGGAGTAAACAGCATCGTGGATGCCGTCAGGGGAGACTTTTCGGGAACCAGCGTGCTGGTATAGAGAGGAAAAAATAAAGATAAAAGGAGAGTATGAACAATGGATGCCAGATTGCAGCAGTATGAGGATAAGATGAAGAAGACGATCGAGTTTCTGGAGACAGACTTTAGTTCCATCCGGGCAGGGCGGGCAAATCCCCATGTGCTGGACAAGCTTAGGGTGGATTATTATGGAACGCCCACGCCGATCCAGCAGGTGGGCAATGTCACCGTGCCGGAAGCCCGGATCATTCAGATAGCCCCCTGGGACAAGTCCCTGATCAAGGCTATTGAAAAGGCCATACTTACATCCGATCTGGGGCTCAACCCTAACAATGACGGAAGCGTGATCAGATTGATATTTCCGGAGCTTTCCGAGGAGCGAAGGAAGGATCTGGTGAAAGATGTCCGGAAGAAGGCGGAGGAGGGGAAGGTAGCCATCCGCAACATCCGCAGGGACGGCAACGATTCCCTGAAGAAGCTGGGTAAGGCGGATGTGTCCGAGGACGAGATCAAGCAGCTGGAGGATCAGCTCCAGAAGGCCACGGACAAGTACATCAAGGAAGTGGATGCCCTGCTGGAAAAGAAGTCCAAGGAAATCATGACGGTATGAGCGGAGAGCTGAGAATGCCGCGCCATGTGGCGATCATACTGGACGGAAACGGCAGATGGGCAAGGGCCAAGGGTATGCCCCGCAACTACGGCCATGTCCAAGGGGCCAAGACGGTGGAGACCATCTGCGAGGAGGCCTATCGGATGGGCATTCAGTACCTGACGGTATATGCCTTTTCCACGGAGAACTGGAACCGTCCTCAAGACGAGGTGGACGCGTTGATGAAGCTGCTGCGCAGCTATATGAAGACATGTCTGAAAACGGCGGAAAAGAACCGGATGTGCGTCAAGGTTCTGGGGGAGAAGTCCCGTCTGGACGAGGATATCCGCAGCCGGATTCTGGAGCTGGAGGAGGCCACAAAGAACAACGACGGCCTGCATTTCCAGATTGCCATCAATTACGGAGGCAGGGACGAGCTGGTGCGGGCGGCCAAGAAGATGGCGCAGGCAGCGGCGGAGGGCCGCCTGCGCCCTGAAGACATCTCGGAGCAAGTGATGGCGGGATTTCTGGACACCGCCGGTCTGCCGGAGCCGGATTTGCTGATCCGTACCTGCAACGAGCAGAGGATTTCCAACTTCCTGCTGTGGCAGCTGGCTTACACGGAGCTGTATTTTACCCCGGTGGCATGGCCCGATTTCACCAAAGACGAATTGATAAAGGCCGTGGAGGCATATAATCATAGAGACAGAAAGTACGGAGGCATCAAGCCGGAGTAGAAGCAGGCTCGAAAGGGAGGGGCCAGAAATCCTTCCTGAGGAAGGGCGCTGTAGAGAAGAGACGGTACTGGAA
>ERZ779626.288-NODE-288-length-33593-cov-6.303357_pt1 | contig 33593 bp, 28 predicted proteins | sample MGYA00514209_ERZ779626 | MGnify/ENA primary metagenome ERZ779626 (study PRJEB29562, sample SAMEA4376713) | mouse gut metagenome | isolation source: Cecum | study: EMG produced TPA metagenomics assembly of the A DSS colitis mouse model was used to assess the...
ATATGCTGAAAAGTCAGTAAAATCAATGGTTTACAGACTTAAAAAGCAGACACTAATTAGATAATATAATATATAATATCTACTTTAGTTCCAAAACTTTTGACCATTAATAAATATAATAAAGCAGTCTAAAAGCTACACACCTATGTTTAGGCGAGACAAGCAAAAAGACAATCAAAGTCTTATTATAAAATGAATTTCTACTGCAAAAAAACAAATAAATAATTTTATACAATTAAAGAGCTGACAAAAGAAATTATATTGCTAATATATCCCATAAGCAGAAATGCAAAAGAACCTGAAAAGAGCTGATAAAAAATATCGCTCTTCATCAAATTATACCCAGACCACCCTCCAGACTGCCTCGACAATCTGCTCGCTCTTTAGGCTTCTCTACTGTACCCAGTCTGTTTGATAGAGATTTGTTTATGCCACAAAAAGCAAAAGGAACCTTCATAAAATACAAGAACCCACTGCCAGCCGTTGCCCGCTAATAAGAGAGCGTTCAACAGTGATGCCACTTAGAGGCGGCTTCTGTCACTTAATCACTGACTGCACCATGTACTTAAAAGATTTTTATTCCACTTTTCACTTCCTACTTATTATTTCTATTCTCTTTTTTGCTTTTACTGTGGAGAAGCTTAACACTGACGGCAATCCATGAGATTACCGTCTATACCAAAAAAATGAATGAAAACAAATAGCAGAATAGGAAAAATCCACATCTTACAAAATGCCGCCTGCGGGTGGACAGCATCAAACTGTCAAAACAGAAATAGCAGATTAGCCAAGTCAAAAAACTGATTAACAAACTGAATAAGTTAATTAGGAAACTGTACAAGAGGAATACGCTTAGCAGTGCCCGGCATACATTTATTTTGACTGCCTATTAGCAATAGTATACACCAAACAAATGATTGGAGCAACTTGTTGTCCATTCCATAAGGTCACTGCACTATATCAGGCATTATCTATAATCAATAATCGGTATTCTCCCTCATGTTTGAACGCGGGTCTCTTATATAAATACCATTTATGTTCTGTTTATGACTCCCTTCTAACCCTTGTAGAACTTATATACAAACGTAAAAGCCGACATTATTTGCCTCATATAAAACGCAAAGCCCAAAACCACTTATTTCACCTTTAGCCATCAACAACCTCCTATTTATATGAATGTTTTTATGTGTAAGTTGTATTCCCATCCCTATTTCCGATTTACTTTTCTAACTTTCTATTTTGTAAAACAAAATCATAGAAACAAATTTTAACGATATTCCAAAATAATATAAACCGATAAGAGTATTATTTTAATAGAGAAATCTATATCATCATTTTATAAACTTACCAACATACCATTCCTATAAATTTTTAGCACTATGGCTTTATACAATCTCACTAAAATAACAAAAAGATTCCTTTTGCTTTTCATGGCAGAAAAAGATCTCTGTCAAACGGACAAGGAAATGCAAAACTGATAGACTGGATATGCCTTTTAGAACAGATAAAGATAAATAATAATACAATCCATAATCTGAACGGAAAATAAAAAAGATAGAACCTGATTGCCGGGAGGGATTATAGGAACAATTAAAGCGTATATAAAACATTTGTAAATATAGTAGTAGTCTTTATGAAAAGCAGAATGACTTAAAAATCACCAGCATTTACTTAACAGTAACCTGACAATATCTTTCATAAATCATTGCTTGCAACAGAAAACCGGTAATGATATAATCAGAACAGTAAACCGCAGATTTGAGAGGATTGTTCACATGGATAAAGTATGGACATTATCGTCCTTGTATTCCTGATATATTTTGCCACAGTGATTTTGATTTCAGTAATTCGGACTCTGATGACAAAAAGAAATGGAAAAAGCTTTGCGAAAGAGACGTTCAAAGAAACATTTGGAGATTTTTTCTTTGAATTATTAAATCCTTTTAATTGGCTCTAATCTTGCTTGCTCCAAATACCGGATTTACTAGGCAGTAATTCTAAAGAAAAATTAAGAAATTGGACTTGCATCAACACAATATGTCAAAGATTCCATACCTTTTATATAATCTTATCAATCGACCTCCAGTTCATTTGTTCGTACCTACTATGTCCATCAATTATATTTGTTTCTACGGCTATGTACTTCCCCAATCAGGTGGAGCTGGAGCAGTCCAGCTATCCCATTTTGTTTATACCTATTTGGTTTATATCTACTTTGTTTGTACCTATTTTACTATATCCACTTTCTCTGTACTTACTTAGATTATACCTGCTGACTACTTTTAAGAATTCTATGATGATTCAATTAGTTCAACCTTGGAGCGGAATGGAGCTGGAGCAGTCTAAAAGCAAGATCCTGCAGTTCGCACTGCTGCCTGCAAACACACATCTAAAAATTATTAATAACAATAAGATATTCCGATGCAATATATTCCTTCTCTTACATTTCCCACACAAAACTTTTCCTCACATCCACCCCTTACATTTGTCTTGTATCAGACAGACAAGTGTGCTAAAGTCTATCTATAAACAAGAACAAATATGTATTTCCAGCTCAACATTATCACAACAAAATCACACCCATTGAAAGGCATTCTGGTTAACCAATAACAATACAAAGAATACATAATACCTTTCAAAGGGACAAGGAGGAAAAAATGAAGAGACTATTTCGTTTGATGTTACTATCACTGCTGACCCTTTCGTTGGCGGCCTGTGCCCCATCTATTCCCAAAGAAGAATTTCACAGTGATGCCGTTTCACTCTTTTCCAGTGAAGAACCTGATTCCGGCACAAACACTTCCTCTTCCAGTGAAGAACCCGATTCCGGCATAGACTCTTCCTCTTCCAGTGAAGAACCCGATTCCGGCATAGACTCTCCCTCTTCCAGTAAGGAACCTGATTCCAGCATAGACGCTTCCTCTTCTTCCCACGAAGAAACACTGCCTTCCAGCGAAGCCCCTGACCAATTACCTGAAGACGGCTCCTATACCTCCAAAGAGGATGTTGCACTTTACATCCATTTATATGGCTGCCTCCCCTCAAACTTCATCACGAAAAAGGAAGCCGAGGCCCTAGGCTGGAAGGGCGGCTCTCTGGAGCCTTATGCTTCCGGCATGTGCATCGGCGGAAACCGTTTCGGCAATTATGAGGGTCTTCTGCCGGAAAAAGACGGGCGCAGCTATACCGAATGCGACATAGATACCTTAGGCGCCGATAAACGGGGCTCAAAACGAATCGTATTTTCCAATGACGGCCTGATATACTATACAGAAGATCATTACGAAAGTTTTGAATTACTTTACGGAGAAGAATGACCTAAAGCCCCCTTTCACTCTGCAGCCATTTCCACATGCATGTAAAAAAAGGAGAAAAACAATGCGCATTTGCATACTGGACGGAAATCTTATCACGGATAAAAAATCGCTCCATGACACTCTTTCCGCCTCCTTACTTCTGCCGGACTGGTATGGCAGGAATCTGGACGCCCTATATGATTGCCTCACAGATATACAAGAGGAAACGGAAATACAGATTTTGAACCCGGAAAGTCTGGAATCCCATCTGGGAAGCTATGCCCTTTCTCTTGCCAGAACCATCTACAATGCCTCGCAGGAGAATACAAGAATCAATTACAGTTACAGCTCATGATATGTCACAAGACAACAAAGCAATACATCTATACTGGAATTTATCGAGGTAATTGATTATGATCAAAGCCATTGTATTTGACATTGGGCAGACATTAGTTGAATATAAGATACCATTGAATTGGTCAAAGCTATACAAACCTGCATTTGAAAGTGTTGCCCATAAATGCGGATATACTTTTTCGGATACTCATTATCAGTATGCCGGCCATGTTTTAACTAAGTATAATACGAGAATAAATCCACGAGAACATGAGGTAACATCCAATCAGATTTTCAGTGAACTAATAATGGGTATGGAAATACCGTTAAAGGATATAGAAACGGTTAAGTTCCATTTTTATTCTTACTTCAAGCAAAATGCTTCCGTATATGAAGAAGTGGAGGCAACACTAAAAGGACTTTCTGATAGAGGAATATTATTAGGAACCTTATCTGATGTCCCCTACGGTATGGATAATGTTTATGCTTTGGAGGATATCAGCCCGGTAATAAAGTATATTGATTATCCGTTTACTTCTAATGATGTGGGGTACCGTAAGCCCTGCGGGAAGGGATTGAAGTTCATATCAGAAAAAATGCAGATTAGCCTTAAGGAAATGGCGTTTGTGGGTGACGAAGAAAAGGATATCATGTGCGCAATTAACGCAGGCGCATACTCCGTTTTGGTAAACAGAAATGACAGTATTAAGAATTATGGTCAAGATAAAGAGATAAGTTCGTTGGAGGAACTGTTAACTATGTTCGGTTGATTTTATCGTTTTCTGATCCTTTAAAAAAATCACCAAGACAATGGCTCGTTGTTTGATGGAGAATATAGCTTATGAACAACAAAATAGCAATCATAGAAGAACGATTATCTGCGGAGGAATTTATAGATTTCCTGAAAAGAACAGATCTGGGTTCGCAATATCCAAAAGAACGTTTTGCGGAAAGGATATCTAAGCTTGTAAACAATGCCACAATAAGCCTCGCCGCAAGAAATGAGGAGGGCTTAATCGTTGGTGTCTTATTTGGGTTAACAGATTATGCATATTGGCTTTATGTGACAGATTTGGGGGTTGACAGAGCTTATAAGGGACAGGGAATTGGCAGACAGCTTATGAAGACTGCACATGATAAAGCAGGCGGGGAAAAAGATATCGCCGTATATTTGATAGCAAATGAAAAGGCAATTCCATTCTATGAGAAGCTGGGTATGAAAAAAGCTGATGATGTTATGCAGTATAATCGTATCCAATGGACCGAATTTACAGTGCAATAACAGATACGTGCCATTCATGAAGTCGTATATGGCCATAGTATTCCAAGATCTAATTTAAATAATAAAATTACCCTTATGGGAGCAAATAATATACATATGATTTTTGTAAACAAGTAACAAAGCAAGATTCCCCTTACAGAGTAGCTACAATGGTATTTGGAAATGGTAATACTGGAGGTTCCTCATATGCACAAAATTGACAAAACCGAAAAAAGTGCCTTATCAAAATTGAAGATTAATCTTTGGTTATTATCCATTCATAATGTACATAAACTAAGAAGGACATATTCACTGGCAAAGAAACCTGCTTATAATCATAGGTCCTTCCCAATAGATGCAAATCCAAGAAAGACTGCTGCTATGAATATGTCCTTCCAAATGAGCCCTGCTCTACTCCCCATACACCCATCCCGGATATAGGGTGGAGCGGTGCAGATTTCCACGCTGAGGTACTGCTGTTCCGGAAGGAGATTCCTTCAGATCATAAGGCAGTCCGGAATAGATCCATGCCCTGCCATGGGCATATATCACCGCATCCTCACAATTTCTTCCGAACAAATCCCCGCTAATCACGTATCCGTCTTCAGGAAAAACCACTAATTTCTGAAGCTCTCCCTGCAAATTGCTTGCACTGTACAAGGCAGGCTTCACGCCGCCTCCCCGCCGATAGGCGAGAATGTGATCCTTCCCCTGACCGCCCCAGTTATGATAGGTATTCACAATCGTAAGCCAGCCGGGAGTCTTTCTGTCCTCCTTCCAAAGCTCCCGACCTTCACAGTCCAAAAGGAACATTCCGTCACGTCCGTCCCACTGCCCCTTGTAGCCGTCTCCTCTCTTGATCCTATCGAGTCCCGCCACCTGCAGCCCCGGATTCCCCGAAATAAACTTGCCAAGAGCCACATGCTGGGACTCCACAGAGCCTTCATAGCGCCAAAGCTCCCTTCCCTCCCTATCGTAAAGGCAGGTGACGCTTCCCCCCACGCAGATCTCCGGTTTTCCGTCGCCGTTTACGTCCCCTATCCATAGGCAATCCGCATGATCCTCCAAGTCTCTGCAGGACCAGAGAATTTTCCCTTCGGAGGAGAGCATGTCATATCCCGCCATCACCTCATCCCGGCCGTCGCCGTTGATATCATAAACCAACGGAAAATGCCCGATATTTCCATGATGTTTCCATAATAAACGGAAATTTTGATCCATGGCCCACATGTCATGATAACGGTCTTTCAGAATCACGTCTCTGGCCGTGGGATTTCCCGTGAGGTTAGCGATTAAGATACAGTCATGAGCCATAGGATCCGGCAGCGGAAATTCCCGCTTCACCGCCCCGGTGGTTCCGTCCAACTGCCGGAAGGTCTTGTCCATCACCACCAGAACCTCCAGTCTGCCATCCCCGTCGATATCGAAAATCTGCACGGGGAAATCCGACCCGAAGCCCCCCGGCTCCCCCTGAGGCTGTCCCACCTGCCAAAGCATCTCCCCCGTCACAGAAAAAACCGTCACACATGTCACCTGATGGGGCACATACCTATCGTCGATTCCGCCGTCCGCCTGCACGCACACCAGCTCCATGCGCCCGTCCCCGTTGACGTCTCCCAACAGTACCTTGCAGTTTTTTCCGGCCTTTGATATGTCCAGACTTCCTATCAAAATCGGTTCCATCTTCTCCTCCTTTTTATTTCCGCAGGATCCTATTTAATTGTGCAGCACAAACTCCTGAGTCGGATATCCCAGAGACACCGTAAGCTCTCCGGGGACAAACCCCATGGCGCTGTAGAATGCTCTGGGGGCCCTTCCTTTCTCATCCCCCTCCCGGAAGGTTTCCACTTTGATGTCCCTGCCGCCATTTAACTTTGTCCGCATCAGTTCCACCATCCTTGCGGCAATCCTCTTCCTGCGGTACTCAGGATGCACGGCCATGCAGGAAATCATGCTTTTTGGGGGTGAAAAGAGCAGCATGCCCACCACCATCCTTCCATCCAGAGCACATATGGCGCTACCACGCTCCATATTCTTAACCACCGTCCGACGATAATCCTCCAGCGCTTCCTCCGTCTCCAGCCCCGGAAAATTCTCTTTCACAATCTCTGCCAAGCTCATCCATGAATGCAGGCAGCTTAAATCCGCAAAATCAACACTGATCCAACGCCTGCGGTCCCCGTGAGCATCGTATTCCGGAAGATCCCCCATGTCGAAGAGCTTGTCCAGAAACCAATAAGGCACCATGAGCCCCTGCCTTTGGAGCAGCAGCGCCTCCTCCCTATCCGCCCAGCGGACGCATCGAACTTCCTCCTGCTGAAGCTTTAGCTGTGAAATATCCACATCCTGCCGAACAATATAATAATCATCGAATCCGTTTGAAAAATTGACGGTAAAGTTTGGCCTCCTGCCCGACAGATCCAGCTTAAGGCCAAGCTCCTCCCAAGCCTCTCTCTCCGCCGTCTCACAGCTGCCGTCCCCCGCCAGCGCGGAGCCTCCCACCGTCAAATCCCACATATTGGGCCAGCCCTTCTTAAAGGGCTGCCTGCGCTGGATCAGAAGCTGGTTCCGGCTGTTGAAAATACACACATGAACCACAAGATGAAGTTCTCCGTCTTTCATCTCGTCTCCCCGCCGATGGAGCCGCCCCGTCCTTTCTCTGTCCTTGGTGTACAAGTCCCAAAACTCCGAATCTTCCCTATGACTCATATAAGCCCCTCTCTGCAGGCATTGCCCTACAATCCGTCTAAATCGTCTCCTCCAGCTGTGCCGCAAGATCCCGCAGGCATTTTCCGATAATTGCGAGATTCTGGCGGGCCTGAATAGGATTTTTCTCTATAAAATCACTGCTTTCCTCTACCTTTTCCGCCAGCTCCTTCAGGCTCCTGAGAGCTTTGGCCTGAAAATCCCCCGATTCTTGGGACTGCCCCGTCTCTTTCTGCCAGCCCAATACCTCCTCCAGCATACAGATACGCTTGTTTAGAACCTCCTTCCGCCCCGCCAGCTCCTCATTCTCTCCCTCACATGCAAGACGGCATTCCCGCGCTTCCCGAAGCTCCTCCTTATGTAAAGTCTCCGCTCTTCTGGGCGAAAACACCTTGAAATCCTCCGATTCCGAAATGGCAAGGGTGCCCACATAGGCCTCTGCCTCCCGGATCTTCCGAAGATTTGTATTTATTCTCATATCCATATCCTGGATCTCTTGTTTCAGCTCCCTCAGCAGCTCCGTCAATATACCATACTCCTCCGGCAGCATTTTCACCCTCCCCATATTGTAAGGCCGCACACGCGTTGAAGCTGTAAGGCCTGCTCTGGCCTGCAGACTGAACAGTTTCCATCGATTTCTCGGAAGGAACCATCATTCCCCATAAAACCTACAGCCGCAGCGTCCATTCTCCTTCACCGCATACAAGGCCTCATCCGCCCTTTTATAAAGATCATCCTCAAAGCCGCTCTGGGAGAAGGCGCCTCCAACGCTCAGGGATGTCCGAGGCAAATCCTCCGACGGATTCAGCAGCTCATTGTTGATATTGTTGATCTTATCCCGAACCACCTCTTTCATGTCCTTGGTAATATCCACTACAATCACTGCAAATTCGTCACCGCCGATCCTTGCGGCAATATCCGTGTCGCGAAAGGTCTCCTCCAATAAGCCGGCAACCTTTTTCAGAATCCGGTCCCCCATCTCATGGCCGTGCTTGTCGTTGACCTGCTTGAACTGATCCACATCCACAATCAAAAGCGCCATGGGACTTATCTTTGTCTTTAATAAGGTTTTCCAATCGTCGAAGGCCCTCCTATTGGCAATACCCGTAAGAGGGTCATGCTCCGCTTCACGGCGCAGGTTTTCCGCCTGATTTCGCAGCATCACCTCATTGGCCGCATTCAGTTCGTAAATGTCGTTGTAGGTCAGCGCCAGATATTTGAATTCGTATGCCCCCACAATGTCCAGCCGCTTTTCTTCCTTAATATTATTCACATAAATATGCAGAGGCTTCACGATCAGGCACAGTATCAGCACAAAGGTGAGAATGGTCTCCACAAACAAGATACTGATGAGAACCTTCTGGTTGGCCATCACCTGCTTCAGCCCTGCCGCGCTGTCCTGCTGGTTTTTCCTCATATCGTCCCTCACGCTGCTCAGAAAATATGAAATATTGTTCTCAATGGCGCCCTTCGTCTCCTGATAAGAAATGCCGAAAACCAGCTCTCTGGCCTTCTCCAACATTTTTTCGGAACTCAGCTCCTTATCCGCCTGCTTCAAATCCACCTCTTCTACATCGGGAAAGGCAGACATGTCCTGCCCTTTGGCCTCAGCAACCAGCTTCATGGCATAGATTTCCCTCTCCATGAGCTTGTTGGAATTGTCCAGAGCGCTCTGGAGGAAATCAAGGGCGCTGCCCTCCACTTCATTCTCCCTCAGAGCCTCCAGCGCTTTATCCCGGCTTCTGACTTCATATACTTCCCTGAAATAATTCTCCACATATGCCAGATTCATCTCCACCCCATATAGACGAACCTGCTCGGTGAGGTAGTCCGATCCCTCTTTCACTAAAGAAGCCTTCTCCTGATATCGAATATAAGCATCCGTTGCGGAAACCATATCGTCATACTTGCGCGACGCATAAGCCGTCACCCAGATAAGTACAATATATAAAACAATGGATACAAAGATCATGACATAGTTCATAGTGCGTATCTTGATTCCCCGCAAAGACCTTTTTCCGCTTTTCTCAGGATGCTGCGCTCTCTTAGCCATCCCTTCATTCGTCTTCTCACACATACTCCCACCGCCGTTCAAACTTTTCTATTTCTTTATTATACAAGTTCTTTCCAAAAAATGATAGTATTTCCATAAAAAAGGCAGACCATAATCTCCCGGACTATTCGGTCTGCCTTTTCATGGCTCTTCAAGCCTTTATGCGCCAATTCTATCTGCCATTTGCCATTTCACAGAGCTCCGCAAGCATCTTGGGCAGCTCCGTCTCCATATTGTCATCGTTGAACTGGCAGGTGCCCACCTTCTTATGGCCGCCTCCATTGTACTTCAGCATCAGACTTCCCACGTTGATGCTGCAGGTTCTGTTCAATATGCTGTAGCCCACCGCTGCGGAACAGCCCTTTCCGCCCCGGCCGCTGACGATCCATGCGGAAATATTCTGTTCCGGATACAAGCTGTAGATCATGAAACGGTTGCCCGTGTAGATGGGATCCACTCCCCTGAGATCAGTAATAATCACATTTCCGTCTACCTTTGTATGTTCCTTCACCATCTCCTTGAACTTTTCCGTCTGCTCATTGTACACCTCAATGCGCTCCTGCACATCGGACAGCGCCAGAATCTCATGGGTGTCCATGGTACGGCAGCAGTCCATCAGCTTCTCCATGAGCTGGTAATTGGAGACAGTGAACCTCCTCCATCTTCCAAGACCGGTTCTGGGATCCATGAGAAAGCCTATCAGGATCCAGCCCTGAGGATTCATGACCTCGTCTATGGTCAGACTGCCGGAATCCACCTTATCTACTGCCGACATCATCTCCTTGAACTGAGGGAAACGATCCTCTCCTCCGTAGTAATCATAGATGATTCTGGCACAAGACGGCGCAATGCGGCTCTCCCCCTTATACTTGCCCCGAAGCTCCAGACGCTCATGCTCGCTGGAATGATGGTCAAACCACAGTCCGCAGCCCTCCACATAGGGTTCGTTGGCGAGACAGTCATTCTCGTTCACTTCCACCAGACCATCCTGCAGATCCTTGGGATGTGCGAACTTCCAGCTGTCGATGACCCCCGCCTCCAAAAGCAGGGCTCCGCATACCAGACCATCGAAATCAGAACGTGTAACAAGTCTCATAGTATACTCCTCCTGAAAATCATTAAAGCTTATGTAGCATTAGCCAAGTATAACATACTTTTCCATTTTCCACAACTTACATAACACAAGGACTCACTGAAAATATTCAGGAAAAAACAGCGCTTTTTGTTTCCCTGAACATGCAAAAGTTACAATAAGCCCCTACCCTCACAAAGGCTCTTTGCCCGGCAGCCCGGCCTTTCTGGGATACTTCCCCGGTGAGGGCTTCACCTTCTTTATCAGAATCAGATTTCTATAGATATCCGAATTGGGCAGCATAAATTCTGTCTGCCCTTCCAGCCGCCCTCCCAGCAAAGACACCGCCCTCTGCGCCTCCTGCATCTCCTGCGACACCTTCTCGGACTTATACGCCACAAACATGCCGCCCTGCCGCACAAAGGGAAGGCAATATTCCGCCAGCGTGGAAAGTCTGGCCACAGCCCGGGACACACATAGGTCAAAGCTCTCTCTCATCTCTCCCGGCTTGGCAAAATCCTCCGCCCGGCCGTGAACGGCTCTGACCCCCTCCAGCTCCAGCTCCCCGATCACAGCCTCCAGAAACTGAATCCGTTTGTTCAGAGAGTCCAGCAGCGTCACCTTCAGCTCCGGAAAGGCAATCTTCAGGGCAAGGCCCGGAAAGCCCGCTCCCGTGCCCACGTCGATCAAGGAGGCCGCACACCCCTTCCCCGCATCCTTCCCGCCGGGGAAGCCCTTTCCATCCAAGACCTTTGTCAAAGATAAGCTGTCCAAGAAATGCTTCTTCATCACATCCTCATATGCTGTGATAGCCGTCAGATTCATCCTCTCATTCCACTCTGCCAGCATCTCATAATACCGCACAAACTGCGCCAGCTGCCTCTCCGTGAGGGTCACTCCCCACGCTCTCAGATCCTCCGTAAAACGGCCGGTATCATATTGATTTTCCGATTGCCTCATAAAAGCCGCCTCTTCCTGCGGTTCTCCGCTTACCCGCCAGACTGTATTTCAACCATTTACTCCCCATGGAAACGCCAATCCCCATAGCCAGATTCTAACATATCGTTTCTTTTTTCACAAGAAAAACTACAACAAAAAACATCCGTCCAAAAACGTCAATATCTGCAATGTTTTAGGCAATAAAGGGAATGAATATTTTCCTTTTTTGCACTATGATAATAAAGTGACAATGAGAAGACAATAGCAAGCTTTTCACATCCGCTTTTTCACATCCACCCGGGCGTCCGCCCTTAAGATCTATGAGTCAAGACTTAAAAAAGGAAAATGCCGCCGTATTTTTTCATAGATTATTGCCGAAAATACACTAACACGGAGCAATTTCCCAGCGATATTACATTGTATGGGTTAGAATTCAAAATATAAAGGAGGATACAGTATGCAAATGACATTCCGCTGGTACGGCGAGGGAAACGACACCATCACGCCGCAGCAAATCAGGCAGATTCCCGGAGTCACGGGGCTGGTTTGGGCCTTGCACCAGAAACAGGCCGGCGAAATCTGGGAAGTGGAGGAAATCGAGGAAGTGCGCCGCCAGATCGAGGGGGCTGGCTTCAATATGGACGTGGTGGAAAGCGTCAATGTCCACGATGATATCAAGATCGGCCTCCCCACCCGGGATCACTATATCGAAAACTACAAGACCACCCTGCGCAATCTGGCAAAATTCGGCGTCAAGGTAGTGACCTATAATTTCATGCCCATTTTCGACTGGACCCGCACGGATCTCTTCCACCCTATGGAGGACGGCTCCACCGCCCTATTTTACGAAAAGTCCAAGATCCAGAACGATTATAAGGAAATGGCAAAGTACATTCTGGAAAACCTCCATGGACTGACCTTCCCCGGCTGGGAGCCCGAACGCATGGAGAAGCTGGACGAGCTTTTTGAAAAATACAAGCCCGTGACCAAGGAAAGGCTCTGGGAGAATCTCAAGTATTTTCTGGAGGCCATTATGCCCACCTGCCGGGAGACCGGCATCAAGATGGCAATCCATCAGGACGATCCCCCATGGGACATTTTCGGCCTTCCAAGACTTTTGGTGGACAAGGAATCCATCGGCCGCTTCCTCTCCATGGTGGATGACGAACACAACTGCCTCTGCCTCTGCTCCGGCTCTCTGGGGGCAAATCAGGAGAACCATGTGGCTGATATCGTCCGCGCTTACTGCCCCAGAATCGCCTTTGCCCATATCCGCAATGTGAAACATTTTGACAACGGCGACTTCACGGAAGCCTCCCATAGAGACTGCGACGGCGACGTGGGAATACTGGAGATCATGAAAGCCTACCACGACTGCGGCTATGAAGGGTATGTCCGTCCCGACCACGGCCGCCATATCTGGGGAGAGAAATGCCGCCCCGGCTACGGCCTCTATGACAGAGCTCTGGGCATCATGTACCTTTGGGGCTGCTGGGATATGCTGGAAAAGCTTGAGGAGAAAAAATAATATTTTATTAGGAGATATCATATACCATGAAACTATCATTGAAATCTATTCAGGCAAAGGAAAACTGGGCCGGATACCACCTGCCCTCCTACGATCCGGCAAAGATCGCAGAAAACACAGCCCTCCGTCCCCAGTGGATGCACTTCGGATCCGGCAATATCTTCCGCATCTTTCCGGCAGTTCTCTGCCAGCGTCTCATAGAGCAGAAAAAGATGGACACGGGCATTGTATCCTGCGAGGGATATGATGACGAAATAATAACGAAATGTTTTCGCCCATACGATAATCTAACCATAGCGGTGACTCTGAATGCGGACGGCAGGCTGGAGAAAGAAGTGGTAGGCTCCATGTCCGAGAGCCTTACCATGCTCCACGACAGCGAGAGGATCGCTGAGGTCTTTAAAGAGCCTTCTCTGCAGATGGTATCCTTCACCATCACGGAAAAAGGCTATTCTCTGCGCACCGGGGCAGGGGAATTGGCTCCGGCAGTGACACAGGATATGGCGGAGGGACCAGAAAACTGCAGAAGCTTCATGGCACAGCTCACCGCCATGTGTCTGGGCAGAAGGAAAGCCTGCGGAAAGCCTCTGGCGCTGGTCAGCATGGACAACTGCTCCCACAACGGTGAAAAGCTGCAGGCTGCCGTGACTGAAATTGCCGAAATGTGGCTGAAGAACGGCAAGATCACACAGGAGGACTTCGATTATCTGCAAAGGGACATTGCCTTCCCCTGGAGCATGATCGACAAGATCACCCCCCGTCCCCATCCCATGGTGGAGGAGCAGCTGATTGCAGACGGCTTGGAGGATATCAGCCCCTTCGTCACCTCCAAACACACCTATACCGCGCCTTTTGTAAATGCAGAAAAAACCCAGTATCTGGTAATTGAGGACAAATTTCCCAACGGCAGGCCCCCTCTGGAGGATGTGGGGGTTATCATCACTGACAGGGATACCGTGAACAAGGTAGAGAAAATGAAGGTCTGCACCTGCCTGAATCCCCTCCACACCTGCCTTGCCGTCTACGGCTGCCTGCTGGGATATACTTCCATCGCAGAGGAAATGAAGGATCCCCAGCTGAAGGCTTTTATAGACCGCATGAGCCACGAGGAGGGCATGCCCTTCGTAGTAGATCCGGGCGTCATCGATCCGGCCCGGTTCTTAAAGGAGGTTCTCACAGAGCGTTTTCCCAACCCCTTCATGCCCGACACACCTCAGCGCATTGCCACGGACACTTCCCAGAAGCTGAGCATCCGCTACGGGGAGACCATCAAGGCCTATATGGCATCGGACAGCCGCAGGGCGTCCGAGCTGAAGCTGATCCCTCTGGTTCTGGCCGGATGGCTGCGGTATCTCACCGGGATAGATGATCAGGGAGAGCCCTTCGAGGTCAGCCCCGATCCTCTCTACGCTTCCATGAAGGAAAAACTGGGAGACATGAAACCCGGATCCTGCGTGGATGCCGAAAGGCTTCGCCCCATACTGTCCGACGCATCCATTTTCGGCGTGAACCTATACCAGTGCGGTCTTGCAGATAAAGTCATAGGATATTTTGAGGAATTAATGACAGGAAAATCCGCCGTTCGCAGGACACTTGAAAAATATGTATAAATTCGGAAGGAGCCGGACCCCTACAGTCCGGCTCTTTTCATCAAACAGATTGATCGCTTCATACGTTTAGCAAGCATATATTTTCCCATTGACAGATACATAACCAGAGACTATGATAAATTTCGGATCGTTCGGGGAAATAGGTGCAAATCCTATACGAGCCCGTCGCCGTGAGGCACAAGACAATCCTGCTGATCTCACCGAAAGCCACATTTCGGGACAAGCCATTGGATCTAAAATCTGAGAAGGCCGGTCAGGAGAGTGCCGAGTCGAAATATCCGGACTGTCCGAAATCCTTCCGCGGTTCCCACGAACCGGACTGCGAGGGCCGGTCTTTGGAGGGAAATACAAATCTAAGGAGAATGTACATGCAAAAGAAATGCAGAAACCAAAGGAATCTATTTTGCGGCACACTGTATTTGCGTTGTATGGCGCTTATTGTGGCTATGGCGCTGTTTACGGCAGGATGCGGCAAAAAAGGAGACGAGTCCTCCTCCGGCGCAAGCCAGTCCGCGGGAACCGTCTACGACGACGGCAGCAGTATTGGTGAAGGCAGCACGAAATTCAGCCTCACTGTGGCGGACAAGGACGGAAACGAAACCCATATGGAAATCCATACGGACAAAGAGACTGTGGGAGACGCCCTGCTGGAGCTGGGGGTTATCTCCGGAGATGAGAGTGAATACGGCATCTTTGTAAAGACGGTCAACGGCATCACCGCCGATTATGATGCGGACGGCGTATATTGGGCATTCTATGTCAACGGAGAATATGCCACCAGCGGCGTGGACTCCACCCCCGTAACGGCGGATGCGGACTACGCTTTCAAGGTAGAATAAGAATGAAGCTCACTGTAAAAGAAATGGTGGTATTCTCCATGCTGGGGGCGGTAATGTACGCCTCCAAGGTCATAATGGAGATCGCCCCCAATATCCATCTGCTGGGGACCTTCATCGTGGCATTTACGGTGGTCTACCGTCGGAAGGCACTATATCCCATTTATGTCTATGTGATATTGAACGGCATCTTCTGCGGCTTTGCCGCATGGTGGCTCCCTTATCTGTATGTATGGGCCATTCTGTGGGGCGCAGTCATGCTTCTTCCCCAGAAATTGCCCAAGAGGATTCGTCCTCTGGTATATATGGCAGTGTCCGCCGCTCATGGCTTTTCCTTCGGAATCTTGTACGCACCGGCTCAGGCCCTGCTCTTCGGCCTGAGCTTCAAAGGAATGATCGGATGGATCTACGCAGGCCTTCCCATGGACTGTATCCACGGCATCAGCAATTTTTTCTGCGGAGCCTTGATCCTTCCCATCATATCGGCTCTGCGGATGGCGGAAAGAGGCATGAAAAGCCAGTAAACGCAAGAGAGACTTGATCTAAATCCATCTATGTGATAGCATAAATATCAGGAATACTTATTGCAGCTTGATCAGGCGTTGCATCCAATTTCAGAGGCAAAGTCTCAAAAAGCATAAAAATACCGGAATTCATGATCCCACAATCAAAAAGGAACATAACAGAAAGGAATTAAGATGAAGAAGATACTGGATTTGTTGTCAGAAGAAATGGGTAAGGCCTTCGAGGCGGCAGGCTATGACAAAACTCTGGGCAGAGTCACCTTGTCCAACCGTCCTGACTTGTGTGAATATCAGTGCAACGGCGCCATGGCAGGGGCAAAAAAGTATAAAAAAGCTCCCATCATGATAGCAAACGACGTAGCGGCAAAGCTGGCTGAAAGCGATGTATTTCAGGAGATCGCCGCCGTACCTCCGGGCTTTTTGAATCTGAAGCTGTCAAAACAGTATCTGCTGAGGGTGGTGAACACCATGCGCACAGAGTCCAAGTTCGGTCTGGAAATGCCGCAGCACCCTCAAAAAATTATGATTGATTACGGCGGAGCCAATGTGGCCAAGCCTTTACATGTAGGACATCTGCGCCCGGCCATTATCGGTGAGAGCATCAAGCGGATCTGCCGTTATGCAGGAAACGAATGTATCGGTGACGTGCATCTGGGGGACTGGGGCCTGCCCATCGGGCAAGTGATCACTGAGCTGCAGGAACGGAGGCCGGAATTAGTCTACTTTGACGAAAACTACGAGGGAGAATACCCGAAGGAGCCGCCCTTTACCGAGGAAGAATTCGGCGTGATCTATCCCCTCGCCAGCACAAAATCAAAGGAGAATCCGGAATATAAGGCCCGGGCCATGGAGGCCACTTTGAAATTCCAGTCCGGCGTAAGGGGATATCGCGCCCTATGGAAGCACATTCTGGATGTCTCAAAAGTAGACTTAAAGAAAAACTACGACAATCTGAATGTAGAATTCGATCTCTGGAAGGGAGAAAGCGACGTACACGAACTGATTCCTGAGATGGTAGCCTATATGAAGGACAACGGCTATGCCTATATCAGCGAGGGGGCGCTGGTGGTAGATGTAAAAGAAGAAACGGATACCAGAGAAATTCCTCCCTGCATGATCCTGAAATCCGATGGGGCCGCCCTCTACAATACCACCGATCTGGCCACCATCATGGAACGTATGCGGCTCTATTCTCCGGATGAGATCATCTATATCACGGACAAGCGTCAGGAACTGTACTTCGAGCAAGTATTCCGCTGCGCCCGCAGGACAAAGCTGGTAAAGCCGGAGACGAGACTGAAGTTTCTGGGCCATGGGACCATGAACGGAAACGACGGAAAACCCTTTAAGACAAGGGACGGCGGCGTCATGAAGCTGGAAAATCTTATTCAGGAAACCAAGGATGAAATGTACCGAAAGATCAGGGAAGGCAGGGAAATGCCCGAAGAGGAAGCCTTGGCCGTGGCGGACACTGTAGCCCTCTCCGCCTTAAAATACGGTGATCTGTCCAATCAGGCCTCAAAAGACTATGTATTCGACATTGACAGATTTACCTCCTTTGAGGGAGACACAGGCCCCTACATCTTGTATACCATTGTCCGCATCAAATCCATCCTGAACAAATATAAGGAGCAGGGGGGGACTCTGGAAAATCTCACGCTTCTGGAGGCCGGAAACCAATCCGAAAAGGAGCTGGAGATGGCGCTGGTGCAGTTCAACACCATGCTGCTTAGCGCCGCCGAAGAAATTGCGCCCCACAAGGTATGCGCCTATATCTACGATCTGGCCAATGCCTTCAACCATTTCTACCATGAAACAAAAATTCTTGCAGAGGAAAATGCCGCCAAGAGGGAAAGCCTCATTGCGCTGCTGGCCCTCACAAGAGACGTGCTGGAGACCTGCATCGACCTCCTTGGTTTCTCTGCGCCGGAAAAAATGTAATCCATAAGATATCAGTATATTGGGCGGGAAATCCTTTTTAAGGCTTTCCCGCCTATCATTTTTTTGTCTTTATCCACAAACCCTTCAGCCCTCCTCTGCATATTTTCCCACAGATCTGTACATTTTAATGCTATGAGAAAACTGCTGCCCACAATAAGATATGCGGCCAAAAGGAGAATACTATGTTATATCCCGTTCTAACTGAATCTAGAGGATTAATAGACCTAAGCGGAATCTGGAGCTTCAAACTAGACGACGGAAAGGGCTTTGATGAAAAATGGTATGAGCGTCCCCTGATAAATGCTATGACCATGGCTGTCCCGTCATCTTACAACGACCTAAAGGAGGGCGAGGATTTCCGGGAGCATTATGGCTGGGTCTTTTACCAGCGCGCCCTCAGCATACCCTCCTACATGACAAGCCAGAGGATCCTGCTGCGAATGGCAGCCGTCACCCACATGGCGAAGGTGTACCTGAACGGTAAGCAAATCTGTGAACACAAGGGGGGTTTTCTGCCCTTTGAGGTGGAGATCAATGACTTCCTGCAGCAGGGAGAAAACCTGCTCACCATCGCCGTGGACAATCGCATCAACCACTCCACCTTGCCCGTGGGAAACGAAAACGGCGGCAATCTGCTGGGGGGAGGATTTTTTCCCTCCAAGGGAAGCAGAAAGCGAAACAACCCCAATTTCGACTTTTTCAATTACTGCGGCATCACCCGCCCGGTGAAGCTGTACACCACCCCCAGAAATTATATCCGGGATATTTCTCTGACCTCCCATGTGGAGGAGGAATCCGGATCGGCTCAAACTCTTGGTTTGGAGAAAAATGCTGACGGGACAAAAAAGAATAATCAGGATTCCCATGAGATACGCGGCTTTTCTAAAGATACCGGCACCTTCAATGGTTCAGCACAAATCAATTATGAAATTGAGACCATGGGAAACGGCAAACTCACAATAGAGATCCACAGCCGCACCGGAAAACTGGTGGCAAAAGGAGATTGCCCCGCCAATGCCGAAGCTTCCCACAGCAATGTCTTTAAAGGCAGCCTCACACTCCAAAATCCCGTCCTCTGGCAGCCCCTGAAGCCCTATCTCTACCAAGTCACCATAAAATTCGGAGAGGATGTATACCGCATTGACTACGGCATCCGCACAGTAAAGGTAGAGAAGGGTAAATTCCTCATCAACGGAAAGCCCTTTTATTTCAAGGGTTACGGCAAACACGAGGATACCTTTCCTGCAGGCCGGGGCTTGAACCTGCCTATGAACGTAAAGGATATCAGCCTGATGAAATGGCAGGGCGCCAACAGCTTCCGCACCAGCCATTACCCCTACAGCGAGGAGATGATGCGGCTCTGCGATCAGGAGGGAATCGTGGTGATAGACGAGACCCCCGCCGTGGGCGTACATTTGAACTTCGGCGGCGGCGCAAATTTCAAGGACGGAAAAAAGGCGGACACCTTCGACCCCATAGAGGAGGGCGGCATCCGCACCTTTGAACATCACAAAGAAGTAATTCGGGACATGATCGCCAGAGACAAGAACCATGCCTGCGTGGTAATGTGGAGCATCGCCAACGAGGCGGACACAAGCGGAAAAGGAGCTTATGAATATTTCAAACCCCTCTTTGATCTGGCCAAATCCTCCGATCCCCAGAAGCGCCCCTGCACTATGGTCAGCGTCCAGATGGCCAATTACAAGGATGACTGCACCTTAAAGCTCAGCGACGTTTTCTGCCTGAACCGCTACTATGGCTGGTACGCCTGCGGCGGCGACCTGCAGGCGGCGGAAGAGATCTGCAGGGAGGAGATGGAATTCTGGAACGCTCAAGGAAAGCCCTTCCTATTCACGGAATATGGAGCCGACACCGTCAGCGGTCTTCACGATACCACTCCCGTCATGTGGACGGAGGAATATCAGGTGGCCTACTACGAGGCAAATCATAGGGTGGTGGATTCCATGGAAAACTTCGTAGGCGAGCAGGTGTGGAACTTTGCTGACTTCGCCACCAGTCAAGGACTGATGCGGGTGCAGGGCAACAAAAAGGGAATATTTACCCGTGACCGCCGACCCAAATTGGCCGCCCACTACTTCCGGGAGCGCTGGTCCCATATTCCTGACTTCGGATATAAGAAACCGAACCAGCCAATATAGGCGGCAGCGCTCCCCGAAAACCCTGCCCCCTGCAGCTTATTCCTCCAAATCACAGCGGGCAGGGACAAGGATCACAGCAAACTTACAAAAAAACTATTACAGCAGATCGCCGTCCATCCACCTTAAGGCATCGACGGCGTTCTGATTGCCCTGCTCCGCAGCCATGGTATACCACTTTACGGCCTCCTGCTTATTCTGCGGTACTCCCGGATACTGACCCGACTCAAACATGCGGCCCACATTGAACTGCGCGTCGGCGTTCCCCCCCTGAGCTGCATTGTAATATAATTTGACGGCATTGACAATGTCCTGCCTCACGCCCTCTCCCTTCTCAAAACAGTATCCCAGAATGAACATTGCGTCCGCATCGTTTTGTTGAACCGCCTTGAAACTCCACTGGGCCGCCTGCACGCTGTCCTGCTTCACACCCTCTCCGTTCAGATAGCAGAGTCCCAGCATGTACTGGGCATGAGCATGGCCCTGCTCCGCAGCCTTCTTATACCACTGAGCAGCCTTCATATCGTCCTGATCCACTCCGGCGCCGCTGCTGTAGCAAAGTCCCAAATTATACTGGGCATCAGCATCTCCCTGCTCCGCAGCCTTCATATACAACTGGGCCGCCTTCTCGGAATCCTGTCTCATACCCAAACCTTTGTCATACAAATACCCCAGATTATACTGGGACTGGGCATCCCCCTGCTCCGCAGCCTGCCCGTACCACTCTGCAGCCTTGCCATAGTCTTGATTCACGCCTATGCCTTTTTTATAATATACTCCCAGATTATACTGGGCGTCCTCATGGCCCTGCTCCGCAGCCTTCTCATACCATTTGACAGCTTTGGCGTAATCCTGCTTCACGCCCTCTCCCACCTCATAATAATGCCCCATGGAAAACTGAGCGTGCATATTGCCCAAAACGGCAGCCTTTTCAAACCATTTCAAGGCCTTTTTGATATTCTTGTTTACTCCAAGGCCCTTCTCATAGAACCAACCCATTTTGTACTGGGCGTCCGCGTCCTCCTGCTCTGCGGCGGCCCGATACCATTTCAGAGCCTGCCCATAATCCTGATCAACACCCCGGCCCAGCTCATAGCACTGGCCCAGACTGCACTGGGCATCCGAATAGCCTTGTTCTGCACTCAGAGTATACCACATTGCAGCCTTGTCGTAATCCTGCTCTACACTGCGGCCATGCTCGTAAAACCAGCCCAGACAAAACTGAGCCCTATCATAGTTTTGTTCCGCCGCCTTTCTATACCACATTGCAGCCTTGTCGTAATCCTTCTTTCCCCCCTGACCCTTGTCATAGCAATTGCCAAGATTAAACTGGGCCTTGGCATGATTCTGCTCCGCAGCCTTCTGATACCATTTCATGGCCTGCTTGTCACTCTGCTTTACGCCATACCCTTCATCGTAACAGCATCCCAGATTGTACTGTGCCTCCGCATAATTCTGTCCCGCGGCCTTTTGATACCATTTCACGGCTTTTTTATAATCCTGCTCTGTGCCGACTCCCAGCTGATAATTCACCCCAACCTCGTTTTGTGCCTCCGGGTCGCCCTGTTCCGCCGATTTCGTGTACCAGAACAAGGAAGCGGCGTCATCCTTTTCCTTACCCCTGCCTATCTCATAGCACACGCCTAAGCTATACTGAGCCCTTGTATTGCCCATTTTCGCCGCCCGTTCTATATACTCCGCCCCTTTTTCCTCATCCTTCTCCACGCCCTGCCCGTTGACATAGCAGAGTCCCAGATTATACAGCCCGCAATCATCCCCCTGACGGGCCGCCCTCTCATACCATCTGACAGCCTTCTCCTCATTTTTTTCTACGCCTCTTCCACATTCGTAGCATACTCCCAGACTGCACTGGGCATTGGGATGTCCCTTCTGCGCGGCAATCTTATACCAACAAAACGCCTTCTTAAAATCCTTTTCTACGCCTTCTCCATAATAATAGCAGTTTCCAAGATTCCGTTGAGCGTCCACGTCTCCGCCCGCTGCGGATTTCTTGTACCAATAAACCGCCCGCTCCTTGTCAAGTTTTACTCCTTCTCCGTAATCATAACAGTAGCCCAGACTGCGCTGGGCAGCGGAATTGCCCTGAGCCGCCGACTTCCGATACCAGGCCACGGCGGCGGCATAGTCCTTTTTCACACCAATGCCACGCTTATAGCAATCACCCAGCCTATCCTGTGCCGCCGCATCCCCGGACTCTGCCATTCTTTTGATATTATCCGGCCCGTTCATGGCCAGATCCATGACAAAGATCAGATCTTCCTCGGAAAGCTCGTCCTCCGGCTGCTCCTCGCCTCCAAGCTCTTCGCCGCACAATTTCCTTAACAGCTCCTCTTCTGACTCTTCTATTTCTTCATCATCCTCTCCTATTTCTTCTATTTCGTCCTCTTCAATCTCCTCATCCTCCATCAATTCCTCTTCAATGTCCTCATCTTCTACCAATTCATCCTCCATCTCTTCATCATCCGGAAAAATTTCTCCCTCCAGCTCAGAATCCACAGCCAAAGTTTTGTCGTTCATTTTCTGCCCCTTTCCTTGGAAGACACGCGCCCCCACAATTATTTTTTGATAATACCCTCATTTATGATTCTTTTATTGCACTTTCTTTTATCCGATGGCGGATATCTCCTCATAAATCTGCTGCATCTCCAGATCGGCCCGAAAGGTATCCTCGGCTATATTGGTCAGCCGCTGTCTGGTGGAATCGGAAACCTTCGATTGGGATTTGTACCGCAGCTGATGCTCCAGACTGGCCCAGAAATCCATGGCTATGGTGCGCATTTGTATCTCCACAGGTATGATCTGCTTTTCCGAGGACAAAAAAACAGGTATGGCTACTATCAAATGATAGCTTCTGTATCCGTTGACCTTAGGGTTTGCTATGTAGTCTTTTTCCCTCACGATCAAAAGATCATCTTGTTGCTTCAGCATATTCGATATGGCATAGATATCATTGATATAAGAGCAGATCACCCTGATTCCGGCAATATCCGTGATCTCGTCTCTCATGGTCTCGTATTCCAGCGGAAGATCTCGCTGTATCATCTTATTGCGTATACTCTCCAGCCTTTTCAGTCTATGATTGATGTGCTGTATGGGATTCCGGGCCTTGTTCAGCTCGAATTCCTGACTCAGATTTTCCAGCTTGGTGCAGACCTCCCGCATGGCGCAGGAATAAAGCATGGTCATCTCCCTGATCTGTTCCACAGAAGTGGGAAATCCTACGGGTATACCGCAGGCCGCCAAATCCTTGATATCATTCATTTAAATACAACCTCCTAATACTTTTAGTGCTGTCGAAACAATGCCCTTCTGTTTCGATATTATACCATAATTTCGTGCGCTCTGGCGCACATGGAATCAAAAGTCGAAACAGTGTCCTTCTGTTTCGATATTATACCATAAAAAACAAACTGCAAATAAACTACAAGAAAAGTTAATATATTCTTCATAAAATTTTCTTTTATAGCAGATTTATTCCATATTGTATTATACACTTTGTTGATGATTCTGCCAAAAATGTCTCTATATATTGCCATAAATGCACAGAGGAACTGGCATGAAAATATAAAGTTCTCCGGTTATATCATTGATCAACAAGACATTAGACGGTATAATCATTGCATCAAACAAAAGAATTTATGAGAATAAATAGACTGGAGAGATGGACGGAATGGATTATATACAATATTATGAATCGCCTCTTGGCCGGATCCTTTTGGCCGGCGACGGAAAGACGTTAAAAGGTCTATGGTTCACCGGACAAAAATATTTTGCATCCACTTTGACAGCGGAGCATAGAGAGGGGGAAACGGATGTCCTCAACGAAGCAAAAATATGGCTGGACATTTACTTCAGCGGCAGCATACCGGATTTTACCCCGCCTCTGGCCATGGAAACAACAGAATTTAGAAAAACCGTCTGGGAAGTCCTGCTGACCATTCCCTATGGGCAGACTATTGAGTATGGACAGATTGCAAAGAAAATTACCAGAGATAGGAACGGCCTTTCAGCATCCCCCCGGGCTGTGGGCAACGCCGTAGGCCACAATCCCATTTCCCTGATCATACCCTGCCATAGGGTGGTGGGAGCAGGCGGAAGTCTCACCGGCTATGCGGGAGGAACGGATAAAAAAGAAAAACTGCTGGCCATGGAAAGGGCTCACAAATAGAATTCAGAATCTATCTGCCGGCAAAAATACCGATTCCAAAAGGAGAAAAGAATATGAGCGCCATCTTGTCAGAAGAACTGATCTACGAAATTCTCTCTGTAGTAGAAGAAATTCCAAAGGGCACCGTAGCCTCCTATGGGCAGATCGCAAGGCTCATAGGCAGGGACAACAATTCCAGACTGGTGGGAAAAGTCCTCAGCATGGCCCAATACTATGGAAAATACCCCTGCCACCGGGTAGTGAATCATGCCGGCAGGCTGGCGCCCCATTTCTATGAACAGCGCCAGCTGCTGGAGTCCGAGGGCGTAAAGCTAAAGGATAATGCCTGCGTGGACATGAAAAAATACCAGTGGAAGTGTTGACAAGGGTATTGATCACCCGTCCCACGCTATTTTCCATAATGTTCCAGATATACCAGCAGCACCGACACATCCGCAGGGGAAACCCCTGAAATTCTGGAAGCCTGTCCGATGGACGCCGGACGAAAAAGCTTCAGGTTCTGTCTGGCCTCCAGCCTCAGGGAAATGACTTTGTCATAATCAATATTCTCAGGGATCAGCTTTTTCTCCATCTTCTTATACTGCTCCACCTGACGTTTCTGCCTTAGGATATAGCCTTCATATTTGATTTCAATCTCCACCTGCTCAAGCACCGCTTCCGGAAGAGGTCTTCTTTCCCTATCGATTTCCTTTAGGTCCTCATAGGAAAGCTCCGGGCGGCACAGCAGTTCCGCCAGACTGGCAGCAGTCTTAAGAGATGAACTTCCATGAGCCTCAAGGAATTCCTGCATCTCCCGATTGGCTCCCATCATGGTATTTTTCAGCCTCTCCACTTCCCCCTTTATCAGGCTCGTCTTCTGCGCCAGAGCCTGATACTCCTCAGAGGAGACCAGTCCCGCCTCATATCCCTTTTTCCGCAGCCGAAGATCCGCGTTATCCTGACGCAGAAGCAGCCGATACTCCGCGCGGGAAGTCATCATCCGATAAGGCTCCCTATTATCCTTCGTAACCAGATCGTCTATAAGCACACCGATGTATCCTTCGGACCTATCGATGATCATAGGTTCCTTTCCCATCAGAAGCATAGCCGCATTGACCCCGGCCACCAGCCCCTGACAAGCCGCTTCCTCATACCCGCTGCTGCCATTGAACTGCCCGCCGCTGAACAGCCCCTCTATGTCCTTGAATTCCAACGTTCTCTTCAGCTGTCTTGCATTGATACAGTCATACTCAATGGCATAGGCATTTCTAACGATCCTGCAGTTTTCAAGTCCCGGAACCGTCCGATACATGGCAAGCTGCACATCCTCCGGCAATGACGAGGACATTCCTCCCACATACATCTCGTTTGTGTGAAGTCCTTCAGGCTCCAGAAAAACCTGATGTCTCTCCTTTTCCGCAAATTTTACAACCTTGTCCTCAATAGAAGGACAGTATCTTGGTCCCGTTCCCTCTATGATGCCTGCGTAGATAGGGGATCTGTCCAGATTGTTCCTAATGATATCATGAGTCCTCTCATTGGTATAAGTCAGCCAGCAGGATACCTGCTCCTTCTGCACGGTCTTTGGATCCGTGGAAAAGGAAAAGGGAACCACCTTCTCGTCTCCTCTCTGCTCCTCCATCTTGGAATAATCTATGCTGCGTCCGTCCATTCTGGCAGGAGTTCCCGTCTTGAACCGCCTCAGCTCTATTCCCATTTTCTTCAGAGAATCCGTCAGATATGCAGCCGCCTGCAGCCCGTTTGGCCCCGTGTAAGTGATAGACTCCCCGCAAAGGCATCTTGCCCCCAGATAAGTCCCCGTACACAGAATCACGGCCCTGCATTCATAGATCCTTCCCGTAAACGTTTTCACGCCCGTTACTTTCTTTTTTCTGCCTCTATGGCTTCCATTGCCTATTTCTGATTCTTTTTTACAATCCTTTTCCTGAGGGTTTTCCTCCTGACTGCTCTCATATATATTGTTATCCCAGTCGTTTATATCCTCCCACAGAATCTCACATACCTCCGCCTGCTTGATGGTCAGACGATCTTGATTTTCCAGTACCTTTCTCATCTCTCTGGAATAATCGGCCTTATCCGCCTGAGCACGGAGAGAATGAACCGCCGGCCCTTTTGAAAGATTCAGCATCTTTGACTGAATGAAGGTCTTGTCTATATTTTTGCCCATCTCTCCCCCCAAGGCGTCCAACTCCCTCACCAAATGTCCCTTGGAGGTTCCCCCTATATTGGGGTTGCAGGGCATCAAAGCTATGCTGTCAACACTCACCGTAAATACAATAGTCTCAAAACCCAGCCTTGCGCATGCAAGTGCAGCCTCGCACCCTGCATGACCTGCCCCTATGACACACACATCCGCATTTTCCCGCAATTCATTGACCATACCTTAGATCCCCCAATCATTTTCCCATACAAAACTTGGAAAATATTTCCTCCACAAGATCATCCTCCACCTCTTCTCCTATGATCCTTCCCAGAGCTCCATAAGCATTCATTAGATCGATGGAAAAAAAATCCTCCGGCATTTCATCTTCAATGCTCTTTTTCACAAGGAGAAGAGAATCATAGGCCTCCTGCAGGTTTTCTTTATGGCGCATGTTTGTGATGAAAACTTCACTGCTGCTCTTTATTTCCCCATGAAAAAACATACTTTTTACTGTCTGTTCAAGGACATCCATGCCTTCTCCCTCTTTTGCGGAGGTCCTTATGATATAAAAATTTTCCTTTTGAATGGTATCTCTTTTGCAATGATTCTCCTGAAAGATTTCCTCTTGATTTTTCGTATGTTGGATTTCGTTCCCTGCAAACAGAGAGATCATTTCTTCTTCCTTGACCCTTACCTCCAGATCGCTCTTATTCAGAAGCACAATCCTCTTTTTATTCTTTATGAAATCTGCTATTTCTCTGTCATTTTCATCCAGATCAGCCGATGCATCCACCACATACAAAATCAAATCCGCTTCATCAGCATACTTTTTTGCCTTGTCCACGCCTATCTTTTCCACGTAATCTTCCGTGCTGCGGATTCCTGCAGTATCCACAATGTTGAGATGAATATCTCCCAGCCTTATGCTCTCTGTGAGAACATCCCTTGTGGTTCCCGCCACATTGGTGACTATGGCCCTCTCCTGACCTATCAGACGATTCAATAGAGAAGACTTTCCTACATTGGGTTTCCCCACGATCACCGTATTGATTCCTTCCTTCGCAAGCTTGCCGTCATAAGCTGTGTCTATCAGCCTTCCGATATGGTGAAGGAGCTGTTCCACTTTTCCATACAGCTTCTCCCGATATCCTTCAAGGCTGATATGCTCCGGATCATCCAGAGCAGACTCTATAAATGCAATCTCATAGATGATTTCCCCGCGAAGCTCTTTGATTTTTTCGGAAAGAGCCCCCTTCAGCTGATTGACGGAGGAAGAAAGGGCATATTGATTCTGAGACCTGATCACAACCATCACCGCCTCCGCCTGAGACAGATCCATCCTGCCGTTGAGAAATGCCCTCTTTGTGAATTCCCCCGGCTCCGCCAGCCTTGCCCCGCATTTCAGGGCAGTCTCAAGTATCCTCTGCATCACGTACACGCCGCCATGGCATTGGATCTCCACCGTATCCTCCCCCGTAAAGCTTCTGGGGCCGCGCATAACAACCGCCATGACTTCATCTATGATATCATAGCCGTTAGTTGCAGAGTCTTCCTCTATCTCCATATTCCGGTTTTTATCCACTGCAAAACCATACTGCATCACATGGCTGGCAGCATCCTTTAGGAAGTATCTTCCTCCCGGCAGCCGGAAAAGACCGTCCCCCACCTCCACCGCTCCGGGGCCGCTTATCCTTATTATCCCTATTCCCGAATCCGTCAATCCCGTGGCAATCGCCGCAATAGTATCTTTTTCAAACATAGACAGCCTCTCATTACCGAATATCGAAAAAGGCGTGCTTCACCTAAGCAAACACGCCCTTTCACCCATGGATCTATGAAACTATCATGAATCTTATCTCTTTAAAGTCACAACGACCCTTCTGAAAGGCTCTTCTCCCTCGCTGTGCGTAGAAACCATTTTGTCTCCCTGCAGAGTGGAATGGATGATTCTTCTCTCGAAAGGATTCATTGGCTCCAAAGACACCGGCCTTTTGGTCTTCTTCACCTTGTAGGCGATGTTCTTGGCCAGATTCTCAAGGGTCTCCCTCCTTCTCTGACGGTAGTTTTCCGTGTCAACCTTGACCCTGACATAATTTTCAATCTCCTTGTTCACCACAAGGGATACTATATACTGCAGAGAATCCAGAGTCTGTCCTCTCTTTCCGATCAGAATACCCATCTCTTCCCCGGAAAGCTCTATATCCATTGAATTATCTGTCTCGTTATAGCACACGTTCACAACGACTTCCATATTCATCGCAGCAAAAATGTCATTCAAGAATTTCTTAGCGACTCCGTCCACAGAAAGCTTTTCCACCTTTACTCCGGCCTTTATCACTGCAGGCTTGGATCCGATTCCCAAAAATCCGCTGGATCCCTCTTCCACTACCTCATAATCCAGCTTATCGCTTGTGACGCCGAATTTCCTGCATGCCTCCGTAATCGCATCGCTGACTGTTTTAGCAGATATCTCCACATATTCAACATTGTTGTCCATAGAATTATCCTCCCTGACAAACCTCCGCCGTCCGATTATTTCTTATTGTTTTTCTCGTTGTACTGCCTTACCATATTAGCCTTGGCCATCATGCTGCCCGGCTTGGCGTTACCGCTGTTATAATATTCCGTGGCTTTGTTCATGGCCTCTTCCTTTTCCTGCTCAGACATCCCCGACATAATGTTGGCCTTATTCTGAACTTTCTTGGTGTTCATGCTCGCATAGGCGTTCATTCTCTCCTGACTGGCCTTGAGCTTTTCGAGTTTTTTGGCGCTCTTTTCGGAATTTTGGGCTATGATGTCATTGAAGTCCATCTTATCTATATGCTTGTTGATCACGATCTGCTGAATGCTTCTGACCACGCTGCCCGCCACCCAGTAAAGTCCCATGCCGGCAGGGAAAGAAAAGCAGAACCACGCCGATATAAGAGGCATTACCATATTCATCGTCTTCATGGAAGCCGCCATGGAGGAAGCCTTGTCGTTTCCGTTGGTGGGCTGCTGAGGCATCAGCTTCACATTGATCCACTGCGTCACTGCCGAAAGGATAGGAATCAGAACAGCTCCTATCACAATACCCCACGCGCCGACGGCCCATGCGTTTCTGATGAGAGTGCCGGGAGAATCGGCCATGTTCAGACCAAGGAAATTGTTGTAGGTATCTATAAGCCCTCTGGTGGTGTCATTGCTCAGGATCAGCCTTCCCTGATATTCCAGATTGGTCAGATCATAATTTCTGGCCACCTCAAGAAGGTCCGATGAGGACAGCTTGTTGAGGACATCTATGATCCCGTTGGTCAGGTCGCCGTCGGTCATTGCCCGTCCATACATGGACACCGTGTTGGCAATGCTTTCTATTCCCGAATTCTGCAGAAATCCTCCGCCGTCCTTATCTATGATGGCGGTCGCAAGAATCTTGAAGGTATCCCTTATTTGGGTCACATAGGCCGGCATGGAATTGATAACCCTATACAGAGCCAGCAGAATAGGAAACTGAATCAAAAGCTGAATACAGCTTCCTCTGGGAGAGATGCCGTATTTGGCATACAGCTCCTGAATCTCCATGTTCTTTGCCATCAAGGACTGCTGATCCGACTTTCCCTTGTACTTCTTCTCAATCAACTGCATCTCAGGATTGATCTTTGCGGAAAGCTTCGAGAATTTCTGCTGCCTGATGTTCAGAGGCATCATCAGCAGGTTCACCACTATGGTGAACAGTATGATGGCAAGACCGATATTCGGAATTCCTATGAAATCAATCACATAGAAAATCCCGTTCATGATCTGCCCTAACAGCCACGCCACCTGTCCGATAATAAAAGTAGAGTCCTTTGTCAATAAAATAAAATCCATTTATTCTCTATCCTCTCGGTTTTCCAAACCATTTTTATGACAGTCAAGGTACAGGATCAAATCCTCCCTTTGAAAAGGGATTGCATCTCAATATTCTCCATACAGCTAAAAGACCTCCCTTGAAAGCTCCGTACTTTTGTATCGCCTCCAGACCATACTGGGAACAGCATGGAATATAAGGACATTTAGTGCTTTTCAAAGGAGATAAGTATTTCTGGTAGAACCTGATCCCTGCAATCATAAATTTTTTCATATTCAATTATACCTCAGCGGATATAACGCGATGAAGCCCTCCAAGGTGCAGCAGCGCTCTCTCAATATCCTGATAGCCCACCGAAGCCGCATTCGCCCTTGCCACGATTACTATGTCCAAACCACTATTGAACATGGCCTCCTGTAATCGGTAACTTTCCCGCAACAGTCTCTTGATCCGGTGCCTCACCACACTGTTGCCTACCTTCTTGCTCACGCTGATTCCGATTCTGTTCCCTGCGGTGCCGTTTTCCTTCACATACATAACCATATATTTGTTTGCATAAGATTTACCGCTCTTATAAACAGACCGGAACTGGTGATTTTTCTTTAAGCTCTCAGAAAATATCACAATAAACAAATCCTCCTGAAAGGCGTTCCAGACTACTATGTAACTCATGTATCCTTGAAACGCCTTTCAAAAAAAGAACGAAAAAGGCCACATTGCTGTGACCTCTGCGACTATGCGGACAATATCTTTCTTCCTTTTGCGCGTCTGGCCGCCAAAACTTTTCTTCCGCCGCGAGTACTCATTCTTGCCCTGAAGCCGTGAACCTTTGCACGAGAACGCTTTTTAGGCTGATATGTCATCTTCATGGGAAAGCACCTCCTTTTCTCTGAACCTTTTTATTCTTCCAACTTCGACTTTCAAAACAGTCTTGATGCATCAAAATTTTACGAAGGTAACTGATTGTCTCTCATTTCAATGCAAACATTTTTAGAAAACAGCATAATGATTGTATAAAAAAAACCTCGGAATGTCAAGGAAAATTCAGCAAAAATCGCTTTTTCCCTCAATAAAAAAATTTTTTAGTGGTTATGCACAGAGATATCCACACGATCCTGTGTGTATTCACTTATCCACACACTGTTGATTGCTTGTGGATAAGAAAATTTTCATGCGTATATCTATGTGCAATGTTCATGGGCCATATAAAAATAATAGCAGGAATACAAGCTTTTTCTTTGCTTCCTATTTATCCACTTATTCACATTTCTATCCACATTTCTTTATATACTAGATTTTTATAAACATACTTATCAACATTATGTGGATAAAAATATCCATAGCTTGTTCAAAACTTATATTTGAAATATTGAACAATCTATATTAAAATGGATAAATATCATATTCAGCAAGGAGATGCGAAATGGACGATATCAAAGGAAGCTGGTCTGAAATAAAGGAAATGATCAAGATGGAATATGACCTTACCGACATTTCCTATACCACATGGGTAGAACCTCTTCAGTTTTACAATGTGGTGGATGATGTAGTGAGCATCGTGGTTCCTGCGGACAAGTCCCATCTCCTTGGATACATATCTTCCAAATACGGCAGTTCCTTTCAAGTCACCATCACAGAAAGGTTCGACCATTTTTACGATGTCAAATTCATCTCGGAAAAAGACATCGCAGCCATCAGCCCGGAAGAAGAGGATTCCTCGGAGGATTCCGAGAACAGCTCCAATTACCGAAACGCCCATCTGAACAAAAAATATAAATTCGACACCTTCGTGGTAGGCAGCAGCAATAAATTTGCCCATTCCGCCTGCCTTGCGGTAGCGGAGTCCCCGGGAGAGGTCTATAACCCCCTCTATCTGTACGGGGGATCAGGGCTTGGAAAAACCCACCTGATGCATTCCATAGGCCACTTTATATTAGAGCACACCCCTGACAAGAAGGTGCTTTACGTTACCAGCGAAGAGTTCACCAACGAGGTCATAGAGTCCATACGAAACGGAAACGCCGCGTCCATGACCAAGCTGAGGGAAAAATACAGAACCGTGGACGTACTGATGGTGGATGATGTGCAATTTATAATAGGAAAGGAAAGTACTCAGGAGGAGTTCTTCCATACCTTCAATGTGCTGCATTCCGCAAGAAAACAGATCATCCTTTCTTCGGACAAGCCCCCCAAGGAGATAGAGACCTTGGATGAGCGTTTTCGGTCCCGGTTTGAATGGGGACTCATTGCCGATATACAGGCCCCTGACTACGAGACCAGAATGGCCATCCTGAAAAAGAACGCGGAATCCTGCAATCGTCAGATAGACGAGGAGATCATCAAGTACATAGCCACCAATGTAAAGTCCAACATCCGGGAGCTGGATGGCGCCTTCAACAAGATCATAGCCGCCGTCAAGCTCAACAATGTGGATCTCACTCTTGCAGTGGCGGAGGACGCCCTGAAGGACGTTATCGACCCAAATAAGTCCAGAGAGATCACCCCCAACCTGATCATCAACGTGGTATCGGAGCAATTCGGGGTAAGGCCCGAGGACATTACCTCAAAAAGAAGAAATTCCGAATTCGTACAGCCCAGACAAGTGGTTATGTACCTATGCCGGAAGCTGACCTCCACCCCATACGTGAACATAGGCAAGCTTCTCGGAAAAAAGGATCATACCACCATCATGCACGGCGTAAACAAGATCACCGCCGACATGGAGCACAACGAAGAGCTTAAGAACAAAATAGACATCATAATAAAAAAACTGAACCCTTCATAAAGGGTTTTTATCCCCATCTTTTTCCGGTTTCCCTGTGGGCGGGGTGGGGATAAAATAAATTGAGGAATCAGGGGGTTAAAGAGATTGTGAATAACCTGACACTTATTCTCAGGTTAATAATGAAATATTCACTACTTTTCCATTCCATTTTTCCCAGAAAAATAGTATAATAGAAACGGTTATCCACTTTTCAACAGCCATTACTAAGAATCTTATTAATTTCTTTCTTTTTTTATAGGATGTTCCTGCTGCTAAAAAGTCACGAGGATGGAGGGAGTTGTTCACATGAAATTAGTTTGTAAAAAAGCGAATCTGCAAAACGGAGTGCAGATTGTGTCCAGAGCCGTTCCAAACAAAACCACAATGTCCATACTTGAATGTATTCTGAT
>ERZ779626.289-NODE-289-length-33558-cov-28.681312_pt1 | contig 33558 bp, 30 predicted proteins | sample MGYA00514209_ERZ779626 | MGnify/ENA primary metagenome ERZ779626 (study PRJEB29562, sample SAMEA4376713) | mouse gut metagenome | isolation source: Cecum | study: EMG produced TPA metagenomics assembly of the A DSS colitis mouse model was used to assess the...
GGCCCCGTAGGGCCAACAGCAAACCACCAGCAGGGCTGGTGGTTCGTGACTTTGTTTAATCCAAACTACCTTTGCAATTTTGACCCCAATCAATGTGGTTTGAAACAGTCTAAAATGGTTTAAAAAGGTCATTTTTGAAAAAATACAATATTACAACCTATTGAAAATACGACATTTCGGGCACTTTTGGTTTTTTGGACACGGATTTGTGAGACCAACACCCATCCGGTCTTTTTATCTTTATGTTTCATCTTTATTACACGCTCTAGTGCTCCATCCAGACAGAAATTAGATTTGTGGACTGCATGATTCGTGCCAGTGCCAGGCAAAATTTCGACGGCGATGCGGTGGCATCGTCTAGAAATTTTAACGACGCAATGGTGCGAAACAGGCAGTTCACGATTCTAATTTCTGACCGGATGGAGTACTAGCACTTTATCTATTCATTTCGATCATAAATATCTGCATCGCCCTCTTATTTTCTGCCATCCACATCGCTCTTTTTTATATCCCTGAGCACAGAGCACTCCAACGCACCGACCGATATGTAATCGTGTGCTACGGCGTAGAAATCCGTGTGTTCTCCGGCTATCTCGCACTCTTCGTCCTCCAGCGCATACTCCCATTCATTTTCTGACACACATGTCATTTTGTAGACATCTTTGTAGTGGGGGAACGGTGCCGGAAGCGTTTCCCGGATCCCCCTGCACTCCTCCGGTCCGCACGCCGGAAAATTGATATTCCAGACCTCATGCGTCAGCATCCTCCTGTTGATGGCATCTCTCAATACAGTTTCGAGATATCTGTCCACGAGCACATAATGCTCCTTCCATGTGGAGACTGCTATCCCTTTGATCCCCTGATACACTGCCTCCCTCGCCGCTGCCACTGTTCCCGAATACACGGAGTCATAGCCCATATTATGGCCATTGTTGATACCTGAGATCACCACGTCAGGCTTTTTATCGAGCAGGGCCTGCACCGCCACCTTTACGCAGTCAGCCGGCATACCGCTGCAGCTGTACGCCGCCCGAACTGCGACAGGAAACGGCACACGCCGGACTCGAAGCGCTCTTCCGACTGTGATACTGTGGGAAACAGCACTCCTCTGTCCCGACGGCGCCACAATATAGACTTCATCCGATATTTTTGTCGCTATCTCCGCAAGCTTCCTGATCCCCGCCGCATCGATCCCGTCATCATTTGTTATCAGTATCCTCACTTTTCTCTTCCCTCCCGAACATTTATCATATGTGAAAGCGCCTCTTCAACTCCACGCGCGCCCTCCTGCCCCCTATGATCAGCGTGCCAAGCAGCAGGATCACAGAGGCATTCAACGCTATCACAGAAATCATCGAATCCGTAATGATCTGCACCAGACACAGGATGATCGCCACAGCACTGCAGAGCACCATAAAGATCTGCACCATCAGATAACTCTGCCAGTTCTTGCGGTTGATGAGCATGCACACCACGATGCCTGCATCGATCAGCAGGATTCCAGACGGAAACACATAGTTGACAGACCACCCATTGTAGCCCACCGAAAAATCGACTGCCACCAGCATGATCACCGCAATAATCGTGAGCACGACGGTCTTTGCGATATATCCGCTTGTGCCCAGGATCGCATACCGTATCACGATATAGCCAAACAAAAGAACCAGCCCGCCTATGATATACACCAGCGACTGCACCTCGGAAAGCAGGCAGATGTTCACCAGAAGGATCTCCGTCACCACAGCCAGAAACAGGTAAAGCCTTGAAATGAACACGAACTTCCTCGATCGTACCCTGATATCAGGGTACATATTCTCAACTTCGACAGTCGGCTCCAATACCGTTCCGCACAGCGGACAGCGCTGCGCCTCGTCAAGCACTTCTATCTTACATTGTCTGCATTTACTCATAGTTCACCCCGTTACTCTCAATCTCCACACTGACACCATCCTCAGCAATCTTCCTGAAAAACCCGCGCTGCACTGACGCGTCGGCAAGATCATAGCTGAAACTGAACACCAGCGTACTCCCATAAGAACATATATTCCCTTTGATGTGCTGCCCTTTTGACATAGCAAGACACGAATGAAACATTTCCACATATGGTCTGTACGCATCATCGACCGTTATATTTCCTATGTTTGTGATCGTCGAAGTATTCGCAAGCGCCGACTGTGTGTACACGACACGCATTGCGATATTCTTGATCAACAGTGGCGCCGCCCGGGCGACCAGGATCTTTTCATTTGATACGTTATACGAAAAAAGCCGTTCCAGATTCTCTTTGTTGATCTGTTGTTTGAGACTGTCCTGTACTGTGGCAAGCACCTCCTCAAAAGTATACTCCTCCTTGACAGGGTGGAACTCCGCCGACACCATTGCAAAGAAGTTTTTTGTCGTGATCGAATTGAAGTACGGTCGCAAGTTGACAGGAACCGCCACCCGGATCGGCTTGTCGGACGGCATACCATGCATACACTCCCTGTAGACACTCCACACAAATACCCCTACCAGATATTCATTGATACTCACACCGTACTGATGACACACCTTCTTGAGCTCCGGCACCTGCATATAGCCGTGCATGATACCAAACTCACCAGGACTGAGACGCTCTCCTTTTACAAGATATGCTTTTTTTGTCTGATAACCTTTCTCGGAGCTCTTCCGGTAATTTTTCAGGAAACTGTCCTCCCTGTTCAAGGAAGTGCTGCTGGCAAGCAGATCACCCTTCTCTCCCTTCAGCTCGGGGTGGACAAGTCTCAGATACTGATATGTCAGTTCCTTCAAGAAATTGATACCGCCCATGCCATCTGTCAGCACATGAAATACCTCCAGATTGATACGGTATTTGTAATATGTGACGCGGAACATGTAACTGTTGTTACGGTTTGGATAGATGTATCTGCAGGGAAAATTCATCTCCTCCCGCACCTTCGGCGCCGGTTTGCCGTTCTCCTCAAAATAATACCAGAACACGCCCTGCCGGAGCCTGAGATTGAATCCGTCAAACTTGGGCAGCACGATATCCAGCGCCTGCTGTAGCTGTTCCGGCTGGATCAGTTCTGTCAGCGTCACGCTGATACGGTACACATTGCTCATGCTCTCACCAGCAATAACGGGAAAAAGATGGGCAGTGTTATCCAACTTGTCCCATCTGATGTCCCGCATCGTACTCTCCGCCTTTACCAGCTTCGTCTTTTTTCCTTCTTTTACTTCCCGCTCCTGCGCAGTATCTGTTGATCTTTTCTTCATAGGCAGCCCCACTTCATATTGTTAGTATCTATAGTATACTCTGAAATGCAGACTGTATCAAGAAAAAACTAATACTGTTTAATCAAGCGCCGCCCTTCTCACCCGCACGCGCACCTGCGGGGCGACAAGCAGTGTGAGCGCCATTTTGGCAATATCCCCTGCGATAAAAGGATATACACCTGCGGCAAGCGCCTTGCCAAAGCTCAAATCTGCCTGATAAGCCAGCCACACTGTTCCAAAAATATACGTCACCGCCGTTCCGGCTGCCATCCCGACCAAACTCATTATGATCTGCCCATTCCATCTGTCAATACAGTACCCGCAGATCAGCGCCATAAAGATAAACCCGATAAGATACCCACCCGTCGGGCCAAAAAGCTTCGCCGGACCGCTCGTGAAAGCGGAAAATACAGGCAGTCCCACAAGCCCCAGCAGCAGATACACCAGATAACTGATCGTTCCGCGCCGCATTCCCAGGATATAGACCGAAAAATAAATCGCAAGATTTGTCAGCGAGATCGGCACCGGACTGAACGGCAGCGCCAGCGATAATGGTCCGGCAATACATGTAACTGCCGCCATCAGTCCGATCAAGGTGATTTCTTTTGTCTTAGTATTCATAGTGTCCTTCCTCCATTCTAATTGTTAACCTATTTTATATAATAAGTTTACATTCTTTCACAGTCAATGTCAACACTTTTTTCCAATCGTGCCAGGAAGACTTTTCCTACCTGCGCGCCGGGCACCCGTCAGCGAACCGATTTATCGGTTTGATGACATTCTTCCTCTGTGTGCACGTGTGCATAAAAATAGAGCCTCCGGATCCCCAGAAGCCCTAAAATACTTTTTATGATATTGTATGGTTTACGATCATTTTTCACGGAAAGTCGCGCAGAGTGTCTCCCCGCTCGTTCCCGCATGATTTCCTTTGATGTCGACATGTTCCGCACTGCAGCGGTAATCCGTATTGTACACACACTTCACTGCCTCACAGTCGATGCTGATATGCTGGCTCGGATGCGACACGGCACTCGTAAAGCTGTCACCGCTCCTCTTGTGAAAACTTTCACAACAGGTATCTTCACAGTCGCAGGAATGCTTTCCGCCCACCATGATATCGCCCTTGCAGCAGCAGTGGTCTTTGTTGTAGGTACAATTGCATACTCCACAGGTTAATTCAGACATACTTCGTTACCTCCTAATACTATCACATATATTCACAGCAGTAAGAAACTGTCACAAAATGATCTACACTCCTGGTGGCAGTTCCTGATGAGTTTCTGTAAATGAACTCATACTTAGTATGTCTGACATCAGCCTGCGTTATTCTCTTTTTACAGTAAACACAGATTTTATTTGCCCAGCTGCACATGCCGCCAAGCCATTTATGCGGCTGTGCGCATCAATTATTTGCCTCTGTCGGAAGTTCCTCACGGATCGTCTTGTTCCGGATCTCTTCTGTGATGTCCGCTATAAAGCTTTCCAGTGCTTTTGCTCCTTCATCACCCGCAAAACGGCTTCTGACGGACACCGTGCGGTCTGCCTCCTCCTGCTGTCCTACCACGAGCATATACGGAAGTTTATCCAGCCTTGCCTCGCGGATCTTAAAACCGATCTTCTCCGAACGGCTGTCGACCGTGGCGTCGATCCCGGCTTTTTTCAGCTCCCTGCACACACTCTGTGCATAATCCTCATATTTGTCGGAGATCGGAAGCACACGCACCTGCTCCGCACAGAGCCATGTCGGGAACTTTCCGGCATATTTTTCGATCAGCCATGCAAGCGTGCGCTCATAGCAGCCCATGGAAGTCCTGTGAATGATATAAGGACGCACTTTGTCGCCATTCTGGTCGATATAGTACATGTCAAACTGCTCCGCGAGCAGCGCATCCCACTGGATGGTGATCATTGTGTCTTCCTTGCCGTAGACGTTTCTGGCATTGATATCCACCTTGGGACCGTAGAATGCCGCCTCCCCGACATCCTCCACGAACGGGATCCCCAGCTCTGTCAGAATATCCCTGATATGCTGTTCTGTCTCATTCCATACTTCCGGCTCTCCGATGTATTTCTCTTTATTTTCAGGATTCCACTTTGACAGATGGTAGGTCACATCCCCGTTTACCCCAAGCGTCTCAAGACAGTACTTGGCAAGTGCAAGACAGCCCTTGAACTCCTCCACCATCTGGTCGGGTCTGACGATCAGATGCCCCTCCGAGATCGTAAACTGACGCACTCTGGTCAGTCCGTGCATCTCGCCGGAATCCTCGTTCCTAAAGAGCGTGGACGTCTCGCTGTATCTGCATGGCAGGTCGCGGTAGGATTTCTGTGAATTCTTGTACACATAGTACTGGAACGGACAGGTCATCGGGCGCAGCGCATACACTTCCTTGTCCTTCTCCTCATCACCGAACACGAACATACCTTCCTTGTAGTGATCCCAGTGCCCGGAAATCCTGTAGAGATCAGACTTTGCCATCAGGGGCGTTCTTGTGCGCATATATCCCCACTCATTGTCCTCGAGGTCCTCGATCCATCTCTGAAGCTTCATGATCATCTTCGTTCCCTTCGGTGTGAACAGCGGAAGTCCCTGTCCGATCACGTCGACCGTCGTGAACAGATCCATCTCACGCCCCAGCTTGTTGTGATCGCGGCGCTTTGCGTCCTCCATGCGCTCTAAATGCTCCGCAAGCTCCTCCTTTTTGTTGTAGGCTGTCCCGTAGATACGCTGCAGACGAGCCTTGTTGGAATCGCCTCTCCAGTACGCCATGGAGGAGGAAGTCAGCTTAAATGCCTTGACACCCTTGGTGCTCATCAGGTGCGGGCCTGCACACAGATCCACAAAACCGCCCTGGTCATAGAAGCTGATCTCGGCGTCCTCCGGCAGATCCTGTATCAATTCCACCTTAAACGGCTCATCTTTTTCCTCCATATATTTGATCGCCTCTGCCCGCGGGAGCGTGAAACGAGTGATCTCATGCCCCTCTTTGATGATCTTTTTCATCTCTGCCTCGATCTTGTCGAGATCCTCCCTCGAAAATGGATCCGCATCAAAATCATAGTAAAAACCATCGTCGATCGCCGGTCCGATCGTCACTTTTGCGTCCGGGAACAAGCGCTTCACCGCCTCCGCAAGCACATGCGACGCCGTGTGCCTGATGACATGCAGGGCTTTGGGATCCGTCGCCGTGATGATGTTGAGCTCGCAATCCTCCTCGACCACAGTTCTCAAATCTGCCATCTCCCCGTTGATCTCCCCTGCGCACGCCACGCGCGCGAGTCCCTCGCTGATATCCTTTGCGATATCGATGATCGATCTCGCCTCACTGTACTCTTTCACAGAGCCGTCTTTTAATGTTATCTTCATTGTCCTGTCTCCTTTTTACTTGTCCTGTTATTTCTATGCAAATGCATTGCCTATATATTGCACATTCATTACCTATACATTTGCTATGCCTTTGTAGTACCGCTATTGTGTGCGCCCATCATCACGCCTTCGGCTTTGTTGCCGCAGCCGTTGCTAGAACCGATCGTATTGTTTGCAAGCACCGCTATTTTGCCGTTTTTCATCGGTGACAGCAGAAATCCGATCAGGATCCCCACCACGAAACACAATGCCGGCAGCAGATACGCTGCATACTTTGTCTTAACCTCTTCCACTTTGATCTCTTCCATAATGAATACTCCTTTAATTATTATTTTGCGAACTCAACAGTTTCCTCTTCCCTTTTTCCTACTCGCGCCGGGCACCCGTCAGCGAACCGATTTATCGGTTTGATGACATTCTTCCTCTGTGTGCACGTGTGCATAAAAAATCCCACACACTACATTCCTGTAATGCATGGGACGTGTCAACGCGGTTCCACCCTGCTTGCCTGCACAAAAGCCAAAAAGCCAGTACAGACCGCTCATTGATTATAACGGTATCACCGGACCGGATCAGGGCCACTCCGAGGTAGTCTTCAGATATCTCCTGTAAAAGCGCTTTCAGCACAGACGGCGCTTCTCTCTGATACATTGCAATATCCTACTCGTCTCATCAACGTGTTGATTCATTCACTTATTAAATATATTATCCCCTAATCCGCAGATTGTAAAGAGTAAATTTCTAAAATTTTATTTATTTTTTCCGCAGCACTTCTTATATTTCTTGCCGCTTCCGCACGGACAGGGATCGTTCGGGTAAATCTTGGTCTCCTTGACGATCGTTGTCGAGGACTTTTGCTCTTTGTACAGCTCCTTGCGTTTTTCCTCATCAAATATCGCATGCCACTCCTCGAGATTATACAGCCAGTCAGCTTCAGCCGCCACCATATTTTTGTAGAGCAGCTCCTTGTCAAATCCAAGGCTTACCTCGGTATTCTCGTCCATCTCCTCGATCGGATTCGCTGTCTTCAAGCTTTCATTGATGCCATCGAGAAATCCAGTCATCGTCATGATATCCACACCGTACTTCTCCGCAAGTTCTTTGACTGTCCCCCTTACTTCCACATCAGGATCTGTCAAAAGCTGCTGATAGATCTCTTTCTCCTTCTGAAAATAATCGATCCAGAGCTTCTGCAGTGTGTTCTTATCGGTCTGCTCGTTGTAGGCAATCCCTCTCCACTGGTCTAATAATGTCTTTTCGTCTGCCATGATCGTCAACATCCTTTCGTCTTTATCACATATTTTTTATCACATATCTCTCACTGCCATGAAATATGCAGCGGTATGGCTCTCGAAATAAATACTGTCCATATCTTTGCGGACAGTAACAGTATATACTAAACTTCACGGAAAGTCAAAGGGATTATCACTTGCTTTTTCAGATATTTGCAGGTATAATCACCTTATGCATCGACCACCCTGCAAATTTTTTAAAGGTACGGTATCTGACTATGAAGAAAAATATAAGGCAGCTCATCGCCATCATCGCGCTGGCTGCGATCGTCGTTTTGATCTCTGCATTTGCGGTGTCTGCATTCACGGCTGCCCCAGGGGAGTCCGGAAACCGCTTTATCGCACTTTTATCCTGCATTGTTGCGATTCCTATTCTGACGTGGCTTTTGTTGTTTTGCATCGGTCGTCTGCAGCACACCCATACTATTGCCGAACTTTTCCCCGAGCCTGAGCATAGAGATGAAAACGAGAAAAGTCATAAAGCAGCCGAACATTACTGACAAGCAAAATTTTATTGACTTTTGCCACTTGACGTGCTATAATAAGCACTGCTAAAAATATCACACAGACAGTTCGAAACCATCCTGTCTATAAACAAAACTATGGATTTACAATCAAGCAGACAGCTAACGGATCTGCGTATTTATTGTGAAATTCGGAGCTTTGTGCTCCTTTTGTTTTGATGGGAATTTGTTTGCAGACAAGTTCTTTTTTATTGCCTGCACCAACCCCAGTCACCTGTCCCGCCGGCGTCTGCGCGCTGCACAGCTGCGGAACTATGATACCATGATCGGCGAAGTGCAAACATTGGTTCTGTATACAAAAGATGCCCTGACGGTCAAGAAAGGATTTGTAATCTATGGAAAATGATTCACTGACCAGATACGCCGAGATCACCGAAAAGAACAGGCGCGAGATCGTGCTGCTGCGCGGCTCGGGCTGCAAGTGGCGCCGCTGTACTTTCTGTGACTATCACCTTGATTTCAGTTTGGACGAAGACAGCAATTTTGCGCTGAACCAGGAAGTCCTGGGACATGTCACCGGAAAATACGGAAGGCTCGAGGTCATCAATTCTGGAAGCTTTACGGATCTGGATGACAGGACACAAAGACGGATCCTCGACATCTGCATTGAGAAAAAAATCACGGAAATCCATTTTGAGTGCCACTGGATGCACAGGGACGCGGTTCCTGCGCTCCGAAGGACCTTCGAGGCGCACGGAATACAGGTAAAGCTCAAGATCGGTGTCGAGACATTTGACGCCCGATACCGCGAGCAGGTACTTCACAAGGGGATCGACGAGACGTCCCCTTCGAGGATCGCCGCCGATTTCGATGAAGTCTGTCTGCTTTTTGGACTGGAGGGTCAGACCGAAACGTCGATGCGGTATGATATCGAGACTGGTCTGGCAAACTTCGAGCGCGTCTGCATCAACATCATGGTCGAGAACACCACCAGGGTAAAGCCCAGCCCGTCCGTCATAGACACTTTTATGAGAGAACTTTATCCTGTCTACAAAGATAACGTACATGTGGACATTCTGCTCAACAATACGGATTTTGGTGTTGGGTGAAAATTTTTTTGATATTTGGAGGTATAAAACATGAACAACGAACTTCTATTGATCCTCAGTCTGGTACTGATCTACACCTGTGTCGTCCTTTTTTACCGCTTTCTGGGCAGATCCGGTCTGTACTGCTGGACGGTGCTCGCGACGATCGCAGCGAACATCGAGGTCCTGATCGTCGTGGATGCCTTTGGCATGGAGCAGACGCTTGGCAACATTTTGTTTGCGTCAACCTTTCTGGTGACGGATATCCTGAGCGAGACCGAGGGAAAACGCGCCGCAAACAAGGCAGTCCTGATCGGAATCCTCACTTCCGGCATATTTATCCTGATCTCTCAGTCCTGGCTGCTCTACACGCCAAACGCCAGCGACTGGGCTTCGCCTGCGATCGCGTCCGTCTTTTCCAACACGCCGCGGCTGATGCTCAGCAGCATTGTCGTCTATGCCATCGTGCAGGCGTTCGACGTCTTTGCATACCACGCAATCTGGGCGCACACGACAAAACGGTGCAGTGATTCCAAAAGATTTCTGTGGCTCAGAAACAATGGCTCCACGCTCGTCTCACAGTTTTTCAATACACTGCTGTACACCTTTGCGGCATTCTGGGGCGTCTACGAATTCAAGACTTTGATGAACATCGTGCTTTCCAGCTACGTGATCTTCATTTTCACCAGTCTTCTGGACACCCCTGCAGTCTACATAGCAAGAAAGCTGTCTCGTGACAGCATTTCCTGACACAGTTGTCGCAGAAGCTGTCTCATGACAGCATTCCCTAACCCAGTTATCGCAGCGGATACGCTTGGCAAAATGCCTCGTCTCAGTCCGCTGCGACTACACTTTCTGACGATCGCTATCATAATCAAACCTCAAAGAAATCCCGCGCGCGATCTGTAACAGTTATTTTTCTACAGTTTCTTAGAGAAATACAGCACCAGGTCGTCGTCATTGCAGCAATCCTCGTACGGTCCGCAAACCGCGTCGCGATACCAGACACCCGTGCCATCAGGAATATAGCCGCGCTTTACATACATTCTCTGGGCACTGCCATATCCGGAATGAAGCCCCACAGCGAGACAGACCGTGTCCGAGTACGCTGATGCGATCTGCTCTGCCACGTCCATCAGTTTGCTGCCGATCCCCCTTCTTTGGTATTTCTCCAGCACACCGAAATCAACGATCTCAGGATATCCCTTACCCGCAAATGCGCCCTGCTTAGGATCAGTATAAACATTGATATATCCGGCAACGTTGCCCTGGTATTCCGCTACCAGCGAGACCGCCTTTCTCTCGGACTGATCCCGAAGCCTCATTTCGTACTTTTCCACACTGGCATGCCAGCTCTGCACGATCTCCTCGTCGGTGATCACCTGCGCGTCACTCTGTCTCATATTGCGTATCAAAATATCGTCTTTGTCATAATATATTTTCATCTGATCACACCTCGCCTGCTTTCCTTCTATCTCCTTTTTCCCGCACGCTCTATTTTGCGCATCAATATCTGCTGCCTTTCTCTGCGCGCGCCTATCCCCTTTTTCTTGCACGCTCTATTTTGCGCGTCAATATCTGCTGCCTTTCCTGGCGTACGTTTATCTCCTTTTTCTTGCCCTCTCCATTTTGCGCGTCAATATCCGCTGCCTTTCCCTGGCGTACGCCTCCTCCTTCTGCAGGCTCAGATAAGTCTTCCAGCGCCTCTCGTCGAGTGTTTGGTCCGCCAGTGCCCTCTTGACAGCACAGCCTGGCTCTGTCTGGTGTCTGCAGTCGGAAAACCTGCACTGGAGCACAAGCTCCTCAATATCTTCAAACGTGCGTTCTGCGCCTTCCGCGCCCTCTCCCATGATCAGCTTTCGCATCCCCGGCGTGTCAATGATCCTGCCACCGCCTTTTATGACACACCTGTCAGGAAGGAGGATCTGTTCCGGAATACAAAACATCTGCTTATAGGTCGTCGTGTGACGCCCCTGCGCATCCGACTCCCTGATACCGGCTGTCTGCATCTGCTCTGCCCCCATCACGACATTCACAAAAGAGGACTTTCCGACTCCCGAGGAGCCGAGGAGCACGATCGTATGCCCTTCTGTGAAGTACTTCTCCAGCTGCCAAAATCCCTCTCCCGTGTAAGAACTCACACAGTACACATCGACACCTGGCGCCAGCGCACTCACCTGCGCAAGTATCTGTCCGCGGTCCTCCATCAGATCCGACTTTGTCAACAGTATGACAGGTGTCCCTCCGCTCTGCCACGCGACTGTCAGATACCGCTCCAGCTTTGACGGGTGAAAATCTTTATTCAGTGACATTGTGATGAACACATAGTCAAAATTAGCTGCCACCGCCTGATCTGGCAGTCCCTGCGTCGCGTTCAGGCGCATAAATACCGACCTCCGCTCCATAACCTTGAGGATCGTGCTGTCGCCGTCCGCGTTCTGCAGCACTTCCACCCTGTCTCCGACAGTGGGAAACATCGCGATCTCCTCGCTGTTGTAGAACGCTGCCGTTTTCAATCTTCCATATGTGATTTCCGAACCAATGCTCAATTCATAACGGTCCCTGTGAACCGCCGTGACGATCGCTGTATTTTTCATTTCGCTCATTTCTTCTTTTCCTCTTTCTCATACAATCTTTGTTGTTCCATGTGACTTCTCTGCTCATATCATTTTTTAATCCAATTCTTCTGCTCTGTACCATAAACATCTCTCCTTTCACAATCTGCGCCGTCAGCCTCTGCTGACATGCCTCCTCTGGGTGCCCGTGTGATTTCGAATAGGAGAACGACCTTCTCCACTACTCGCTGCGCCGGGCACCCGTCAGCGAACCGATTTATCGGTTTGATGACATGCTTCCTCTGGGTGCCCGTGTGCATAAAAAAATCCCAAAGACACCATTCTATGCCTTTAGGATCCCTAAACTTTCTATATGCATAAAATCGCGGCATCAAACGATACCGCGACAAACACACCTTTTTTATCTGCTGCTTTTCGAGGTAATCGTACGCTTTATGAAATTATCTTCAATAACATTATTTCTGCTCATCATCATCGACTACCTCCGTTTCTTTATAATAGAATAATAATAGACTCTCGAAGTCTCTCTCTCAACCGCAATCGCAGGTACAGAAAATATTCGAAAGGCTATTCTAAATTTCATTTTTATAATAACAGGTTATGATACCCGTGTCAACAGGCAAAAATTATGTTCTCACAGTAAAGCATGATTTAATAGCTATGCAGTAGAGATAAGATCTGCTTTATTGTATTTAATAACTGACAATCTCCGCACAAACGTGTACAATGATTTCTATAACTTTTTAAAAGGAAATCATGATTATGACAGAAATGGGACATACACTGATCAGATGTATGCAGGAGATTCCAGATCCGCCCCCCATACAACCAAAGAAACCAGTGAACACAGCAGAAAATGTAAATGTCCTGCGGCACATAGGCACAAAGCTGCTGAGGCAGAAAAAGCTGCCGTCTGGGAATAGGCAAGCAAAAGGGAAAATTTACATTGTAACAAATCAGACTTAACCAAAGAAAATACAGCAATACATTTTTGATAGAAGGGTGAGGTACACTAAATATGACGATGATAGTTTTGGTGATTTTGATGATATGTATTGAACTTTTTTTGTTGCATGTCATTATGAAATCTCCATTTTCATATCCATATTTTATCCATAGATTTGATGTTTCTGGAAGGCGTAGTCCACATATTGAAGACTTTGTGGATACGTTTTTGATTTCTGGCGGATTTACCAAAACTACTCCGGCATATGTCGATATTGTCCCAGATTGAGGCTGTCAAACGCATCCATTCCGGCTTCGCACCGGACACCAAGTTCCTTCAGCAGTCTGTTTATGGTTCCTTCACCACTGCATGGTTCAATAGAAATCTTCCCATTTTCAAAAAAAACACCTGCCTGTGTTCCCATACCGCCGCTATAATCTGTTTCACAGTACACAAGCTTCGTGTGGAGCGAATACTGCCGCAGGAATTGCTCAATCGCCACAGTAAAATAATCCAGCCCGAGATCCCTCTCCTCATCAAGGACATCAAAAAACGCTGTAATGTCATCAAAAAGTGAACTTGTCAAAAACACCATTCCATATCCCTGAGGCAATGCAATCTCCCGTGCAGAATTCCAATTGTCAGTCAAAGTCCGAATCGACTCATGCGTTCCTATAACAACCTGTATGCAATGCCCCATTATCACGCCTCTCTATCTGCTGCCCGCCTGTTTTTCACATAAAATACCACGCCCGCCGCGTCCGCGAGAAACCAGCCGATCGGCACGGACATCCAGATGCCTGTCACGCCGATCCCCTCGACAGCGGACAATGTATATGCCAGCAGCACGCGCATTCCGAGCGATACCACCGTGAGGACCACCGAGACGCCGGGCTTGTTGACTGCGCGGAAATACCCGTAAAACAAGAACAACAGCCCGATACCAAAATAGAACGATGCCTCTATGCGCAGATATCCGACACCCACCACAACCGCCTCCGCGCTGCTCTCATCGAGAAAAAGCGACATGAGCGGTCTGGCGAACCCGACCACCAGGACCGAGATCACGAAACAAAATACAAACGCGCCAAGCACCGCATCCCGCATTCCCCTGCGGATCCTGTCGCGCTTTCCCGCACCGTAGTTCTGCGCCACATACGTCGAGAACGCGTTGCCAAAATCCTGCACCGGCGAGTAGGCAAACGAGTCGATCTTGACTGCCGCCGCAAAAGCCGCCATCACCACGGAACCAAAGCTGTTGACAAGCCCCTGCACCATCAGGATCCCGAAATTCATGACCGACTGCTGCAGACAGGTCAGCGACGACAGGCCGAGCAGTTCTTTTAAAATATCCTGATTCCAATGCCTGTTCTCCTTTTTGATATGTACCTCGGGATATTTTTTCAAGCAATAGATCAGAATACCGACGCCGGCGACATACTGTGAGATCACCGTCGCTGCCGCCGCGCCGCCGACTCCCCACATCAGCACACGGATAAAAAAAAGATCCAAAAAGATATTCAGCACTGCGGAGACGCCAAGAAAACAGAGCGGGATCAGCGAATTGCCGAGTGCACGCATGAAATTAGCCACAAAATTGTACAAAAACGTCGCCGCGATCCCCGCAAATATCCACAGCAGATACTCCCTCATGAACGGCACAACCTCATCCGGCACGCGCAGAAAAGCAAGGATCCCGTAGATCCCCACATAGACCAGAATATTCAGGGTGACAGTGACCGCCCCGATCATCAGAAACGCCATGTAGATCCCCTTCTCCAGCCTGTCATAGTCACGCCTGCCAAACTGCATGGAAAAAAAGGCGCTGCTGCCCATGCAGAGCCCTAATATGATCGAGGTCACAAAGACCATCAGTGTGTAGGAAGAGCCCACTGCCGCCAGCGCGTCTTTGCCGAGAAAACGCCCGACGATCAGCGTGTCCACCACATTGTAAAGCTGCTGCAGCACATTGCCCATCATGATCGGAAAGGCAAACTTTAGCAGCTTTGTCATGATATTTCCTTGGGTTAAATCGTAGTTCATAACTCTTCTATCCTCATTTTTATCTTCGTGTCAAATGCTCTTGCCGACTCCACAGGACGCCGGGTGCGGACATCGCTCTCCTGTCACCCGCTGTCCGCAAACTGCCTCTTGGATGGCGCGCTCTCTTATTGTTGTGCTCCGCTTTGCTTGATGGTCCCATGATCCGTCACCCTGACACGCACATCCGGCATTGTCGAGGTGTCGGCGGAGACGATGAGCTCGCCGCTGTACATCGCGCTCACCAGCGCGCGGTAGTCATCCTCCGTGAACGCGTCACACCACTGTGTACTCCGGATCGGCAGCTGGACATAGTTCTCCTCCGGGTTCTCCGACACGATCCCCAGGTTTTCAATCTTTCCCGCGTAATCGCTCCAGTTTCCGTCCCTGATGCCTGTGAGCACGTCAGCAATCGTCTGGGTGAGTCCTTTCATCGCGGATGTGACTGTCAGCCCCTGCCCGTATTTCCCGTCGATGACAGGCTGCTGGTCGGAGTCGACACCGATCACCTTTCCGCTGTGCCTTGCCGCCGCTTCCGCCACTGATGTGTAGATCTCTCCACCGCACGCAAAGACGATCTCCACTCCCTTCTCGCCATACCATGTATCCATAACACCCGTAATCTCTTCATCACCAAAAAACTGACCGCCGCACACATACTCCACCTCGATCTCATCCGAGATGCCAAGCTCTGCCGCTGCCGCATCGATCCCCTGCACATAGCCGTAGCCGTATCGATGGATCGCCGGAGAGGACACGCCCCCGAGAAATCCAAGATGCCTGTAGCCGGATTTCACCGCCGCATACCCTGCCATGTAACCCGGCAGCTCCTCCTGGTATGTGCAGCAGTATACATTCTCCTCCCGATAATAATCCGTCACATTGTAATCCGCAGCATTTCCTGAATAATCTTCCCCGACGCCCTTCTCACAGATCGCATCCGCGCCGACTGCAAGCGCCGCAAATTTCACGTCCGGAAACAGCTCCGGCTGCGAGACGATCGTTCCTGCGAACAGATATCCCGGCAGGATGACCACATTGGCACCTTCAGACACCGCCTTGTCCACGCTCGCGTTCCTCGCCTCATCGGAATCGCTGTCCGGCTTGTAATAGGTAAACGGCACATCGTTGATCTCCGACCAGTTCCTGCAGGCTTCGTACACTTCCTGATTAAAGCCCTGATCTGTGATATCGCCTGAGTCCGTGATCATCGCGATACGCATATCTATGCCTCCGGCACTTCCGTCCTCCTGCTTACTCAAGCCACACGCTGTCAACATCACCGCGACAACCGCCAGCACCAATGCCAATGCTCTTCTCTTCATAGATTTTGTCCTCCTGTTTGACGCTCAGACACCCTGACATGCATCACGCACGCACAAAAGCCAAAGGCAAACATAGTACACTGCCCTTGGCTTTTCATCTTATCTATTATTTTGCAGCCTTCAGTCTGCTCTTTCTGTAGATGACATCATCCCTTGCCGGTCCATTGCTCACGAGCGTGATCGGATAGCCGATCTGCTCCTCGATGAACTCGACATATCTGCGGCAGTTCTCGGGCAGCTCCTCGTAGTTTCTGATCCCCCGGATGTCCGTCTTCCAGCCGGGCAGCGTTGTAAAGACCGGCTTCGCCTTACCGAGCTTTGCCGTGACAGGAAACTGCGTCGTGACTTCCCCGTCGATCTCATATCCTGTGCACACCGGTATCTCGTCGAGATATCCGAGCACATCAAGCACCGTAAAACAGACATCTGTCGTTCCCTGCAGGCGGCAGCCATACTTGGACGCCACGCAGTCAAACCACCCCATACGTCTCGGGCGTCCTGTCGTAACACCGTACTCTCCGCCGTCTCCGCCGCGGCGTCTGAGTTCATCAGCCTCATCACCAAAGATCTCTGACACGAAAGCGCCCGCGCCAACCGACGACGAGTATGCCTTGCACACCGTGTAGATCTCCTTGATCTCGTAGGGCGGTATTCCTGCACCGATCGCGCCGTAAGCTGCGAGTGTCGACGAGGATGTCACCATCGGATAGATGCCGTGGTCAGGATCCTTCAGCGTGCCAAGCTGCCCCTCGAGGAGAACATTCTTGCCCGCTCTCAAAGCCTCGTCGAGATACGCCGAGACATCACACACGTACGGTCTGATCATATCCCTGTACTCACGCAGCGTGTCGAGAAGCTCTGCCGGAACGATCGCAGGCTTGTGGTACAGATGCTCGAGAATCACGTTTTTCTGCTCTGTAACCCGCTCGACCTTCTCTTTCAAGAGCTCCTCATCAAAGAGCTCGCTCACCTGGAAACCGATCTTTGCATACTTGTCAGAATAAAACGGTGCGATCCCCGATTTCGTGGAGCCAAATGATTTTCCTCCCAGCCGCTCTTCCTCGTACTGGTCAAACAGCACATGATAAGGCATCACGATCTGTGCCCTGTCCGATACCAGGATCTTAGGCATCGGCACGTTCCTGTCCGTGATCGACTTGATCTCATCCATCAGGATCGGGATGTTCAGCGCCACTCCGTTGCCGATAATGCTTGTTGTATGATTATAAAATACTCCTGAAGGCAGGGTGTGAAGTGCAAACTTGCCGTAATTATTTACGATCGTGTGTCCCGCATTTGCGCCTCCCTGAAAACGGATAACAATATCTGCCTCGCGCGCGAGCATATCGGTGATCTTACCTTTTCCCTCGTCGCCCCAATTAGCTCCTACTACTGCTTTTACCATTGACTTACCTCCAGTTCTGTTTACTTCACTGTACATTTACGAGATATCTGCGAGTGCGGACACAATGATCCACACCGCTATCTATCATACATCTTTTTGACTGATAAGTAAAGAATATTTATCCTAAACTTTATTATTAAACATTTATCTAAACATTTATCTCTGCCTTGATGCCAAGCTCGGACTGATTTGCCTCGAGCACCGGCTTCACCACACTGCTGAGGAAATTGTCGACCTGTATCGGCGATCTGCCCACATACCTGGACGGATCCATCGCCGCCTGGAGCTGCTCCAGCGTCAGGTTGAACTCCGGATCGGCTGCGATCAGTTCCAGAAGGTTGTTGTCCTTTCCCTCCTCCTTGACGTTTTTCCCTGCCTCCATGGAGAGCGTCCGGATCTTCTCGTGGAGTTCCTGCCTGTTTCCGCCGTTCTTGACCGCATCCATCATGATATTCTCCGTCGCCATGAACGGGAGTTCTGCCATCAGATGCTTTGTGATCACCTTGTCGTAGACCACGAGCCCGTCGACCACATTGAGGCACAGATCGAGGATGCCATCAATTGCAAGAAATCCTTCAGGAATCGAGAGTCTCTTATTCGCTGAGTCGTCGAGTGTCCTCTCAAACCACTGTGTCGCGGACGTGATCGCAGGGTTCAACGCATCGACCATCACATAGCGGGACAGCGATGCAATGCGCTCTGAGCGCATCGGGTTTCTCTTGTACGCCATCGCGGATGAGCCGATCTGATTTTTCTCAAAGGGCTCCTCCACCTCCTTCAAATGCTGCAGCAGTCTGATATCATTTGACATTTTGTGTGCACTTGCCGCGATCCCGGCAAGGATGTTCGCCACCCTGGTGTCCACCTTTCGGGAATACGTCTGTCCTGACACTGCATAGCACTCCTTGAACCCCATCTTCGCCGCGATCATCGGATCGATCCTGTCGATCGTCTCCTGGTCGCCGTCAAACAGTTCCAAAAAGCTCGCCTGCGTGCCCGTCGTTCCCTTAGATCCCAGCAGTTTCAGGCTGCCCATCACATACTCCAGATCCTCCAGATCCATCAAAAACTCCTGCATCCAGAGTGTGGCGCGCTTGCCGACAGTCGTGGGCTGTGCCGGCTGGAAGTGCGTGAAGGCAAGCGTCGGCAGACTCTTGTACTTCCCCGCAAACGCTGCAAGCTCGTCGATCACGTTCACAAGCTTCCTGTGCACAAGCTTCAACGCCTCGCGCATCACGATAATGTCGGTGTTGTCCCCCACATAGCATGAGGTCGCACCCAGATGAATGATCCCCGCCGCCTTCGGGCACTGCTGCCCGTAAGCGTACACATGGCTCATGACATCGTGGCGGACAAGCTTCTCGCGCTCCCTTGCCACCTCGTAGTTGATGTCCTCGGCGTGCGCTCTCAGCTCGTCGATCTGCTCCTGGGAGATGACCGGCTTTCCGTTCTCACTCAGTCCCAGCTCCATCTCTGTCTCCGCCAGGGCGATCCAGAGCCGTCTCCATGTGCGGAATTTCATATCCTGTGAAAAAATATACTGCATTTCCTTGCTGGCATACCGCTCAGAAAGGGGGCTTGTGTATCTGTCTGTACTCATATTCTTCTACTATTCTCCTTGTTTTCCAAACTCTTTTCCGGTGAGCAGCGCAAACGCTTCCTTGTATTTGTCCACGGTCTTTGCGACCACCTCATCCGGCAGCAGATCGTCATTGTCCGGGTTTGCCTTGAGCCAGTCGCGCACAAACTGCTTGTCAAAAGAGGGCTGTCCTTTGCCTGCCTCATACCCGTCAAGCGGCCAGAAACGCGAGCTGTCCGGTGTGAGCATCTCATCGCCGAGCACCACATTGCCATTCTCGTCAAGGCCGAACTCAAACTTGGTGTCCGCGATGATGATCCCCTTGCTCAGCGCGTACGCCGCACATTTGTTGTAGAGGGCGATCGTGGCATCCTTGATCTTTGCGGCATACTCCGCACCCTTTCCGGGGAACTTTGCCTCGAGCACCTCAATGCTCCGCTCAAAGGAGATGTTCTCGTCATGCAGACCGATCTCCGCCTTTGTGCTCGGTGTGTAGATGGGTTCAGGGAGCTTCTCCGACTCTCTTAATCCCTCCGGAAGCGCTATGCCGCACACCGTGCCGTTTTCTTTGTAGCTTGCCCAGCCGCTTCCTGTGATGTAGCCGCGCACGATGCACTCGATCGGGAGCATCTCGAGTTTGCGGCACATCATGCTGTTTCCGTCAAACCTTTCACTCTGGAAAAATTCGGGCATGTCCTTGACATCCACTGAGATCATATGGTTTGGCACGACATCCTTTGTGAAATCAAACCAGAATTTTGACATCTGTGTAAGTATCGCGCCCTTTTTCGTGATCTGGTTCTTCAAAATCACATCAAAAGCGGAGATCCTGTCCGTCGCCACGATGATCAGGCTGTCTCCGTTGTCGTAAACCTCTCGTACCTTACCTTCTTTAATTGGTGTAAATTCCTGCATTTTTCTTCCTCCTCGTTTATATGAATATCATTTTATACCGCCTTATGCAAGCGCTTTCTCATAGTCGGACACCAGATCAAGTATCTTCTCCGCATACTCCGGATACTTCGCAACGATGTCTTTCACCTCGTCCTGTGCCTCCTGTGCCGCCTTGGCATTGTATTCCATCTGCTTTCTAAGCTTTTGGCGCCTGATGATGAGCCCGTGTCTGATCTCCACCATCTCCTTATTGTCGATCAGCGCCGCCGTCTGGTGAAGCCAGATATTCGGATCTGCGATATTGCAGCCGCGAAGGAGCTTGATCAGCGCCGCCTCGTTGAAATCCATATCCTGCTCCATCTGCTTCTCCTGCTCTCGGTGGATATTTTCCTCAAGATACTTGTCCCAGAGTTTTTTCAGTTCATTGGAACTGTTGACATCGTACTTTACATACAGATATTCCAGCAGGTTCGTATTGTTCACATAGCGGATCTTCACTGTATTGTGCAATAAAACAAGTTTGTTGATCCCCTTCTCGACCCTGATGAGCTCTCTCTGTGACTCGTGAAACTTAACGTACACAAAAGCCAGTGTCGATGCCACGATCAGTACGGCGATCGCGTATCCAAGCGAGACATCAAGATGCCACGCCGACCCTATGATCGTGAGCATCAATATCAGAAACAGCATGGAACCGACGCACATGACTGTAATGCCTTTCATGTTGCTCATTGAGTTCTGGAGTTCATTCTTCCTATAATAGTAAGCATGGCGCTCGCCATCAAGCCTTCCCATATCCTTTTTCACAAGGATCTGATAATCTTCCGCTTCCTTTAATCGCTTGTACCCTTCAGGCATATACTGCTCAACACGCTCCATGCGCAGATAGTCCTCCGGCTTCATGACACGGCGCTTCTTGTCGAGCTTCTGCCGGTTATTCTCAAGCTCAAGAATCTTGGATGCATACGTCTTTAACTGCTCCTTGACCTCGTCGGGCTGCGCCTCGATCTCCTCCATATCCGTCAGGTAAGAAGTCACTAAGTTATACTCTCCTCCAAGTGTATCAAGCTCCTTGGATGCCTCTGTCATCTGCTCCATACATGCCTTGATATAATGCTCGCGCTGTATCTTATCGTGCATGTCGATATTGTCACGCTTCAGACTCTGCTCCTCCCAGTCAGGTTTGTAAACACTTTCTTCATCGTCCGTCTGCCGCCTGAAAAGCCCCTTGATCTTTCCCAATAATCCCATTTAGAAACCCCTTCCCCTAATTCTTGGTCTGCCGCTTATAATCCTTCTTGAGCTGCTTTAGGACTGCCTGTGACTGCTGGCGGTACAGTTCCATCTGTCCGTTTCCCTTGAGCTCTGCCAGCTCCATCACCAGCTTTCTCTCCCTGGAAGCAAGCCATTTCTCATCTGTCTGCACACACATCTGCTCCACCTGCAAAAAATCCTCCTCCCAGTTCGGATTCTCCCGCTTGAATGCACCGTATGCGTAATCTGTGAGCGCTTTCTTGTTTGCCAGAATATAAGCGCACCTTGTCTGTCTGTCAGGATGCAGCAGATACGCTTCATAATACAGATCTGCCGCCTGTTTATATGCAAAATCCATCGCATAGATCGACGCCATATTGTAATATAAAAGTGCTTTTCCTGCACTGTCCCTCGAGGGAATATACGCGACAAGCTCACTGTAGATAGCAAGTGCCTGTCGGAATCTCCCCTGCTGGTACAGATACTCTGCCCGTTTCTTGTACTTCTCAATGGTCGTGAGGTTTGACTGTTCTTTTAATATGCGGTCTACCTGCTTGACTGTGCTGCTGTCATACATGCCTGTACGCTCAAAGATCGTTGATACAAAGGAAGCCACCGACATACGTTTTCTGACATACACGTCCAGCTCGTCCGCAAGCTCTGGGAGTCCGCATTCGTGGCGGATCCAGTTCACCAGCTCCGCCGAGACGATCGAATCATCCAGGAGATGCACTCTTTCCATAAAATAATAACATAACTCCTCTATAGAATACAATGAAATGTCAGAAAATTTTATATAAAATGGATTCCTGGCGTAATTTCCAATACACAAACAAACATTATTCATTTACATAACTCCTAAAACTTGCCCTGTATTTTATGTGATCGCCTCGAGCGGCAGACACTCCTTCCAGATCTGACCTGTAGACGGGAAAAATTCCCCGAACCCCTTGTCGGTGATCTCGATCTGCACTGCATTGGCATCTTCCATATAAAACCGGAGCCCCACGCGGTTGGTCTTATTGCCCCGCACCTTCAATCCCTCAAGAGATATTTTTGCCACCCGTGTCTTCCGTCCATCCACCGGGGATATATTGAGTGTGATCGCATTGTTTTTCACTAGCATAACATCAAAAGTACTCTGCGCTTCATACCAGTTCGTACCTGCGTCTAAAATGGGATAATACACCTCAGCCTGCCCCCTGTCACAGGTCATACCGATATTTGCCCGAAGCTTGTCCTCCGACAGATACACATAGGACGTGGACAACGTCGAAGGGTACACGCGCTCACGCGCGCCGTAACAAGCCCCCTTGCTGAACAGGTTATTTCCCTGAAACACACGTCTCCCGCGACACATATACCGCAAAGACTCCTTGCACCAGTCTTTCGAGAAGAAATCTCCCAGCAGAAAAACGGACGTGATGACTCTCTGATCGCAGTTTTTCCGCACGATCTCAAGAAGTTCGGAATCAAGCTGCTTCAAAAATGCACCTTTGGCAGTCCCGCTCTTGTCTGACAGATCTGGCATCTTCATCTGCGGGTAGCGGACCGCATCGATAAAACATGCTACCGGGTTGGTCTTTCTGTTCATGGACAAAAGATAACTTTTGATCCCATCACTCTTGTAATCGTACAAGAGCACATCGTGTATCCACATTTCCTGCGGCTGATGGATGATATACTGGAAAAAGCTGTCCTCATGACTCAAGAAGTAAACTTCCATCTTCCGCTGGCTCATATGACAGGATATCTTCCTGAGCATTTCCATAACACCTGTATTTATATCTGTCATCGTAAATGCCACCGCCGCGATTTCCTCCGATACGATATAAGCTGATAAAACCGCGAGTGCTTTTTTCACAAACATCTCAAGAAGATATTCCGCAGACGATTCCTCCTCGGACAAAGAGCTCATGCCGACCTTTACACTGACATTGTTCTTTGCCAGCAGCAACAAGTCTTTCACGAGAACTCCCTGCCCCTCCGCCGCCGCTTTCAGTGCCTCCTTGCCGATCAGCCATGCAGCCTCCCCCTCAGCATCATTTTTCTTACACAGAAGCGTTGGGATATTGTACTGCTCCTCTCCCATCACCAGACTGACCGTATCAGGCATGCTCTGATTCTGCCTGCAGTAGCTGATCTGTGAATACTCATTTCCCAGATCAAAACCGACTACCACTCTGTTTTTTTTCGTTAATTCGTCCAATGCCCTATCGATCAACATCTTCCTTACCTCTCTTTCGGAGAGCCTGTATTACAATACTTTAAACAGATCTCTCACACAGAAATCCCGGTATATATAGTCTTCCGTCAACTGTTGTGCTGTCACTTCATCATGAAGGCTGATGCTCAGCAGGATATCGTTCAATATGTTGAACCGGTCATCCGCATCGTACTTCCGGTTCCCTGATCCCGGACCGCCCTGATCCGTCTCCGACCTGCCGGACAAAGTACCGCTCTGCGTCACGCGCTCCTGCATAAGTTCCCCATTTTCCAGAAAGCTCTCCGTGACATAGTACTGTATCGTCTCTCCGTGAAAAAGCTGAAACATACTCACATGGATCCCCTCATACATCTCCTTCATTTCCCTGATCTCATAACACTCATAATCTCTTTCTGCTGCCGCATATTCCTCCTCACTGCCGCCCTCATCATGAAAAGTGCTGTCGTCAAACGCGTAGTGCAGATATACCTGTGTCTGCGGCTCCGTCCTGTACTCGACAAACACACTGTTCTTGATGTAATGCAGTTCCGGCACCAGGTCCACAAGACCGGCATAGAAGGAAAAGTATACATCCTCATTCAGAAGCTCCTGGATGATCTGCCTGGCGGCGTCTTCCGGTACTTCCATACCGTTTATATTTTCTGCCCAATATCTTATGAGAGCAAGCCTGCACACTTTTTCTGTCAGTTCACCCTGTACATATTTCTGATACAGCATATCAAAAACATCCGGACACAGAATCGCCTCATAGACAAAATACTCATAGGACATACTCATGAGAACCCTGTTCACCAGTTCTATGTCATGTCCTTCACACTGCGCATATGCAGTCAGCAGCTGATCCCTGTCAGGTATGGCTACACCTGTATATTCGATCTGCCTCAAGATGCGTTCCATGATCAATTGTGCATCGAGCTCGAGATCAACCGCAGATTTCCACAGTTTCCTGAGCTCTGAGGAGTTACCGTCATAATTGATCATCAGATAGCGCAGTATCTTTTCATCGTATTTCATATTCTTGTATATGTAATGCGCCACATTGACAAGAAACTCATCATACTCGTAATCTTTGTTTACGATCCTCTTGCTGACAAGCCTCGCTACTGCTTTGGGCTCCACATCTGCCACACCATAGGACCGCAACCAATAGTACGCCTTGTCAAACATTCCTCTCGAGATCAGATACTTGATAAATTCTGCGCGCTCAGCAGCCTCCATCTCATCTGCTTCGGTATCCTCCAGAAAGGCATCGAGCTCACCGATCATATCATTATCATAGTAAAACCGAAGAAGTTTTGTGCGTATTTCTTTCTTAAAGCTTTCCATCACCTGCGGTGACTCTGCAAGATTTTTGAACCGCTTCACATTGTCATGCGAGATCGTGATATAATTCTTGTCCACCTCACACAGATAAATGTCAAACCGCAGACGCCCCTGCATATATCCACTGACATAATCCAGCTGTTTTTTGGGGTCCATGAGCTGCTTATTTTCATAGTGAATACTCTTTGTGAACCGGTTTCCATTCTCATCCTGCAGAAAAAGTTTGTATTCACTCCCGTAGATCGGTATCATGCAGACACAATTCGCTACCGGATAAGAACTCTCCCCATTCACCTTTTCGTGAATGACTACGATATTTTTTATCCTGGGATTATCCACATATATGCGGTGCATGAAAAGCAGCGGTGTAAAGGCATACACCGTCTCGTCCATGATCATCTGCGGCGCCAGCATATTTTTATATAGATATGCAAGGTTTTCATTGATATGGCCCAGCCTGATCTGATCCACCACAAAACGCTCCATCGCTATGCGGTAACTCTGCTCCAGATCCGGATACTTATCCCTATTTCTGATGATATATGCGTACAAAAAAGCATTCAGCTCATAATCCAGACTGCTCTGATACGCAAAATACATCAGTACCATCTTGGGGATCTCGATGCCCTCCTTGATATCCCCATACTTGTCAAGTTCGAGCGACATCATATAATATTCATACAGTCCTGTGACTCTCACAGAATGTTCCACTCCGAGCGCATACCACGGATAATACTCGGTTCCTTTCTTATCCCCCATGATCAGAATATGGCAGATGGAGGCGACTGTCTGCGGCGACTTATACGTCCGGTACACCTCGCCCAGGATCCTGAGCAGCAGTGATGAGTACTCTTGTTTGCGGGCTGCCAGGTACTGGAACTGTTCTATCAGTTCCGGACGGAGCATCTTGTGTCTGGCACCGTGCCACAAGATATTTTCCTCATAACTCTCAAGCTTTAACAAAAATGTCGGGTTATCCTGCAGCAGCAGGACAGCCTCACAGTACAGCATCGGGCTCGTACATCCATTTACAAACATTTGTTCCATAAACTGCCAGCGAAGCTCCCTGCTGCGCTGGAGATCTTCATTGAGCTGAAGGATAAACCATCCAAGTCGCCACTCTGCCGGATTGTTTACGTAGATCGTCTCGATCTCATCACTGATATCCTTGACGTACTCCTCCGCGCAGTTGATCAGCGTCGTCAGATACAGGTAATAGCAGTGCTGGAAAATATCACCTGGCTCCTTTGACAGCCTCTGCTCCAGCATGTCCAGATACCACTTTGCCTCGTTGAAGCGCTCCTTTGTGATCAGCAGCTGCACCCTGTACAGATTAAAAAGAATACTGTCCTCATCCAACTCCAGGAAGACTTTCAGTTCCTTTTCAAACCGATCGATCCACTGTGTCATGGACAAACGGTTCAGCCGCATGTCTACATAGCCGTTCACCAGATTGCACAATGCCTGTCTTTGTTTCTTGCTGTCTGTCCTTTTCTCCGGTTCCTCCTCTATCAATATATCAAATGGAACCGTATACTCATTGCACGCATCAGAAAAAACAACCGCCCCGCTGTTCACACCGTCATGGAGTTTTGAGGCATCGATATAGATCGTAAAATCACACTTGTTATCGATAAAGTCCCCACTGCTCAGAAACTGCCTGTCTGTACTGATAAATTCCCCTTTGACCCACACATTGACAAAGCTGTATCCCCACCCACTCTTTGTGATGACAATACTCTTTGTGATGCTGTCCTGTATATCTTCGAGTATGAATCCTTCGATGTCAAAGCTGTATATGATAGGCGTTTTTTTGCTGACTTCTATCAGAAATTCCTCGACATTCTGCTCATTGCCCTCATAGCGTGACTGCCCTATATAGGACAGGTATGCATTTTTGTCACTTTTCTGCAATAAGGAAGCGAAATTCCGGGAATAAAACAGTTCGACTGCCTCCTCCCAGCTTGTCTGTGCCAGATTCGTGAAATGAAACAGATTCCTGATATTCCCGAGAGAACTCTGAAGCTGCGGCGACTGCACATTGATCCTGTAGGGTATCACATACTCACCGCGGTTGCTGATGATCACATACTCGCCCTTGACAATGCTGCCCGCCTCGACAGAAGTCCCGTCAAAGCAGTATTCGATACGTGTCTCCGCCCCATGAAATTCAATCTCGTACAGCCTCATCCGCGTATCAGAAGAATACAGCTTCCCCTCCGCATACTTGTCAGCGGCATGTATGGTAAAGCTGTCCTCAACAATCTCACCTGGCTCTGTATTGAATTCTATACTCTGACAAGAAAATTCCAGATATTCCGGCTTTTCCCTGTTGTCACCCATTGTTCCACTTCCTTAATAACTCATTCAATCAAATCACAATACCGGCGGATCTCCCGGATCACTTCCCCGTATGGCCGTCCTTTCCCGAAGAGGAGCGTTGTGCCAAGCACAAAACCGTCCATCCCCATCGGTGCGAACTTCAGGATCTTATCCGCGCTGCAGGCACCGTCCCAATATAGCTGAAACTGCATCTCTTCCTTCAATGTCAGCAGTCTTTTGATCTTTTTCCCGACATAGGGCATATACATCTGACCTGCATTGCCCGGATTGACTGTCATGACCAAGACCTTTTTTACGATGCGAAGCATCTCATAGACTGTCTCCACACTTGTCCCCGGATTGATGGCGATCCCCGGAATCATCCCCGCGTCAATGATCTTCTGCAAGGTCGTGGAAGGATGGTATTCCGCCTCCGGATGGATGTACACGGTATCACCGCGCCTTAGATTATTTAAAAAGAGCTGGACGTTATTGTTGGGATGCTCGATCATCAGATGCACATCCAACGGCTTTTTAGTCGCGCTGGCTATGTATTTCATATCGTTTAGCGACATGGCAAAATTCGGCACATACCGTCCATCCATGATATCTATATGGAAAGAATCGATTCCACCCTCGTCCAACTCCCTGATCTCTTTCTCCAAATGGCCATAGTTGGCACACATCAGCGATGCTGTAAGCTCAAAGTACATAAGCTTTCATCTCCATTTTCTCTCTTTAATCTCGCTTTCTGACCGATAGTCTATATCATACCATATTTCAACAAAGTTCGCAATGATTAAGTTGATCAGCAGATCCGCCTGTGCAAGATGATAAAACAGAGTAAGAGGTATCACAAAACAATATATTTTGAAATACCTCTTTTTGTCTGTTCCCTTAATATAATATTTTTCATGCAGAAATTTTTTGAATCTAGAATTTTTCCTGTCTATTGTTCATAAAAACAGAATTTTCAGGATGCTCCATATAACCGAACCACTTCTGCGGGATCTCATCCGCAAAAAGAGCAACCATTCCACCCACGATGGCGCATATGGTATCTCGATCTCCCAACGCTGAAACCGCTGTCCACAATGCTTCCTCTATTGAAGTATAAAAATATGCCGCACACCAGAGACAGAGCGGAACGGTATCCTGCGCAGTCAGCCTGATCCCATTTCCAAGCGCGGAAACGACAAAATCCATACTGCTCTCTTTTTTGATGGAAACTGCAGACAATATTTTATATTTGGTATCACTTTCCGGCAATTTGTCTGCAACATCGCGCAAAAATGCCTCTCCCTCTCCGGAATAACACCCCAGCTTTTTATTCAGCAGTAATGCCGCGCCCACTGCAGCAGCCATTGCACCTACGATTCCCTCGATATGCGCATGCGTCACTTCGGCAGATGCCTTGGCATAGTAGAGAACCTTGTCCAGATCATCTGCAAAATATGCACCTATAGGTGCAGCGCGCATTGCACCGCCGTTGCCCATGGAACCCATTCCGTCAAACACTACTGATGCAGCTTCCTGCCAATTTTGTCCCTCTCCAATACTGCGCAGTATAGAATGTGCTGTTGCTCCATATCCCCGGTGCCAGTCTATTGCGTAATTCTCCGCAAAGACCCTCGCCAATGCATCCTGGTTAATTTCCCCATACGTTTCGAGGATACGGTAGATCCCGATTGCCATCACGGTATCATCCGTAAAATGCCATGGCTCGTCCAAAATCTCTCTGTTTTTTATCTTTTGGCAAGCCATTTCGTCAGGAATAAAAAAAGTCTGTCCAAAACAATCGCCTAATGCAGTGCCAACCAACGCGCGTTTTGCGTATTTTATCCTGTCCTCCGATCTCATTCCGAATCCCCCGTTATATGCTTCAATATTTGTATTCACCTATTTCTCTATTATACACCTTTTACAGCCAGCGTCAACAATTGTAATTTTCAAAAAGCGCCTCATACCGCGCTATGTCTATGAAATCTTTGACAAAATCCGTCTGCGGGTGCCGGCATATCTCGTTTGGCGTTCCGATCTGCTCGATCCTGCCTTGGTTCGTGATGATTATGGTATCCGCAACTTCCATCGCCTCCTCCTGGTCATGTGTCACAAAGATGCTTGTGATCCCTACCCTGTTGATCATCTCCTTTAACCACGTCCTGAGTTCCCTACGCACTTTCGCATCAATTGCCGCAAATGGCTCGTCCAGCAAAAGAAGCTGCGGGTTTGGGGCAAGTGCACGCGCAAATGCCACACGCTGCCGCTGTCCTCCTGACAGCTGGTGCGGATAACGCTTTCCCAGTTCCTTCATGGAAACCAGCTCCAGAAGCTCCTCTACCCTGCTTTTGATCTCCTTCTTACTTTTTCTCTGCACTTCCAGCCCGAACGCAATATTGTCCGCCACTGTCATGTAGCGGAACAGTGCATAATTCTGGAACACGAAACCGATCCCACGCTTACTTCCCGGAATATCATTGACGCGTATGCCATTGATCGCAATGTCCCCGGAATCCGGCATGTCCAGTCCCGCTATCATTCTCAATATTGTAGTCTTCCCGCTCCCGCTCGGTCCGAGCAATGCCGCCAGCTGTCCCTTTTCCACACCGAAACTCACGTCGCATGAGGCACGGAACCCGTCGAACGTCTTGTAAATATGTTCCATCTGTATATACATGATGCTCTGCTCCCATTTTCTATCGATCTCTTTTCCACTCCACGATATTCCTGGCGATCAGGATCAGCACTGCCAGAACCACCAGGATCGATGATACCGCAAAAGCTGCTGTCGTGTTGAACTCATTGTAAAGGATCTCCACATGGAGAGGGAGCGTGTTTGTCTTTCCACGCAAATGCCCAGAAATCACGGATACAGCACCGAACTCCCCGAGTGCCCGCGCAGCGCACAGGATCACACCATAGAGCAGCGCCCATCTGATGTGGGGGAGCGTGATCCTGCGAAAAATGGTAAAACCGCCGGCTCCCATCAGTGCTGCCGCTTCCTCCTCATCGTTTCCGTTTGTGTTCATGACCGGCAAAAGTTCACGGAACACAAACGGAAATGTGACAAATATTGTAGCAAGTATCACGCCTGGCACGGCAAACACGATCTTTATGTCATGGGATTTCAAAAAATCCCCCATCCAACCGACATTTCCAAACGTGAGTATGAACACCAGTCCCGCTATGACCGGCGATATTGAAAATGGAATGTCTATGAGTGCGGCAAGGATCCGGCGCCCCCTGAAATAATACTTCGATAACAGGTAAGATGCAAAAAGACCAAATATGGTATTAACTGCCACCGCCGTTACTGCCGCAAGCAGTGTAAGCTGTAAAGCCTTGATGGTATACTCATCAAACACTGCCTCCCTGTATGCCTCCCAGCCGTCGCGCAGGGCGTTGGTTACGACTACAGTCAAAGGAAGCAGCAGCATCACTGATAAGAACAGTGTGCAGACACCTATCAGTACATACTTTATGCCCTTCCCTGATCTCTCCCTGTGCGGTTCCCTGACCTTCTGTATGGAGGAGATCCCATCCCCCACGATATCCTGCTGATATGTCCTTTGTACCTTCTTAGCCATTACGTCCCTCCGCTTCTGTGATACCACCTGTTGATGTCGCCCCTGTACGATTTCCTCACGCTAACTCCCATCTGCCTGCTTCAGCAGGCGTTCAAATCAGGATGGTGAAATGCTCTTTTTCACACTAACTCCCATCTGCCTGCTTCAGCAGGCGTTCAAATCAGGATGGTGAAATGCTCTTTTTCACACTATTTCCGGATCTTCTTCATCCATGACCAGACGCCTCCCTGTATGCTTTCCTCACAGATATTTCCGGATCTCCCCCAGCACATGGTCAACCGCCTCTTCCAGCGCATACCGGCTCGTATCGATCTCCACCTCGGCATGGGCCGGCGGTTCATAGGGACTTGAGATTCCGGTAAAATTGGGGATCAGGCCGTTTCTCGCCTTCTTATACAGCCCTTTCACATCACGTCTCTCGCACTCTTCCAAAGGCGTACTCACATAGATCTCTATAAAATTGGTGCTGCCGATGATCTCCCGCGCCCGCGCCCTGTCACTTTCATACGGAGAGATAAACGATGTGAGCACGATCAGCCCAGCATCATTCATAAGCTTTGCCACTTCCGCCACCCTGCGGATATTCTCGATCCTGTCCTTCTCCTCAAAACCAAGGTTCTGGTTCAGTCCCATCCGCACATTGTCGCCGTCCAGGAGCATAGTGTAGTTACCCTGGACATTCAGCGCCTTCTCAACCTCGTTTGCCAGCGCTGACTTTCCTGCCCCGGAAAGCCCGGTAAACCACAGTGTTACAGGCTTCTGCCCCATTCTGGCAGCGCGCGTGTCACGCGTGACGTCCAGCTTCTGCCAGGTCAGGTTGTCAGCCCGCCGCAGGGAATGTTCGATCACACCGCAGGCTGATGTCATGTTCGTGATGTGGTCGATCAATATGAAACACCCCAGATCCCTGTGTGCGGCAAATACGTCATAGACGGCATCCTCCGCCATGGCAATGTCACAGACAGCGATCTCATTTTTATATAACTGTGATGCCGCAAGGTTTTCACCAGAATGGATATCAACCTTGTACTTGACAGCCATCACTGTGGCGGGCAGCATCTTTGTGCCGATCTTTATCAGAAAATTTTTACCCTGTACTAATTCCACATCATCCATCCAGAGGATCGATGCCGTGAACATCCTGCTGACCTTCAGCTGCGTTCCTCTGACCAGAACACATCCTCGTGACACATCCACCTCACGGTTTAACTGTACTGTCAGTGTCTGCCCTCTGTGCGCCTCCTGCACATTTTTGTCTGCCAGAAAGACCGACTGCACACATGCCCTCTCGCCACTTGGCAGCACTGTGATCTCATCCCCTGCAGAAATGCTCCCTGATGACACCTGCCCCTGGAACCCGCGAAAATCTGCATTCGGTCTGCATACCCTCTGGACCGGCATTACAAATCCCTGCTCTTTGGCGCCGTCATCCACATCCACGGACTCAAGATATTCCAGCAGGGTCTTCCCGCTGTACCATGGCATACGCCCTGATTTTAGTGTGACATTATCCCCCTCCGTTGCAGAGACAGGAATGATCTCTGTATGATACAGTTCCAGATCGACCGCAAGCTTTCTGACCTCTTTTTCAATCTTTTGGTACGCCTTCCGGTCATAGCGGACCAGGTCCATCTTGTTGACCGCAAACACGAAATACCGGATCCCCATCAATGCGCAGATCCTTGCATGACGTCTTGTCTGCGTCAGGATCCCCTGCGAGGCGTCAACCAGGATCACCGCAAGGTCTGCAAAAGAGGCTCCTACTGCCATGTTCCTCGTGTATTCCTCGTGTCCGGGGGTATCCGCCACGATAAAGCTCCTGTGCTCCGTCGTGAAATACCGGTACGCCACGTCGATCGTGATACCCTGCTCACGCTCCGCCATCAATCCGTCCAACAGGAGAGAATAGTCGATCCCGCCCCCGCGGCTCCCCACACGGCTGTCCAGCTCCAGTGCACGCTCCTGGTCCGCAAACAGAAGTTTGGCGTCGTACAGCATATGTCCGATGAGTGTCGATTTCCCGTCATCCACACTGCCGCAGGTGATAAATTTCAGCAGACCGCTGCTGTTCCTCTTTGCACACATATCAGAAATACCCCTCCCTCTTGCGCCGTTCCATGCTCCTGGCTGCCTCATGGTCGATCACGCGGCTCGTCCGCTCCGATGTCACGGCACCGAGCGTCTCCCTCACGATATCCTCCAGCGTGTCTGCCGCCGACTCGACACCGCCTGTCAGGGGATAACATCCCAGTGTCCGGAAACGGACGCTCCTGTGCTGTACCTCCTCCCCCGGGAGGAGCCGCATCCTGTCATCGTCCACCATGATGATGTTCCCGTCCCTGTACACGACAGGGCGCTCTTTCGCAAAATACAGGGGCACGATGTCGATCCGCTCCCGCGCGATATACTGCCAGATATCCTTCTCCGTCCAGTTTGAGAGCGGGAAGACGCGGATGCTCTCGCCCCTGTGGATCCGTGTATTGTACAGGTTCCACATCTCGGGACGCTGATTCTTCGGATCCCACGCCTGCCCGCTGTTGCGGAACGAGAAGATGCGCTCACCGCCTGTCAGGGGATAACATCCCAGTGTCCGGAAACGGACGCTCCTGTGCTG
>ERZ779626.290-NODE-290-length-33463-cov-9.721863_pt1 | contig 33463 bp, 34 predicted proteins | sample MGYA00514209_ERZ779626 | MGnify/ENA primary metagenome ERZ779626 (study PRJEB29562, sample SAMEA4376713) | mouse gut metagenome | isolation source: Cecum | study: EMG produced TPA metagenomics assembly of the A DSS colitis mouse model was used to assess the...
GCAAGCCCGTGGGCACCGGCGAGGCCGTGGGCATCATCGCCGCCCAGTCCATCGGTGAGCCGGGCACCCAGCTGACCATGCGTACCTTCCACACCGGCGGCGTGGCCGGCGGCGACATCACCCAGGGTCTTCCCCGCGTTGAGGAACTCTTCGAGGCCCGGAAGCCCAAGAAGATGGCGACGCTGGCGGAAATCGGCGGCCGTCTGCGGTTCGAGGAGAGCCACAAGGGTTCCCTGCTGAACATCCACGTGGTAGCCGACGATGGTGAGACCAAGATCTATGCCGTGCCCCACACCGGCCTGCGGGTCAACGATGGCGATCTGGTGGAAAAGGGCGCCGCCCTCAATGACGGCGCGCTGAACCCCCACGACGTCCTGCGCACCCGGGGCGCATCCGCTGTCCACAACTACCTCATTCAGGAGGTTCTCCGCGTGTACCGCCAACAGGGCGTGGACATCAACGACAAGCATATCGAAGTCATCGTCCGCCAGATGATGCGCAAGTGCCGGGTGGAGGACGCCGGGGATACCGGCCTGCTCTCCGGCGCGATGGTGGACGTACTGGAGCTGTACGAGGCCAACGAAAGCGTCCGCCAGCGCACCGCCGCCGGCGAGGTCCGGGAAGACGGCGAGCCCCTGCGGGAGGCCGAGGTCACCCAGCTGCTGATGGGCATCACCAAGGCCTCCCTGGCCACCGAGTCCTTCCTGTCCGCCGCCTCCTTCCAGGAGACCACCAAGGTCCTCACCGAGGCCGCCATCAAGGGCAAGGTGGACCACCTGGTTGGACTGAAGGAGAACGTCATCATCGGTAAGCTGATCCCCGCCGGTGCGGGCATCGACGCCTACCGCACCATGGCCGAGGCGGTGGTTCCCGATCCGGAACCCCAGGAGTCCGTCTATCCGGAACCCACCTATGAGGAGGCTGCTCCGGAGGAAGCGGAAGAGGAGCCCGTACGCACGATCCTCTTCGGCGGCGCCGATGCTCCGGTAGACGTGAGTGAACCCGCCAATTGATCTGTCCTTCTAAAAAAGCAACAAAAAATCGGAAGCCGTGAAAACGGCTTCCGATTTTTTGTTTGCTCTTATACCATTTCCCGATGAAAAACTTGAAAAGTTTTTCGCGCGGCAGGGCGGTAAAGGCCCCTGCCAGACGGCGTGCAGCGGTTGTAAACACAGGTAAGGTTTTTATCCTTTTTCCCCCAGCAGCCTGCAAAGCTGATAGAGCGTAGCGGCTCCCATACCCGTGGCCCCCTTGGGCTGGTAGGGCTGGCTGAGCTTTCCCGACCAGGCCGTTCCGGCAATATCCAGATGGAGCCACGGCGTCTCTCCGGCAAAGGCGGCCAGAAACAGTCCTGCCGCGATGGCCCCGCAGCCGTCGCTGGAGTTATACAGGTCCGCCACCGGGGACTCGATGAGCTTTTTGTACTCCGGATAATCCGGTGCGCGCCAGAATTTTTCCCCGCTGCGCTCTGCGGCGGACTGGAGGCTGGCATAAAACGCCTCGTCATTGGCCATGACCCCGGCGGCCACGCCTCCCAGCATCCGGGCCATAGCGCCTGTCAGGGTGGCGATATCTACCACCTTACAGGCCTTCTCCCGGGTAATGGCGTAGGTAATGGCATCCGCCAGGATCAGCCGCCCCTCGGCATCGGTGCTGCCGATCTCGATGGTCTTTCCGGACATGGAGCCGATCACATCGTCCGGCAGGAAGCTGGCGGGAGAGATCCGGTTCTCCACCGCCGGGATCACCGCCACGGCGTTCACCGGCACACGGTTTTCCGCCAGAGCGAAGAGTGCGCCGCAGACCGCCGCGCCGCCGGCCATGTCCCCCTTCATGCCCCGCATACTGCCGGCAGGCTTCAGACTGTAGCCGCCGGAGTCGAAGGTGACGCCCTTGCCCACCAGGGCGATGGGAGCCTCCCCCTCTTTTCCGCCCTGCCAGCGCAGCACAATCAGCCGCGGCGGATTGGCGGAGCTGTCTCCTACGGCGTGAAATGCCTCCATTCCCAGTGCCCGCGTCTCCTTTTCGTCCAGCACCTGACACTCTGCTCCCGCTTTCTCCGCGGTTTCTGCAATGCACCGGGCCAGCATGGCAGGCGTCAGCTTATTGGCGGGACGGTTGACCAGATCCCGGGCGAAACAGATCCAGCGGTCCAGAGCCTGGGTTTCCGCCAGAACAGCAGCGCCGTCCACCCCCTCTGTTCCCGTCAGGTACAGGTCAGCATCCTTCTTCTCTTCCTCCGCCGGTTCCTTCCAGGTCTCCTGGCGGTAAAGGGCCAGCTCCGCCCCCTGAACCAGCGCCGCCAGCCCCTCCTCTCCCAGGGCCTCCACCGCCGGCGCGGCGTCCAGCAGAACGCTTCCGCCGCCCAGGGAAGCCACCTGCTTCACCGCCTTGGCGGCGGCACAGCGGAGGGACTCCGCCGTCAGCTTCTCCCGGACGCCCAGATGTACCAGCAGCTCTCTGGACTGCTCCCCCATCTCCAGGGCGCCCGCTTTCCCGCCGGGGCACAGCGTCATCCGCCATTGAACCGCCTCATTTTTCCACAATTGCACCATGATGATTTTCCTCCTGTTGATTCACCGCCGTCCCTCAGGGGGCGGTACTGGTATTCTCAGAGCTTCTCTCCCGCCCGTACATCCGGCGGCAGGCCTCCCTGCGGCCCTCCTCAAAGGCCGTCCGGATCAGCCGGACCACGTGTCTGTCCCGCAGCCGCGCCGTCAGCATGGGAGAAAACCGCCTGCCCTCCAGGGAAACGGCCTCCTCCACAGCATCGTCAAAGCTCTTCTCCAGCCCTGTATACGCCTGGGCGGAATGACTGATGTTTTCCAGCCAGTCCACCAGCCCGATCACATCCACCATCTGCCGGCAGGGACATTCCAGCCGCCGGTAGGTCTCCGGATAGCCGTGGCAGGAGCCGTCATACCACGCGTGATGCCCCAGGGCCACCGGAGCAAAGCGCCTTGTAGAAGCCCGCTCACTGAGCAGAAGATGGCCCGACACCGTATGCAGGCGGGTCACCTCGTATTCCTCCGCGAACCACTGCCGGGCCGTCCGGGTGTACAGCTCCAGAAAGCTGATTTTCCCCACATCGTGAAGCAAACCGCAGGTCAAGGCATCCTCCATCACCTGCCGCCGTTTCTCCTCCGGGTCCACAATCTGCCGGAATTTCTCTATGTCGTCAAAAAAGGCTGGCTCCTCCTCCATAATAAGGCCGCACAGCGCCCTGGCCGCCTCCCCCACCATCCGGGAGTGGATATACGCCTCCGGCGCAAAGCGAAGGAGCAGCTTCTGCAAATATACGCCATAGGGTACGCCGCCGCCGGTCTCAATATACGTGAAGGACAGCTGCCGCAGGTAGAAGGACAGCTTCTCATCCTCCTGGGCGGGAAAGGAATCCGCGTAGTCCATGGCCCGCCGGTAAAGGGCCTCCACATAGCTCTCCCGGGCGGGAATCCGCTGGGGATACTGCTCCAGATACTGACAGTAGAACGCGGGCAGGGACAGCATCCCGTACAGTCCCTCCGGCGAGTAGTCCTCCGGGTCCACCCGGTCCATCAGCTTCTCGATCCTTGCCATCAGGTGATCCATGTCATAGATGCCGCAGTAATATTCCATGGCGTAATAGGGAAAGGCCCACCGCAGCGGCGTATGTCCATCCCTGGCCGCCTCCTCCAGCCGCCGGTGGTAGACAATGTAGGCGGACTCCATAATGCTGGCCATGTCCTCGGAAGACATCACCGTCTCCTTGCTGTAGGAGACGCTGCTGGCCATCTGCTGATGGGTCATATAGAGATAGCGGTCCCAGGGAAGCTCCGGGGCCTTTTCCCGGTAACTTCCGTCCTGCATAATGCACAGAGTTTCCCGGACCAGACGGATCTTTTCCCCCTGAAACTTAAAGCTCCCCAGAGCCATATTGGCCCGGGCGCGGAGGATGTAGCCCCGGGTCTCCCCGTCCTCAATCTCGTCGAAATATTTCAGGTATGCCGCCGCCTCCGTAAAGCACAGGCGCATCTGGCTGACATACTTCTCCACGATCTCTATGGGCAGCCCGACCAGCTTGTTGCACAGCCAGTAGTATCCCATGCCCAGCCAGTACAGCTCCCGGATCATGCCGCACCGGTCCCTCTTCTGCCGGGCCAGGCTCAGCAGAGCCCGGTGGATCAGCCGGAAGACACCCTCATCCGCCGTCTCCTGTCCCCCTGCCAGCTGGGCGGCAAACTCCTCCAGCTCTCCCAGCTCCTCACTGTCCGCTTCAAACAGGTGGTCCAGTGCCGGAAGCAGCCCCTCACGGAGCAGCTCCATGTTGCGCGCCGCTTTCTCCCGGATTGCTTCCTCATCCCGCAGCAGCCGGTCCGCATATTCCTCCGGGGACAGGCCGTCCGGGTTTTTGCGGCCGGTAAGGGCGGAGATTTCCCTGATATTCTCGATGTATTCCTTCTGATATGGCCGCATGATATCTGGTCCCTTTTTTATTCTCGCGCCCCGCCGCTCAGCTGCCGCCGCAGAACGTCCTGCAGGCGCTCCAGGTCCACCGGCTTGGAGACGTGTTCGTTCATTCCCGCCTCCCTGGACAGGCGCATGTCCTCCACGAAAGCGTTGGCCGTCATTGCCACGATCCAGACCGTCCCGGCATCCGGCCGGTCCAGGCTCCGGATGCGCCGGGCAGCCTCATAGCCGTCCATGACAGGCATCTGAATATCCATAAAGATGATATCGTAATACCCCTCCGGAACGGCGGCAAAGCGCTCCGCCGCCTGCAGGCCGTTTTCGGCCGTATCCACCTCCACGCCGGTCATGGACAGCAGCTCCGAAGCGATTTCCAGATTCAGTTCGTTGTCCTCCACCAGCAGCACCCGCCGGCCGCTGTAGTCCCCTTCCCGGGCCCCGGCTCCCCGCTCCTCTCCGTCCTCTCCGCAGAGCAGGCGGGAGAGGGTCCCCAGCAGGCGGCTGCCAAACAGCGGACAGGGCACAAAGGCGCTGACTCCCGCCCGGGTGGCCCGGTATTCCATGGGCGCCCAGTCCTCCTCGGATACCAGAAGGATGGGAAACTCCTGTCCCGCCTGCTGGCGCACATGGGCCGCCACATCCAGCACCGCCATGTCCTCCAGCTCCTGACCCAGCAGCATGGCGCAGGGCATCCGTCCCTCGTAGCGTGCCTCCGTCAGGTAGGTAACGGCCTCCATTCCGTTCTCCAGACGCACCGGCGTCAGACCGCTGTCCGCCAGACAGTCCGCAATCATCTCCGCCCGGTCATCCCGGCTCTCCGCCACCAGCACGATCCCCTCCGGAGGCAGGGCTGCCGGCTCTCCGGCAGAGGGCAGAAGGGGCAGTGAAACCGTGAACCGGCTGCCCTCGCCCTCCCGGCTCTCCACCCGGATGGTCCCGGACATGCTGTCCACCAGATTCTTGACAATCGCCATTCCCAAACCGGTACCCTCAATTTTGTTGACCGTGCTGCTGCGCACCCGCTCAAAGGGGACGAATATCCGCTCCAGGAACTCGCCGCTCATGCCGATGCCGTTGTCCTCGCAGGAAAAATCCAGCCAGACCAGGCCCTTCTCCCCCGGCCGCTGGGAAAAGCGCACGCGGATCTCGCCGCTCTCCTGGGTGTACTTCACCGCGTTGCCAATAATGTTCACCAGGATCTGCCGCAGGCGGAGGGGGTCTCCCACCAGGCATTCCTCCAGAATCCGCCCGATCTCAAAGCGGAGCGTCTGTTTCTTCTGCACCGCCTGCGGCCGGACAATAACCGCCAGATCGTGAACCAGGTCCGCCAGAGAGAAGCGCTCCTCGTTGATAATCATCCGCCCGCTGTCGATCCGGGACATGTCCAGCACGTCGTTGACCAGACTCATCAGGTGGACAGAGGCGGTGCGGATCTTATCCAGGCAGTCCTGCACCCGAGCCTTCTCATCGATGTGGCTCAGGGCAATGGAGGTCATTCCCATGATGGCGTTCATGGGCGTACGGATATCGTGGGACATGTTGGAGAGAAAGCGGCTTTTGGCCTGATTGGACTCCTCCGCCTCCGCCAGCGCCTTCTGAAGCGCCTGGTTTTTCCGCTCCAGCCGCACCGCCCGGCAGCCCAGACTCCGCGCCCTTTTCGCCGCCGCACCGTTTCCTCTGTGTTCCATCTGTACCCCTCCGTCTCAGCAGCCTGTCCGGCATTCTCTGCCCGCCGCCTGGCCGCGCCTAATCGTTCTCATTATACCATGAATTTTCGCACCTTACAAGAGCTTGCACCGTCTTGAATCCATTGAAATTTCAACATATAAGCCGGTATATGACGGCCCAAAATTACCCCTGTTAATAACAAAAAAGTATCACGGTTTAGGCCCCGTAAAGCCCCGCCCGGTCATTGGTAACGAATACCCGGATCATGTCAATGGACAAGTCTAAATCAGCGGGGCGGTTGTTTTCGTCCTTTACCGTACCGGCCCCGCCAATAAAGCCCTTGTCCACCATCTTGATAATCGTGGGCTGCGCGTAACCGGGCATTTCGGAAATTTTGTTGTAGCGCACGGGTTTAACCTCACTTTCTTTTTCATGCTCCATAGCCGCTTTCACGTCGGCCCGGAAGGTGTCCATTGTGAAGGGCTGCTTCAACTGTGTCCACAAGTGTTCGGGATCGCCGTGGTTGCTGGCAATGCCACGGGCGCACCCTTCCTTGTGGCTGATAATTACCCCATCGGCCAACGGGTCAAGGCTGAATTTCTGGCAGAGCATAGCGAACAACTCCACCGCCGCATAGTAAGTACGGCTTGCAACTGCCCGTGCTGCGGTCAAATCGGAACAAGTGAACGTGGCCCCGCCTGTGTACTTGATACAGGCCGGTTCACACATTTCAACGCCGATATGGGTATTGTTTGCAGCGGCCCCGCAATGCCATCCCCTGTGATCCCACGGCAAGGTTTGGTAAACCGTTCCCGTATTTCCATCAACGAAAGCATGGACACACGCCCGGTCATAGCTGGCCTTGTTCCAATTCTTCACGAACACGGAAGCGGACGGCTGCGGACAACCGACGCTATGAAGCATAAGCCCTTTGACCTTGATTTTGCGCCCTGCCGTGTAGCACGGATTTTTTGTAAGTAAACTTTCAACCAACGTCATTTTCGCCGCCCTCGCTTTCCGCTTTGTTTTTCAGAATTTCAATGGCCCTCATAATGGCTGCGGGAATGGGAATCCCCATCAAACCGGCGTTCTCAATAATGGAAATGGTTTCGTTTGCGATAAAGGCGATAACGACGGCATCCCGGATGAAATTGGAACCCATCACCAAATCAAGGCGGCAAGCAACCAGCACCACAAGCAGGGTCACACCCTTGCGACAAAGCCCCTTCCACCCTGCGCGGCTCTCCAATGCGCCGTTTTCGGTCTTTTCGCTGTTGTGGAATACCCCGGCCACAATCAGGCCGGTCACATAGTCAATCCCCATGAAAATCATAAGGGTCACAAGGGCGGCATCCCACCCGCCGAACAAGGAAGCGATAACGCCCCCAACCATGCCAACCACCGTCATAAATCCAGATTTCATATTGTCCATTCCTTTCTTTTGCCGCTGTGCGGCTCATATTTAGGCTATATGGGCCGTTTGGCCCTTTACCTATGAAATGATACCCCCGCAAACAAGCGGGGCTTGTAGGGCCGTTTACGGCCCTTTTCCGCTATGCGCCGATTAAAGCAGCGATATACCGCAAATCTTCAAGCTGCGCATTGAAGAAATCAAAATTCCAAATCCATTGATCGTCGTGTTCTGGCCGCTTGAATTTCTGGCAAAGGGAATCCCCCCATACCTTCTTCCAGCGGTCAGCCTTTCCCTTGTCCGGCTTTTGCAGACGGGAAAGAATCGTGTTTACCAATTCCCCGCGCTCCTTCCCCCGCCCGTCATCGTTCTGCACGAAGAAATCAAGGGAATTTTGGGCCGTAGGAAAACAAAGCTGCTTTCCATTCAGGCATAAAAAATCCCCTTCTACTTGAAGGGGTGTCCCATAAGGAATATTGACCGGGCCGCTTGCGGCGTTGAATCGCGCCCGTTTCCGGGCAATATAGGTTTTATACTCCATCTTCCATTACCTCTGTCCAGCCGTAGGCCCCCGGCTCCCACACGTTGCCGTCCTGATTGCTGATCCAGTGTTTTTCATTGTGGGAAACTTTGTCCCCGGCGTTGTATGCGTCATGCGCCCCGATAGGCTGCGCCCATTTCGGCCATTCCTCCGAAGGGTCTGCCGCCGCTGTCCACAAGCTGGAAGCCGTGTCCGGCGTCCAATCCTCCTGTGAAGTGTGATCCTGTACGCACTTGTAAAGCGTCCCCTTGTACTGCCGCATATTCCCTTTCTGATAGGCAACGGGGAAATTCCATGGCGCGAACAATTCAGCGTGTTCCGCTGCGGTCACATCGTCAATGCTGCCGGATTCTGCCATTGTGACAAACATGATCCCGCCCGTGTCGCTGGCCTTTTTAATTTCCGTACCGGCATCCGTTTCTTGCAGAATCACGGTTGCAGCATCTTCCAAACCTTCCCGCCCTAACAGGCGGTAAACCGTCCCTTCAAAGACAATGCCCGAAGCCTCCGGCTCCGGGCAAAGGGCAAAGCACCCATTTTCCTGTTGCTTGATATAATTGGGGGTTTCCGTCATACCAACGCTTACCCCGTCTTTGATAATTCTGAACATTCTTTCTTACCTCCAAAGAAAATTGCATGGTATAGCCGCCGCAAGCGTAGCAACCGCCCGTGATCGTTGAAACTGCGGTAATACGCGCTTTGACATTCCATGTACTGTTCAATGTCCTTGAAATCCCGTTTCCCCGCTTTGAATTCCCGGTGAAACATTTTCAATTTGCGCCGCGCACGTTTTACGCCGTCCCTGCTGCCGTTCACCTTGATTTTGCCGGTTTCGGTTAAAGTGAACCGCGCTTTGCAAAAGCGGAAGGGTTTGGTAAGCGGGATAATCTTGCACTTCCGCTTGTTTACCCTGATCCCCAACGCTTCAAACCGGCGCACGATTTCATGGCCCAACTTTTTCAGCCGGTCAATGTCTGGCAGAATGATATAGTAATCATCCATGTAATGCCCCGCGCAATGAACCCCGGCTTGACATTTGATCCAGTTGTCAATTTGGCTGGGTAAAGCAACCATTTCTTGCTGCGACGGTTCAACGCCCAAAGGCATTCCCCGTCCCGGTGTAGGACATGGAGAATGTCGAATCACTTTATCAGCGATTTCCCGCAATTCCGGGTTTAGAATCAACTGTTCATGCCGCTGGTAAATCAGCGCATGGGGCGCGTTGGGGAAGTATCCTTTCAGGTCAATCAACAAAACTGCACCTTCCCGACCATATCGCCGGTAATGCCAAACAAGCTGTTGTTTAAGCCGCTTGAAATGCCAATGCAAGCCCTTTCCCCGCTGGCTTGCCCCGTTATCATAAATCATACCGGGGCCGTATAGGGGAACCAAAACTTCATTACATTCCGTTTTGTGAATCTGCCTATCGGTTACATGGGGCGCGTCAATGGGCCGCACCTTTCCCCGTTCCCGCAAAGTGAAATGTACGCATTTCATAGGTTTCCATGTCCCATCAAGCACTTGCCGCCGCCGTTTTGCTGTCCCGGAAAATAGGTGTAATTCAAAGTTTTGCACACTCTGTTTCCACCTTACCCCATTGCAGCATTTCCGGCCATAGCGGAACATTTTGCGATAGCTGAAAACCCGATTGATAGGCCCAAGGGCATCAACCCGCGCTTGCTTTTTCTGTTGTCGTTTCGCCTTGCGCCGTTGATAACGCGCTTCCCGGCGTTCTTGACTTGTCATATAATTTTATTCGCCCTCCGCATAGCTGTCTTGTAGGGGCGCGTCTAAACTACTTTAGCCCTGCACATGAAATGAGATATGCGCCATTCTCCCACCATGCAAGAAGCGTCCGTGTAGGGCTGTCAAAGGGCAGTTTTATGGATTTGAACCAAGGGAAGTGTAACTCCTTTTACATCGGTTGTCTTTCACCTGAAAACCAAAGCCGGTTTCCTGTTACTCCATGTAACCGTGTATATCTGCAAAATCCGGGCCGCACACCAGCCGAGTAGTAGGCGTTATTGTTGTTGTTGCTTCCGTCCGTATTGACATTGCGGAAGTTATTGCTGTTGTTGTAATTAGGGGAACGAAGCCACCACCACACCGCCGAACGACACATTAACAGTTACACACCCAATTTCAATCAATTCTTTAACCGCTGTCCCACACTTTTAATTGCTCCCTTCAAAAGTTCATTTTCCTTGTCGATCAATTCTCCAAGGCTCTGTGACATTTTATCCAGCTTTTCCTCTGCGTCTTTTGGCTTTACCGGCTTACCCGCCGCCGTGGTAAAGCACCCTTCCGGGTTTTGGCTGCAAATCAAATAGCAATGGGTCAACCGCACGTCTAAGGCCATCAAAGAAGCCCGTGCTTCAATCAAATGGGCTTTCCGCATTTCTACTCGTTGAATATCAGACGGGAAAATAGAATTGGCTTTTTCAGCATGGTCTAAAATCTCCCCGGCCAATTTTGCCGTAGGCTCCGCAATCAGCCGGGAATACCGGGCAGAAAGGCGGGTAAGGAAATTCAGGGTTTCAACGTAGATTTGATTTGCCGTGTTGATGAATTCGGCCTTGCTGGTTGTTCGTTTCTGTTTGAGTACGGACACGGTTTCACCCCTCTGTATCCTGCTTTTGGGGCTTGATCTCCCCGCGCTCTTTTTCAATTTCTGCCAAATGTTTCAGCAATACGAATTCAATGTAATTCGTTATGGATCGGTGTTCCTCTGTTGCCAATGTTCCGATTTTATCAAAGACTTCATCGGTAAGGCGCAACGTGAACACGCGCTTGCCCGTTGCCATATTCAACCCCCTAACCTGCGACATACGCATATTATACGGTTGTTTTTTGCCGTTGTATGCAGTCTAAGGCCTGTCAAGTGATAGCATTTTGACGGAAACATGAAAAAGGCGAAATTTCAAAAATCGCGTCGGGCGCTTACGCGCCCTCCATGTTCCGGCCCTTCCGGGCCGGTTTTTGTCCGGGCCGTCCTGTCCGCCCCCTTGCGGGGGCGGGAGGGGGCCGGGATACTCTGCGGAGGATTAGACGGAAAAGCCGGGCCGCACACCAGCCGAGGAGTAGGCGTTAGTGTCGTAGCTGCTTCCGTCCGTAACGACACCGCGGAAGTAATAGCTGCTGCCGTAATAAGGGGAACGAAGCCACCACCACACCGCCGTGGTCACGGCGGTATGATTATAAGCAACACGGGAATTTCCAGCCTTGTAGTAATCATATTGCTTTTGGTAATTCTGCTCTGCGCTGTTTGCACCGTACCTTTGCCCGAATACTTCAAACTCTGCCAAAAGGAAAAGATAATCCGTCGTTGCGGTCACATAGGAAGCGTTGTCGCTGCCCCCGCCCGTGTTGTCCGTGTACTTTGTCGTGGACTTCATGACCGCCCTTAAATCAGCCGGTAAAGCCGCCATAAGGCTGTTTGCCGGGGGGCTTGTCGGAGTGCCGCTGTTACCCAATACCGTCTTTCTCATATAGCTGCCGTTCCAGCCGCCGCTATTGGTGTTGCTCTGATTCATGCGGAATCCGGCATCTGATCCGCTGTTGTTATACTTGCTGTCGCAAAGGGCAACCGCCGCGCTCCCAATTTTTCCAATCTGGAAATGAATACGGTTGCCGCCCTCACGGGTTGCATTGTGATTGAACCCCAAAATAAAAGCCTTGATGGAAAGATTGTTGAATGTGTACCCCTGTACCGTGCCGTTAAGGGTCAGCGTCTTTTCATCCCCCACGGCCCAATAATTGGCCCCTGTACCAGCGTCAGACGCTTCCTTGATGGTTGCCCATGTGTTATCGTTAAACGTGCTTGTGGGCATTGTAACGGTCACACTGCACGTCTTATCACCCGGCGCGTTATAGTTGGTATCTGCGGCCACCTTCACCGTAATTGTCGCGCTGCCCTTTGCCTTGCCGGTCACGGTAATTACATTCCCGGCCACGCTCACCGTGGCAACACTGGGATTGCTGGACGTGGCCGAAATTGCGCCGCTTCCGGCGCGGGTCACGGTAAACGTATCCGATAATTTTGCGGCATTCAAGGCAAGGCTGCTTTTGCTCAAAGTCAGGCTTCCCGCTGCCCTGCCAATGCTCCAATTTACCGTTTTCGCTGTCGTGCTGCCGTCCGGCCACTGGAAATTTGCGCCGGGGGTAAAAGCTGCCGGGTATGTACCGGCGTTTGTTCCCGTGGTTGTCCCGCCAAGGGTCATTTTCCCACTTTCGTATCCGTTCCATGCCGGGGTTTGTGCGCTGCCGTTGTAAACCGGGCTGTTGCTCTGCGTGGGAACGGAAATGGTTGCCCGGTTGATAACCCATTGCACTGTTTTCGGGTCTTTCGTCCCGTCGCTCCATGTATAATTTTCTTCCAGCGTGAAAACGGCGTTGTATGTCCCGGCATCCGTTCCGCTGGTCTGGCCGCTGATTTTCAGCGTGGCCGGGTTGAAGCTGTTCCATACCGGGGTCAGTACGCCCCCTGTATAGGTCAAGCTGCCGTTTTGCGTGGGAACCACGTCTACGGTATAGGCAATCTTTGAAATGGCTTCTACGGCCTTGTCTGCGGCATCCTGCGCGTTTTTCACCGCACGTCGAATATCGGCATGGGCTTCTTCATCTTCATTGTGGACATTGACCGCGCTGGCCCCGCCCCCTGCCGCCGTCCATTTTTCCTTACCGTCCTCCATCGTTTTGATTTGTAGTTCATCATTTTTGTACCGCAATCCATGAACGCCCGTTTCATCGGTTACGGCTGCGGTCATGTGGCCCCCGGCTCCTTCTTCATCCAAACCGATAAAAATTTTGATGTCATTGATCTGCGTCTGCAAATATTGAATATCTCCAATCGTTGCAATCGCGCCGGGGTTGACCTCAAGGGAAACGTTGTCCGCATTGCCTACCGTTGTGATAAGCTGGATATACGCGCCGGATACCGTGATCCCGTTGTAAGGCGGCATATAGCAGTTGCCGGACGTTTCCACCGTAGCCGCATAGAGAATCTTCCCTTCATCGGGATCGTTGGCAAACAGGCCCAACGTCCGCATATGATAGCCCACGGTCAAGTCAGTATTGGAAAAGGCCGTTTCCACCTTCACCGCTACTTCATTTGTCCGGGTCTTGCGGGAAATTTCCGATTCTTGCATGATTGCCGAAAGACTTTCCAGCCCCTCCAATTCGTCCACCGAATAGGAAGCGTCGGAAGCGGCCACCGATACAAAATCAATGTCCGTTGCCGTTCCCGCAAGAATTTTCGCAATCAGGGCTTGCCCCTTCCGGGTCACTACCAGCTTACTAAATTCTGCCATCGCTTTTCATTCCTTTCAATTTTCTTTTACTTCAATGGTTTCCGCTGCTACCGTGCCGCTCCTAATGGTATCCGCACCCCGTATAGTGAAATTTTCATTGAAGTCGTTTGTAATTACCACGATTGCACTATCTACCATGCCCCCGGCCTGTTGTGCCGCGCTCTGGATCGTGTGCAAGGTTTGGCTGTCGTTTGTGATAAATTGGGTTTCCGCGCTCACAAAGCCGCTGGCGATATTGGCCGCGCCCTGAATGACGGTATCCGTTCGCCAATCGTTCGTAATAAAGAAAAATTCAGCCGCGCATACACCGCCCGTAATCGCAAGAATTCCTTCCGCAATACAGGGGAATTTGTTTTGTGCGTCAAAAACCATGAATTTACCCTGCACCCACTTTTTATGATCCACCGTCCTGTGTCCAAACTCCACATAGGAAGCGTATTCAACCGGGTTTACAATCTCAATGCGATAGGTATTCCCGGTATGGGTAACGGTTATCTTATCCAGAAATTCGGCCACACTGGAAAGGCCGCTGCCCGTCCCCTGTTCCGCTTCCTTATGGGTTTTGGAAGTCCAGCCCCGGCGCAATGTGCCGCCCGTCTTGCCGGTTTTGTTTACGCGCTTAGTATAGGTTTCGCCCTTTTTGTGGTATTTGGAATCCTTCTTTGCGGTTACTTCAATTTCCGTTGAATAATCGCCTACGGGGGTAGCGCGGATAACCTCACGCAATAGACGGGCGGCAAGTTCTTTCGCGCAAGCGGTTAAAAATGCGTCCATGTCCGATTGCTGCACCTTGTTTAATTTTTCTTGAAGTTTCTTCAAGCCGCCCAAATTACAGTTGCCAAATTTCATCATGCCCACCTTTCAAAGACGGTCAGCACAATTTCTTGGTGTGTAGGATAAACGGCGGGAATCCCGGATTGACTGTATTCCCCCGTGCGCCCTTCGTGGGTTATCACGATTTTAGAACCGGGGGAAATCGTTACTTCCGGGGCAATGAATAGCTTGATAATCTGCGAAAGGGCGGTTGCCGTGTCCGTCCCCTCCGCGCCCTTGACCGTTTCAAAGGATAGCTTACACGGCTGATTCTCTAAAACGGTCACTTCCTGCTTCCTGGTAAGTTTGGTTTTCGGGTCTTTTGTGTCCTGATACTGGACAACGCTGCAAACGTCCTTGTAATGGTGCTTTTCCAGCGCGGCCCTTGCCGCCGCTTGTGCTTGCTCCAAATTCATAAGTAGAGCGGCTAATCAATTCCGTCATTTCCCGGATTTCGTCCCCGGCTCCTTCATAGTCAATCCAGACTTGCCCCGGCCCTTTGAAATACTTTTGCTCCCATCCAGAACCGGGCATAGAATAGGGCTTTTCAAACCCGGACAAGGGCCGGTTGAATTTGCCCGATCCGCTGGTATAGTCATAGATCGCGTGTCGTTCGCTGCGGCTGGCCCCCTGCCACACTTGCCCACACACTTCCCGCAACCTATCATCTGCGGCCCGTGTGCTTTTGGCCCACAATGCGGCATCCTTCCGGGCCTGTGTATATGCTGCGGCGGTATCGTCTATTTTACCACCATTTTGAAGTAATTGCAAATCCCCTTGAATTTTCTTCAACTGTGATTGCAAGTCATAGTAAGCCTTGCCCTCAACGTCAAATTCTTCAAGCTGCTGGATCAAGTCTTTCCACTTGTTCATTTCATCCAAATCAACCGCATTTAGCAGCTTATTGGTGAAATAATCCTTTTTAGCCTGAATAGAACCATGCTTTGACAACCATTCGGCGGTTGTAACATCGTCCTTCCAAATGCCCGAATAGGTCTTAATATCGAAAGCGTCAACCTGATCTTGCAGTAAAAGGGATTCTTTTTTCAGCTTCTTCATTTCGGCGGCAACCAGCTTTTCATTTAAGGCTTCCTGCCATTGATCCTTTTGGGCCGTGATTTGGCTGATCTGATCCTGAATGGATTTCAGGGCGGCTAAATCGCTGCCATCGGTGAAATCCTCCATACTGCCGAAATCCTTAATCAGTTCTTCATACGTCCATCCCCCGGTTGCAACCTTGAATTGCTCTTGCAAATCCGTTATTTGGGTATCAGCGTCCGCAATCAGCCCTTCCAGTTTCTTTTTCGTCATGTACTCCTTTTTGGGGGCTGGTTGCGGCTCTGGCGGGGCCGGTTTCTTGTAGGACGTAAGGCCGGATTTACTGTTTGTCGCCACATCAAAGCCTGATTTGTCCCCATCCACAAAGGCGGCTTTCCATTCCTGATAGCTGGTATCGCCGGGAACGTAGTATTGCGTACCGTCTGCCGCCCGTGCAATGCGTTCACTATCCGCCGTGAATTCATCGTTGAAATATGGGCAAGTACACCCCCTGCACCATGGATGAAAGGGGGGGACGGTCACGCCGATTTCATAATCAGACATAGGGAAATGCTGCCCGTCCATTTCGGCGCATACCTCGCAAGTGACATGATCCAGCGTTTCCACGATCTGAAATTCTTCAACGCCCAATTCCCCGAAAGCGTCCTTTTGCCCCATAGCGGACATTGCCGCCGATTCAGTCATTACAAGCCGTCCGGCGTTCGCTCTGGAAGTATTCATTTTGGCTTGAATTTCTTTAATCATCTTGTCCGGGGCTTTGCCGGTCATGATCCCCTGCGTCAAGGTGTTTTGGGTTTCCTGAATCAGCTTTTGCTTATTTGTCCAAAGCCTATCGGAAAAAGTGCTGCCGTCCTTTGTCCACGGGGTTGAAAGAATGGCCGATAGCTTGTTATCATCCAAGGCGGCAATATTCCAGCCCATTTCAAAGGCTTTTTGCACTTCATAGCAGGAATGGTAATAGCTGCCCTGATAGACGTAACCCAATGCCCCGGAAAGGGATTGATATTGCTTCCCGAATAGGGCTTCAATCGTGGCCTGATTTTGCAGTTGCAGGGCTTCCAGCTTTGTAACGTGCCATTTCGCGGAAGCGTTTTCAAGCTGCTGCATCCAAAGGCCGTTAAGCGCGTTTTCTTCCCCGTATTTGATATAGTCCTGTACCGTCCATTTGAATTCTGCCAAATCAGAACCAGCAAGGGCCTGTTTCGCTTCGTGCATGGAAATACCGTTGTTTTTGGCGAACCGAACATACCACGTTGAAATCTGTGCTTCAATCTCTTTCGCGGCTTGCTGATATTGGGCGGTTATGTAGGAAAGGCTGTCGGCCCCGGTCAAATTGGCCTGATTCTCAATGGCCTTAAACCGCTTTTGCCAATAGGCCGCATTGGGGTTATTCGCCGCCATCCTTCACGCCGCCTTTCCCATCTGCCGCGCTGCCCTGTTTTCGCTGGAAGGGATCGTTCCCGCCGCCATTGGGGAAAATGGCCTGATTGAACATATCTTCCCGCGCTTTCTGTTCTTCTTCCTCAATTTTTGAAAGTTCACTTTCAACATCGTCAACCCATGGATGTTGTGCAACCAACGTTGCTTTAGAGAGAATCCCCGTGGAATTCTGAATGTTGGCAATAATCTGCCCCTCATCCATCATCATGTCACGGTTGAAAGTGATTGTCACATCTTCCCCAGTGAAGTCCCCGGCCCCCGCATTAGCAAGATAGGCATTGACGAACCAAAGAATATTTTCAAAAGCCGCTTGAAGTTCTGTTTCCATATCATTTTTGTTCGGCCCCTGCAAGGGCTTCACTTCATCCATGATTTTTGTTGGCATCTTGTCTACAGTTGGCAGTATAGCACGATGTTGGCATCTTGTCAACAGCTTTTTCAAAAAAAATTAAAATTTGTTGACAACCCGCCCACAAGCTATTATAATAGGATTTAGAAAGGGGGTGAAGGGTTTGACTATCGGAGAACGCATTAAGTTAAGGCGGGAAGAATTAAACCTTTCGCAAGACGAACTTGCTAAACGATTAGGGTACAAATCCCGTTCATCAATAAACAAAATTGAAGTCGGCTCCCGTGATCTAACCCAATCCAGAATTAAGGCAATAGCGGACGCATTAGAAACAACGCCGTCTTATATTATGGGCTGGGAAGAATTCGACCAACAATTTGACGTTGAAAAGCTGGAAGCAGAAACGGGAATGTGGGATTTCATTGGGGAGCATTACGGGGAAGCAACTGCGGAAAGGCTCCATCAGTATTTGACCTTTAGCGAACGGGATCGAGAAAAAATTTCTAAGCTGCTGGCCGGATATGCCAAACTGGACGATGAAGATCGCACGATCCTATTTGCAAGGGCATATCAAATTTTGGAAGATATGCTTGCGGCTGATAAGTACGCCACCCAAAAAGAATCACGGCGCGCATAGGGAACACGATCTATGTTGATTTCAGTCCAAGATAGGGGGAAGTTAAGTCCAAGATAAAAACAGGCATCTTGCACCGCTCTAAACCATTGCGCCGCAACGGTTTCACGGTTAGCGGTTCAAGTGGTTCAAGTTACTTGCAATTTCTTATTATTTTTCATTTTCAGAAATCGCAATTTTGTAGTGATTAGAAAAATAATATATAAGAGAATAGACAACCTGAACTTGAACCGATAGAACGCAAACCGTTGTGTCGCAATGGTTACAGGCGGTGCAAGATGAATTTGGAGAACTGGAACCGTCAGCAATATTTGAATAGTTAATTTCAAGAAATGGGCAAAAAAATTGACCCCCAACCGTTGCAGCGGTCAGGGGCCGGTTGCCAATCACAATCATGGATGAAGTGAATTGTCAGAAAGGCAATTTTGATTATATCACTTCATCCTTGAAAAAGCAAGAATGGAGTGTGTATTTTGAAAAATCCAAACGGATACGGTACGGTTGTACGCCTGTCAGGGAACCGGCGCAATCCTTACGCCGTCCGCAAAACCTCCCGTTTCAACGAAAAGGGGCATCCCGTCTATGTCAACATCGGGTATGCTCCCACCAAAGAAGCGGGAATGATAATGCTTGCGGAATACAATAAATCCCCATGGGACATTGAAGCGGACAAAATTACCCTTGCGGCCCTCTTTGAGTTGTGGAAGGAAAAGCGTATGCCCAAATTGGGAACCTCAAACGCCGCTTCCCTCTGTTCGGCCTATAAGCATTGCAAGGCTCTGTATGGCATGAAGTACAACCAAATCAAATCATACCAAATGCAGGACTGTATTGATAGCTGCGGCTGCGGATACTCCACGCAAGGGGCAATCAAGAATTTGTTTGGGCATCTGGATCGCTTTGCTATGGAACTGGACATTATCACAAAATGCTGTTCCACCCTCTTAACCTCCGCACCGATCCCGGAAACGTCCAAGCTGCCCTTCACGGATGAAGAAGTTTCCCGGCTGTGGGAAAACCAATTTTTCCCGTGGGCTGATAGTGTGTTGTTCTTCCTGTATACTGGCTTTCGGATTTCTGAAATGCTTGCGCTGAAAGTGTCCAGTGTTCAAGAGGTGGAAGGGGTAACGGTTATCATGGGCGGGACAAAGACGGAAGCCGGGAAAAATCGCCTTGTCCCGGTACATAGTAAAATTTCAACCATCGTTCAAAATCGCATTGCCCAATCAAAGGGCGGCTATCTCTTTGAGCACAACGGGAAGAAGCTGAACGAAACGCAATACCGGGTATTTTGGGGCGCGGTCATGGACGCGCTGCAAATGGAGCATACCCCGCATGAGTGCCGCCACACATTCAGATCAAGGCTTGATTCTGCCGGGGCAAACAAGGTTTGTATTGACCGGCTTATGGGGCATAAATCCAAGGGAACCGGCGAACGGGTCTACACGCACAAAACAATATCAGAACTCAAATTCAATATTGAATTGATAACAAGTTAGTAACACAAAAGGCGGGAACCCCTTGAATACCAAGGGTTTCCCGCCTTTTTTCGGATATTATACCATAGCCCGCCGGAAATTGCCACTCATTTCTTGCTCTCCGGCGGCGAATTTTCCTGAAAAAAGTCCCGGCAGAGCCCTTCCTCCGCCGGGACACATCCTATCAAAAAAGCCCTCTGCAAGCGTTGGGAAGGCGAAGCCCGCCAAAGCCCTAAGGCTGCCTTTGGCGTCCCCACGGGAGTTTGCCGCCCGCAGGCGGCAAATACAATCCAATCGTTTTTCCAAGGACATGTGCCTTGGAAAAACTCTTTGCGCGGAGCGAGCGTCGAATTGTGCGCCTTTGGCGCACAACCGAGGCGCAGAGCGAAGCGGGGCGGCCTTTGGGCCGCCGGGCCGGTCCTTCGGCATCAGCCGAATGACGGTCCTTCACTCAACAAAGATGCAAAGCATCTTTGTTGACACACAAAGCCCTTCCTCCGCCGGAACACCTGAGTTCCTACTCCGTGATGCCTCTTCCCAGCTTGGCCATGCCGCCGGGACCGATCAGCGGTTCCAGCTCCTCCCAGCTCAGGACCAGCTCCACATCGCCAATTGCATAGGGTCCCAGCTCATATGGGGAATAGATCACCCACATCCCCTCGCTGTCAAACCGCACCGTCCCCTCATTCCAGCGGGAGAGAATACTGGCATAATCCTGCCAGAAGGCCTCCTGATCTCTGTGGGCCGCCGCCTTCTCCAGCAGAAGCTCCGACGCCCCCGTGCGGAAAGCCTCCGGGTCGTCGGCCACCTGGGTAGGATCAATGAACTGCCCCGCAGTCAAATCAAAGAGATAGCTTGCCGCATACCGGTTGGGATGTGCGCCGCCGGTGTAGCTGCTGCGGCGCAGCACAGCGGAGACGATATCCCCGCAGAAATCCGCGCCGATATCCGCGTCGTCCTCATATTCCGCCGCGAGAGAACCAAATTCCTCATATGCGGCAACTGCGTCCTCACCAAAAACCGTACCCTGTTCCGCCAGCTCCGTGTGTACCGTCCGCATTTTTTCGTTGAAAACCGCTACGTTCCGCGCCGCGGCCTCCGCAGCCTCAGGGGAAACGTCCTCCTCATTCTGGAGGCCGAGAAGAATGACCTGATAGCTGCAGTGGGCCACCACCGTCTCGTCCTCCGCCCGGATCTGGCTGCCGGAGGTAAAGGGCAGGATCTCATATTCCGGCTTCACAAATACCTTAGCCTCCAGAGGCTCAGGCAGGCTGCCCCCCACTGCCGGAGCCGGGTCCGACATGGCCAGTCCTGAGCAGGCGGTCAGGAACACCGCCCAGGCCGCCAGCAGCACAAACAGTCTCTTTTTCAACATAGGCATCTCCTTTTCTCGGCACGTCAGCGCATTACCGGACCGGAGGCGTACTCCCGCTCCGGCAGCGCCCGCCTCAGGTCGGGACAGGCCAGCGCGTACAGGTCCGTACACCGGGACTCCCGGTCAAAGACCCGCTGAATCTCTTCGCCCATCCGCCGCACGCTTCCCGGCCGGATCACCACCGGCAGGGAGGCGCTCTTCCGCATCTGTCCCAGCAGCTCCCGGCCCCGCGGGCCGGCCCCCAGCACCCGGATGTAGGGCGGCGTCTCCCCTTGAGAGGCCTGGGGGACCCCCAGATAAGCCTGCACCAGCATCCGGCGCAGCCGCGCCATGGGATACCGCTTCGTCTTCGCCCTGCTCAAAAGCTCCTCCACCGTTGCCGCGCTGTGGACGGCGGCATAAAACCGGTGGTACAGCCCCTCATTTCCCCCGTCATAGAGGCGGAAGTCCTCCTCCTCCATACTCCGCAGACGGGCCAGAATGGCCCGCTGGCAGTTTTTCCAGCACGCCGGGCTCCGCCCAGCCGCTATTTCCCGGGAAAGGACCGCCCCGGACTCCTCCGGGAGAAGGGCCCGCCAGTCCTCTCCCCCCAGGACCGCCTCCCGGATGGCGGAGGCAGAGGGGTACGCGCATATTACTCCGCTGTCATGGCCCGCCCCCACCCGGGGCAGAGCCAGGGGCTCCATCAGGCTTCCCTGCGCCCGCAAAGCCCGCAAATATTCCACCGCCAAGGCATTGTTGGGCCGGGAGAGGCATCCCGCCGCCCCTGAAAGCTCCTCCAGCGCCTGCTGTCTGGCCGCTGCAAAGGAGATTCCCTTTCCAGCTATTTCCCGCAGTTTTTCCGGGTATTCCGCCCGCTCCAGACCCTCCGCCGCCGCCTGCAGGGGCGCCAGCTCCTCGCTCTCGCAGCCAAAGGCCAGGTGGGTCACCACGCCGGAGGCGGCCAGCACCGCCACCGCTCCCTGGGCAAACCGCTCCGCTCCTGCAGCGGCCCAGGGCGTCGGAAGCTCCAGGACCAGATCCACGCCGCCCATCAGGGCCATCTCCGCCCGGCTGTGTTTGTTCAGAAGGGCGAAATCCCCCCGCTGAACAAAGTTCCCACTCATACAGGCAACAACGGGGACATCCGTCCCCAGGCGGCGGCGCAGCTCCTCCAGCTGCCAGGCATGGCCCCGGTGAAAGGGGTTGTATTCCGCGATCACGCCCGCAACGGCCACGCTCTGCCTCCTTAAACAGCCAGTCTGCAAATTTTTTGGAAAAGTTCCCAAAAAACAGTTGCCTGACCGGCACAAATAGTCTACAATATGGGGTGGTATAGCCGGTGCGCTTGAGAAAGGGTAAAAAGGAGGCGACGAAAATGGATCGCAGCGGGGCGGGAATCCGGACGTGCTGCCCCCCCGTCAGGGACGGCAACGGTGCTGTGGTCCATTTCATCCGCTGAATTTTGCCTTTTTTCAAGTGCTTCGGCTATACCATTCTAGCTGTCTCCTGCGAAAAAATCAAGAGACAGGCTGGAAACAAAAATGACAAAACAATAACAATACAAGGAGAAACAACAGATGAAGATCCTGATCATCAACGCGGGCAGCTCTTCCCTGAAGTATCAGTTCATGGAATCCGAGGGCGGCGAGGTGTTCGCCAAGGGCCTGTGCGAGCGCATCGGCATCGACGGCCGCCTGACCCACAAGGTCCCCGGCCGCGAGGACGTGAAGCAGGACATCCCCATGCCCACCCACGGCGAGGCCATTCAGGCGGTCCTGGACATCATGGTGGACCCCGCCAAGGGCGTCATCTCCTCCACCGACGAGATCGCCGCTGTGGGCCACCGCGTCCTCCACGGCGGCATGGCCTTCACCGAGAGCTGCATCATTGACGACGCCTGCATCGAGGCCATCAAGAAGTGCATCCCCCTGGGGCCCCTCCACAACCCCGCCAATCTCATGGGCATCGAGGCCTGCCAGAAGATCATGCCCAAGACGCCCCAGGTGGCCGTGTTCGATACCGCCTTCCATATGACCATGCCCCCCAAGGCCTACATCTACGCCATCCCCTACGAGTACTACGAGAAGGACGACGTGCGCCGCTACGGCTTCCACGGCACCAGCCACCGCTACGTCTCCGCCCGGGCCATCGACATGCTGGGCAATCCGGCGCACAGCAAGGTCATCTGCTGCCACCTGGGCAACGGCTCCTCCCTCTCCGCCGTGGTGGACGGCAAGTGCGTGGACACCACCATGGGCCTGGGGCCCTTGGCCGGCTTCCCCATGGGCACCCGCTCCGGCGACGTGGACGCCACCATCCTGGAGTACCTCATGGGCCGCTACGGCTATGACATCAAGGAGATGCTGAACATCCTCAACAAGAAGTCCGGCGTGCTGGGCATCTCCGGCGTCAGCTCCGACTTCCGGGATCTGGACGACGCCGCCGCCAAGGGCAACGAGCGCGCCCAGCTGGCTCTGGACAAGTTCGCCTATGAGGTGCGCAAGTTCATCGGCGCTTACGCCAGCGCCATGGGCGGCGTGGACGCCGTCGTATTCACCGCCGGCGTGGGCGAGAACTCCACCGACATGCGCGAGCACATCTGCCAGGGCCTGGAGTACATGGGCGTCAAAATGGACCCCGAGAAGAACAAGGTCCGGGGCAAGGAGGCGGACGTGTCCGCCGAGGGCTCCAAGGTGAAGATTTTCATCATCCCCACCAACGAGGAGCTGATGATCGCCATGGACACCGCCGCGCTGTGCAAATAACCGGCAGATCATACCACATTTTCCAGGCGGCGGGGGCGGATGCCTCCGCCGCCTGGAAGCAGTCAGCGCCATGCTGAGAGCCTGTTTAATATCTCCCCGCGCACGTCTTGACGGCGGATTTTCCGCCCAGACTTCGTTAAAAACCCTTACAATCCGTCAGGATTGCTGCGGCTTTTTGCCTCGCTGGACAAAAAATCCACTCGCCAATCCGCACTCGTTGAGATATTAAACAGGCTCTTACGGAGTCAAGCCCATGATGAGACGAAAAAAGCAGCTGCGGTTCATGCTGCCCGTTGCCGTCGTGCTGCCGGCAGTCCTTCCCGCCGTCAATATTCTGGCGGACCCCGTTTTCCGCTGGGACAGCTATAACGAGACCAACCATCCCCAGACCGCAAAGTCGGCCTGCCCCAGAGCCTGTACGCCCTGTGCCGCTGGAACATCACGGACAGAGTGTCCCCTCAGGACCTTCCGGAAATGGTGGGCGGACAATAACCCTCCCGACGCAGAAGCGGCGGCGCATTTTGCGCCGCCATTCTTTTTTTAGCAACACGCTAAAATACTTCTTGACAAGATGCACTATGCGTTGTATAGTATTATGCGAAAGGGGGCATAGAAATGATCGATCCACAGCTCAAGCGCGGACTGCTGGACGTCTGTGTGTTGTCCCTGCTGCGGAGAGGAGACTCCTACGGCTACCAGATCATCAAGGATCTGTCCGGCTGTATCGAGATCTCCGAATCGACCCTCTACCCCATCCTGCGGAGGCTGGAGAGCGGCGGATGCCTGACCGTCTACACCGTGGAACACAGCGGCAGGCTGCGGAAATTTTACCGCATCACCCCCGGGGGCGTGGGGGTCATCGACCAGTTCTTAGCCAGCTGGCCGGAGATCCAACGGGTATATCAGTTGATAAAGGAGTGTGCCGGAGATGACACGTGTGCAGTTTCTGAATGATCTATACCACCACCTGTATGGCATGACAAAGGAGCAGGTGGAGCAGCACCTGACCTATTACGCCGAGATGCTTGCCGACCGCATGGAGGAGGGCATGAGCGAGGAGGAGGCCGTGGCCGGCATGGAGGATGTGGAGACCATCGCCCGCCGGATTCTGGAGGAGGAGGGCCTGCCCTACACGCCCCCGGACCAGCGGCCTGTCACCCCTCCCGCCTATCCGGACGCTTCCCGCCTTGGGGGAGGCGGCGGAGGCGCCAGAGCCTATCAGGTCCCCAAACAGTCCAGCTGGCGGAAGACCCTCCATATCTCTCTGTGGGCCGTTGCGCTGGTCATCGCCATTATTGCCGCCATCGGCTCGGTGAACCGCTGGCGCTGGAACCACTACGGTGGTAACGACGCGACCGAGTCCATCCCTGTTCCGGATTGGGATGCGGGAGAGGAAGCGATAGTGGAGGACATGGGCTATTACCAGAATGCTCCCTATGATGAGGGTTTTATGTACACCGAGGGCGAAACCTGGTTTGATGCCAATGACGTAAAGACCATTGACATCCAGTGGTCCGCCGGCCTGGTCTTCATCCAGAGCTGGAACGAGAGCAACCTCATGGTGCAGGAGTATGCCGAGAACGAGCTGAGCGACCGGACCCGCATGGAGACCAGCCTGGAGAACGGCGTTCTGACCGTGCGCTACCGCAGCAGCGTGGGCGTCGGCAACGTGAAGGGACAGAAGTGGCTGACGGTCCTGGTCCCCGAGGGACTGATGGGCGAGCTGGACGTTGCAACGACTTCTGCCGCCGTGCGGATGATCGGACTGGAAGCGGATACCCTCCGGGCATCCTCCGTAAGCGGGGATATCACCGTGACAGACTGCTATGCCCAGACCAGCGATTTCTCTTCCACCAGCGGAATGCTGATCTTACAGACGCTGGAGTCCGACCAGGTGGAGGCATCCACTACCAGCGGTGATATCTGCGGGAACCTGTGGTTCGACAGCGCCCGCATCTCCTCTACCTCCGGAGACATTGACTTCACGGCGGCTGATACCACGGGTTCTCTCGCGGCGCGGACCGTCAGCGGGGATATCCGGATCTGGACAGACAGTTCCCTCCTTCAGAAGATTACCCTGGGAAGTACCAGCGGAAACACCACCCTCTCCCTTCCCCTCTACGAGCAGGGCTTTACGCTGGATTTCAAGACGGTTTCCGGCGATTTGACAGTTCCCGACAGTACCAGCCGGCCCAGTTCGAAGAACGGGACATACATCTATGAGGGCGGTGGGTGCGAAATCGAGGCGGAAACCGTCAGCGGAAACCTGGAGGTCTATTGATGGGCGGCCATATCAAGAAGAAGCACGCTGCGGCGGGCGTGCTGGCAGTGGCCGCCGTCCTGCTGGCGGCCTGGCTGTTCACGCGGCCAAGTCCGCTGGCGGAAATACACCGCTCCTTCTCCTCTCCGGAGACCGGCAGCGCAGATGTCTCCTTCCCCGTGGAAGCGGGAGAACGCATACGGGTCCGCATCTCCACCCGCACGGAGAGCGGCGTCATGGAGGTGACCCTGCTGGACGAGGCGGGCGAGGTGGTGTACGCCTTCGGCAGCGCAAAATATCAGGAGCGCCGCCTGACCCTGCCGGACGCCGGTACCTATACTCTGGAAACACAGTTCCAGGGATTCACCGGAGACGGGGAAGCGGCCGTTTACCCCGACGGACGATCCTTTTCCACAAGATAGGGGTTGCCCTTTCATAAGGCTTTGTGGTATGATTCTCTTGCAAATATAATCGGGAGGTCTGCCTATGAACCCCTTTGAAGAGATCGAATTGCAGGACTGCCCCTGCTGTCACGGCGCGGGCGTTATCGAAGAGGAAGGCGGCTGGTGCCTGTACGTGCAGTGCGTGGACTGCGGCAGCCATACCGCCGAACTCTCCTTCAGGAACGAAGACGAGCGCATGGACGCCGCCCGCCGGGTGGCACGGAACTGGAACATCGGGAAAGTCATCTACCCGGGACCGGGAGACTGAGCCAAAGGCCCGGAGGCAAATGCCTCCGGGCCTTATCCATTATCGGGTGTTACGCGTCGATTCCCCTGCTGGTGAGGTACTTCTTGACCATCAGCGCCACCTTGAAGGTGATGGCGTCGTCAAACTCCCGCAGGTCCAGCCCCGTGAGCTTCTTGATCTTCTCCAGCCGGTACACCAGGGTGTTCCGGTGGACGAACAGCTTCCGGGCGGTCTCGGACACGTTCAGATTGTTCTCAAAGAATTTGTGGATGGTAAACAATGTCTCCTGATCCAGAGAGTCGATGGGATTCTTCTTGAAGACCTCCACCAGGAACATCTCGCACAGGGTGGTGGGCAGCTGATAGATGAGCCGCCCGATGCCCAGGTTCTCATAGTTGATGATGTACTTCTCCGTATCGAAGACCTTGCCCACCTCGATGGCGATCTGTGCCTCCTTGTAGCTCTTGGCCAGATCCCGCAGGTGCAGAGCCACGGTGCCGATGCCCACCACCACACGGCCGTCTCCGCCAACCCGCAGGCTGTCCTCCAGCAGGCCGGCTACCCGCTGGATCTCCTTCTCGCCGCTGCTCTCCGGCAACTGGTGGATCAAGGCCACATCGCTGTCCCCTACGCTGAGGACGAAGTCGTTCTGCCGGTCGGGGAACAGGCCCTGGACCACATCCATGAGAGCAGCATCCCCGTCCTCCAGCTGGCGCACCAGGAACACACTGCGTGGGACCTCCGGGGCCACGTGCAGCTCCTTGGCCCGCATGTAGATGTCGCTGAGCAGGATATTGTCGGAGATGATATTCTTGATAAAGGAACCGCGGTCGTGCTTTTCCTCGTAATAATTCTTCGCTCCATTGAGGGCCACACTGGCCATGGAGCAGATCGTGTGGCTGGATTCGTCCTCTCCCATGGTGAAAACGGCGTAGTCGAACCGGCCGCCCCAGCCGCCAAGGGCATGGAACGTCCTCCCATCCACGGCGGTCACTGCGCCGTCCGCCTGACTGATCTGACTGACATACTCCGGCCACTTTTTGCCGATCAGGCCCAGATCGCTGCAGGAGATCACAGTCCCCTCCCCGTCGATCACACCCACGACCCGGTCTGTGGCTTCCTTGATCTGCAGGACAACATTTTGAAAAATTCTTCCTGACATAGCGGTACTCCTCCATCAGCAATGATAACATCGCGGCCCTTTGTGCAATCTGTCGGACTGTTTTACTATTATACCGTGCCTAACGACACTTTGCAAGAGATTTTTTCTTTTTTCAACAAAAAATATCGTCCCCTTTTGGCGGATTTGTAAATTTCCTTGGTTTTTACAGTTTTCCGCCAATTTTTGAAACTTCTTCTGCGGTTAAAGGCCGAAATTCCCCCGGACGCAGGGTTTGATCCAGTACAAGCGTTCCCATGGACAACCGCTTCAACCGGCAGACTGCCGCGCCGCGGCTGGCGGTCATCCGTTTGATTTGGTGAAATTTACCCTCGTGCAATGTGACCAAGGCCTCCCTGCCGTCACCCAGCAGCTCCAGTCCCGCCGGGCGGCAGACCGTCCCGTCCGCCAGAAGGATACCCCCGGCGAAAGCCTCACGGTCCTCCTCGGTCAAGGGCGCGTCCGTGCGGATGTAATAGACCTTGTCCACATGATGCCGGGGTGAAAGCAGCCGGTGAGCCAGCTCCCCGTCGTTGGTCAGCATCAGCAGCCCCTCGCTGTCCTTGTCCAGCCGTCCCACAGGAAACAGCCCCTGCCGCCGCAGCTCCGGCGGGAGCAGGTCCAGGACGGTCTCCTGCCGGGCGTCCTCGGTGGCGGAGAGTACCCCGGCGGGCTTGTTCATCATGACATAGGTGTATTTCCGGAGTACCGCTGCCTCCCCGTCCACCAGCACCTGCGACAGGGCGGGGTCCAGCTTCTGCTCCGGCGCGGCGGCGGGGACGCCGTCCACCAGCACCCGGCCCGCCCTGACCAGCCCCTTCACTTCCCGCCGGGACCACCGGCCTGTGGAGGCCAGCAGCTTATCCAGCCGTTCCATAACGTTCCCCTTCCCTTCTTGTCCAATGATACCAGTGTAGCTGATTTTCGCCAAAAGCGCAACAGAAAAATGGCCGGAACGAAAAAAACCGTGCGCCGCAAACCGGCGCACGGTTCAATCCGCAGTCAGGACGCTATACAAGCTTTTCCCGGGAAATGCAAGCCAGCCTGTATACAATCAGCGCCCCCAGACAGAACACCGCAATCCACAGCTGCACCCAGTCCTCCGCCTGACTTCCCTTGTACGCCTTGTGGACCACCGCCTGCACATACCAAGACGCGCACAGCCCCAGCGCCAGGAAATACCGCAGCCGGAGTCTGCCTCTTGCGATTCCCGCCGCACCGGCGGCGGCGCAGGCCAGCGCGGCCGTCCCCCGGAACACACCCAGCATGTAGGCGGAGATCACCAATGATACCGGCATAGCCCCATAGTGTTCCCCGTACCATTGGAGATACCTCGCCGATGCCCGGATGCCCCCGGCGGCATCATAGACCCCGCTCCCCAACAACAGCAGCAGCCCCGCAAAGGCCAGCCACCCCAGCGCATACTTCCAGACCTTCATTGCCTATCTCCCCCTCACGTATCCAGCGCGCAGAAGCACAGCGTCTTCTCCGGCTCCCCGGGCGCCGGGACCCGGCTGTCCTCCCAGCTGTGCCCCAGGACGTCCTTCCCCCGGACCAGCGGGCCGTGGTAGGCGTAGTAGTCCCAATCCATCCAGGTCTGCTCCGCCACCGCAGCCTGCCCGTTATACTCCGTCACCATATCGCCGCCAGCCCAGATGGCGGCAAACAGCATCCCATACCAGCCCACCACGAGGACAAGGAACCCGCCCACCAGCAGAACGGCACACCGGCCAATACTCCTGGCCACCGGCCTCCACCGCCCGGCATCACGCCACAGGGCCGCCCCCGCCCAGACCAGCAGCGCCAGCACCCCCGCCACATAGGCGAACCCCACCGTCAGCTTCACGCCGCTCCGCCACGCCAGACCCCGCAGGGACAGGAGCCATCCCCCCGCGCCGCCCACTGACAGCGGCAGGGCCAGCAGCGCGAAAACACACCACGCCAGAACTCTCTTCCGTCCGGAGGCTTTGAGGGCCACAAGCAGGGCGATAAGGAGCGGCGCGAAAATTATACAGATAAAAAGAGGCATTTCCTTACCCTCCCTCTCCGCTTCCAAACAGCTCCAGGTAAAAGCTCCCCTCAAGCAGCTCTGTCCCCCGCACGAAGGGGCCGTGGTAGTCATAGTAGTTGCTGCCGCTGTCCAGCGGCGGGCTTTCCTCAACCACCCACTGCCCGTTCCTCTCTGTAACACGCTCGTATGGGATACTGACGCGAACCATAAAACACCCTATGCCGCCAGCCATCAGGCACAAAAGACCTATCGACACAACCACCGCCCACCGGTGCAAGGCATCCGTAGGCTTCCGCCACAGAAGGACGCCCGTCCAGACCAGCAGCGCGATAGCGTCCAGCGTCAGAAAGAGAGTACAGCAACGACCTATACCGGCCCGCCACGTCAGCCCCCTGGGCTCCAGCACCGTCCGTTCCAGTATAGGGACCGCCGCGGATACCGCCAGAAGCGCCAGGACGCCCCATTTCAGCCACACCGGCATCCTCTTCATCCGTCCCCTTCCCCCACATACTCCAGCAGATCCCCCGGCTGGCAGTCCAAGGTCTTGCAGATGGCCTCCAGGGTGGAGAAGCGCACCGCTCTGGCCTTGTTGGTCTTCAGGATGGACAGATTGGCGATGGTCACGTCCACCTGCTCGGAGAGCTGGCTGAGGGACATTTTCCGCTTTGCCAGCATCACGTCCAGATTCACGATAATCGGCATCGGTCCGCCTCCTTTCTAAATGGTCAGATCGTTTTCCGCCTTCATGTCGGCGGCCTTCAAAACCAGATGGCTGAGCAGGAATGCCGCCAGGGCGATAGCCAGCCCCACTGTACACACCCCCAGCCCCAGCAGCCAGATAGGAGACCCCACCAGGATCTCCAGCGTCACCGTACCCACGGCGCAGTACCCGGTGTCGATGAGTGCGCAGAAGCCGATGCCCGACAGACGGCTGGCGTTCCTGTGGCAGAAGGAGTTGTCCCGCCCGATCTCCGTGCAGATCCGCCAGAACAATACCAGCGCGATGGCAATGGGGATGGCGCTGATGCTGACGGCAATGGTCCCCGGCGTCACCAGCCAGGTCACATTGGCGTTCTGCCGCCCCATTTCCTCAATAGCGTCCGGAAATATCTCAATGTAGCACAGAGCGGCCATGACCGCCAGAAAGATAATCGTGCCCTTCAGCGTCCGCACCAGTCCAAGTCGTTTCATGTTTCCATCCTCCTAACAAGTTGTGCCCATATCTTACCACCGCCGTTTCTGTTTGTCAATATAATTTTATTGATATTCAATAAAAACAGAATCTTTACCAACCACCGCCTCTATGCTATAATAGGACCATCAACGCCAAGGAGGACAACTCTGCATGATCGGACTAGCCTATGCCCTGAAGGGGGAAATCAGAAGTATGCTGCGCAGCGCGGACGCCAAACCTCTGGAGACGGTGGCCGGTGTATCCGTGTACGAGATCGAGCCGGGCATCCTGGCCTATCTGGGCGGCGTCGGGAAGGTAAACGCCGCCATGAGCGCCCAGCTGTTCATTGACCGCTTCCATCCGGACTGGATCGTCAACGCCGGCGTGGCCGGGAGCTTCCTGGACCTGCCCATCGGAACCATCGTCCTGGCCAAGGACTTCGTCCAGCACGACGTGGACACCACCGCCATGGGGGATCCCATCGGCATGGTCTCCACTGTGGACCGGGTAGACTTTCCCACCACCGAGCCGGAGCGTCTGAGCGCCCTTCTCACCGCCCTGGGGACAGAACACCAGGTAGGCCGCGTCGCCACCGGCGAGGTCTTCATGACCAAGGGCTCCCGCGCAGACTGGGTGGCGGAGACCTTCTCCCCCACCCTCTGCGAAATGGAGGGCGGCGCCATCGCTCAGGTCTGCCTGCGCAACAGGGTGAAGTTCACCGCCCTGAAATCCGTCTCCGACCGGCTGTGTCAGGAGAATAACGCGGAGGAGTATTTCAACTACGGCGAGGCCATGGCCAAGCTGAACGGCGTAGTCCTCCCCTTCGCCCGCGCCCTGGCCAAATAAGAGCCATACACGAGGCAAACGCCCCCGAAGGACTCCATCCTCCGGGGGCGCTTCTTATTTAATGATATATTGCGAAAAGGCCGCCATACTTACGCCGCAGTATCCTGAGCCCGGGCCTCGTTGTCGAGATCCTCCTGCTCCTTAGGAATGACGATATTAAGGATGATCGCCAGCACCGCCGCCGGTACGATGCCGGAGCCGCCGAAGATCAGCTGGAGCCGCTCAGGCATACCCGCCAGGGCCCCGCTGGTAGCGCCCAGACCGAAGCCCAGACCCATGGCGATGGACACGATGGTAACCACCCGGTTGGTGATGCCGAACTTGGTCACCAGCTTGATGCCGGACACCGCGATGGAGGCAAACATCATCACGGCCGCGCCGCCCAGGACGCTCTGGGGCATAATGGAGATCACCGCCGCCAGCTTGGGGCTCAGGCCCGCCAGCACCAGGAAGATGGCGCCGCAGGTGAGGGCCATCCGGTTGACCACCTTGGTCATGGTGACCAGTCCCACGTTCTGAGAGAAGGAAGTGGTGGGCAGAGAGCCAAACAGCGCGGAGATCATGGACCCGCAGCCGTCGCAGATGACGCCGCCGGAAAGCTCCTTGGCGGTGGCCTCACGGCCCATGCCGCCCTCAATGCACCCGGAGATGTCGCCGATGGTCTCAACGGCGGTAACCAGGAACATGATGATGATGGACAGGATGGCGTTCAGCTCAAAGGTGGGCTTCACCGGCAGGATCTTAGGCACAGCGATCCAGCCGGATTCCCCGATGCGGCTCCAGTTGACCACCCAGGACTTGGTGTACTCCACCATGGCCCCGTCCACCTCCTTGACGGCGGTGGTGGGCAGGATGAAGCCCATAACGGTACACAGGATGTACCCCGCAATGATCCCGAACAGAATGCAGGAGGTGCTGGTGAGCCCCTTGGTGAAATGCTTGAGGATCACAATAATGACCAGCACCACCAGTCCCACGAACAGGTTCTCCAGTGACCCGAAATCCTTGTTGGCGTTGCCGCCGGCGAAGGAATTGACGCCCACGCTGATAAGGCTCAGGCCGATGGACAGCACCACGGTGCCGGTGACCACCGGCGGGAAGAACTTCCGCAGGGGCTTGATGAAGAAGCCCAGCACGGCCTCGCACAGGCCGCCCACCAGGCTGGCGCCCAGAATGGCGCTGTATCCGGCGATGCCGCCCATGGAACCGGCCACGCCCCGCATCACGCCCAAAAAGCCGGAGCTGGTGCCCATAATCACCGGCACCTGCCCACCAATAGGCCCGATGGACCAGAGCTGAATCAAGGTAATGACCCCTGCCGCCAGCATGGCGTTCTGGAGCAGGGTGACATAGAGCGCGGAATCGTTCGTGCTGATGTTGCAGATGCCGCAGATAATCATCAGCGGCGTCAAATTCCCCACGAACATAGCCAGCACATGCTGCATCCCCAAAGGAATTGCCTGTGTCAGAGGAATTTTCCCGTGGAACTCATAGGGGCTGGTGTACTCCGTTTTTGGGGCCGTCCCTGCGTTGTTGACTTTTTTCATTTTATGTTACCTCCTGATGTTGTACGCCGCCGCTGGCCGCGGCAGGCGCCGGGGGCACGCAGTGATGCCATTATAGCAAAGAACGCTTCGGGAAACCATGCACGTTTCCTCTAATCTTTTCCGCTTCTTTTGTGGCTTTTGCCCTGCGCTCCTCCCCTGCCCCCGCCTTCCTTCCCTTCCGCTATGCATGATTTCCCGTATGTTTTTACATTTCCGCCTATGCCGCCCTGCGCCCCTCTCCTCCGCCCTATACTTCGGCCAACCTGAAACTTGAAAAATTTTCCGGTAAATTGCACAAGGAACCCCCCTGCTGTCCGCCGGAATTCATGAGAAGTTTGTATTGCATAAAAAACCGTCAAGATATAATATATATACAACTCACAACACCATATCACCATATTTTCAGGAGGACATATACGCCATGAGCAAGAAAGATATCAAGAAGATCGTACTGGCCTATTCCGGCGGCCTGGATACATCCATCATCATCCCCTGGCTGAAGGAGA
>ERZ779626.293-NODE-293-length-33374-cov-7.008043_pt1 | contig 33374 bp, 30 predicted proteins | sample MGYA00514209_ERZ779626 | MGnify/ENA primary metagenome ERZ779626 (study PRJEB29562, sample SAMEA4376713) | mouse gut metagenome | isolation source: Cecum | study: EMG produced TPA metagenomics assembly of the A DSS colitis mouse model was used to assess the...
CGCATCAGATGCGGGCCGTAAATCTTGTGCATCTCCTCGACCGGGATATAATAACGCGTTCCGTATGTGCATTCCTCCAACGGGAAATCGTCGAACGGTCGGTTCCGGGTCTTTTTGTTGCTGTTGCACCAGTAGAAGAAAGTTCGGATGCGCGAGAAACAATCCAATAACGTATTCTTTCCTCTGGGTTGCGGTGTGCGTGCTTCGGGTATAGCTTCGTAGATTTCCGGGTAAAGAGCGCAGTAGCGGTATTCATTTTCCAAAAAATCCCAAATATTCCGCAAGGTGTCGGCCGTTACTTGATCGATGTCCAATACGAATGCTTTTTGCCCCCTCTTGGTTGTCCGGATATAAAGTTCATACCGCTGTAATCCTCGTTTGATGACCCGGTAATTCTTTTTGCGGACATCGGAAAGACGGTGCTTTTCGAGAAATTCGTCGAACAATGCGATCAATGTCGGTTTGGCCGTTTCTTCCGTGGCCGTTTCGACATTGTACTTTTGCGGATTGTAATATTGTTCCAACGTCTCTTTCAGCCACTCTTTCTGAGGTTCTGCCGTCTGTCGGGACTGATAGGCTTTTTCGAGGTAGGACTTGAGTTTGCGGGCTTCATCGTTGTAATAGGAACGCATTTCGTCGTCGCAAACGATTTTGCTTTTGTCCTGGTCGGCCTTGTCATCCCAAAGATTGGGGTTGATGGTGAGCCGGGTCGGTGCGACCATATCTACCTGCCTGCCGTCCCGCAGGCGTGCGTAAATGGTCGCCTTCGATTCTGTATCATAGCGTTTTACGCTCTTTTTGATGATGAGAGTTATTTTCATAGTACCCAGATTCCGGATTGACAGAGTAAAAATACGAAAAATTCCCCACATTTTCCCCACATCTGCTAAAATATGTTCAATTGGAATTTATCGGGTAAAATGATTGAATATTTATATACTATTGATAATAAATCAAATAAATGCAAAATTGCCTATTTTAGATTCTATTATGGTTTAATAGAGTTTAATATATTCAAATGCGGCTCCGGGTACTGATTAAGGTGTCAAAACTTTGATTGTCAAGGTTTTGGCGCCTTTTCTTTTTTGCCATGCCCTTCTGCGGCGGTTTGCTTTTCGCAGATTTGTTCAGGCGGTGCCGCTTTTTGAGAAGGAGCGTGATTTTGCCCGTTCGGGAAATTTCCTGCGGCGGAGCATGATATGCGCTTTCGCGTTATGCCGCCTTTCCGGTGCGATTTTGAGTTTTGATACTCAAGTTTGCCATTCGAGTTCAATTTTTGCATTAAGGAGATGCGGGGAAGGCGAATGTCGTATATTTAATGCAATAAAAATCAGCATGCATCCCAAATTCCAAATATATACCGATATTTCGTCTCTGCCGATAAGCGAACACGAGGCCTATCAGGAGGAGGGTTTCTGCGGTATTTGCACGGGAGGTACCGCTGTGATAGAGGTTTTTTCGGTGCGCAGTCCGATTTCCGAAAACGATATCGTGACGATTCTGCCGTTGCAGCTGGTGTCGATCCGCGAGGTCAGCAACGATTTCTCGATGACCTTTTTCAAAGTAGACAAGGGGATGTTCCTCGACATCATGAGCGGGTTGGGGAAAATAACCCCGGATTTTTTCTTCTATATGCGGAAGAACTTCCTGTACAGCGTGAACGACGTGGACCGAAACCGGTTTCTGGGGTTTTGCCGGGCGATTGATCTCAGGGGCAGCAACAACGATCCCCTTTTCCTGCGGGAGACCATTCTGCACCTGCTGCGGATTTATTACTGGGATTTCTACGTCCTTTTCCAGCAGAAGACGAGCGCCAAGAAGCGCCCTTTCGTGAATACCAACAAGGAGAACATCGCCATGCGGTTCGCCATGCTGGTCAGCGAACACCACAAAACGCGCAGGGAGGTCGCTTTCTATGCCGATAAGTTGTGCATTTCGCCCGTATATCTGACCAAAGTCATTCAGGAAGTAAACGGCCAGTCCGCCCATGAAATGATTGCGGACTACGTCGTTATCGAGATCAAAACCCTGCTCCGGGACGCGAGGCTCGACATAAAGGCCGTAGCACGACGGGCCGGCTTCGCCAACCAGTCTTCGCTGAGCCGCTTTTTCCGCCTGAAAACGGGCATGTCTCCCACGGAGTACCGCCGCATGATCCATGCCACAAGATAAGTTCTTGTTCCGTCCTCGGTTTCGGAATTCCGTATCGTGCAAACCCGTCCGATGCCCGATGTGCGGCGTTCGTAAACAGACACGCCGGTTTTTCTGCCGCTGTTCCGATCGGCTCCGGCGGAGGGTCGTTTTGTTCCGGGAACCGGAGGTAAATCGTTGTATGGCAGACAACGCTAAACTAATCTCCTGTGCTCCGGCTCCCCTGAACAAAACGCCGTTCCTTTTACGGCTTGTGACGGAATTGCTCCGTAATGTCTTCCATTGCGCCCGCAGGACCGATTCTGTAGAGCCGCTGATTGGTCGTCGGTGAAGTCAGCGGCCCCAGCGACTCGATCCACCCGCCCAGTTTGATGTAATCGAACACCTGCGGCGCGAATCCTTCCGGCAACTCCTGCCGTCCCGAATACCAGCCGACGTGCAGGACCGGCAACTCCTGCCGCACGACCTCCGCCAGCCGGGCGATCCGGTGCGGCGCGGCATCCCCGCCCATAAAGCAGACGCAGGTCACCGACCGTCCGTATCGCTCCAGCAGGGCGCGCAGTTCCGGGGCGTCGAGCACATGCCCCGCATCGGCCTGCAGGTGGGGGCTATGACACCCCGGACAGCGGTTCGGGCAGTTGGCGATGTTGATCGCCAGCGTCGTTTCGCCCGGAATCTCCGCGAATACGATGTCGAAATTGTAGTATCGGACTACTGTTTCCGGAGCTGTCATACGGCCTCCTGAGCGGGCGAACTTTTCTGTCCGGCCGGTTCTTTCTGTGCGAACGGTTCCTGCTGCGGGTGCGTACCCTGCTGTCCGGGTGTTTCCGTGCCGCCCGCCGCCGGTTTCATGTTGCCGTAATAGCGGCGTTCGGCTTCCTGCTGGCGTGCGGCCGAGAAGTTCGAGACCCGTTTCATGTAGCCGATCACGCGCGTCAGGTAATCCAGATCGTCGCTATGGCATGCGGGACATGCTTTCAGATAGCGTTTGTCGATATGCCCGCACTTGTTGCAGACCGTATTGGGAATGTTGAACGTAAAGTAGTTGCAGCCCTCGGCCGCGGCCACGCGCAGCAGGTGGCGGTACTGCTCCTTCGAAAGGTGCTCTTCGAGATTCATGTGCAGCGCCGAGCCGCCCGTGAGGTGTTCGATGTAGCGGCGTCCGTGCAGCCGGAATTTGTCGACGACGTTCAGCGACTGGTCCTCGACGACGTAGAAATAGGAGTTGTAGCAGTCGCGCGGCACGGCGTATCCGTCCTCGCGGTCCCATTTGGCGTGCTTCACGCCGACGTTTTCGGCGGGGATCATCTCGCAGTTGAACATCAGCTCCTTGGTGCGGTATTTCTTGTTGTAACGCTCGATCAGCCCCAGTACGTTCTGCACGAAAGCGACGTAGTCGTCGTTGTCGTCGATGCGGATTCCCAGAAATTCGGCGGCTTCGACCAGTCCGTTTACGCCGATGGTCAGGTATTGGCGCGAAAGGTTGATGTAGCCCGCATCGAAGAGCGGCAGCATGCCTTTGGACTTCAGTTCCTTGAGGTTTTCGTTGTAAGCCGTCTGCACTTTGTGTACCAGATCCGTGATCTCTTCCAGATAGGTGAGGTAGTGCATGCCGTTCTTCACGGCGTACTGGATGCAGCGGTTGAGGTTGATCGTCAGCACGCTCTTCGAGCCGGTCGAGACGCCGCCCGCGCCGAGTGTGTAGCTGAACCCGTTGTCCTGAATCTCGTTCCGCAGACGGCAGCAGCTCGACAGCGAGTCGGCGTTGTCGCTGATATAGGTGAAGAACGAGTGCCCCTCGGCGTACATCTGCGCCGTGATGTCGCCCCACTCCCGGTCCATCACGTCGCCGTCTTTGGTCAGCAGCGCCATCGTCTCTACCGGGAAAGTCAGCACGGTCTTGGTGCGCTCGCGGTTGAACCACGTCATGAAACGCTTCTGCAGCCACGACAGCGACTCCCAGTGCGGATGCGAACCGTCGGGAAAAACGAACTCCCCGAACAGGCTTTCGAAGTAGTAGCGGTCGTAGTAGGCCACGTTCCAGAACACGGCTTGGAAGTTGCGCGCCCCGGTCGGCTGGTTGATCGAGTAGACGATCTGTTCGAAGCAGTCGGTGATTATCTTGTCTATTGTCCGGCGTTTCTTCGAGAGGTCGGCCACCTCGTCGGCCCGCTTGTAGTAATCCTCGCCGTACTCCTGCTCGATGAAATAGTTCATGTACATCAGGAATTCGGGCGTGGCGCATGCGCCCGAAAGCATCGACGACACGATGAAAACCATGTTGACGAATCCGCCGCAGAACGATTTGAGGTTCGTCGGACGGGTCGAGTTGCCGCCCACCGAGAGCGTGCCGCCCAAGAGCCACGGATACATGGTGATCGAGGCGCAGTAGTTGGCCATCGACGTCTCGTCGTTCTTGTAGATGAAGTGCTCCTTGAGCAGGTGCAGGTATTTGTCCGACAGCTCTTTGCCGTACATCTCCTTGATGCGGTCGGTCAGCAGGCGGCGGTTCAGGCGGATGAAGTTCTGCTTCGGCAGCTCGCCGATCAGCGTGGCGATGTTCTTGTTTTCGACGTTGGCGTTGGCGTCGTATTTCGAGCCGGTCGCCGGGTTCGAGGCGTCGCAGTAGTTGATCAGAAATTCGAGTTTCTCGCGGTCTTCGCGCTCCTCGGTGTGTTTCTGGCGGTAGAGCATGTAGCTCTTGGCCACCGCGAAGTAACGCTCGGCCATCAGCGCCACTTCGACCTGATTCTGAATCTCTTCGACGCTCATGCCGTCGGACACGTGTACGCGGCTCAGTATCGACGTGATGTCGTCGTCGGTGGCGTAGCTGCCGACCGAAAGGAAGGCCTTGCGTACGGCGCGTTTGATTTTCTCGACGGAAAACGCTTTGCGCTTGCCGTCGCGTTTTACGATGTAAAGTTCGGAAATGCCCATATTTTCTCCTGTTTTTGTTGTTGGCCGGTTATGCGATAAAGCCCGCTTTTGCCGGCGGACGGCCGCCTGAAAAGCATGGTTTCACCAAAAAAATCAGTGTAAAACAAAGTTGCTGCACCGCTCTATATCCCGAAAGCGGGTGCCGTATATCGGTCAGGCAGGTCTTCTGACTCGCTCCTTCCGCACGCCTTCCCGTCCGATGGACAGTGGCTCTGAGAGTGTGCGGAGCGCAACGGAGCTTACAGCTACGGGGATAGTCCCTGATTTGCACAGGAGTTCCCTTTTGATCCCAAGCCGGCAGCCGCCGGCGGGGAACCTTGACCGGGAGCAAATATAGAGATTGTTTCCGAGGCGGCAATCGTTCGGCGCTCCAATTAATGAACAAATTGTAAACAATACGGCCGACGGCGGCCGACGCGGAAAAAATATGCCGCGTCCGCCCTCGTGCGGTGATTTTTCGCAAAAGCTGTCCGCATGCACCTCTCTTTGGGGACCGGGTGGCGCAAAACCGATAAATTTTGCTACCTTTGCCGCCGTATGAGAGCATCCGTCAAAAAGATATACGCTTCGTTCGGTCCCGACGCCTTGGTCGCGTTCTGGCTGGGCGTATGGTGGATTTGCAACCTCTTTCAGGCCGGTTTCACGGAGCTGGCCAACGACGAGGCCTACTACCATATGTTCGCCGAAAACATCTCGTGGGGCTATTTCGACCATCCGCCGATGACGGCGCTGCTGGTCTGGCTTGGGGAGCATCTCTTCGGCGGGGAGTTCAGCGTGCGGTTTTTCTTTACCCTGCTGCAGCCGCTTTACCTCTTTGTCTTCTGGCGCATCATCCGGCCCTCCGATGCCGACCGCCGCGATGCGGGGCTTTTCGTCATGCTCTCGGCCGCGACGCTCATGCTGCAGTTGTACGGTTTTATCGCCGTGCCCGACGGTCCGCTGATGATGACCGCGGCGTTGTTCCTGCTCACTTTCAAATGGTTCACCGAAGGGCGGCGCGCGGCGTGGCTCTGGATGGGTGTGGCCATGGCGCTGATGGCCTACAGCAAGTACCACGGGGCGCTGGTGGTGCTCTTCGCGCTTGCGGCGACCCCCCCCCGCGTGTTCCTGCGTCCGACCTTATATCTCAGCGGCGCGGTGGCGCTGTTGCTGCTCGTGCCGCATTTCGTGTGGCAGTACGAGCACGACTGGGCGTCGCTGGCCTATCATCTGGCGGGGCGTAACTCGGTCTTCCGGCCCGGTTACGTCGCCGAATACCTGCTCAACCTGCTGGTCGTCTTCAACCCGTTCTTCGTGCCGCTCTATGTCCGGTCGTGGATCGCCGTGAATCCGCAGAACGCCGTCGAACGCGCGCTGAGATTCATTCCGGCGGCGTTTATCGTCTTTTTTCTGCTTTCGACGCTGCGCGGATACGTCCAGCCCCAGTGGGTGATCGTCGCCGTGTTCGGACTGCTCTGTACGCTCTTTACCTACGCCCGGCGTCATCCCCGGACGCGCCGCTACCTGATGCGCATGGGGTGGGTGACGCTCGCCCTGATCGCCCTGACGCGGCTGGTGATGATCTTCAATCCGCTGGGCATCCGTTACGAAGTGTTCGACAACCGCACCAGTTACGGGGAGATCGCCGAAATTGCCGACGGCCGTCCCGTCGTTTTCCGCCACGGTTACGCCGTCGCGGCCAAATACGCCTTCTATACCGGCGGAGAGGCCTACTGCCAGCCCAATATCCGCTACCGGACCCACCAATGGCAGTTCCGTGACGACGATACGCGCTTTGCCGGCCGCGAAGTGCTGGTCGAGACGCCTTATGACGAAGCCGACACGACGGGCCGCGTCCGGAGCGTCGTACTGCCCAACGGCAAGCGTTTCACGTGGTTCGTCGATACGCATTTCCATCCGACCCGCCTTGTGGACATCTCCTTCACGGGGCTTCCCGAACGAGTCGCCGCGGGCGATACGCTGCGGCTTTCGCTGCGAATCGAAAATCCCTATCCTTATAACATCGACTTGGGCGGCGACATGTCGCTCGTCATGCTCTGGAAGCACGGCCGTTTCCGCGTCGAGGAATTCGACACCGGGGAACGTTTCCGGATTCCCGCCGAGGAGGAGATCCGGCGCGAGGTGGTGTTCGTCGTGCCCCGACAGCTGGCCGGGACCGATTTCGACGCCGGCTTCGCCCTGCGCCGGGAAGGGTATACGAATTGGTTTAACGGAAAACCCCTCCGCACGGAGGTTGCGCGATGATCGAGCAGTTTCTCAAATTCTGCATCGTGGGCGGTTCGGGCGTCTTCGTCGATTTCGGAATCACCTATCTCTGCAAGGAGTGGCTGAGGCTCAACAAGTACGTCGCCAATTCGCTCGGCTTTCTCTGCGCTTCGACGACGAATTACATCCTGAACCGGATTTGGACTTTCCACAACGAGAATCCCGACATTACGGGACAGTACCTCCGTTTTCTGGGCATTGCCGCCGTGGGGCTTGTCATCAACAACCTGACGATCTGGCTGCTGCACGGCCGTTTCCGCCTGAATTTCTATCTGGCCAAGCTTTTCGCCATCGGCGTGGTCACCTTCTGGAACTTCTTCATGAACTATTTCTTTACGTTCTGACGCTTTTATTCCTAATTTATTTGACTTCGATTCTCTTGATGAACTTGGCCGGATTCCCGGCTACTACAGTCATAGGTGGCACGTCTTTGGTTACTACGCTGCCAGCCCCGACAATGGCTCCGTAACCGATGCGTACTCCCGGAAGGATAGTCGAATTGATACCGATCCATGCCTTGTCCTCGATTACGATCGGCCGGCCGTAAGTTGCGCTGCGGTTATCCGGATTGGGGGCGTGGTTGATCGTAATCAGATTGACCTTCGGGCCGATGAATACCTCGTCGCCGATCGTGATGCCGCCGCGACCGAAAAACGTGCAACACTGCTGAATGAAACACCCCCTTCCGATTGTGACGGGCTTGCCGTAGTCGATGTACAGAGGCGGCAGCACCGTCGTACTCTCTTCGAGCGGTTTGCCGAGAATCCGGCCCATATATTCGTGCACTTCTTCGGGGGTGCGGTAGCCCGTATTCATCTTCGTGGCAGTTTCGATGGTGGCGAAAATATCGCTAATCAATGCCTCGTAACCCGGCTCGTCGGGCGAAACCATCTCGCCTGACAGGTCTTTTTCAAAAATATTCTTCATGATTTTCTGTTTAATGTTTTCTGATGCAAAGGTAGACGGAATACCGTACAATGGCTTTGTTGTGCGGTTCAAGTTGCTTTGTTGTAAAGTTCATGAAATAAAAAAGCCCCGCATTTATGCGAGACTCGTTTCGTGTTGCAGCTCCTCAGTCGGAGGAATGCCGTACGTTTCTTTATAGACCTTTGAGAAGTGTGAAAGATTCTTGAATCCGACCTCGAAACAGATTTCCGACACCTTTCGTCCGCCTTTCCGGATTAATTCGCGGGCGGCTTCGAGACGACGGCGTATCAACCATTCCTGCGGCGAAAGCGCGCTGCACTTTTTGAAATCGCGTTTGAATGTGGACAGACTGCGACCGGTGTAGTTGGCGATTTCTTCCATCGATATGTCATTCATGTAATTGCTTTCCAAAAAATCCAATATGTCGATTTTCCACGGATCCGCAAAATCGAAAACGGAAGCATACAGATGCTTGCTCGTATTGAGCAATACATAGATCCCCTCGATCATTTTCAGATGCAGCAACTCGTCTGTCGGCTGGATGTTCGAATCGAAATAAGGAGTCATGGATTCGAACAGACTTACGATGTCAGGACGGTTGGACGGCAATTTATATAAGCTTATTTTATCCCGTTTGGCATCTTTCGGCAGGGCGTTCCGGTCTAAACGGCTGTAAAAACCACGCAGGAATTCGGGAGTAAACATCAGAAAAATCGCTTTGAATTGTTCGCCGTTCCATGCCTGTTTGGTCATTTGTACACTCAAATCCTTTCGGATAAAGGCACAATCGCCTTTATGCAGCCGGGTGATTTCCCCGCGTTCGTCGATTACCATTTCACCGGAGTACATATATACTAACACATGGGAATGATTCCGATGCAGGCAGCTTTTCCCTCCGTCGAAGTACATCGCTAAGAAAAAGTCCGAATAGCGCAGCGTATTGATTCCGTCTGTCATTTTAGAACCGGGGCTTTCTGCAATGGCAGTCTGCAAGGTGGTCGTTGACATATCCCACGGCCTGCAAGTGGGCGTAGCAGATGGTGGTGCCGAAAAATTTGAACCCGCGTTTTTTCATGTCCCTGCTTATGGCGTCGGACAACGCCGTCGATGCGGGAATTTCACGCATGGTTTTCCAGTGATTGACCACGGGCCTGTTGTCGGGAAGAAACGATTTCAGATACCGGCAGAAGGAGCCGAATTCCCGCTGGATTTCGATGAAGAGTCTCGCGTTGGTCACCGCGGCTTCTATCTTCCGTCTGTTGCGGACGATTCCCGGATCCTGCATCAGCCGCTCCACGTCGTCGTCCGTAAAGGCCGCCACTTTATGCACGTCGAAGCCGGCGAACGCTTTTCTGTAATTTTCGCGTTTGCGCAGAATCGTAATCCAGCTTAATCCGGCCTGCGCGCTTTCCAGCACCAGAAATTCGAACATTTTCCGGTCGTCGGTAACTTCCCTGCCCCATTCGTTGTCGTGGTAGTCCACGTACAGCGGATCGGTTCCGCACCAGTCGCAGCGTTTCAGTGACAAATCCATATTACTGTGCTTTTTTCGCGGCCCTGATTTTGCGCAGCGGGAGTCCCAGCACGCCGAAGAACGCTTCGCGGAAGATGCCGCCGCTCATCTTGGAGGTGCCCTCGCGGCGTTCGACGAAGATGATCGACACCTCCTTGAGTTTCAGCCCCAGCCGCCACGCCGAGTACTTCATTTCGATCTGAAAGCCGTATCCCTTCATCCTTACGGCGTCGAGGTCGAGCGTCTCCAGCGCATGGCGCGAGTAGCAGACGAATCCCGCCGTCGCGTCGCGCAGGGGCATGCGCGTCACGATGCGCACGTACATCGAGGCGAAGTAGGACATCAGCAGACGCGACATCGGCCAGTTGACGACGTTTACGCCCTGCACATAGCGCGAGCCGACCACCACGTCGTTGCCCTCGGCGGCGGCTTCGTACAGCCGCACCAGATCGTCGGGATTGTGCGAGAAGTCGCAGTCCATTTCGCAGATGTAGTCGAATCCGTTGTCCAGTCCCCAGCGGAATCCCGTCAGATAGGCCGTTCCCAGCCCCTGTTTGCCGCTGCGCTCCAGCAGATGAAGCGTTTCGGGGAACTCTTTCCGGCGTTGCCTGACGATTTCGGCCGTCCCGTCGGGCGAACCGTCGTCGATGACGAGCAGTTCGAAAGGTTCGGGCAGCGAAAAGACCTTGTCGATCATCGCCGAGATGTTTTCCTTCTCGTTGTAGGTCGGAATGATTACCAGTTTGCGCATAGGGCCTTGTTTTCGGATTTTCTATACAAAGGTAGCATTATTTTGCAAAAACGCGCCGCCCCGGCTCTTTTTCTGCGGGGACGGCGGATATTTCCGGCGCTTTGCGCGGGAGCCGCGCACGCTTTTTACCGGCGGCGTTTCATCGCCCGGATTTCCTGCTTCGCGGCGTCGCTCACGCGGTAGGACTCGATGATTTTCTGCAGCGATTTGTTGTAGGTCCAGTCGTCCAGCGAGCAGCTTCCCAGCCAAGCGTGTGTGCGCTGCGGAAATTTGACGTAGCAGACCGACACCGCCCATGCCACGGCCATGCGGGCGTAGTAGGCTTCGTGGCGGATGCCGTCGAGCTGCCGCAGAAACGCTTCGAGGTGCTGTTCATCGACGAAATTGCCCAACCCCATGACTACGGCGAAACGCGTGTCGTATTCGGCCTGCGCGTGAAAATAGGGTTGTATGAACTCCCACATCGGCTGCCGCTCGGCGGCGCGGAGCCGCCAGCAGAAGCAGTCGCAGACGGCCCAGTTGTCGATCTTGGGTACGAAGCGGGCCACGTGTGCGAGCTTTTCGGCGGGTTCGCACCGGGCATAGCCGATCACCAGCCCCTGCAGCATCCGCTCTTCGAAGTAGAAATCCTCGGCTTCGGCCAGATATGCGCGCCAGTCTCCGGCAGCGATCTCCTTGGCGATGCTGCGCAATACGGGCAGGCGTATGCCCAGCACGTTTTCGACGCCCGGCATCAGCGCCGAGGTGAATTTCATGTATTTAGGCTCGGTGAGTTCGAGCAGTTGTTCACGCAGCGTCATCGTTTGCCGAATTTGGGGGTTATGCCGATGAAAAAGGAGACGTTGAGCCGCGGCATGGGGCGCGAAAGCACCGATTCGTACTCCTCGTTGAGCAGGTTGTGGATGCAGCCTTTGAGCGAGAACGACGCCCATTTGCAGTCGAGTCCCTTTTCGAGCGAGAGGTCGCTCATGAAGTAGGGTTTCACGCGGCCCAAGACGCCGAGATCGTTGCTCGACATGGTGTAACGTTCGCTGTACCAGTTCCATTTGTAGGTCAGCTCCCACCGCCGCCACTCGACGCGCGCCGTGAGGGCCGCCGAATAGACGGGAATGTAGACGAGCTGTTTGCCGACCGATTCGTCGGCCGGGCTGAACGGATCGCCCCGGTTGATCGAACGGGTCCATGCGAAATTGCCGTCGAGGAGCAGTCGCCAGCCGCCCGAAGTCTCGGCTTCGGCCGAGAGTTTGGTTTCGACGCCGTAACTGTGGACGCGGCGGATGTTGATCGGGGTATAGATGCCCAGTTTGGGACTGCCTATCCAGAGTATCCAGTCGTCGATGCGCGAATCGAACACCGTGGCCGACGCGCGCAGCGAACGGGCGTCGCCTTTGAGCGTCGTTTCCAAGCCCGCGTCGAACGTCCAGCCCCGTTCGGGTTTGAGGTTCTTGTTGCCGCCGGGGCGGAAGTAGAGGTCGTTGAGCGTGGGGTAGCGGTAGTTGCGGGCGGCCGAAGCCCGGACGACCACGCTGCCGCGTTTCGAGAGCACGTAGTCCGCGAACAGCGCCGGGATGACGGGCGTCGTACGGTCTCCGTATAACTCCCACCGCAGGTCGGCGGCGACGCCCAGCCGCGGCACGGGACGCCATTTCACGGCGGCGAACGCCGAAAGTTCGAACCGCTCCTGCCGGTAGAGCGTATCGGCCCGCAGGCCGTTGTTGCCGATCACCGAGAGGTCGCCGCTGCGCACCCGGTGCTGGTGGAGGGCGGCGTTGGCCGAGAAGAGCCACTTCTCGCCGAGCGCATATTCGGCTTCGGCCTTGGCGAAGAGCGTGTGGATGCGGCTCCGGGCGTCGGTATTGACGACGAACCGCCCTTTGCCTTCGGGGTCCTGCTTGAGCAGGTAGCGCAGATCGGTGTAGGTGTAACCCGCGCGTGCGCCGAGTTTCAGTCCGTTGCGCAGCCGCTCCCAGCCTGCCACGGCCCGCAGCGTGCGTTCGTCCTGCGTATTCTTCTTCTGTTTGCTTTTGTTGCGGTCGGACGTGAGCATCGCCAGTCCGCGGTGCGAGTCGAGGTACCATGCCGCCAGCGAGAAACGGTCGCCGCCGCGCGTGGTGTAATAAAGCTCCTGCATGACGTGCAGGTCGCGGAATCCGCCGTTGCGGTTGCGCTGCAGGGGGTAATATTCGCCGACGATTTGGCCGTTGTCGTCGGTGACGAACTCTTTCGAGTTGTAGTTGCGGAAGCGGAAATCATTGTCCGAGGTGCTGTAAAGCACGCGCGTCGAACTGCTCCACCGCGCGCCGCCGTAGGTCAGATGCAGAAATTCGTCGAACGTGGCGAACGACCCGATGCCCTGCACGTAACGCAGCCCCAATCCCTGCTCCGCAGGGGCTTTGGTCGCCAGCGTCACCGCGCCGCCCAGCCCGCCGCCGGTGACGCCCACCGAGCTGGCTCCGTGATAGATCGTCGCGTCGTCGATGAAATAGGCGGGTATCAGCGAAAAATCGACCTGTCCGAGCATCGGCGAATTGACCTTCATGTCGTTCCACGTCACCTGCGTGTGCGAGGGCGCCGTGCCGCGGAACGAGGCGGTCGCGAGCGTTGCGCGGCCGTAGGATTTGATGAAGATGGTCGAGCCCGTCGCCAGCGCGTCGGCCAGCGATGCGGTGATGTTTTCGCGCAGGACGAGCGTGTCCAGCTCGGTGCGCTGCACGCCGATCTCCTTCATCGGGCGGCGTCCCGAAATATCGACCGACTCGATGGCGATGGTGCGGGCCGTCGAGTCACGCTGCGCCGCGGCGGGCAGGGCGCAGGTCAGGCAGAGGAGTATCGTCGCGGTGCGCAGCACGCGGTCAGTTGCGTTTGGTTACGGTCCGGTAGCAGCCGATGCCGCACACTTCGGTCGAAATCTCGCCGATCAGCGGGGCTTTGGCGTTCACGCCCGTCTGCACCTTGATGAAGTCGATCTGCTGCAGGTTGGCGGGCGAGCCGTCGGCCGTCACGGCGTCGCTGATGCGCAGGCGGTTGGTCGTGCCGATCCGGTCCACCGTCGAAAAGTTGTCGGCGTAGCCCCATGCGAACGCCTGAGGTCTCCACTGTCCGTCGGCCTGTTCGACATTGTCGCGCAGCCGCGTGCCCGTGAATTTCAGGTCGGCAGGCTCGATCCATGCCGGGCAGTAGGAGGCCTGCGTATGTTCGTCCATCCGGTCGATCGTGCCGCTGCCGCCCCGGTCGTCGGCCCATGCGGCGGAGCCGTCGGCGAGCGGCGTGTAGGTGACCGCATATCCCCGGATCGTCGCGGCGTTGTCGTACTCGCTGCCTTTCAGCTCGTACCACGTGTCGTCGGGCATTCCGTTGCCGTTGGCGTCCTGCATGACCCAGACGACGCCCGGCTCGGACGAGGTGTTCATGGCGTTACCCTTGACGTAAAGGTCGTAACCGCCCGTGTTGGGTACCGGCTCGGCGAATGCCGCGACGAGGTATCCGCCCCATCCGCCGAGCGAAACCCAGTTGTTCTCGGCGAAACGCGCGGCGGCGTACCGGCAGGCTTTCTCCGGCGTATCCACGTTGTCGAACGCGCCGCCGGAGCGCGCCTCTTCGTTGATGAACTGTCCCGGTGCGGGAGTGTATTCGAGAATCCGGGCCACGGGTTCGTCCGTCTGCGTGGTCGTGATCTCTTCGCCGGAGTTGCAGGCGGCCAGCAGAAGAGCCGCCAGAGGAAATGCGTATTTTTTCATCTTCTTCGAATGTTTTTTACGGTTTGAAACAGAACGATCCGGGGGTGATGCCGACGCGTATCGTGTCGACGGCCGCGCCCCGCGCCGTGAAGCGGTAGACCACGCCGTGCTGGACGTAGTCGATGGCGTCGGCCACGTAGACCTCCGAGGTCAGCGGATCGACCGCCACTTCGTAATAGGTGGTCTGCGTATAGGGCAGGAACGGCGTGACGGGCAGCTCCTCGGCGTCGACCCGCATGCGCCAGACGTCGCGGTTGATGAAGTAGAGCGTGTCGCGCGTGCCGTTGAGGGTGACCGACGAGGGATGGTCGCCCGCGGCGAACGTATAGGTCTGCTCGATGCGGCGCGTGGCGGCGTCGATGCGGTAGAGCGCCGCCGGAATGCCGGCCGTGCGTCCGTCGGTGACGGTCCAGAGTTTGCCGAAGCGGTCGAGGACCAGCGACGAGGGCTGCGGCCCGACCTCGATCGAGTCCACCAGCGTTTCGCGTGCGGCGTCCACGACCAGAATCTTGTCGTCGTACGACCAGCAGTTTACGAACACTTCGTCGCCCCACTGCACCATCTGTTCGGTCGATTTGTGGCCGTTCATCGGAATCCGGCCGCGGATACGGTTGCTGCGGGAATCCACGACCGTGATGCGCGGATCGTAAAGGTCGGTGATATAGGCCGTCGTGTCGTTGGGGAAGTGGATGTAACGCGGCGAGACGACCCCTTCGATCACTCCCGTGATGCGGAAAGTCGCCGGGTCGATGACATAGACCGCGCCCGAATTGTTCACCACGACGTATCCGCGTCCTTTGTGGAGGGTCATCGACTGGGCGACGTCGCCCAGTTTCATGCCGTTCGCGCGGATGAAGATTTCGTTTTCGACGCTCCGTGCCGCCGGATCGTAGAACGACAGCGAAGCGTTGTCCCAGCCGAAGTTGCCCTCGCACGTGATGAACACGCCGCGCTGCGACTGCGCGAACGGCTCTTCATGCAGCGGTCCGTAGTCCATGCAGGCGCAGCAGAATCCTGCGCCGGCGCATAAAACCGCCATATGTCGTAAAACGCGTTTCATCGGCTTTCAAATGACTGCGGCTGGTACGGGCTGACGTGTCGGATGCCGGTGTCGGCGACGGTCTGCTGCGCCCCATTCTCCGCAGGGTGCATATTGGTTGAACGGCATGCGGCAGGTCTTCTGACTCGTTACCGTTCCGGCGCCTTCCCGTCCCGGAGGACAGTGGCCAAAGAGTGCCGGAACATGTTGCGTAACTTACAGCAGCGGGAACTGTTGCCGGATTTCACGGCATTCCCTTTTAATCCCCGCGCCCTTCCGGGGCGTTTCGGGAACCGATGCGACGCAAAAGTAATCTTTTTTCGAGACATGCCCCAAAGATTCGGACGAAAATATTAACTTTGTTGAGTAAATTGCGGCTCTGCGGACTCCGGCGAGGGTGATCGGCGGAGCTGTTGTGAAAAAAAGATTAACTTTGCCCGAAAATCGGATGTTATGACGGTTGAGATACGACGGATAACCGAAGTCTCGGATGCGCTCGAAGAGGCGTTCGCGCGGCTGATGCCGCAGCTTTCGCCGCGGCTGGGCGCGCCCTCCCGCGAGGTGTTGCGGCGTGTGGCCGGAAGCGAAACCGGAGCGTTGCTGGCCGCCGTGGCCGGGGAACGGATCGTCGGGGTGCTGACGCTGGCGTGGTACGATGCGCCTTCGGGGCGCAAGGCATGGATCGAGGACGTCGTGGTGGACGGCGCGGCACGCGGCTGCGGCGCGGGCGATGCGCTGGTGCGCGCTGCCGTGGAGCATGCGGCCCGCATCGGCGCCGGGAAGGTGATGCTGACGTCGAACCCGGCGCGCGAAGCCGCTAGGGCGCTTTATCGCAAAGTCGGATTCGAAGAGGTGGAAACCACGGTTTTCGCCTTTAAAACAGATAAGTGATGAAAAAATTCGTGAAGATTGCGGCCATCGTGGTGGCCGTCGTGCTGGTGATCGCTCTGGTGGCGCCGATGGTGCTGCGGGGCAAGATCGCCGAGATTGTGAAGCGTGAGGCCAATGCGATGCTCGATGCGCGGCTCGATTTCGAGAAGCTGGACATCAGCCTGTTGCGCCATTTTCCCCGTGCTTCGCTCGACCTGAAGGGACTGACGCTGGTGGGCGAGGAGCCTTTTGCGGGCGATACGATCGTCGCCGCGCAGCGGATTTCGGTGGTCGTGAACGTGATGTCGCTTTTCGGCGACGAGGGGTTTGAGGTGACGAAGATCATTCTTTCGGAGCCTGCGCTCTATGCGCACAAACTCGCCGACGGCAGGGTGAACTGGGACGTTGTGAAGGCTTCGGAAGAGGCTCAGGGCGAAGAGGAGACCCCCGCCGATGCGGAACCTTCGTCGTTCCGCCTTTCGGTCCGCGACTTCAGGATCAGCGACGCGGCGATCCGTTACGAGGACGATTCGACGGGCATGCGCTTCTCGACCGCACCTTTGTCACTTCGCCTGCGGGGCGACATGTCGGCCGACCAGACCGACCTCGACCTGCGGCTGACGGCCAAGGGCATGCGGCTGGTTTCGGGCGGTATTCCGATGCTCAGCGGCGCCGAAGCAGAGCTGGATGCGGTGATTGCGGCCGATCTGGCGAACAGCCGCTTTACCTTCTCGCAGAACAAACTGCGCCTGAACGCCATCGAGGTCGGTCTCGACGGCTGGGTGGAGCTGAAAGACGACGCCGTGGCCATGGATGTCACGGCCGGCTGCGACAAGGTGCAGTTCAAGGACGTACTTTCGCTCGTTCCGGCCTTCTACACCCGCGACTTCCGCAATCTTGCGGCCGGCGGCGAACTTTCGATGGCGCTCTGGGCGCGCGGCGAAATGCGCGGCGCGGCGCTTCCGGCGTTCGAACTCAGGACGGAGGTGCGCAACGGCAGCTTCCAGTACTCGTCGCTGCCCAAGGCGGTGGACGGCATCAACATCGACGTCCGGATCGCCAATCCCGGCGGCGTGGCGGATAAGACCGAACTCGACCTCTCGAAATTCACGCTCCGGATGGCCGGGAATTCGCTTTCGGCGTCGGCCTATGCGACCAATCTGGTCAGCGACCCGACGTTCCGTGCCGCGGTGGACGGCCGTGTCGATCTGGGGGCCGTCAGAGAGGTGTATCCGCTCGAAAAGGGGATGGAGCTGAGCGGTCTGATTACCGCCGACGTGAAGGTTGCGGGCCGTATGTCCGACATCGAAAAGAGCCGCTACGAGCGGATCGGCGCGTCGGGAACGTTCGTCGTCGAGCGACTGGGCCTGACCATGCCCGAACTGCCTGCGGTCCATATCCGCCGTGCCGCAGCGACCATTACGCCCGCGGCCATGACGCTCGGCGAACTCGGCCTTACGATAGGCCGGAGCGATCTGGCGGCCAACGGCCAGCTGTCAGGCTACATCGGCTATCTGCTGCGGGGCGACATGCTTTCGGGACGTCTCTATGTGAAGTCCGATCTGCTGGACCTGAACGAAATGATGAACGTCATGCCCGATTCCGCACCGGAGGAGACCCCGGAGACGTCGTCGGCCGGGACTTCCGCCGAACCGGCGCAGGCGCTCGAAGTGCCGCGCAACTTGAATCTTTCGCTCAATACCGAACTGCAGAAGGTGCTCTTCCAGAAAATGACCGTCTCCGGTATATCGGGCGAGATGCGCGTAGCCGGCGGTGCCCTTTCGCTCGAACGGCTGCGCATGCAGCTCTTCGGCGGTTCGGCGACCGCTTCGGGCAGCTATTCGACGGCGGCCGATCCGCAGCGTCCGGCGCTGAAGCTGGCATTGGGACTTGCGGGCGCTTCGTTCTCCAAGACGTTCGACGAGCTAGAGATGGTACAGAAACTCGTGCCGCTGTTCGCCAAAACGGGCGGCGATTATTCGTTGTCGCTCGACATGACGACCGCGCTCGATCCGAATATGGAACCCGACCTGCAGTCGCTCGACGCCACGGGCGAAATCAAGTCGGCGAACATCCGTATCCAGAACCTCGAAGCGTTCGATGCGCTGGCCAAGGCGCTCGACAACGACAAACTGCGGAAAATCGAAGCCAAGGACGTCGCCGTCCGTTTCTCGATCAGGGACGGCCGGATTACGACCCAGCCCTTCGACCTGAAGATGGGCGACATAAAGATCAACATGTCCGGTTCGACGGGACTCGACCAGACCATCGACTATACGGCCAAGGTGGCCCTGCCTGCGGGTTCTGCGGGCGGGATCTTGGAGTCGGTCAATGTCGGCATAGGCGGTACGTTCACCTCGCCCAAGATTACGCTCGGCGTGAAGGAAGCGGCCGAGCAGGCCGTGAAGAACGTCATCGACCAGCAGATTCAGAAGCTTACGGGCAGCGAATCGCTCGGCGAGGAGATTCAGAAGCAGGCCGACAACCTGCGCAAGGAGGCCAAACGTGCCGGCGACAAGCTGGTCGAAGCCGCCGAAGCGCAGCGCACGAAACTTGTGGACGGCGCCAAGGAGAAGGGCGCTTTGGCGAAGCTGGCGGCCGAGAAAGCGGGCGACAAGCTGGTCGAAGAGGCCAAGAAGCAGGCCGGCAAACTCAGCGCCGAAGCTGAAAGACAGATCGAAAAACTCACGGCGAAGCAGGAGTAGGGAATGCTTGTTCTTTTCGCCGTCATTCTCGGAGGAATCGTCACGGGGCGCCTGCTGCAAAGCCGGCACCTCGCGTTCGTCTCCCGGCTGATCGCCGTCATCATCTGGGCGTTGTTGTTCCTGCTCGGACTGGAAGTCGGTTCCGATCCCGCCGTCGTGGGCGGCATGGCGACGCTGGGGCGTACCGCCTTCGTGATCTTCGTCTTCTCGGTCGCGGGGAGCATCGGGGCTTCGTGGCTGTTGTGGCGGCGTATCCGGGTCCGCAGTGCTTCCGGGACGGAGGGCGCCGCGGCAAATCCGACATCTGCCGGCTCTGTTGCGGGCCGCGGATTTGGGGCCGGAGGCGGGGGCTGCGGTGCGAATGGCTTTTCCGGGAGTGTTGCGGATCAATCTTCCGAAGCGCTCCCGAATCCGGCGGCGTGTGGCGCGTCATGTTCGCCAGAATCTTCGGATTCAGCGATGAGTGGGGCGTCATGTTCGCCCGAACCTTCGGAGCTGGCATTGTTTTGCGCGCCGTGTTCTCCCCAATCTTCTTCGGCGACGTGCGAGCCGACGCCCGCGCCTGCTTCTCCGGCCTCCGAGCCGGAAAAACCGCTGTCGATGTGGGGTGCTCTGAAAGGGAGTCTGGTGATCGTCGCCTTCTTCGTCGCCGGATGCGTTGCGGGACTTTTCGCTCTTGTGCCGTTCGATGTCGCCGGGGCGCGTGTCAGCACGTATGTTCTCTATGCGCTGATGTTTTGTGTCGGCGTGACGCTGGGCCATGATGAAACCCTTGCGGGACGTGTCCGGCGGCTCGATCCGCGGCTGGCGCTGCTGCCCGTGATGACTGCCGTCGGAACGCTGGCGGGCGCGGCTCTCGCGACGCCGCTTCTGCCGCCGCTGGCCGTGACCGATACGCTGGCCGTCGGTTCGGGTTTCGGCTATTATTCGCTGTCGAGCATCTTTATCGCCGATTTCCGGGGCGCGGAGCTGGGAACCGTCGCTCTGCTATGCAATGTCATGCGCGAGATCTTCACGCTGCTGGCCGCTCCGCTGGTCGCCCGTTGGTGCGGACCGCTGGCGGCCGTCTCGATCGGCGGTGCGACCACCTTCGACACCACGCTCCCCGTCATCACGCAGGCGGCCGGAAAACCCTATGCTGTGGTTTCGATTTTCCACGGCTGCACGCTCGATTTCAGCGTTCCGTTTCTGGTGACGTTTTTCTGTACGCTGTAATTGTTGGCCGCAATAAAAATCCCCGCCGGAGCAGGGAGATAAGGTCGAATCCGGTCCGAGTCCGGACGTGCGGGGAATCGGACTGCTGGGCTGCTGCCGAGTCCGGGAGTCCGTGCGTGCGGTAATTCCGGTTTCGGCCGGGGACCTCTTGTCTTTGCGGGCCTCTTGTTTCCTGCGGGCGCTTTATTTCCGGATATAGGTCTGCAACGCCGCGACGTATTCGGCGAAGGCGTCGCGTCCCGTGTCGGTGATGCGGCAGACGGTGCAGGGCATCTTGCCCCGGAAGGTCTTTTCGATTTCGATGTAATTCGCTTTCGCCAGCTTGTCCAGCTGTACCGAAAGGTTGCCCGCCGTGGCTCCGGTCTGCTGCCGGATAAAGACGAAATCGGCGCTTTCGACCCCGATGAGGATCGACATCACGGCCAGACGCAGTTCGGAATGCAGCAGGGGGTTGAGTTCTTTAAACACGGTTCCGGCGTTCGTTGTAGCGCAGCACGATTCCCGTTCCGAAGAAGAGGATGACGGCTGCCGCAAGGGTGAGTATGAATTGGGAGACGGTCTCTCCTGCTGCTGCGGCCCGGAAGATCCATGCGGCGAGAAATGCCCCCGAAATGCTGATGAAAAGCAGTCCGGCCAGCGATCCGCTCTGGTTCGACCGGTTGGCTTCGCTGCGGCGGAACAGTTCACCCGTGACGCCTGCCGCAATGGCTGCGCCCATGGTCAGCAGTCCCATGACGGGCAGCTGCAGTCCGTCGCCCGTGGCGACATATCCCGCAGTGTAGAGACATACGCCGAGCGCATAGGCCCAGACGTTCATCAGTGTCCGGTCGTTGGCCGTGACCGTGCGGTGACTTCTGTAATGGAAATAGAGGGCGGCCAGCCCGGCGACCGTTCCGGCGAGGACCAGCAGCAGCGTCAAATCCCGGCCCGTCGTCCGCCGGACGACGTAATCCGCCGTTGTGACGGCCAGCGCCAGCGCTCCTGCGCCGAAGAAAAGCGTGCTCCGCACGAAACTCAGTTTGCGTCGCTGCGCTTCGAGCGAGCGGGCGATCAGCTCCATCGCCTCTTTTTCGGACATTTTCCGTTCTTCCATACGGCTATTGTTTCGGATGATTCGACTTGTAGTTGAGGATATGCCCCGGCACGATCATCATTGCGACGAATCCGGCGATAAAGAGCGCCGGCACCCAATAACCGGTCGCGGCGAGCGATACGGGGGCGAGGACGATCGCCGCGGCCCCGCCGACGGCGGCCGGGACGAAGCGGATGACAAGCCCCGTGATGGCTGTTCCCATGCCCATCATCAGCAGGATGACGAAGAGGATCGGGACCGGCATGTCGCCGAATACCGAGAGCAGGCTGACGAACCATGCCGTGAGACCCATTACCAGCCACACCTGACCGATTACGCGGTCGATGAAGGTGTAGACCCTGCCGTCGTCCGCCTTGGGCATCGTCAGCAGACTCAGCGCGGTTCCGAACACGGGCAGCAGCAGCCATAAGTAGTACCAGTTCCGACCCGGAAAGAGTGCGTAGGCGGCCCATACGGCGAGTGTCGTGACGACGGTCGCATAGCCCCATATCAGGAACGGCCGCCCGGCGTTGCGGACCATGCGGCTGCGGGTGTTGTCGATCATGCGGCCGACGAGTGCGATGTTTTCGGCGGCGTTCAGCGGCCTGTCCGCCGCTGTGTTGTCCGCCGTTGTGCTGCCCGTTGCCGCGCCATCTGCCGCAGTGCTGTCCGTTGCCGCGTCGCCCTCCGCAGTGCCGTTTTCGGTCGCTGCCCCGTCTTCCTCCGCAGTGTTGTCTTTCGTCGCCTTGCCGGGCCGCAGTTCGGCCGCTTGTCTCACGTCGCTGCGGGAGTGTCTGTACCGGTAATTGAGGATATGTCCCGGAATAATCGTCATCAGGACGAAGGCTGCCAGAAACAGTCCGGCGTGCCAGTTTCCGGTGACGACGAGCGAGACCGACGCCAGCACGATTCCGGCGATGCCGCCCGCCACGCCGGGCTTGAAGCCGATGATCAGGTTGTTGATGGTCGTGCCCAGACCGATCATCAGCAATACGGTGAATGCGACCGGAAACCGGACGACGAAACAGATCGCCAGCGTGCTTATCAGCAGGGTGGCGGGGCCTATTACGCTCCAGATGAGGTCGAGTACGCGGTCTACGTAGGTGTGCACCGAGCCTTCGGCCGCCTTGGGGCGCGTGAAGTACATCAGCGCACCGCCCAAGAGGGGCAGCATGAACCAAAGGTAGTTCCAGCGTACGTCGCCGGTGCAGGACACTGCGGCCCATACGGCGATCAATGTCGCGGCGGTCGCATAGCCCCACGCCAGAAACGGCCGTCCGGCGTTGCGGACCATGCGGCTGCGGGTATTTTCGATCATCCGCCCGATGAGCGCCAAACTCTCGGCGGCGTCCAGCTTTCTGTCTTCCATGTCTGTCGGATTTCGGGGTTAAAGTTACGAATTTATTCCGGGTGTTCCTCGCTTTTCACCGGATGTCTGCGCGTCTTCTGCGGCGTTTCAGCCGTACGCGGGGCGGCGGTCTATTCCGCGGCAGGGTAGCGGAGGCGTATCGTCACGGCGTTCCGCTCTGCGGGCAGGGTGCACTTTTTCGCGGCATAGCCTTCGGCCGGGCCGCGTTCGCCCGTCTTCATTTTGTAGTCGCCGTCCTCGTCGTGGAGGAGCGATACCTCGGCCGTTTCGGCGTCGATGCCTTCGAGCGTTACCACGACTTCGCCCCTCTTGGCGGGCGACATGCCGTATACGGGCTGTTCACGTCCGGCGACTTTCGCCATCGCCAGAACATTGCTTTTGTCGCTGCGGATGTCCGTTACGGTGATTTCAAGGGTTTTGGCCGCGGCGGCAACGGATGCCAGCGCAAAAACGACGGTCAGGACGAGTTTCCATGCTTTCATGGTTGCGGAGGTTTTAGCGGTAATTGTTTTTGTCGTCGCAGTCGGTGAGATACCAGACCAGCGACAGCACCAGATTCAGCCCCCATCCTGCTGCGACCCATGCCACCCACCAGTAATGGGGCGAGGTCTGCCAGTTGACGAAGGCGAGGAATGCGCAGACTACGAGGTAGGTGGTGATGCGGCGGGCGAACCAGCGGCCGAAAAGGTGGCGTTTGTCCGGGGAGGTGTTCGTGAGTTCCATGCTGTTCGGTTTTTAAGATTCTTTTGTCGTGTCGTAAATATATTGCGAATATAAAGTAGTTTATATGATAAACCAAATTTTCCGGCGGGATTTTTTCAAAAAAAAACAGATACCTATATTAATTGCAGGGAAATTTTCCGCTTCCCACTGTTTTTCATCCGCCGAAAAATCGTATTTTTGCGGAAATTCGATACTGATCCGTTATGAAAAGAATCCTCCTGCTTTTTATCGCCCTTGCGGCCGCATGGGGCGCCGCGGCTAAAATCCGGCTGCCCGAAATCATCGGCAACGACATGGTGCTTCAACAGAATGCCGAGGTCCGGTTGTGGGGCTGGGCCGAGCCGCATGCCGCGGTGAAAGTCGAGACCTCGTGGGGCGCCGGAGCCGCCGTGAAAAGCGACGCCGACGGTCGCTGGGCCGTATCGGTCCGGACGCCGGCCGGAAGTTACGAGCCGCAGCGGATTACCTTCGCCAGCGGCGACCGCGTGACGTTCGACCGCGTGCTGATCGGCGAAGTGTGGTTCGCCGGAGGGCAGAGCAATATGGAGATGCCGCTCGGCGGTTTCTGGCAGTGTCCGGTTACGGATGCGAACGAGATCATCGCCCGCGCGGGCGCCAAAAGCGGAAAACTCCATTATGTGAAGATTCCGCATGCCGCCGCCTATACGCCGCAGGACCGGACGGCCGGAAGCTGGACCCCCTGCACGACCGCTACTGCGGCGAAATTCACCGCTGCGGGTTACTTCTTCGCCGAAATGCTCAACGACGTGCTCGGCGTTCCGGTCGGCATCATCGACTGCTCGTGGGGCGGAAGCCGCGTCGAAAGCTGGATGAGCCGCGAAGTGCTGAGCGGTTATTCGGACATCGACCTGACCGAAGAGGGAATCTCCCGCGTCGCGCAGCACCTGCGTCCGATGGTCATGTACAATGCCATGCTCCGTCCCGTGGCGGGCTATACCGTCCGCGGATTCCTCTGGTATCAGGGCGAATCGAACGTCGGCCGCTACATGGATTACGCTGCGCGGCTGGCCGATATGGTCTCGTTGTGGCGCGGATTGTGGGGGCGGGACGACCTGCCGTTCTATTACGTCGAGATCGCTCCCTTCGAGTACGGCAACGGGAAGTCGCCCTACCTGCGCGAAGCGCAGTGCCGGGCGCAGGAGCTGATTTCCAACAGCGGCATGATTTGCACCAACGATCTGGTGGAGCCTTACGAGTTTTGCAATGTCCACCCGAAGAACAAGCGGGACGTGGGGTACCGGCTGGCCTTCATGGCGCTGAACAAGACCTACGGGATGAAGGAGATCGCCTGCCAAAGCCCGCAGTACGAGTCGATGGAGATCCGCGACGGCAAAGCCCGCATCAGGTTCAAATATATGGATCAGGGTTTCAACCGGATGGCCGACATCCGCGGATTCGAGATCTGCGGCGCCGACAAGGTTTTTTATCCGGCCGATGCGGTCGTCGAAAACCAGTTCGCTTTGGTCGTTTCGTCGGAGAAAGTGCCGGAACCCGTGGCCGTGCGCTACTGTTTCCGCGATTTCCAGCCGGGCAATCTGGCCGATACCCGCGAACTGCCGGTCGTTCCTTTCCGTACGGACGATTTCTGAGTTTGCTGACCGTCGGAATTGCAGGACCCGGCCCTGAAAAATGAAATTCACCCCTGCCGCACTTCGCTGCGGCAGGGGTGAAATCGTCTGAGACCGCTTGTCCGGCCGGTTCCTGCGTTATTTGGCGGGTACTTCCTTCAGCACCACGTCCGCCCATTCGGGATGGCGGTAGATGTATTGTGCGACGAAGGGGCACTGGGGAATCATCGGCAGTTTCTTGGCGCGGAGATCCTCCAATACGGCGCGCGTCAGCTCCGAGCCGATGCCCTGTCCTTCGTATTTTTCGGGAACCTCGGTGTGCGTCAGGACGATGAATCCCTGCGCCTTGATGTATTCGATCATGGCGAGATCCCCGCCGAGGTCGAATTCGTATCGCTTTTCCGCAGCGTTGTCGATCAGTTCGTGTTTCTTTTCCATAATCCTGAGTTTTAGATGTCGGCTTTGTTTCTTCAAATATAGAGCCTAAACGGGAAAATTGCTACTTTTGCAGACAGAATATGGACAACATTTCCGATATATTGCTGGACTGGTACGCCCGGCACGGCCGCGATCTGCCTTGGAGACGCACCCGCGATCCTTACCGCATCTGGCTTTCCGAAGTTATCCTCCAGCAGACCCGCGTCGCGCAGGGCATGGACTATTACCTGCGCTTCACGGAGCGCTTTCCCGACGTCGGGTCGCTGGCCGCCGCTCCGGAGGACGAGGTGCTCAAGTTGTGGCAGGGACTCGGCTATTACAGCCGTGCGCGCAACCTGCACGCCGCGGCGCGGCAGGTCGCGGAGTGGTTCGGAGGCGTGTTTCCCCGGTCTTACGACGAGGTCCGCTCGCTGCGGGGCGTCGGCGACTATACCGCCGCGGCCGTCTGCTCGGCCGCTTACGACGCTCCCTGTGCCGTGCTCGACGGCAATGTTTTCCGGGTGCTGGCGCGGCTTTTCGATATCGACCTTCCGATCGACTCCACGGCCGGAAAGCGCACGTTCGCCGAATTGGCGCAGATGCAGCTCGACAAGCGCTGTCCGGGGCGTTACAATCAGGCCGTCATGGATTTCGGGGCGCTGCAATGCACCCCGGCGCAGCCCGGATGCGCCGACTGTCCGCTTGCGTCGCGCTGTCTGGCTCTGGCTGCAGGAACGGTTGCGGAGCGTCCCGTCAAGCAGTCGAAAACCAAGGTGCGCGACCGTTGGTTCAACTACCTGCACGTCACATGCGGCGACCGGACCTTGTTGCGGCGGCGCGGGGAAGGCGACATCTGGCAGGGGCTGTACGAGTTTCCGATGATCGAGACGGACCGTGCGGCGGATTTTTCGGAACTAACCGATTCGGAAGAGTTCCGAACGTTGTTGGGCGGCGTCGAATGGCGTCTGCTGCGGAGCGTCGCAATGCCGAAACACCAGCTTTCGCACCAGACGCTGCATGCCGTGTTCCACCGCATCGAGATCTCTTTCCCGGTGGATTTCCCCTCCGTGCCGACCGCCACGCTGGGCGACTATGCCGTGCCGCGGCTGATCGACCGCTATCTGGACCGGCAGCCGTGAAAAATCCCTGCCGAGGCAGGGATTCGTCTTGTGTGCAAACGCCGCCGGGGGCGTGTTTTGTGCGTGTATCTGTTCCGTCAGCGTATCAGATACCAGATATAGGCGACGTATATCATCAGGAAGATCGCGCCCTCCCAGCGGTCGATCTGCTTCCTTCGGAAGGTGAACGCTGTCAGCAACAACAGCAGGGAGCTTAGCACCACCATCAGAATGTCGGTCGTCGTGATGCCGCCCATCGTCAGCGGGCGGATCGTCGCGCTCACGCCGAGGATCAGCAGTATGTTGGCGATGTTGGACCCGATGACGTTGCCCAGCGCCATTTCGGACTTTCCTTTGAGCAGCGATACGACCGACGAGGCCAGTTCGGGCAGCGACGTGCCGCCCGCGACGAGCGTAATGGCGATAACCGATTCGCTGATGCCCAGCCTGCGGGCGATCTCCGTGGCACTTTTCAGGAACATGTCGCCGCCGAAAATCAGCCCGGCGAGTCCTCCGGCGATCATGACGACCGCCAGCCAGAGGGCCGCCGGCTTTTTGGCGCCGGCATCGGCGGGCGCCGCTTCGGGTCGTTTCGTGGTGCGGATCGTGAACCACATCAGCGCAATGTAGAGCGCCACCATGACGATGCCGTCGATGCGGCCGATTCTGTCCGCCGCCCCCGCACATATCAGGCGGTCCGAAGTGACGGCCAGCAGGATCAGCGACGCGGCCATGCCGAAGGGAATATCGCGCCGTATGTTGCTTTGGGTGAGGGGCAGCGGCCGGATCAGGGCGCAGACGCCGAGGATCAGAAAGACGTTGAAGAGGTTCGAGCCGACGACGTTTCCGATCGCCACGTCGCTGTTGCCCGCCGCGGCCGAGAGTACCGAGACGACCAGTTCGGGCGTCGAGGTGCCTACGGCGACGATCGTCAGGCCGATGATGAATTCCGGAACCCGGAAGCGTTGCGCGACGGCGGCCGAGCCGTCCGTCAGGAAATTTGCGCCGGCGAGAATCAGTCCCAGTCCGACGATCAGCAGCAGAATGTCCATAATCTATGCAAGCAGAATCAGGCTGACGGCCATGAGCGCCATGCCGGCCACCACGCCGTAAATCGAAATGTGAGCTTCGCCGTATTCGCGGGCTGCGGGCAGCAGTTCGTCGATCGAGATGAAGACCATGATGCCCGCGACTCCGGCCAGTATGCAGCCCATCAGCGTCGGCGACATGAAGGGCATCAGCACCAGATAGGCCAGCAGTGCGCCGACCGGCTCGGCGAGCCCCGACAGCAGCGTGAGTTTGAACGCCTTTTTGCGGTCGCCTGTGGCGTAGAAGATCGGAATCGAGACCGCAATGCCTTCGGGAATGTTGTGGATGGCGATCGCCACGGCGATTGCCACGCCTAGCGCCATGTTGTCCACGGCCGACGTGAAGGTGGCTATACCTTCCGGGAAGTTGTGGATGCCGATGGCCAGCGCCGTCATCATGCCCATGCGCATCAGTTTGGGGTTGCGGGGTTGTTTGTCCATCTCCTCGACCATGTGGGCCTCGTGGGGGTTCTCGAACGAGGGAACCAGCCGGTCGATGACGCCGATGAGCAGGATGCCCGCGAAGAAGCTGACCACGGTGACGATTATCCCCGTATGCGCGCCCCACTCCTCCGAAAGAGTTATCTGCGCCTGCTGGAACAACTCGACGAACGAGACGTAGATCATCACGCCGCCCGACAGTCCGAGCGAGAACGACAGCAGCCGCTTGTTGGTGCGGCGGGCGAAAAAGGCGATCGCGCTGCCGATGCCGGTGGCCAGACCGGCTCCGAGCGTCAGCAGCAGCGGGATGAGGATATTGTGCTCCATATTGATATGCGGTTTGTCGTTGACTTCGCAAATATAGTGCTTTTCCGGCGAAAGAGACGGAAAAACCGAATCCATTTGGATTCGGTTTTTCTGATGCCGGCATAATTGCAGCCTGTTTTATTTGTGCGCGGCTGTTCCGGTCTGTTTGCCCGTGCGCGGCTGTTCCGGCCCCTTTGTCGGTGCAGGTCGTTCCGGCTTGCCGGTCCGTGTGCGGTTGTTCCCGTCCTTTGGTCTGGACGGGTTTTTTCGCTCCGTTGGTCCGAACATGGCTTTCCCGCTCCGTTCTGCCGGATATGCCCCCGGTGCGGAGGCGGGCCTGCCTATTTGCCGTGCGCCTCGCGGATCAGCCGGCCCAGCACTTCGATGCTGTCTGCGGTGATGTGCGGCTGCGGATCGGCTTTGTCGGCTACGTCGAGCGTCGTTTCGCCCGAAAGCACCAGCACGCCCATCGCTTTGGCGTTGTGGGCCATCGCCACGTCGGTGTAGATGCGGTCGCCGACCATGGCGATCTGGTCGGGCTTGAGGCCGTGGCGCGAAAGAATGCCCGAAAGCATGTTGGGATCGGGCTTGCCGAGCGTGATGTCGGGATGCCGTCCCGTGGCATGCCCGATGCAGGCGCAGATCGAGCCGCAGTCCACCAGCACCGTCGGCTGGTCGGTGGGGCATACGCGGTCGGGATTGGTGGCGATGTAGGGCACGCCCTGCGACACCCACCACGCCGCGCGGCAGAGCCGGTCGTACTGCAGCGTCATGTCGAACGCCGCGACGATTACGTCGGGCACGTCGTCGGCTGAATCCGCCGCCGATTCGAACCCGGCGGCTTCGAATTCCGAGATCATGCTCGGCGTGCCGAGCAGGAAGAGCCGTTTGGCCGCGGGGTAGTGTTCTTTGATGTAGTCGATGGTCGCCAGCGCCGTCGTATACATCTCCTCGCGTGTGGCGCGGATGCCCAGCGTTTCGAGTTTGTGCAGGTAGTCGGCGATGGATTTGGAGGGGTTGTTGGTCAGGAACGAATAGCCGATTCCCAGCTCTTTCAGCCCTTCGAGGAAGGGTTTGGTGTAGGGGAAGAGCGACATGCCCATGTAGATCGTGCCGTCCATGTCGAGCGCCACGTGTCTGATGCCGCGCAGCCGCTCCATCAGTTCGTCGTGTGTGTAAACCGATCGGAATTTGTCGAATGTTGCCATTATTTTCGTGTTAGATTGAGATGCTGGAACAGGTAGGGATAGTCGGTTTCGATCACGTCGCATCCCGTGGGGATTTCGAGTTCGTAACCTTTGATTTTCTCGGCGTCGGTTGCCCGCCGGTCGTGGGTCGGGGCGAGCGAAATCATGCACATCACGCCCTTCTCGTGCAGCTTGCCATAAAGCTCCTGCTGGTCGGGGAGCATCATCGTGCCGACGTAGGCCATCATCTGTGACCACGGAATGCGCTCTTCGGCGTACTCGCCGAACTCCTTCATGTTCTTGCACCAGCACGAGAACATCGCCTGCGGGTCGCGGTCCAAGTAGGTGCGGGCCTGCCGGGCGTTGCGCACGGTGTACATTACGTTGGCGGGCGTCAGCCGGTTGATGAAGTCCGACATCACCTCCAGCGGCACGTCCTTGATGTCGAGGTTGAGGATGGTTTTGCCCCGGCTCCAGACGATGCACTCTTCGAGCGTCGGAATCCGGTAGGGCGTGACGTTGCCTTCGCGGTCCTTGAGGAAGAACTGCTGCAGCTCCTCGCAGGTGTAGTCCGACACTTTGCCCGTGCCGGTGGTCGTGCGGTCGATCGTGGCGTCGTGCATCAGCACGATCACGCTGTCCTTGGTCAGGCGCGGGTCGATTTCGAAGAACGAAGGCATCATCGAGAGGGTCTTCTCGAACGATTCGATGCAGTTTTCGGGATAGCCCGTCACCATGCCGCCGCGGTGGCCGCTGACGACGATCGGACGCTCCGGTGCGTACCGGAACCAGTCGTGCAGCTGGGCGCGGCTTTCGATGTCGATATAAAAAGGTCCTTCGGCCTTTTTGCCGCTTTCGGCGCATCCCCACAGCAGGGTGCCCAGCGTAAGGGCTGTCAGTAGTCTGAAAGTTTTCATAGGTGGTTTTTATCGGTTGTTTTTCGGAATCTTGTGTTCTTTCACCACATCGCCTGCCGTGTCGACTACCCGGATGTCGATGCCCTTCGCGCCGGCCGTGACGACCGTTTTGTCGCTGTTGGAGTTGATAAGGATCGGAAAGTCGGCGCCGCGGCTTAGGTCGTCGATCCATTGGTAACGGTGGTAGTGGCCGCAGAGCATCAGGTCTATGCCGCTTCCGTCGAGTATCGGGAGAAATAGCCGTTCGATCTCCAGCTCGCCGTGCCAGCCGCGTCCCTTGTTGGGCGGCATGTGGATCAGGACGATGCGGTAGGGCGCCGACCGGAACTCTTCGCCGGCGACTACGCCCCTGAGCCACTGCGCCTGCTGTTCGCGGTAAGCGTCGGCGGTCGAAAGCCCGTAATAGCGGATGTCGCTGTCGGGTTTGTCCTCGCAGCCGTCGAGTACGACGAAGAAGACGGGACCGCGGCGGAACGTATAGTAACTTTCGCCGGTCGGCGTGGGGAAGTAGTCGAGCCAGTGCCGGGCGAACTTGCCGCGTCCGTCGTGGTTGCCGCGCGTCACGACGAGCGGAATGCCCGCCGGGGTGAGCAGCTCCGACGCCGATGCGAGGAATCCTGGGAAAAGCGCTTCCTCCGATTCGATCGAATTCAGCAGGTCGCCGTTCAGACATACGAAGTCGGGCTTCTGTTTCGGGGCGTCCCCGATAAGCAGCCGGAAGACGGAATCGCGGCCGTGGATGTCGTTCACCATCCAGAATTCCAACTCGTTCCGGTCCGCGCTGGGCGTGGTGACGGGATAGGGCGCGTGTTTGAGTATGTCGCTGCCGTAGCCCTCGCCCAATACGACCCGTTTGTTGCCTTCGTCGCTGAGCACGGCCTGCTGCATGATGCGGTAGCGGTAGGTTTTGCCCGGTTCGAGTCCGCCGACGCGCACCCGGTGCAGTTTGCCCAGACGCCGCCGTCCGAGGTGCGAGTCGTAGTATTTGGGGCGTTCGACGGCATAGAAGTGCGTTCCGTCATCGGGGGCCGTTTCGACCCACGCCGCCGCGTCCGTCGTTGTCGTCCAGATTACGGTGAATCCGTCCTCGGTCACGTTCTGGAGGTAGGGACCTCCGGCGATGCGTGCCGACGGTTGTGAAAATGCCGGACTTGCGGGTAATGATGCTAAAAAGCAAATTAATAGAAATAGTGTATTTTTCATATTGTTTCTTTCTGTTGTGCTTCTGATTTACAAAAATAGGTAAAATCCCTCAGGTTCCAAAACGAAACCGAATAGATTTTGCATTTATTTCGCTTTTATTGCCGGAGGGGTTGCCCGGCGGTGGGACAGAACCGATATGGGCGGTTGTCGGTTCGGGCGGTCGCTTGCTGCGGAGAAGCCGGGCTTCTGTTCTAAAGGGAATAATCCTGAAAAAGAAATCTTTTTTGCTGTTTTTGTGTTGTGGTTTTGTTGTAAAGAAGTAAAAAAGGAAAAAATATAGTGCTATTTGTTGTGTGAAAACAAATAATTATATATATTTGCCTTTGCTTTGGATGCCCTTTTGTCGCTCCTATGTGAATTAATTCAATCATCAATAGTAATGAATAAAGTAGAAAGCGCTCTGTCGCGCACGACCGATACCAAAGCTCTGGTGATCGGAATCGAAACCCTTCCGCGGGTCGCGGATATGTTCAAGGAACTCTTTCCCGGCAGGCGTGCGCTTGTCGTCGCCGATGCCAATACGTGGCGGGCGGCCGGCGGCGATGTTCACCGGATTCTGGCTCAGGCGGGTGTTGCGCAGGACGAGCCGCATGTTTTCACCGATCCGAAGCTTTATGCCGAGTGGACGTTCGTCGAACAGCTGGACGGGGTGCTGTCCCGCACCGACGCCATTCCCGTCGCAGTGGGATCGGGCGTTATCAACGACCTGACCAAACTCTGCTCGCACCACAACGGGCGCCGCTATATGGTCGTGGGAACCGCGGCGTCGATGGACGGCTATACGGCCTACGGAGCCTCGATCACCAAGGACGGCAACAAACAGACCTTCGACTGTCCGGCTCCGCTGGGCATGGTGCTCGATCCGACGATCGCCGCCGCCGCGCCTGCGAAAATGTCGGCGTCGGGATATGCCGACCTGATTGCGAAGATTCCGGCCGGGGCCGATTGGATGCTCGCCGATGCGGTCGGCTCCGAACTGCTCGACGAATTCGCCTTTTCGGTGGTGCAGGACGGACTGAAGGACGCCCTCTGCGACCCCGCAGGCGTGCGTGCCGGCAATGTGGCCAAGGTCGAGCAGCTGGCCGAAGGTTTGCTGCTGAGCGGTTTCGCGATGCAGGCCACGCAGTCGAGCCGCCCCGCGTCGGGCGCCGAACACCAGTTCAGCCACCTTTGGGACATGGAGCACCTCAAATACAACGGCGCATCCGTCTCGCACGGTTTCAAGGTCGGCATCGGCACGCTGGCTTCGACGGCTTTTATCGAGATGCTGCTCGATACGCCGGTCGAGACGCTCGACGTCGAAAAATGCGTCGCCGCATGGAAATCGTGGGAGGAGACCGAAAAGGATATCTACCGGATTTTCGACAACGATCCTGAGTTCGTGGCCCGCGGTCTGGTCGAGACCAAAGGCAAGTATGTCGATAAGGAGGGGCTGCGCCGCCAGCTGCAGCGTCTGCAGAAGGCGTGGCCCGCGCTGAGCGGCCATATCCGCCGGCAGATCATTCCCTTCGGTGAGGTCCGCCGCCGTCTCGAACTGGTCGGGGCGCCTTACGAGCCGGAGCATATCGGCGTTTCGCGCGCCAAGTTCCGCGCCAGCTTCGAAAAGATACCCTACATGCGCAGCCGCTTTACGGTGATCGATATCGCGTTCCGCTGCGGATGGATGGAGGAATGGCTCGACAAACTCTTCGGAAAAGGCGGAATTTGGGAAATAAAGTAGCATTTGGGAAATAAAGTAGTATATTTGCTTTCTGAAGTTACGAAAAGAGTGTAATTTATTGGAAATGAGCGTAGGTTAATTGCTCTTGATAGTAATAGGTTACGATTTAGTTAG
>ERZ779626.295-NODE-295-length-32928-cov-7.899948_pt1 | contig 32928 bp, 30 predicted proteins | sample MGYA00514209_ERZ779626 | MGnify/ENA primary metagenome ERZ779626 (study PRJEB29562, sample SAMEA4376713) | mouse gut metagenome | isolation source: Cecum | study: EMG produced TPA metagenomics assembly of the A DSS colitis mouse model was used to assess the...
GGATGCCATGCAATTTGCCACTGAACACAATGTCTCCTCCTCTGGGTAATTTCTAGTTTCTCACTCCTCCGCCGGATCTGCGCCGGCGGGGGCGGACAGACGGCGGCCCATTTGAGACTGGAAGAGCGGGGGCCGCCAGGTCATGTAGAAACATTATACCACGTCCACGTTCAAACGCAAGGGAAAATGTGCTGAAAACTTCACAATTATTGCCAAAACCTTAACAAGCCCCATTCGGCCTTGAAATCCCGCCGGAACTGTGGTATTTTAATACAAAAGCGCGGAGGCGCTCCGGGACGGACAGGGCGCGGGCGCGGGGATAGCACGAGATCGGAGGGACCCCCATGAAAATTTCCACAAAAGGGCGGTATGCCCTTCGGCTGATGGTGGACATCGCCCAGCACGTTCAGGACGGCCCGGTGTCCCTGCGGGACGCCGCCCGGCGGCAGCAGCTCAGCGACAAATACCTGGAGCAGATCGTCACCCCGCTGGCCCGGGCGGGGCTGGTGCGGTCGGTGCGGGGGGCCGGAGGGGGCTACCTTCTCACACGGAAGCCGGAGGAGTATTCGGTGGGCGACATCCTGCGCCCCCTGGAGGGCGACCTGGCCCCGGTGGAGTGCGCTACCGACGGCGGCTACTGTGAGCACAGCTGCGACTGCGTCACGGTGGAGCTGTGGCAGGACATACACAAGGCGGTGTCGGCGGTGGTGGACCACACCACCCTGGCGGACCTGGTGGAGCGGCAGAACGCGAGGCAGAGCACAAGCGAGCCGTCGGCCTGCCCGTAAAGGTCAAGGGCCTTCCTTTTTCTTTCAAGAAAAAGCACAATATTTCAGCACGAGAGGAACAGCCTTATGGAAATCAACGGCGCACAGGTACAAGAGACCTATTATTATAAGGATATGGGGCTTTCCGAAGCCACCATGAAGGCCCTGGATAAGAAGGGCTTCACCCAGGCCACCCCCATTCAGGGCGGGGCCATCCCCTATTTCATGGACTGGAAGGACGTGGTGGCCAAGGCCCCCACCGGCACCGGCAAGACCTTTGCCTTCGGCATACCCATGGTGGAGCACGTGGACCCGGACTCCAGTGAGGTCCAGGCCCTGATCCTGGCTCCCACCCGGGAGCTGGCCATTCAGATCCGGGACGAGCTGCGGGACCTGTGCGCCTTCCGGGAGGGGGTGCGCACGGTGTGCCTCTACGGGGGCCAGCCCATTGAGAAGCAGATCACCCAGCTCAAGGCCAAGCCCCAGATCGTTGTGGCCACCCCGGGGCGGCTGATGGACCACATGAAGCGGCGGACCGTCAAGCTGGACAAGGTGCAGACGGTGGTGCTGGACGAGGCGGACCGGATGCTGGACATGGGCTTCATCCAGGATGTCACCCGCATCCTGGACAAAATGCCTCACCGCCGCAACCTGGGGTTATTTTCCGCCACAATATCACGAGAAGTTATGGATATCTCCTGGGTATACCAGCGGGACCCGGCGGAGATCACCGTCCGCCCGGTGGAGGAGAACCGCCCGGACATCCAGCAGTACGCCATCGAGCTCATGGGCCGGGAGCAGAAGCTGGACACCATGACCGCCCTCATTGAGAACGGCGGCTATGACCGGGCCATCGCCTTCTGCAACACCAAGAACATGACCGACCGGCTGGCGGGGCTTTTGAAGATGCGGGGCATTTCCTGCGAGGCCATCCACGGCGACATCCCCCAGCGGGAGCGGGAGCGCACCCTGCAAAAATTCAAGGACGGCAGGCTGCGGGTGCTGGTGGCCACCGACGTGGCCGCCCGGGGGCTGGACATCGACGACGTGGACGCGGTGTTCAACTACGACGTGCCCGACGAGCAGGAGTACTATATCCACCGCATCGGCCGCACGGGCCGGGCCAAAAAGCACGGCGTGTCCTACACGCTGATGGCGTCGGTCACCGAGTCGGTGAAAATGCGTGACATCGCCCGGAACACCAAGGCGGAGATCCAGCTTTTGAAGTACGACAAGGACGGCTGCCTCATGCTGGTGGAGGGGACGGCCTGAGGGAATTGGAATAGGGCGGACGGCGGACCGTCCGCCCCTTTTGTTTGGAGGAATTACGATGAACATCCATGTTTTGGCTGTGGGCGACGTGGTGGGGGACGCCGGGGTGGACTTTCTCTCCCGGCACCTGCCCGCCCTGCGCAAGCTCCATGACGTTTACTTTACCGTGGTGTGCGGGGAGAACGCCGCCTGCAACGGCCTGCTTCCGGCTCAGGCGGACGCCATCTTTGCCGCTGGGGCGGATGTGATAACGATGGGAAATCACACCTGGGATAAACAACAGATCGTCAAGTATATGGAGGGAAATCCCTATATCATCCGGCCCGCCAACTACACCCGCCGGGTGCCGGGCCGGGGCTGGGGAGTGTTTGACGGCCCCCGGGGGCTGCGCATCCGGGTGGTGGACCTCATCGGGCGGGTGGGCATGGACACCAACTTCGACAATCCCTTCACCAAAATCGACGAGATTTTGAAGCGGGACCAGGCCGATTTGACCCTGGTGGATTTCCACGCCGAGGCCACCAGCGAGAAAGGGGCCATGGCCTGGTATCTGGACGGGCGGGCCCAGGCCCTGTGGGGCACCCACACCCACGTGCCCACCGCCGACTGCCAGGTGCTCCCCCAGGGGCTGGGGTTCTGCACCGACCTGGGCATGACCGGCCCCAGCCAGTCGGTGATCGGCATACGCCCGGACCAGGCCGTCAACCGTTTTCTGGGCGGGTTGCCCCGCCGGTTCCAGCCCGCCGAGGGGCCCTGCAGACTGGACGCGGTGCTCTTTGAGATCGACGCCGGGGCCAAGCGGTGCGTAAGCGTCCAGCGGGCGGATATCACCTGAGCTGCTTTTGAGGAAGGGATTTATGACGGATTTTACTATTCATGAAATGCAGGAAATGCAAAAAGCGCTTCAAGACAAATATAAGGACCAATGGGAGCCCGTTTCACCCGAAACCGGAAAAAATAAATTGCTGTGGATGATAGGGGAAATAGGGGAAGTTATTGATATCGTTAAGAAATATGGGGACATAAAGGCCGTTGAGGACACGGAGCTGAGAAAAAAGCTCGTAGAAGAAATGGTGGATGTTCTCATGTATTACAATGATGTGATGTTGTGCTACGGAATTTCTGCCGAGGAATTAAAGCGGTCATATGTAGAGAAGTTTGAAAAGAATATGACACGCTGGTAGATATCCCTTCGCCTGCCGGCAACGTGAGCCTCATCAGTTTACACCAGCTGTCCCTTTTCCATCATAATGTCCAGGATGGTGCGGTCTGTTTGGATCATGCCAGGGCTGCTCACCTTGCCCATGTTGTGGATCGCCTCCTCGGGGGTGAAGCCGCAGATGCCGTCCGTCCCCTGGAGAACCACGCCGGACATGGCCAGATAGGCGCACATCATGGCAGCGTTGGTGGCGGTGGCCAGCTTCAGCGCGCAGCCGATCTTGCCGCCGTCGCACACCATGCCGGTGAGGTTGCCGCTCATGTTGATGATGGCGCTGCCGATCTGCTGGTCGCTGCCCCCCATGAGCCAGACCATGGCGGCGGAGGCGGCGGTGGCCGCCGACACCCCGCAGCCGCAGGTGGCGGACAGCTTGCCGGTAAAGCACTTGATGTATACGTTCAGCGTGTGAGAGAAGGCCAGGGCTTTTACCAGCTGCTCGTTGGAGGCGTGGATGTGCCGGGCCATCTCCACCACCGGGAGGACGGCGGTGATGCCGTGGTTGCCGCTTCCGGCGCTGCTCATCACCGTATAGGGACAGCCGCTCATGCGGCCCTCGGCGCTGCTTGCCACCCGCACCATGGCCCGGCTGAACAGGTTGTCCCCCATGGTATCCGCCTCAAGCTGCTTTTGCAGGGCGGCGGCGATGCCGATGCCCTGGGGGTGCTCCAGGCCGTAGTCCGCCAGGCGGCCGTTCATATCCACGCCCTCCCCCATGAAAGCCAGCTCTTCCTCCGAGCACTGGTCCACCAGGGCCTTGATCTCCGCCACCGTCATGGCCGTCAGCTTTTCGTGAAGTGCGTCGCCGGAGTCCGCGGCGTACTCCTTTTGCACCAGAACCTCGTTGTTGCGCATGGTGAGGATGATATTGGAGTGGGTCCCCCGGATCTCGCTGATGCCGATGCCGGCGGTGGTGATGATCTCCGCCCGGGCATAGAGCTGCGTCTCATTGTGGTCGATCATTATGATGACGTGGCGGGCCTCCGCCAGGGCAATGGCCTTTTGCGCCACCTCATCCGTGATGTCCGCCAGAAGCTGGAGCTCCTTTTCCGGGTTGCCCATGCAGGCTCCCAGGGCGGCGGCGTATTTCAGGCCCACCCGGTCGAAGCCGGGTATGCCCACGCTCATGCCGTTTTTGTAGACGCCGGGGTTGACCTCCACTTTGATGGAGACGATCTCCCCACCGATGGCGTGATAGGCGTCCGCCGCCGCAAGCGCCACACAGACGGGCTCGGTACAGCCCAGGGCGGGGACCACCTCCTGCCGCAGGAGGGTGAGCAGTTCGGATTTGGTCATCATGATAGAAAACTCCTTTCTGATCTCTCTTGTGAATTGAGTAAACAGGGCTCGCGCTCCAGAGAAAACTATGAGAAAGTGGCAAAAGTAATTGGTCAAAAGGGAGCCTGACATGAAAAAGAAGCCAATGGCCTGGGAGGCCGTCACCCAGCTGAACCAATTCGGCGTCAATCATCTGCGCCTGATCCTCTTCTACCCCGGAGCATCGCAGCCAATAACTACAGCTTTGACCAGGTGTTCGCCCGTTCCATCCGCCTGGAAAGCCAGTTCCACATCCTAATGGAGATTTTAACAGAGGGCGTAATCGGAGTCAACGAGCGGGGTGAGATTTTTGCGTACAGCCAGCGGGCCCGGGACATCACCGGGACCGCCGCTTCCATGGCGCCGGGCAGGCGGGGGGAGCAGGCCTTTCCCTGCATCGGGTTTGACCAGTGCCTGCGGGAGCGCAGGCGGCCGGAGGCCTGGGTGGAAAAGCACCAGGGGGAGCTGCGTTGCCGCAGCTGGCTCAGCGGGATGTTGTGGGCGTTGAGCAGGTGTCCGGTCTGGAATTTCCCCTCCTCTCGCGCGTCCACGATGTACGCTCCGGACTCCACAAGCTCCCGCGCCTGGGGTACCGCCATCTGACGAAATTTCCCGTGATCCAGCGGTTCAGATTCTGTTTCGCATAAAGAGGGACCCCGCGGGCTTTTGCCCGCGGGGCCCTTTTTTGCGGCCTTGAGAGATTCCGCTGTATAAACTTTCTGCGGAAAATTTCGGAGAGAAATCACACCCGCTCCGCCGTTACGGTCCTCTTGACCTGCACCAGCAGCAGCACCATGCTGACCCCCAGCAAAATATGCCCGATGCCGGCCACGCCGGAGACCGCCGCGCTCATGCCGGAGGAGAGCTCGAACGCAAGCGCCTGAGTCACCCCACGGACCACGAGCATGACGGCGGCCAGGTTCAGACCCGCGTGGTAGACAGCCAGCACCCGGCCGGTTTTGGGGCCGGTAAAGGAAAAACTCTTTTCCAGCGCCAGCAGCGTCAGGAAAAACACCATGCCCAGCAGAAAATAGTGGGTATGGACCACAGAAAGGGTGGTTTTGCCGGTAAAACCGTTCAATTTGGTGAACTCCCTGTAAAATACTCCTCCCGCCATCGCCAGGATGGCGTACAGCAGGGCCGCATTGATGTAACGCTTCATAATAATCCCCCCCTTGATTCAGCATATTAAGAACCTGAAAAATGGCCCGCAGGCGCGTTTGTCCAGCGGTCTCCAAATGATGCTGCCAGGGCCGCCCGGCTAATTGCCCTGGGAGCACTTGGCGGCGTCGATGGACAACACGATCATCAGGCACAGCAGGGCGTCCCCAGGGCGGGGTATGTCCATACTGTAGGTGTCCGTCCAATTCCACAGCTCCTTGGACAGGGACATTACCGTGTGCGGGCCGTCCATCACCGTGTAATCCCACTCCCAGAAGTTCCCTTCCACCGTCCAGCCATTGCAGTCCAGGCTGAACCTGGGCCGGAAAAAGGTAAACTCCTTCTCCAGCACCCCCACCAGCCGGTCCCCCGCGTAGAGCTCAAATTTGGGCAGCCAGGTGAGCACCTTCTCCTGCACAGTGCCCAGGTGGTCCCCATAGGCGTCGTAGATCTGAAGCCGGTGTCCCCAGCTCAGCTCCCCCTTTACCACATAGACGGTATTGCCCTCCTCGTCATAGACATCGTAGCTGTCAAACCAGGAGAAGAACCGTTGTTTAAAAAGCAGCCGCATGGCAGCGCCCTCCCCTCACCACCTGATTATACCAGAGGAGTCCGGTGTTTGAACAGCCCCCGCCGGATATTTTTGCTGTCAGCAGCAAGTTTCCAGCCCTGCCGGCGATCTCCTCTGGGAAAGACCCGTTATTGAGCGCCTTTGACAGATATAGGGAGAATTTGCCCTCAATTTTTGTGCAAAATATGATAATCCGCATTGACAAGTCCCGCTAATCGTGGTACATTTTTACTGAGCAGATAACAATTTTGTATGATTGTCACAAATCACTCAAAGGAGGTCACCGTATGTTGTTCCAGACCACACAGGCCCACGAGGAGCTGCGCGCCAAAATCCGCGCCTTCGCCGAGGCGGAGGTGAAGCCCAACGCCATCCTCATGGACCAGGAAAGCCGTTTTCCGGCCGAAGCGGTCAAAAAGCTGGCTGAAATGGGCTTGATGGGTATTCCATATCCCAAGGAATACGGCGGCGCGGGGCTGGATGTGCTCAGCTACGCCGTCGCCGTGGAGGAACTGTCCCGGGTGGACGGCGGCACAGGCGTCATTCTGTCCGCCCATGTGTCCCTGGGCACCTGGCCCATCTTTGCTTTCGGTACCGAGGAGCAGAAGCAGAAGTACCTGGTCCCCCTGGCCAAGGGGGAGAAAATCGGCGCCTTTGGCCTTACCGAGCCCAACGCAGGCTCCGACGCCGGCGGCACGGAGACCACCGCCATCGACAAGGGCGACCACTGGCTGCTCAACGGCCAAAAGATCTTCATCACCAACGGCGGCGTGGCGGACACCTACGTGATCTTTGCCGTCACCACCCCGGACATCGGCACCCGGGGCATCTCCGCTTTCATCGTGGAGAAGGGCTGGAAGGGCTTTACCTTCGAGCCCCATTACGACAAAATGGGCATCCGGTCCTCCGAGACCTGCCAGCTCAACTTCGACGACGTGAAGGTGCCCAAGGAAAACCTGCTGGGCAAGGAGGGCCAGGGCTTCAAGATTGCTATGGCCACCCTGGACGGCGGCCGTATCGGCATCGCCTCCCAGGCCCTGGGCATCGCCCAGGGGGCCTTTGAGGCCGCCGTGGAGTACGCCAAGGAGCGTGTCCAGTTCGGCAAGCCCATCGGCTTCAACCAGGCCATCACCTTCAAGCTGGCCGACATGGCCACAAAGCTGAAGTGCGCCCGGATGCTGGTCTACTCCGCCGCCGAGAAGAAGGAGGCCCACGAGCCCTACGGCGTGGACGCCGCCATGGCTAAGATGTACGCCTCCGACATCGCCCTGGAGGTCACCAACGACGCGGTGCAGATTTTCGGCGGCACCGGCTTCCTGAAGGGCATGGACGTGGAGCGGATGTACCGGGACGCCAAGATCACCACCATCTACGAGGGCACCAACGAGGTGCAGCGGATGGTCATCGGCGCGGCCATCATGGGCAAGCCTCCCAAGAGCGCAGGCGGCGGTTCCTCCAGCGCCCCCAAGAAGCCCGCCCCCATCACTGGCGTGCGCAAGGGCCTGATCCTCAAGGAGGGGGAGGCCAAGGAGCGGGTGGACGCTCTGGTGGCGGCCCTGAAGAAGGACGGCTATGACTTCACCGTCGGTATTCCCATGGACACGCCCATTGCCCAGGCGGAGCGGGTGGTGTCCGCCGGCCAGGGCATCGGCCCCAAGGAGAACATGAAGCTCATTGAGGACCTGGCAAAGGCTGCCGGTGCGGCCGTCGGCTCCAGCCGCCCCGTGGCCGAGACCCACAAATACGTGCCCCTGAATCGCTACGTGGGCATGTCCGGCCAGAAGTTCAAGGGGAACCTGTACATCGCCTGCGGCATCTCCGGGGCCATTCAGCATTTGAAGGGCATCAAGGACGCGTCCACCATCGTGGCCATCAACAAAAGCTCCAACGCCCCCATTTTCAAGAACTGCGACTACGGCATCGTAGGCGACGTGAACGAGATCCTGCCCCTGCTGGCCCAGGCCCTGGGCCTGGAGGAGAAGCAGCCCGCGCCCCCCCGGGTGAAGCGGCCGCGGCCCCCGCCCCCCCAGCCGGCGCCCAGCCGGCCGCGCGCCGGCGGCGGCGGGGGCGGGGACGGGGCCGTCCCCGCGCGGGGCGACCCCGACGCCGAGGCAGCTCCCGGCACCCTGTTTGCCAACCTGCCCGAGGGCTGGGTCTGTCCTGAGTGCGCCGAGGGAAAGGAAATGTTCATTGAGGCGTGAGCCCGCGCTTTTCTTGAAAGAAAGAACACTCAAAAGAACCTCCGGGCCCTTTCGGATTGGGGCAATTGACCAACGTATGCGCCCGGCGGCGAATCCGCTGTGTTTCATCGGATTTTTGCCTGGATTTACATCATAATAAGGAGGATCGCTTATGTACTGCGTGCGCAGTGTCACCGATAATCTATACTGGGTGGGCGCCAACGACCACCGCACCCATCTCTTTGAGAACATCCACCCCATCCCCCGGGGTGTGAGCTACAACGCCTACCTGCTGCTGGACAAGTCCACCGTCCTGTTCGACACCGTGGACTGGTCCGCCTGCCGCCAGCTGCTGGAGAATCTGGACTATCTGCTGGACGGCCGCCCCCTGGACTATCTGCTCATCAACCACATGGAGCCAGATCACGGCGCCTCCATCGAGGAGATTCTCATCCGCTGGCCCGGCGTAAAAGTTATCTCCACCGAAAAAGCGTTCATGCTCATGCGGCAGTTCGGCTTCCACATCGACGGCCACGAGCTGATCCAGGTCAAGGAAGGGGACACCTTCTCCTTCGGCGGCCACACCGTCACCTTTGTGGAGGCCCCCATGGTCCACTGGCCCGAGGCTATGGTTACCTTCGACCTGACCAACGGCGTGCTGTTCGCCGCCGATGCTTTCGGCTCCTTCGGCGCCTTGGACGGCAAGCTGTTCGCCGACGAGGTGGACTTCGACCGGGACTGGATCGACGATGCCCGGCGCTACCTCACCAACATCGTGGGCAAGTACGGCCCCCACGTCCAGCTCCTGTTGAAAAAGGCCGGCGGTATCCTGGACAAGATCAAGTTTATCTGCCCCCTCCATGGTCCCGTGTGGCGCGAGGACTTGATGTACTTCATCGACAAGTACGACCACTGGAGCAAATACCAGCCTGAGGAGCAGGGTGTGCTCATCGCCTACGCATCCATGTACGGAAATACCGAGTCCGCCGCCCAGGCCCTGGCCGCCAAACTGTGCGAGAAGGGCTGTACCAACGTGTGGGTGTATGACGTGTCCAATGTCCATGTGTCTCAGCTGGTCAGCGAGGCCTTCCGCCTCAGCCACCTGGTGTTCGCCTCCGTCACCTACAACCTGGGCATTTACCCGGTGATGCATGACTTCCTGATGCACCTGAAGGCGCTGAACTTCCAGAACCGTACCTGTGCCATCATTGAAAACGGCTCCTGGGCGGTGAAGTCCGGCGACCTGATGCAGAAGTTCCTGGAGGACGAGATGAAGAACATGACCGTCCTCAATGACCGGCTCACCCTGGCCTCCGCCCTCCACCCAGACAAGGCCGCCGAGCTGGACGCCTTGGCCGACGCCATCATCGAGTCTATGGCGAAGGAGCAAACCGGCAAAACGCAAATTGAACGCCGCTGGTAAAAACAGGTCCTGATTTAGAATGACTTCTATCTGCAGGGAAGGCCGCCTGTATAGGCGGCCTTCCGTGTTTTTCTCTGCCGGTTTTGTCAATGATATGTATTGAATGTTTTGCGGCTTTATGCTAAAATTTCACAGGCTGAGCGAACGGTCAAAAATTGAATATATTGTATAGACGCGTATTCCATTGCCCTAGGGCTTGTTTGAAAATTGTTAACATACCTAAGCGGAGGCTCTTTTTCCGCCATACAGTGCCATTTTTTCTTGGAGTACGCCAAGTACTCCCGCGTCAAAGTGGCTTCGTCCGGCGAAAAAATCTTTCACCGCTGGGCATAGTTCCAATTTTCAAACAGCGCCTAAATAAAAACAGGTAAAAGGAAGGTCAGGTATGAAGTCGATCAAATCAAAAATTCAAATCAGTATGTTGTCGGTGGTGCTGGCCAGTTCGGTGCTGATCGGTGTGATTACGGCCCTGTTGAACGCCAGCGGAATTGATGATGTGATGTCAAAGACTTTAGGCCCCGCCACACAGATGGCAGCAGACGCTGTAGAGTGGAAAATGGGGAATTATTGGACGGCGCTCCAAGAGGCCGCCGCCTCTGATATCTTCCGGGAATCTGATCCGACTGACCCAGAGCTGATTCCGCTTCGAGAGGACATCGCCCAGCGCAACGGCTTTCTTTACGTTGGCAAAATAGACGCCAGCGGGTTTTCTTCCACGGGATACAGCTACGCGGAAGAAGACTATTTTCAACAATGCAAATCTACAATGAAGCCTTACATCTCTGATATTATGAACGACGGACAGCGGATGATTTTCCTGCTGGAGGTGCCCATTATTACCGACGGCCGCTTTGAGGGTGTGGTTTACGGTGGAATCAGCGCTGATTTTCTCTCAGACATCGTGGTCAACCTGGCCATGGGCAGCGATGGAGTGGCCTATGTGCTGGACAGCAAAGGTAATGTGATTGGTCATCGGGAGGCCTCTGTTGTAGAGGAAGGCTCCAACATGATTGAAGCCGCGAAAACCGATTCCAGCGTAGCGGATATAGCCGCCGTGAATCAGCGTATGATCCAGGGAGAAAGCGGCTTCGGCGCATATAATTTTTATGGGGACAACAAATTTGTGGGGTTTGCCCCCATTGATGGCTATCAGAAGTGGAGCATTGCCATTGAGACCAGCCAGCGGGAGTTCAAATCCTCGCTGGACCGAAGCATCATGCTGACGATTTTGGTGGTAGTCCTGGTTGTGCTGGCCACATTCCCTGTGGCAATCAAAGTTGGCAGGTCCATCTCCGGCCCAATTCGGTCCTGCGTCGCCCGGCTTGAGAAGATGGCTGACGGAGATCTGCACACCCCGTCCCCGCAAGTGAAATCCAAGGATGAAACCGCCCAGCTGGCAAAGGCTCTGGAAACGATGCTGTCCCGCCTGAACGATGTGGCGCAGGATGTGTCCCATCACCTGGGTAAAATGGCGCAGGGGGATTTCCGTGAAACGATCACCCATACATATTGGGGCGATTTTGTAACCATGGAGCAGTCCATCAAGGTGATCCACCATTCCCTGAAGGACACGCTTTCCCAGATCAGCCAATCCGCCGGAACTGTGGCCAGCAGTGCCGTTCAGGTATCCAACGGCGCTCAGTCTCTGAGCCAGGGGGCCACGGAGCAGGCCAGTGCGATCCATGAACTCTCCGCTACCGCCGACAGCATAGCGGAGAACGCCAGGCATACCGCAGTCGCGGCAGAGGAGGCTGGACATTTCGTAGCCCAGTCGGGCGCGCAACTGGGAGTCAGCGTGAATTATGTTCAGGAGCTGAATACTGCGATGGAGAAAATCTCCAGTTCCTCCACGGAAATCAGCAAGATTATTGACACCATCGAAAATATTGCGTTCCAGACCAATATCCTGGCCTTGAACGCCGCTGTGGAGGCTGCCCGTGCAGGCAGCGCAGGAAAGGGCTTCGCCGTGGTGGCTGATGAGGTGCGCAATTTGGCCTCTAAGTCTGACGAGGCGGCCAAAGCCACTAAGGAGCTGATCGAGGGATCTATCGCCGCGGTTGCGGAGGGTGGCCAAGTGGTTGAAAGAGTGACGGAATCGCTGGATAAGACCAACTCCATCTCCAAAAATGTCACGCTGAAAGTAAATGCGGTTGTAGAAGCGGTGGAAAGCCAGACCACCGCGATCTCCCAAGTGACCGAGGGAATCGACCAAATATCCTCCGTCATCCAAAGCACCTCCGCCACTTCGGAGCAGAGTGCCGCTACCGCCCAGGAGCTGTCGGATCAATCCCTGCTGATGAATAACCTGGTGCGAAAGTTTCAGCTGAGTTAAAACGAGTTTGATATTGCCCCGCTTAAATCAGCAATCAGTAACAGCTCTGATATGATTTCGCGGCGCGGCAGCGGTGTGGTGACGTTGGTGCTGTCTTTCCAATGATGTGACGTTGTACTGCGGAATTTCTGCTGATGAATTAAAGAGGTCATACACAGAGAAGTTTGAAAAGAATATGACACGCTGGTAGATGCGCCTCCGCCCGGCAGCGGGCAGCTTTTGACACAGGATGGAGAGAAACATATGAAACTGCTTCACGCCGCTGATTTTCACCTGGACTCCCCTCTGTCCGGTCTCTCCCCGGAAAAGAGCGCCCAGCGCCGCCGGGAGCTGCGGGAGGTCCCCGCCCGGCTGGCCAAGCTGGCCCGGGACGAGGGGGCGGACCTGGTCCTTCTCCCCGGTGACCTCTTTGACGGCGGGCGGGTGTACCCGGAGACGGTGCGCTCACTGGCCCAGGCCCTGGAGGAGATGGCGGTCCCGGTGTTCATCGCCCCCGGCAACCACGACTATTTCCACGCAAAATCGCCCTACGCCGCCGTTTCCTGGCCTGACAACGTACATATTTTTACACAGCCTGATTTGCAGGCGGTTGAGCTCCCGCAGCTCAACTGCGCCGTATACGGCTGCGCCTTTACAGCCCCCCACCGGGAGGACGACCCGCTTTCCGGCTTCACCGCCCGCTTGGACGGGCGGCTTCACCTGCTGTGCGTCCACGGGGAGGTGGGGGCCTCGGGGAGCTACGCCCCCATCAATCCCAAATCCCTGGAAAATTCCGAAGCGGACTACGCCGCTCTGGGCCACATCCACGCCGCCGGGAGCGGCAAAGCGGGCAAAACCCTGTGGGCCTATCCGGGCTGCCCCGAGGGGCGGGGTTTTGACGAGCTGGGCCCCAAGGGGGCGCTGATCGTGTCCTTGAACGAGCCAGCCCAGCTGGCCGTGACCTCCCCGGACGGCCCCCCCATGGCCTCTGTCGGGCTGGGGGTCCAGCCCGCGGCGGCAAAATTCGTCCCCATCTGCCGCCGGCAGTACCGCGTGGAATCTGTGGAGGCCGTATCCTTTACAGATGTTCTCCCCCAGGGGGAAAGCCCCGATCTGGTCCGTTTTCTCCTCACCGGGGAGAGCCGGTTTGCCCCGGACCTGGCGGCGCTGGCCGCCCAGGCCGCCCCCCGCTTCTTCCATGTGGAGCTCCGGGACCAGACCACCCTGCCCCAGGACCTGTGGGCCCGGGCGGGGGAGGACTCGCTGACCGGCCTGTTTCTCCGGGAGATGCGGTCCCGCCTGGACAGCGGGTCGGAGAACGAGAGAGACAAGCTCCTGCTGGCGGCCCGGTTCGGGCTGGCGGCGCTGGAGGGAGGGGAGGATATCCGGCCATGAGGATCAAAAAGCTCACCGCCACCTTCGGAGGGCTGGACAACGCTGTGCTGGAGCCCGGTCCGGGGCTGACGGTGATTGCCGCCCCCAACGAGGCCGGCAAATCCACCTGGGCGGCCTTCTGGCGGGCCATGCTCTACGGCGTCTCCACCAGGGAGCAGAGCAAGACCGGTTTCTTGGCGGACAAGGCCCGCTACCTGCCCTGGTCCGGGGCTCCTATGTCCGGGGAAGCCCGGCTGGAGTGGGAGGGAGAGGAGATCACCCTGCGCCGCTCCCCCACAAAGACCAACCCTTTTGGGAAATTCCAGGCGGTGTACACCGCCTCCGGCGACCCTGTGCCCGGTCTCACCGCCACCAGCGCCGGAGAGCGGCTGGCCGGGGTGGGGAAGGAAGTATACCTGCGCTCTGCCTTTGTGGGCCAGGGGGGCGCGGCCATCGGGGCCAGCCAGGAGCTGGAGGCCCGGGTGGCCGCTCTGGCCACTTCCGGGGAGGAGGACGTGGCCTATTCCACCGTGGAGCGCACCCTGAAGGATTGGCGCAACCGCCGCCGCCTGAACCGCGCCAACGGTCTGATTCCCCAGATGGAGGAGGAGCGGTCCCAGCTGGAGGGCTCCCTCCGGGAGATGGCCGCCGCCCGCCGCCGGAAGGTGGAGGCGGAACAGGAGCTGGAAGAGCTGGAGGCGCGGAAAAAGGAGCTCCAGGCCGATCTGGATATTTGGGCGCGGATTGAAAAGCACGAGCTGAACCGCCGCTATGGCGAGGCGCATTTAGAGTGGGAGAAGGCCAGGGAGGCCGTCCCGGAGGCCAAATCCCACCCGGTGTTTGGGACCATGACCGGGGAGGAGGCCTGGGCCTTTGCCCAGGAGAAGCAGAGGGAGCGGGAGGCGGCGCTTGAGGAGAACCGCCGCCGGGAGGACCGGCGGGCGGCGGGGGAAAAACAGCGCCAGCGCGGACAGATAGAGACGCTGTTGGGCGTTTCTCTGGGCGCGGGCATGTTGCTGATGTCTGCCGCGCAGTCGCTGGGCGGGCGCTGGCTATTGGCGGGATTGGCCTGCGCGGCGGCGCTGGCCTGGGGGTTCTGTCTGCTCCACGGGCGGAAGCTGACGCGCCGCGCGAGGGAGATCCTCACGATTCCGCCCCTCCCCGTCCCGGAGGACGCGGACTGGCTGGGGCAAGCGGCGGAGTACCGGGAAACCCTGGCCCAGGCCTCCCAGGCCCGCGCCGCCGCAGAGGCCGCCCGCCGCCGGACGGAGGACCTGGCCGCCCAGGGGGGGCGGCTCTTCGACACCCTGGAAATGCTCTGCCCCCCCGCCCAGTCCAAAGCCGCCACCGCCGCCCAGCTGGCCTCGGTGGAGCGGGAGCTGGCCCGGACGCGGGACGAGCTGGCCCGGACGGATGGTGCGCTGTCCCAGATGGGGAACCCCGAGACGCTGGAGGAGCGCAAAAGCGAGCTGGACGGCCAGCTGGCCCGTCGGTTGGAGGAGTACGACGCCCTGTCCACCGCCCTGGAGGCCCTGTCCGCCGCCAACGACCAGCTGCGCCGGCGGTTCTCCCCGGCGCTGAACCAGAAGGCGGGGGAGCTGTTCGCCGCCCTCACCGGGGGGCGGTGGGACGGGCTGTCCCTGGCCCGGGACTTCTCCGCCCAGGCGGTCCGGGAGGGGGAGGCCCTGCCCCGGCCCGCCCTGGCCCTGTCCACCGGCACGGCGGAGCAGCTCTACCTGGCCGTCCGGCTGGCGGTGTGCGCCCTCACGGTACCGGACGCGCCCATCCTGCTGGACGACGCCCTGGCCGCCTTTGACGACGGGCGGATGGAGCGTGCCTTGGCCCTTTTGAAGGAAATGGGGGAGGAGCGGCAGATTTTGCTGTTCTCCTGCCACAGCCGGGAAGCGGCGTGGGCAAAGGCCCAGGGCGTGCCGGTGGTTGAACTGTGAATATGGCAAAGAAGGCCCTCCCCGATTTTTTGGGGAGGGCCTTAATAAGTGCCGGTTTATGGGACTCTTTTTGAGGTATACTGTCCTCAGAACACAGGGGGGACGAAACCTCCCGATGAAAGGAGTGTCCCAAATGTATGAGATGGAGTTTGTGAGAGGTCATGTGGAGGTCTATTTGGACGGCGCGTTCTGCTTTTCCGCGGACACCCGGGGAGAGGCGGAGCGGGAGCTGGCCGAAATGACTGCCTGACAGGGAAAGCGCCCCGCAGAAAAGTCTGCGGAGCGCTTTTTGTTTGAAAAGGGACCTTTAACGCCCAAAGAAGTAGCTCCAGGGGAAGCTGTTGAAGAACTCGTCCCCGTAGTTTCCGTAGGGGTTCTGCCCGCCGTAACTGCCGCTGGTGGTCTGCTGGGGGGCGGGGTCCTGGACCCGGCCGCCGGAGTCCTGGGTGCCGTTCTCCTGCTCGTCAAAGGTGAGGGTCAGGGTGAGGGCTTCGCCGGAGCGGTACACCTCCACCCGCACGGTGTCCCCGGCGCGGTAGCTGTTTTTCACGGAGGTCAGCTGGCTGACGCCGGTGATCTCGGTGTCGTCGATCTTGGTGATGATATCGCCCCGGCGGATGCCCGCCGTCTCGGCGCAGGAGCCCGCCTCCACGTCATTGACGTACACGCCCACAGGCCAGCCGAAGCGGTCCGCATAGTCGGCGGTGTCGGAGGGGTTCAGGATGCCCATATAGGGCCGCCCGGTGACGTAGCCGTACTGCATATAGTCGGTGACAATGCCGATCACGTCGTTGATGGGGATGGCGAAGCCGATGCCCTCGATGGTGGCGCTGCGGGAGTCGCCGTTGTTGGACAGCTTGGCGGAGGTGATGCCCACCACCCGGCCGTAGCTGTCAAAGAGGGGGCCGCCGGAGTTGCCGGAGTTGATGGTGCAGTTGGTCTGGATCATATTGTTCATCACGGTGCCGTCGCTCATGGTGATCTCCCGCCCGGTGGAGGACACGAAGCCGGAGGTCTGGGAGAAGGACAGGGTGCCCAGGGCGTTGCCGATGGTGCAAACCTGCTCGCCCACCACCAGGTCGTCGGAGTCGCCCAGCACCACCGGCTTCAGGCCGGACACGCCGTCCACCTTCAGCACGGCCACGTCGTTGAGCTCCTCGCCGCCCACCAGCTTGGCGTCGTAGGTGTCGCCGTTGTTCAGCGTCACCTTGATGGTGTTGGCCCCGTCGATCACATGGTAGTTGGTGACGATGTAGCCGTCCTCGCTGATGATGAAGCCGGAGCCCGCCCCGGCGGTGGGCTGCTGATACCAGCCGTTGGTGGCCATGCCGGTTACCGAGATGCACACGCAGGAGTCGGCGTAGGCGGCGTAGATCTCACTGAGGCTCATGGGGGTGAGGCCGTCGGCCTGCTTCACCTTGACGGCGGTGGGGTCCACCTCATTGCGGTAGATGGTGGTTTCCTCCTGGGGACCGCCGGTGAGGGCGCTGTAGGCCGCCGCGCCCCCCACGCCCGCGCCGCCGCCCACCAGGGCGCAGCACAGCACCAGGGCCACTGCCTTTCCCGCGCCGCTCTTTTTCTTTTTGGGGGGCTGGGGCGGGGTGGGAGGGGTCTGCCGGTCCCAGGGGTCGGAGTGCTGGGAGGTGTAGCTGTAGTGGTACATACCGTTGCTGTCAAAACCATTTTGATCGTTCATGGAACGTTCTCCTTTCCAATTCCGCGCTTTCAGACAATATCTGTGGCCGGGGCGGCTGTTTTGCGCCGCCCGCCCTGCCGTTGAGCATAAGATACTACACAATTGTGTCAAAAGTATGTCATAGGGCCGAAATGATTTTGAACTTACGCTGAAAAAAAGCTGAAAATTCCTGTTTGACCAATGGTCATTTCGCCGCCGCGTCCGTATCGGTTTTCCGGCCTGAGCGCAGGATGGCGTTGATGTCCCCTGCCGCCAGGGCCAGGTCGTCCAGCACCGGGCGGAAAATGCCCAGCCTGGTCAGGTTGATGCACACCAGCAGCAGCAGGGGGCCCACCACCATGCCCAGCACGCCCCCGATTTTCATGCCCACGTAGATGCCCACCAGGGACAGGATGGGGGACAGCCCGGTCTGATCACCCAGAATTTTGGGCTCGGCAAACCGCCGGAACAGCACGATAACCCCCCAGACCGCCATCAGCGCCGCCGCCTCGCCGTAATTGGCCAGCACCATGTCGATCACCGCCCAGGGCACCATGACCGTGCCCGCCCCGATGATGGGGATGAAGTCCAGCACCGCCAGCCCGAAGGCCAGCAGCAGTCCGTAGGGCTGCCGCATCAGAAGAAAGCCGATGGTCAGGATCATAAACACCCCGGCGGACAGGATCAGCTGGCTCTTCACGTAACCGCCGAAGGCGCTCATGAAGATGTTTTTCACCGAGCGGCAGAAATCCCGGGCCACCATGGGCACCCGGTCGGCCAGCTCGAACCGCAGCCGGGGGTAATCCCCGGTGATAAAGTAGCTGGCCATCATGAACACCACCAGGGCCACGGCGAAGCCGGACACGTTGGCCGCCATGGAGGGGGCCTGCCCCGCCATCTGGGCGAACCAGCCGGAAAAGTCCAGCCCCTGGACCCAGCCCACCAGGGTGTCGATGAGGTCTCCGCCGGTGGTGACCACCCCGTCGGGCACCACGCCGCTGAGCCCGGCAATCCAGTGCTGGACGCTGTTCACCACCCCCAGCAGGCCGTTGAGGAAATCGTCCAGCACCGACTGCCGGTTGTCGAACAGGGAGCGCACCTGATCCACCGCCACCCAGCCCAGCCCGAACAGGACGCCGCCAATGACGGCAAAGACCAGGATGACCAAAATCATGGAGATGACCTTCCGGGAGCCGTTGGTCTTTCTCTGGAGCCAGCGCACCGCTGGATTGAGCACCCATGCCAGCACCAGGGCGAAGAGAAAGGGGCTGAGCAGGGAGGCCATGGGCAGGCCCACCCAGATGACCAGGGCCGTCCCCCCCAGGGTCAGGGCCCCCCGCAGGCCCAGCCGGAGCCAGAGCTGGCCCCGCTGATGCCAGGAAAGCTGCGTATGTTCCATGTGGCCGCCTTCTTTCTGAATGAAAATGCAGAGAATATTATAAGTCATCCGCCAAGTCTTGACAAGCTGAAATCTTTCGGCTAAACTGATTATTTATTAAAGTTCGCGCCAAGTGTAAAAATTGTGGCAAAGGAGAGTGTCCTCATATGGCTTCCAACCGTTTCCACCGGGGCTATGTCCCCATCTTCCTGTCCTATTATAAGCCCCATCTCAAGCTGTTTATTCTGGATATGGCCTGCGCCCTGGGTATCGCCCTGGTGGACCTGGCCTTCCCCGCCGTCTCCCGGGAGGCGCTGAACACCCTGCTGCCCCAGAGCATGTTCACCGTTTTCTTCACCGTCATGGCCGTCCTGCTGGGGGCCTATGTGCTGCGGGCGGCCATGCAGTTCATCGTAGCCTACTGGGGCCACATGATGGGGGTGCGAATCGAGGCGGACATCCGCCGGGACCTGTTCGGCCACATGCAGGACCTGTCTTTCTCCTTCTACGACAAGAACCGCACGGGGCAGCTGATGAGCCGGGCCACCAGCGACCTGTTCGAGATCACCGAGCTGGCCCACCACGGCCCGGAGGACCTGTTCATCTCCGCCGTCACCCTGGTCGGGGCCTTCTGCCTGATGGTCCGCATCCAGTGGAAGCTGGCCCTTATCGTGTTCGCCGTGGTGCCCATCTTCATCGTGTTCACCATCGTCCAGCGCCGCCGGATGATGAAGGCGTCGGTGGAGGTGAAGCAGACCATGGCGGGCATCAACGGCCAGCTGGAGTCGTCCATCTCCGGCATGCGCACCGCCAAGGCTTTTGCCAGCGAGGATCAGGAGGACGAGAAGTTCCGGGCCTCCAACGAGCAGTTCAAGGGGGCCAAGCGGGGCTATTACCAGGCCATGGGCATCTACCACGCGGGGCTGGAATTCGCCCTGCCCGCCATGAACGTGCTCACCGTGGCGGCGGGGGGCTTTTTCATCATGAAGGGAGAGATGAACTTTGTGGATCTGGTCACCTTCACCCTTTACATCTCCACCTTCCTGACCCCGGTGCGCAAGCTGGCCGCTTTTGTGGAGCAGTTCCTCAACGGCATGGCGGGCTTCAAGCGCTTTGTGGAGCTGATGCGGGTGGAGCCCGCCGTAAAGGACGCCCCGGACGCCCGGGAGATGGGGGAGGCCCGGGGCGATATCCTGGTGGACGACGTATCCTTCCACTACGACGACGGCCCGGCGGTGCTGGACCATGTGTCCATCCACATCCCCCAGGGGGAGACGGTGGCGGTGGTGGGCCCCTCCGGCGGCGGCAAGTCCACCCTCTGCCAGCTCGTCCCCCGGTTCTACGACGTGACGGGAGGCCGCATCCTGGTGGACGGCCAGGACGTGCGGGAGGTGACCCAGCGCTCCCTGCGCCACAACATCGGCATCGTCCAGCAGGACGTGTTCCTCTTCGCGGGCACCATCATGGACAACATCCGCTACGGCCGCCCCGACGCCACCGAGGCGGAGGTGGCGGAAGCCGCCCGCCGGGCGGAGATCTACGACGATATCATGTCCATGCCCAACGGGTTCCAGACCTATGTGGGGGAGCGGGGAGTGATGCTGTCCGGCGGGCAGAAGCAGCGGGTGTCCATCGCCCGTATCTTTTTGAAGAATCCGCCCATCCTGATCTTGGACGAGGCCACCTCCGCTCTGGACTCGGTAACCGAGGCCCGGATTCAGTCCGCCTTTGACGAGCTGGCTAAGGGCCGCACCACCTTAATTATTGCCCACCGGCTGTCCACCATCCGCTCCGCCAACCGCATTATCGTGGTGGACGACAACCACATCCTGGAAGAGGGCACCCATGAGGAGCTTCTGGCCAGGGGCGGGGAGTACGCCCAGCTGTATAACGCCCAGAAGCGGGTGGTATAAGCAATGGAGAAACGGAATATGGGACAGCCTGAAGTGAAATTCTATGACCATGTGGACGATGCCCTGCTGAAATATGCGGTCATCATCGCCAAACATCAGGGTAAGTGGGTGTTCTGCCGCCACCGGGAGCGTGATACGCTGGAGATTCCCGGCGGACACCGGGAACCGGGGGAAACGATCCTGGAAACGGCGCGGCGGGAACTGGCGGAGGAGACCGGAGCGTCGGTGTTCACGCTGACCCCTGTGTGCGTCTACTCCTTCCGGGATTACGGTATGCTGTACTGTGCGGAGATTACTGCTATGGATGGCGGGCTGCACCACGAAATCAGGGAAATTTACCTGATGGACAGCTTGCCTGACCGCTGGACCTATCCGCTGATCCAGCCCAAGCTGATGGAGGAAGCCCGGAGGAGAGGCGTGATATGAACAAAACCGAGCTGCTGAACAAATTCTCCAAAGACCCGGAGGAGCGGGTGGTGCTGGCCCGGACCCTGGACCAGCTGGACCGGGCCCAAAACCGCTCCATCCCCTGCGCCACCCAGTTTCTCTCTCCCGCCCAGCGGGCGGCTTTAGAGCCCCTTTTGGCCGCGTCGGGCCATCCCCGCCACCTCTTCCACGGCGGGTTTGAGGGGGCGGAGCGCACCGTCTGCGTATTTCTCCCCGACTGGCAGGAGGCCGGGGATTGGGAGCCGTCGGAGGAGCTTGCCGCCGTTGAGTGCGCCTACCCGCCCACCGGGGCGGACCTGACCCACCGGGACCTGCTGGGGGGACTCATGGGCATCGGCCTCACCCGGGAGCGTGTGGGGGACATCCTGGCGGGGGAGAATTCCGCCCAGATCGTCTGCCTGAAGGAGGCCGCCCCCATCATCCTGTCCCAGTTCGGCCAGGCGGGGCGCTATCGGCTGAAGCTGAAAGAAATCCCCCTGTCCGGTCTGGCTCCCGCCCCCGCCCAGGTGAAGGTCATCCACGATACGGTGGCCGCTTTGCGGCTGGACGCGGTGCTGGCCTCCGGCTTTTCTCTGGCCCGGGGCAAGGCGGCGGACGCCGTCGCCGGGGGCCGGGTGTCCCTGAACCACCGGGAGTGCCTCAAGCCCGACCGGGCGGTGGCCCAGGGGGACGTAATCACCTGCCGGGGATTGGGCAAGTGCGTACTGAAATCGGTAGGCGGCCAGTCCCGGAAGGGCCGGACCATCATCGAGATCGAGAGGTATCTGTAAATGGACCAAAAAAAGATTGACCGCATCAACCAGCTGGCCCGCCGGGTGAAGGCGGGGGAGGTCCTCACCCCGGAGGAGCTGGCCGAGCGGGACGCCCTGCGCCGGGAGTATATCGACAGCGTGAAGGCCAGCCTCACGGGGCAGCTGGACCGCGCCTATTTTGTGGAGCCGGACGGCAGCAGGCATAAGCTGAAAAAGAAGCTGTAAAATAAAAAGGGCCCGCCGCGTCTCTGCGGCAGGCTCTTTTTTTGCGAAGCTCTTACTCCTCAGTCTGAGCGACCACGTTGGTGGCGCGCACGCCCTTGGCGCCCCGGGGATCGGGCTCGGTCTCGAAGGTGACCTTCTGGCCCTCCAGCAGCTTCTTGTAGCCATCGGCCACGATGGCGGAGAAGTGGACGAACACGTCCTCGGTGCCGTCGTCGGGGGTGATGAAGCCGTAGCCCTTTTCAGCGTTGAACCATTTCACAGTACCGTTCATTTCCTATATCCTCCTTATTTGTAAAAAATTCGTTTTGAAAGTAGAAGAAAAAAGTCCGCCCTTTCATGTACGAAAGAGCGGGCACAAATCAGTTCATACATCAAAACCGTTTTCAGTATAGCACCACGTTAAAAGACTGTCAAGCGGTGATTGAAAAAAAACCGAAAAAGCAGGTACTTTGGAACAAATTTTCATCTGCTTCCACAAAAAACCGCTTTTTTCCTGACTGTTCCAGTTTACTCTAGAATCTGGAAAAATCTGCGTCCATTTTCCAGGGTGATCCTGGAACATTCATCCGGGGTGATGCCTTTCAGCTCGGCCAGACGCTGGCAGATCAGGCCCACATAGCCGGAGTGGTTCCGCTTCCCCCGGTGGGGGACGGGGGCCATGTAGGGGCTGTCCGTCTCGATCATAATGCGGTCCAGGGGGACGGCCTGGGCCGCCTCCACCGCCTTGCGGGCGTTTTTATAGGTGAGCACCCCGGTGAAGGAGATCATCCAGCCCAGCTTCACCAGTTCCATGGCCATCTCCGCGCTGCCGGAGAAACAGTGGAACACCCCCCGGGTCCGGGGGAATTCCCGGACGATGTCCAGGCAGTCCCCGTGGGCCTCCCGGTCGTGGACGATGGCGGGCAGGTCCAGTTCCCCGGCCAGGGCCAGCTGGGCCCGGAATACCCGCTTTTGGAGCTCTTTGGGGGGATTCTCGGGCCAGTAGTAGTCCAGCCCGATTTCCCCCACGGCCACCACCTTGGGCTGGGCGGCCAGGGCCCGCAGGCGGTCAATGTGCCCGTCCTCCCAGTCCCCGCAGTCTTCCGGGTGGACTCCCACGGCGGCGTAGACAAAGGGATACCGCCCGGCCAGCTCCACAGCCGTCTGGGAGCTGGCCAGGTCGCAGCCGGGGTTGACCACCAGCTCCACCCCCTGGGCGGGCAGGGCGGAGAGCACCTGGTCCCGGTCGGAGTGGAACTGGCGGGAATCATAGTGGGCGTGTGTGTCAAACAGTGTCATGCTCATGCGCTGAACCTCACGAAAAAGGAGTCGCCGTACACGGGCTCGCCGCCCTCCTCCTCGGGCTCGTAGATCTCGTAGTAGGCAATGTAAAAGTCCCTGCAATCCTCGGGCACCTGGTAGAGCAGCACGCCGCTCATGCTCTTGTGTATGCCCAGGTCGGATTCCACCGGCAGCTGGCTTTCTGAGCGCACGGAATACTCTGGCTCGCCGCCGGGGCCCGCCGTCTCATTGCACTCGGGCCAGGCCCAGGCGTCGTCGTCGTCCAGGTCCCAGATCACCTCGAAGTCGGTGTCAAAGATGGGCTGCGTATCGTCGGTGTGGTTGTAGAGGGTGAGGTCCGCCACCAGAAACTGGTAGCCCTCGCTGGGGGTGAGCCCCTCATATTCGGCGCAGGTTTTTGGGTTGTGGATGGTCATGTCGAAAAACGCCGTGCGCAGGGTGTCCCCCTCATAGCCCATGGCAAAGCCCTCCTCGTCGGGCTCGATCACCTTGCCGCCTTGGGCCGGGAGGTTGAGATTCAGGGAGCAGGCGGCCAGCGACAGCAGGACGGCGGCCGACAGGAGAAGAGACATCAACCGTTTCATGGGAGCTCACTTCTTTCTCTTGTTTTCAAACGGTTATCCGCCGGGAGATGAACCGCGGCGGATAACTGTTTAACAGGTTTCAGTGGGATTTTCAGCACAGCTTTGCCCCGGCGGGGATGGAGCTGTCCACCATCAGCAGGTGCAGAACCTCTTCTCCCTTTTCGGTGTGGACGGCGGAGATGAGCATGCCCTGGCTCTCCTGGCCCATCATCTTCCGGGGGGGCAGGTTGACGATGGCCACCAGGGTTTTGCCGATGAGCTCTTCCGGCTTGTACCACTTGGCGATGCCGGACAGGATCTGGCGGTCCACGCCCGTGCCGTCGTCCAGGGTGAACTTCAGCAGCTTGTCCGACTTCTTCACATTCTGGCAGTCCTTCACCTTGACCGCCCGGAAGTCGGACTTGCAGAAGGTGTCGAAATCCACCTTCTCCTCCGTGAGGGGCTCAATCTCCAAGGCGGGGAGGGCGGCCTTTTTGGCCTCCTCGGCGATGGCCTCCAGCTCGGCCAGCTCCTTTGCCAGGTCGATGCGGGGGAACAGGTTCTCACCCTTGGACACGGACACGCCGGCGGGGAGCACCCCCCATTTGGCGGCGCTGTCCCAGGTCCGGGCGTCCGCCCCAGCGCCGGTCTGGGCGAAAATCTTTTCGCAGCTCCCGGGCATAAAGGGGGTGAGCAGCACGGTGCACACCCGGACCGCCTCCAGCAGGTTGTAGAGCACCGTGGCCAGCCTGACGCCGTTGGCCTCCATGTCCTTGGCCAGCGCCCAGGGGGCGTTCTCGTCGATATACTTGTTGGCCCGCTGGACGGCCTTGAATACCTCCTCCAGGGCGTTCTGGAACTGGAACTTCTCCATCTGCTCCTCGTAGCGGGCGCGGAGAGAGGTGACCAGGGAAATCAGGCTGTCGTCCAGCTGGGGGTCAGCCTGCCGGGCCTCGGGGAGGGTGCCGCCGAAATACTTTTCCGCCATGGCGGTGGTGCGGCTCACCAGGTTGCCCAGGTCGTTGGCCAGGTCCACGTTGATGGTCTGGATCAGCAGCTCATTGGAGAAATTGCCGTCGGAGCCGAAGGGGAAGGAGCGCAGCAGGAAGAACCGCAGGGCGTCCACCCCGTACCGCTGGGACAGCAGGTGGGGGTCCACCACGTTGCCCTTGGACTTGGACATTTTGTCCCCGTTGAAGTTGAGCCAGCCGTGGCCGTACACCTTCTTGGGCAGGGGCAGGTCCATGCTCATGAGGAAGGCGGGCCAGTAGATGGCGTGGAAGCGGACGATCTCCTTGCCGATGAAGTGAACGTCGGCGGGCCAGAACTTCTCCAGATCGTGATATTTGCTGTTTTGATAACCCAGGGCGGTCATGTAGTTGAACAGCGCGTCCAGCCACACATAAACCACATGTCTCGGATCGAAGTCCACGGGCACGCCCCAGGTGAAGGAGGTGCGGGACACGCACAGGTCCTGCAGCCCTCCCTCGCAGTCGATGAAGTTGTTCACCATCTCGTTCACACGGGAACGGGGCTCCAGGAAATCGGTGTTCAGCAGCAGGTCCCGGACCCGGTCCGCGTACTTGGAGGCCCGGAAAAAGTAGGCTTCCTCCTCCGCGTCGTGGACCTCCCGGCCGCAGTCGGGGCATCTGCCGTCCACCAGCTGGCTCTCCGTCCAGAAGGCCTCGCAGTCCTTGCAGTACTTGCCCTTGTAGGACCCCTTGTAGATGTCCCCCTTGTCGTACATCTTGCGGAAGATTTTCTGGACGGCCTCCACATGGTAATCGTCGGTGGTGCGGATGAAGCGGTCATAGGATACGTTCATCAGCTTCCACAGGTCCAGCACTCCGCCGGGGGCGGCCACGATGCTGTCCACGAACTCCTGGGGGGTGACTCCGGCCTCCTTGGCCTTGCCCTCGATCTTCTGGCCGTGCTCGTCGGTGCCGGTGAGGAACATCACGTCATAGCCGCACAGCCGCTTGTACCGGGCCATGGCGTCGGTGGCCACAGTGGAGTAGGCGTGGCCGATGTGCAGCTTGCCGGAGGGGTAGTAGATGGGCGTGGTGATATAGAATTTCTTGTCATTCATAGGTGGTTTCCTCCTGTCTGCTAACTTCCCCGGATACGGGGGGAATGGGCGTGCCGTTGAGCCTGGGCGGGCGCTCCAGATTGGGGGGCAGCCGCCACAGCACCGCCGCCGCCGCCAGCGCCTGGGCGAACAGCAGCAGCAGGTCGGCCAAGGTGTGCTCCGCCAGGGCGGAGACGATGGCGGGGGCGGACAGCGTCAGGGTCATGGCCGCCATCCACAGCAGCCGCCGGGGCCGGGCCGCGCTGGTGGACATTCCGGCGAAGTCCATGTAGAACAGCATCCCGCACACAATGGCCAGCAGCAGCGGGGCGTAGTCCCACTGAACCGGGTTGGCGGCGTGGCCCCGGAAGCTCTCCATCAGCCAGACACACCCGGCGGTGCCGGGCAGGGCGGCGGAAAAGCCCCCCTTGCCCCGGCGTCCGGGGTGGAGGCCGTCCCGGCCCATCTGGAGCAGCCCCAGGAAGGACAGCAGGGCCCCCGCCGCCGTGGCCATGGCCAGCATGCCGTTGTTGGTGGGCAGCTGGGCGTCGATGCCCTGGGCCAGCAGTTCCCTGACCTTCTGGTATTCCTGCCACTGGGCCAGGCCGGTGCGCAGCAGGAAGGGGGCCGCCCCCAGAGCCAGAAAGGCGGCCAGCACCACCAGAATGGGGTACACCGGGTCGCCCGCGTCCAGAAATATCAGGTCCCAGCGGTGGGCCTGCCCCGGGGCCTTGGGCCGATGGGACAGGGGCTGGTGGACCGCCAGGATGAGGAACCAGGCCGCCGCCATCACCAGCACGCAGGCCAGGGTGACGCTGGCCGGAGCGCCGGATATGGGCAGGCCGGAGGGGCCCTCAAAGGCGGAGGCCAGCTGCCACCGCCGCAGGGCGGCGGCGGCGAAGGCCGCGGTCAGGGCGAAGAGCAGCCAGGAAAACCGCCCGGATAATTTTTTAACAATGGAATCCATGGAAAATCTCCCCTCTGCCCCACAAGAAATAAGCGCTCACAGCGGTCACAGCCCCTTCCAGCGGTGGAAGGGGAACATCACCGCGACGCCCTTGCCGATGACGCACCGGGTGTCCACGATGCCGATGTCGGGGAACCGGCTGTCGGCGGAGTGGTTGCGGTTGTCCCCCATGACATAGATGCACCCTTGGGGTACGGTGACGTGGTTGAGCCCCTCGCCATAGGAGGGAATCTGCATTTTCTCTTTGGTGTAGTCCTCCTTGAGGGGCTCTCCGTCCACGTACACGGTGTTTGTGTCGTAGTTGATGTCCACCGTCTGCCCCTCCAGGGCGATGACCCGCTTGACAATGGAGTCCTCCTGATAGCTCTCCTGGGTGAGCACCACGATGTCCCCCTGCTTAGGGGTATAGCCCAGGGACCACACCAGGATCAGCTCCCCGTTGTGGAGGGTATTCTCCATAGACTGGCCGCTGACCACGATGATCCGGGCCACAAAGGTGAACATCAGCACAAAGGTGGTCATCATAATTACCAGCACCCGGATGTTCAGGTACAGGTCCCGCCCGTCGGAGGCCTCCTTTCGGGCCTTGCCGCCCCGGGACTCCGGCTGGTCCGGCTCAGGGCCGCCCTCCGGGGAGGGGGCGTTCTCCCAGTTGCGTTCCACTTCTGATTCCCAGTTTTCCATGTGTCAGCCCGACCTCCCGTCTCCGGCGGATGCGAGGGCCGCCGGGTCGTCATATACCAGCTGAAATTGCGCCGCGCCCATGGTCTCGTGCTCCAGCAGGAACCGGGCCACCAGCTCCAGCTTGTCCCGGTCCCGCTCCAAAATCTCTCTGCACGTCTGGTAGGCCTGGTCCAGCAGAGCCTTTACCTCCTGGTCGATGAGGGCGGCGGTCTGCTCGGAGTAGGGCTTGGCCTGGGCCATGGACCGGCCGATGAACACCTCGTCGTGGCCGGAGGTGAAGGTGACGTGGCCCAGGGTCTGGCTCATGCCGTACTTGGTCACCATGTCCCGGGCGATCTGGGTGGCCCGCTGGAGGTCGCTCACCGCCCCGGTGCACACGGAGCCCAAAGCGGTCTCCTCGGCGCACCGGCCCCCCAGCAGGGTGGACAGGGTCTCCACCAGCCGCTGGCGGCTGACGTGGTCCCGGTCCTCCTGGGGGCGGTTGATGGTCATGCCCGCCGCGTCCCCTCGGGGGACGATGGTGATCTGGTGCACCGGGTCCTGGGTGGGCAGGGCGTGGCTCACCACCGCGTGGCCCGCCTCGTGGTAGGCGGTGATCCGCTTGTCCTCCTCGATCTTCACCCGGCTGCGCTTTTCCGGCCCGGCGATGACCTTGATGACCGACTCCTGGATGTCCGCCAGGGTGATATAGGGCTGATCCCGCCGGGCGGCCAGCAAGGCGGACTCGTTCATCAGGTTCTCCAGGTCCGCCCCGGTGAACCCGGTGGTCTCCCGGGCGATCTCCTTCAGGTCCACGTCGTCGGCCAGGGGTTTTTTCCGGGTGTGCACCCGCAAAATCTCCTCCCGGCCCTTCATATCCGGCCTGCCCACGTACACCTGCCGGTCGAACCGGCCCGGGCGCAGCAGGGCGGGGTCCAGAATGTCCTGCCGGTTGGTGGCGGCCAGCACAATGACCCCCTCGTTGGCGGCGAAGCCGTCCATCTCCACCAGCAGCTGGTTCAAGGTCTGCTCCCGCTCGTCGTGGCCGCCCCCCAGGCCCGCGCCCCGCTGCCGGCCCACCGCGTCGATCTCGTCGATGAACACGATGGCGGGGGACTCCCGCTTGGCCTGGTCGAACAGGTCCCGGACGCGGGACGCGCCCACGCCCACGTACAGCTCCACGAAGTCGGAGCCGGAGATGGACAGGAACCGGACCCCCGCCTCCCCGGCCACCGCCCGGGCCAGCAGGGTCTTGCCGGTGCCCGGCGGGCCCACCAGCAGCACCCCCTTGGGGATGCGGGCCCCCAGGTCGATGAACTTCTGGGGCTCCTTGAGGAAGTCCACCAGCTCCTGGAGCTCCTGCTTCTCCTCGTCCGCCCCGGCCACGTCGGCGAAGGTGACCTCGGTGTCCCCGGCCTCCACCGTGCGGGCCCGGCCGAATCGGCTCATGCCGGGGCTTCCGCCGCCTCCGCTGCCGCTCTGCATGGACTGCTGGTGAGCGCCCAGCACCACCCAGAGCATCAGGGCCAGCGCCGCCGAGGCCAGGCAGGGGATGACCGCCATCAGCCACTGGGGCAGCTCAAAGCTCTGCTCAAAGTTATAGCTTTTGATGATCCCCCGCTGGCGCTGCTCCTCGATGAGGGGGCCCAGCTCCTGGCGGAAGGCGTCCACGTCCGCCAGGCTGTGGCGGCGGACGGAGCCATCCTTCAGCTCCATGGACAGCGTCCCGCCGCCGTCCACCACAAAGCGGACCACCTGCTCCTGCTGGAAGCAGGACAGGGCTGCGGAATAGGAGATCTGGTCCCTTTTCCCGCCGGTGAACAGGGTCAGCCCCCACAGGAAGGCCAGCAGCACCGCCGTATACAGGGCGATTGTCCTGATTTTATAGTGATTCAAGATGGGTGTTCTCCTTCGGCGCGGCCGGGCCGCTTATTTTCGTCGAAGCGGGGTTCACACCCCGCTTCTCCCCCTGGCGCAAAAGCGGAGGCGGCGTCAATCGCTGTAGACAGACTGCTTCAAAACGCCTACGTAGGGCAGGTTGCGGTAGCGCTCGGCGTAGTCCAGCCCGTAGCCCACGATGAAGGCGTCGGGGATGGTGAAGCCCACGTAGTCCGCCGAAATGGGCTTGGTGCGCCGCTCCGGCTTATCCATCAGGGCGCAGATGCGGATGGAGGCGGGCCGCCGGGCCCGAAGCACGTCCATCAGGTAGTACAGGGTGTTGCCCGAGTCCAGGATGTCCTCCACGATGATGAGGTCCCGGCCCTCGATGGTGTCGGACAGGTCCTTTTTGATCTCCACCTGGCCCGAGCTGACGGTGCCCGCCCCGTAGGAGGACACAGCCATGAAATCCACCGTCACATCCAGGTCGATGGCCCGGGTGAGGTCGGCCATGAAAATGTAGGACCCGCGGAGGACGGAGGCCAAAATGGGCCTGCGCCCGGCGTAATCGGCGGTGATCTGCGCACCCAGCTCCTTCACCCGCCGGCGCAGCTCCTCCTCGGTGTACAGGATACGCTCCACATCTTTGTGCATTACCCATTCTCCTCTGTTTTTAAAATGATATGCAGGGCGGGTTCCCCCGGAGGGGACAGATGGGCCCGGTCCGGGCCGAAGCCTCCCAGGGCGGCTACCCGCTCTCCCGCGGCCAGCACGGGGACCAGATCTCTCCGATGGGCCGGGACCCGGCCCTCGATCATCAGCCTCTTCACCGTTTTTTCAGGGCGCTTCCCCAGGGTGATCCGGTCCCCCTCCCGCCGGGGGCGGAGGGTATATGCCCCCGGCCTGAGATAAAACTCCCAGGGGCTGACATAGGCCTTGGCCGGACATACCGCCGGGGCGCAGAAAACAGTCCAGCTCCCCCAGGCCTGTTCTCCCGCTTCCAGCGCCAGGGGCTGGGGAGGGCCGGGGTCCGGGCCGGGGGAAAATACCATCAGCTCATACTGCCGCCGGACGCTGCCGCCGGGGATATGGAGCTGGGCGGAGGGATCGTCCCCCAGGGCCAGGGCCAGGATGCGTTCCAGATGGACCGCTCCGCCCTTCAGCCCCGCCCGGTCCAGCGCCCTGGCGCAGCAGCGCAGGGCCAGGGGCCGGGGGGAATCCCGCAGGGCCCGGACCGGCAGGGCCAGCCCGCCGGGTATGTCCAGCGCCTCTTCCAGCAGGGGGGCGGCCTGGGCGGCCAGCAGGGCCTCGTCCTCACCCAGGCGGCGGGCGGCGGCGGCGATGTGGGCGGCGGCCCGGGGGTTCAGCTCCTCCAGCAGGGGCAGAAGCTGATGTCTTACCTTGTTTCTGGTGTACGCCGGATCGGCGTTGGTCTCGTCCTCCACATGGGGGATGTTATGGGCCGTCAGATACCCCTCGATCTCCGGGCGGGAGGCCTCCAGCATGGGCCGGACGATGTTCCCCCGCCGCTCCGGGATGCCCGTCAGGCCGTTGAGCCCGCAGCCCCGGATCAGGTTCATCAGCACCGTTTCCGCATTGTCCCCGGCGTGGTGGCCGGTGGCGATCAGCTCCAGCCCCTCCCGCCGGGCGGTTTCCTCCAGGAAGGCGTACCGCAGAACGCGCCCCGCCTCCTCAATGGACAGCCCTTCCCGCCGGGCAAGTTCCCCCGCGGCGGCATGGCCCACGGTGAGGGGAACGTCCCGCTTGCCGCACCAGTCCCGGACGAAGTCCTCGTCCCGGCGGGCGGTGGGGCGCAGGCCGTGGTTCAAATGCGCCGCCTGGACGGTCCAGCCGTATTTCTCCCGGCCCTCCAGCAGGCGGCACAGCAGGTACATGGAGTCCGCCCCGCCGGACAGGGCGCACAGCACCCCGCTCCCCGGCGGGATCAGGCCGAACCGAAAGCCGTCCCCCATCAGTACTCGTCCTCGTCGGCGTATTGGGACAGGTTGCGGAAGGTGGTAAACTCCGGCCGCCACTCCAGCTGGACGGTGCCCGTCTCGCCGTGGCGGTTTTTGGCCACGATGCACTCGGCCAGATTGGGGGAGTCGCTGTCCTCGTCGTAGTAGCTGTCCCGGTAGAGGAAGAGCACGATGTCCGCGTCCTGCTCGATTGCGCCGGAGTCCCGCAGGTCGGACAGCATGGGCCGGCGCTGGGAGGCCCCCCGGCTCTCGTTGGCGCGGGACAGCTGGGACAGGCAGATCACCGGCACGTTCAGCTCCTTGGCCATCAGCTTCAGGGAGCGGGACATGTCGGACACGATCTGCTGGCGGTTCTCGTTGTTTTTGGCCGGGCCGCCGGCGGAGGTCATCAGCTGGAGATAGTCGATAATGACCAGCCCCAGGCCGTCCACCCGGCGGCATTTGGCGTTGATGTCCGCCACCGACAGGGAGGCGTCGTCGTCGAGATACATTTTGGCCTGGCTGAGGGAGGCCACCGCCATGGCCACCCGGGCCCACTCCTCCTCCCCCACAATGCGGCCGGTGGCCAGCTTCTTGTTGTCCATCAGGCACTCGGTGGCCACCAGGCGCATGCCCAGCTGCTCCTTGCTCATCTCCAGGGAGAACACCGCCACGCTTTTTCCCGAGTGCTTGGCGGCCTCCACCCCGATGTTCATGGCCAGGGAGGACTTGCCTACGCCGGGCCGGGCGGCCAGGATGATGAGGTCGGAGTTGTTCAGCCCCGAGATGCGCCGGTCCAGGTCGATGAGGCCGGTGGATATGCCGGGGAACTGCCCGCCCTGGGCCTGGAGCTCCTTCACGGTGTTCCACACGCTGCCCATGACGGCGGAGATGTGGCTCATGCCCTGGGACTTGCCCTGGCGGATGGCGTATATGCGCTGTTCCGCCGCCTCCAGGATCTGGTCGGCGGTGCCGCTCTCGGACCGGACCATCCCGGACAGCTCGTCGAAGGTCTCCCCCATCCGGCGCAGCTTGGCCTTGTCCGCTACGATGGCGGCGTAGTCCAGCACGTTGGCGGCGGTGGGGGTGACCGCCATGAGCTGGTGCAGGTAGGGCACGGTGGTGCTCTCGTCGTAGGCGCCGTCGGCCTTCATCTGGTCGATGACCGTCACCAGGTCAATGGTCTTGAACTGATTGAACATGGTAAAGACGGCCTGATACAGCGCCTGGTTCTGGCGCATATAGAAATCGTCGGCCCGCAGCACCTCGACCACCGCGCTGACGCGCTGGGGATCAATGAGGATGGAGCCCAGCACCGCCTGCTCCGCCAGGACAGAGTGGGGCACCTGCAGTTCGCTCAGTTCTTCTCCCAGCACATTGGGCATATGATGTTCAGCTCCTTCCGCCTGCCAGCCTGCGCTCGCGCTTCCCTGTTGTCACGTTCGCGTTGGGCTGGCTTGACGGCCCGGCTTCCCTCCGACTCGGACAAGAAACAGATTTGCTCCGCAAATCTTCGGTTTCTTGCCCTCGCTCCGGTCCATCCGGGCCTGCCAGCCTACGCTCACGCTTCCCTGTTGTCACGTTCGCGTTGGGCTGGCTTGACGGCCCGGCTTCCCTCC
>ERZ779626.296-NODE-296-length-32914-cov-8.231261_pt1 | contig 32914 bp, 31 predicted proteins | sample MGYA00514209_ERZ779626 | MGnify/ENA primary metagenome ERZ779626 (study PRJEB29562, sample SAMEA4376713) | mouse gut metagenome | isolation source: Cecum | study: EMG produced TPA metagenomics assembly of the A DSS colitis mouse model was used to assess the...
ACGGCTCCCTCCAGTTCCAGACCGGCGAGACGGAAATCGGCCAGGGCTGCGACACGGCTTATTCCCAGATGGTGGCGGACGCCGTGGGCATTCCCCTCAGCGACGTTCATGTGGTTTCCACCCAGGACACCGACGTCACCCCCTTCGGCACCGGGGCCTACGCCTCCCGGCAGACCTACATCGGCGGCTTTTCCATCATGCAGACGGCCCTGGCCCTCCGGGAGCGGATTCTGGCCGTGGCCCACGAGCAGACCCGGATGCCCATTTCCAACCTGGACCTGGTGGACGGGCAGATTGTCCGGAAATCCGACGGGCGGATTCTGAAATCCCTGGGGGACCTGGCGACGGAGAGCCTGTACTCCCTGGAGCACAGCCAGCATATCACCGCCGAGACCACAGCGCAGATCAAGTCCAACGCCTATTCCTTTGGCTGCTCCTTCGCGGAGGTCGAAGTCGACATCCCCATGTGCAAGGTGAACCTCCTGCGGCTGGTGAACGTCCACGACTGCGGCACCCTCATCAACCCGGCCCTGGCGGAGGCCCAGGTCCACGGCGGCATGTCCATGGCCATCGGCTACGGCCTTTCCGAGGAGCTGAAGTTCGACGAAAAGACCGGCAAGCCCCTGAACAACAACCTGCTGGACTACAAGCTGTCCACGTTTATGGACCACCCGGCCCTGGAGGTGGGCTTCGTGGAGAACCCGGAGCCCACCAGCCCCTACGGCACCAAGGCCCTGGGCGAGCCCCCGGCCTGCTCCGGCGCGCCGGCCATCCGCAACGCGATTTTGAACGCCACCGGCGTGGCGGTGGATTCCTGCCCCATTACGCCCCACGTCCTCTATCGGAAATTCCGCGAGGCCGGGCTGATTGAAGAGTAAAGGAGGGCCAAGCGTATGTATGACATGAAAGCCCTGTACCAGGCCAAGAGCGTGAAGGACGCCGTGGCCCTGCGCCTTGCCCACCCCGAGGCCCAGATCATCGCCGGAGGCTCCGACGTGCTGGTCCAGATGCGGGAGGGCAAGCGGGCCGGGGCGGAGCTCATTTCCATCCAGACCCTGGACGAGATCCGGGGCGTGTCCCTGGACGCCGACGGGACCCTCCGCATCGGCTCCCTCACCAGCTTCTCCCACATTACCCGGGACCCCCTGATTCAGAAGTACATCAACGTCCTGGGGGAGGCCGTGGACCAGGTGGGCGGACCCCAGATCCGGAACATCGGCACCATCGGGGGGAACACCTGCAACGGCGTTACCTCCGCCGACTCCGCCTCCACCCTCCACGCCTGGGACGCAATCATCGAGCTGACGGGACCGGAGGGCGTCCGCCGCCAGCCGATCCAGGACTTCTATATCAAGGCGGGCAAGGTGGACATCCGGGAGGGCGAGATCCAGACCGCCGTCCTGATTCCCAGGGAGAGCTACGAGAACTGCTTCGGCCACTATATCAAGTACGCCATGCGGAACGCCATGGACATCGCCACTCTGGGGACCTCCGTCAACGTCCGCCTTTCCGCCGACAAAAAGACGGTGGAGCGGGCCCGGGTTGCCTTCGGCGTGGCGGGCCCCGTGCCCCTGCGGGCCGGGACGGCGGAGCGGCTGGCGGCGGGCCGGCCCGTCAGCCTGGAGCTGGCGGAACAGTTCGCCCGAGCCGTCAAGGAGGATATCAACCCCCGGGACTCCTGGCGGGCGGCCAGGGACTTCCGCCTCCACATTGCCGTGGAGAGCGCGAAGCGGGCCTTCATCGAATCCGTGAAACTGGCGGGAGGTGACCTGTGATGGAGAAGCACAATATCCAATATCAGACGGTCCGTTTCAACCTCAACGGCAAGGACGTGGAGCGGACGGTGGACGTCCGGGCCAGCCTCACCGACATGCTGCGGAACGACTTCCGGATGACCAGCGTGAAGAAGGGCTGCGAGGTCGGGGAGTGCGGGGCCTGCAACGTCCTCATCGACGGGGAGGCGTTCAACTCCTGCATTTACCTGGCCGTCTGGGCGGAGGGCAAGAAGGTCCGCACCCTGGAGGGCCTCCTGGGCCCCAACGGGGAGCTTTCCGATATCCAGCAGGCGTTTGTGGACGAGGCGGCGATTCAGTGCGGCTTCTGTTCTCCCGGCTTCATCCTGACGGCGGTAGAGATTTTGGAATCCGGGAAGGAGTATACGGATGCGGAGCTGCGGAAGCTCCTCTCCGGGCACCTGTGCCGCTGTACGGGGTATGAGAACATCCTCCGGGCGGTGAAGAAGACCATGTACAGGCGTTTGGGGAAGGAGCTGCCCCAGTAAATTAAATTCAAGCGGCGGGACGCGCACAGCGTCCCGCCGCTTTTTTCTGTCCGTTCAATAGCCCGTCTTTTTGCCGTCCGGCTGACCGTAGGACTGAAACCGCTCCATCACGTCGGCCATGGCGGCGCCGTCAAGAATGTTGGGCGTTCCAATGCACAGCGTCCGGTATTGGAGCTCCGCCACGTATTCCATGTTCAGCGCCAGGCCGTAGGCCCCGGGGAGGTCCTTTCCGCAGGCCACCAGCCCGTGGTTTCCCAGCAGCACGGCGTCGCTGGGCCCGGCGGTCTCCACGGCGGCCCTCGCCAGCTCCAGGGTGCCGAAGGGGAAGTAGGGCGCGCAGGGGACCTCCGCCGCCCCCGCATCGGCGATGGCGTAGTGGACGGCCCGGAGGGGCCGGCCCAGCACGGCGAAGGTGGTGCAGTACATGGAGTGGGTGTGTACCACGGCCCGGATATGGGGCTTGTTCTTGTAAAAGAGGGTATGGAGGGCCCACTCGCTGGAGGGCTTCCGGGTTCCCTCCACGATGCGGGCCTCCAGGTCCGTCACCACCACGTCCTCGGGCCGGGTGTCGAAATAGCCGATGCCGGAGGGACTGATAGCCATGAGGCCCTGCTCCGGGACATAGACGCTGATGTTCCCGCTGGTGCCGGTGCAAAGGCGGCCGGCGCTCATTCGCCTGCCGTACTCCACCACCAGCTCCCGTTCCTTCTGTAACAGCATAGCGGAATCCTCCTCAATAAAATTCACGGACGTCCCCGTCGAAATAGCGGTCCAGCAAATAGGGGACGTAGACGCCCTTGTCCGTCACCACCCCGGAAATCAGATGAGGGGGCGTTACGTCAAAGGAAGGATAGACGCCCTTGACCTCCGGGACGGTGTTGGGAATGCCCCAGGAGGTGAGCACCGGCCCGGGGTCCCGCTGTTCGATGACGATGTCCTGTACGGACCGCTTGTCTGCGTCGGGGATGCCGGTGACGTAGTAGGGAACGCCGAAGTACTTCGCCAGGATGGCGATTTGAAAGGTGCCCGTCTTGTTGGCGATGTGCCCGTCCCGGGCGATCACGTCCGCGGCGGAGGTAAACAGGCTGATTCCCTCCCGCTCCATGGCGTAGGCGGTCATGTTGTCGGTGAGCACCGTGGTGTCAAAGCCCTCCTGGGCAAAGCAGCTGGCCGTGAGACGGGCCCCCTGGAGGAAGGGCCGGGTCTCCGCGCAGAAGACCCGGAAGGTCTTGCCGGTCCGGCGGGCGGCGCGGATGAGGGTCCCGATGATGGTTTCCCCATAGCACTGGGTCAGGATGGTCCCGCCCTCCGGGATGAGGGCTTCCAGATGGTCCCCCACCAGCTGCATGGTGCGGTAGCGCCGCCCCAGGGATTCCAGCGTGTCCGCAATCACGGCGGCGGCGGGGTCCTGTCCCGCCTCCAGGGCCTCTTCCGCCACACTGGCGCAGCGGAAGGTGATCTTGCCGTAGCGGTTGGCGGTGGTGGGCCTGGCGTGGGCCAGGTCATGGGCCGCCTGCCGCAGGAACGCGGCCTGTTCCGCCCGGCCCTTGTCCCGGACCTGGTGCGCCGCCAGGGCCATGCCCATGCCCACGGCGGTGTAGGGCCCGGCGCTCTGGGTCACCATGTCCGCGATGGCCTGGACTACCTCCTGGTAAGTCTCGCAGACCTCAAAGCGGACCTCCCTGGGGTAGACCCGGCGGTCCAGGATGCGGACCTTCCCGCCCTCATACCAGGCCACATTTTCGTATTGCAGGAGAAAGGGCATCCCCTGATCCATCCGTTCCATGCGCGCGCCTCCTTTGCGCCTCCATCCGGCGTTTTCAACATCATACCCCATCAAATGGAAAAATGCAAATGGAAAGCCGGAAAAGCGGTTGCCTTTTTCCGGCCCTTCCGCTATACTGGGGCCCATCAAAGAAGAGAAGGAGCGGTCCCCATGACGGAGCTGCGAAAACACGCGGAACAGATTTACGGCGAGGCCATCCGCCGGGCCCTGCCGGACGTGGCGGTGAGGGAGGCCCTGAAGGACTTCCGCCCCGGCCCCGGCCGGACGCTGCTGGTATCGGTGGGCAAGGCGGCGTGGCGGATGGCCTCCGCCGCCCTGGAGGCCTTCCGGGTGGACGGCGGCCTGGTGGTCACGAAGTACGGCCACAGCCAGGGGCCGCTGCCCGGCCTGGACATTTTGGAGGCGGGGCATCCGGTGGCGGACGCCGCCTCCTTCGCCGCGTCGGAGCGGGCGCTGGCGCTGGTCCGGGGCCTGGGGGAGGGGGATTCCGTGCTGTTCCTCCTCTCCGGCGGGGGGTCCGCCCTGTTCGAGGCGTCGGACCTCTCCCTGGAGGAATTTCAGGAGATCAACCGCCGGCTCCTGGCCTGCGGCGCGGATATCCAGGAGGTCAACCGGGTCCGCAAGCGGCTGTCCAACGTGAAGGGGGGCCGCTTCGGGGCGGCCTGCGCCCCGGCGAGGGTGTTTTCCGTGGTCCTCTCCGACGTGCTGGGGGACCGGCTGGACATGATCGCCTCCGGCCCCGCCGCCGTGGACGCCTCCACCCTGGAGGAGACGCTGGCGGTGGTGGAGAAGTATGATTTGAAGCTCTCCCCCCAGGCCCGGGCCCTGCTGGCCCGGCCCCTCCCGGCGGCGCTGCCCCATGTGGGGAGCCGGATCTGCGGCAGCGTCTCCCAGCTCTGCCGGACGGCGGCGGAGGTTTGCCGGGTGCTGGGCTATGAGGCCCGCATTCTCACGGACCGGGAGGCGGGGGAGGCCCGGGAAGCCGGAGAGGCCCTGGCCCGGGCGCTGCTTCGGGAGCGGGCGGCGGGACGGCCCCTGGCCCTGATCCTGGGCGGCGAGACGGTGGTGCGGCTCACCGGCGGGGGGAAGGGGGGCCGGAACCAGGAGCTGGCCTTGGCGGCGGCTCCCGTTCTGGCGGGGACGGAGGGGACGGCCCTGTTCTCCGTAGGCTCCGACGGCACCGACGGCCCCACGGACGCGGCGGGCGGCTTTGTGGACGGCGGGACCCGGGACCGGCTCCGGGGCCTGGGAATCGAGATTCCAGCGGTGCTGGCGGAGAACGACTCCTATCATGCCCTGGAGAGGGCCGGGGGCCTGATCGTCACCGGGCCCACGGGCACCAACGTCAACGACTTGAGCGTGGGGCTGTATTGGCCGCCGGAGGCGTTATAGAGACGGATTTCAGCGGCGAACCCCGCCGGGTGCGGGCCGTTTCAAAGGGGACCTGAAAACGATTGTAAGAGTTTTCCTTTTGACGGAATTATACTTGATAATTGTCCGTAGGAGTGATACAATATTCAAAATTAAACTGCAAGCGCGGGTCAGAGCCCGCGAATAGCGGCCGCCGGTATGGAAATCAGGAAAAGGCAGGGGATGGGAGTGTCAATCTTAGATCGTTTTGTCCCAAAGGAGGCGGGCGAGCCGGGAATCAAACCATTTCATTCCACTCCTTACAGAAGGATGCTCACAGAATTGGAAGAGTCGGGCAATGAGCTGAAGGAGCAGTACCCGGACGACAGCAAAACGGTGGAAAATTTTATCCGGGCTTTGAAGGAGGCGTGCCGGGCCCGGTACAAAAAGGCGCTGGACGGCAATGTGGAGCCCATGAAAGCGGAGGCGCGTTTTTTTCTTGCCGAGGACCGGATGTGCGCCTATGCGTGCCTGCTCCGGCCGGAGAACGGCGGGGATGATATAACGCTGGAGGAGTTCCTGGGCGATCTGCGCTACGAGGGCATTTGCTATGGCGTTTTGCGGGAAGACATTGAAAGAGAGTTTGACCTTGGGTATTTCCGCATCTTTCCGGTGGCGCGGGGGAAGCCGCCCCTGGCGGGAGAAGACGGCAAGGTGACGGAGCTGCTCCAGCGGCGCAGGAACATGAGCGTGGAGGTGCAGAACGGAAGCCAGGTGGATTTCGAAGAAGACCCCCAGCTGCAGCCCATCCGGAAAGGAACGGTCATCTGCCTGATCCGGGCCCCAAGGGCGGGATCGGACGGCATGGATGTAACGGGGCAGGAGCTTCCCAGCCCGCAGCCCGCCGCCGCCTGTGTGCCGCAGGGGAAAAATACCGTCATCGGCCGGGGCGGGCAGGCGCTTATAGCCGGCGTGGACGGGATTTTGTACATGGAAAACGACCAATTCTGCATTCATGAGCAGAAGATCGTGGATGGGGATATGGAGCAGTTTCAGGGAACGCTCCGGGTTTCCGGCAATCTGTACATCGGCGGCAATGTGGACGGAGGCGTTGAAATAGAGGCCTCCGGTGAAATCGTCATCAATGGGAAGATGGGAGAGGCCCGCGTGACGTCTACAAACGGGACCATCCGGGTCCAAAAGGGCGTTTATGGAACAAAGGGCAAAACCTTTTTGGCGGCCGCCTGTCAGGTGCAGTCCCCGGTTATGGAGTGGGTGGAAATTGACGGCGGGACCAGCGTGATCGCGGAGACGATTTCCAACAGCGTGATTCGCTGCGGCGGCACGGTCTACGTCATGAGCGGCCGGGGAATGATCGTGGACAGTCAGATCCGCGCGGGAGACAGCATCTTATGCCGGCGGGTCGGCAACCTGGCCGGAGGCCGGAGCCGCTTTTCCGTTGGCTACCCTCCGCACATTCCGGAATCCTGGGAGCGGACCAGGGAGGAGCTGGCGGAGGTGCAGGAAACCCTGAAAAAGCTGTGGGACTCCATCACCGGCCTGCGCAAAAAGGGCGCCCGGATTTCCGAGGCAGAGCAATCGCTGCTGGAACGGCTGGTGGAACAGCGGGACCTCTATTTTGAGAGGCAGGAGGCGCTGGTTACGGAGCTGAAATCCTTGAATAAGGCGCTGGAGAAAAAGAGCAAGGGAAGGGTACGCTGCGAGAAGCTGTATCCGCTGCTGGACATTCAGATTGGCAGATTGACAGAGGAAATTACCTCTGAGGAGGAAGACTGCGATATTCATGCGGAGGTAAGCAGAATATTCTTAAAATAAGAATCTGTTTTGCAAGGAAAAGCGCCGTCAGGAGATGTCCTGACGGCGCTGTTTTCAACTGTGTTTGACAGTTTAAACCCCTCTAATGGGGCAGGACCAGGCTGACGGCGCACAGGGCCAGAGCGGCGGCGCATACAGCGTCTACGGCCTTGCGGTGGTTGGCAAAGAGCCTTTGCAGCGCCGCTCCGGCGAAGAGCCAGACCAGATTGGCGGCGGGCCCGGTAAAGGGCAGGAACAGCCCCACCGCCAGCAGGGCCCAGAAGGACCCGGTATAGGGCAGGACAAAGGAGGCCATGGCCATCAAGCAGAAGACCATGATCTTTACGTTGGTCAGCTGCACCAGCAGTCCCGTGAGGAAGCCCGGGGCCTCCGGGGCCTGGCCCTCCGGCCCGGCGGAGGAGCGGAGGGTGTGCCAGGCCATCCACAGGAGATAGGACGCTCCCACCCAGGACAGGACGCCCACATATTGGTTCAGCACGGCGCCCAGAAAATAGGTCGCCAGCACGGAAGCCAGGGATACGATGGCAAAGCCGGTAAACAGCCCCCGCCACTGGCGCAGGGCGGGGCCCTTCCCGTACCGCAGGGCGGTGGAGAGGGAGCAGAGGTTGGCGGGGCCAGGGGTGATGGCGCCCACATAACAGTAGAGCAGGAAAGAGGGGAGAAGGGACAGGGGCATGACAGGCACCATCCTTTGTTTGAGATAGGCCCATCATACCAGAAAAAAATCCATTTGAAAAGCGAAAGTTTTTCAAGTATACTATTTGAAAAATCGATGAATCAGGAGGGAATCCCATGGAGCTGAAAAATCTCCGCACCTTCCAGGCTGTGGTGGACCAGGGGAGCTATCAAAGGGCGGCGGAGCGCCTGGGCTACACTCAGTCCACCATCACCGTCCAGATCCAGCAGCTGGAGGAGGAGCTGGGCGTCCCCCTCTTTGAGCGGGTGGGCCGGAGAATGGTCCTGACGGAGGCGGGAGAGCGGGCCCTGCCCCAGGCCCGGGAGCTGCTGGAGGCGGCGGACCGCCTCCTGGAATGGGGGCGGATGGGCCGGGTCCCCGCGGGAACGCTCCGGGTGGACATGGCGGAGACCCTGCTGTGCTACCGGATGCAGCCGGTGATCCGGGCCTTCCGGGAGCGGGCCCCCCAGGTCCGGCTGATCGTCCGGAGCTGCAACTGCATGCGGATTCCCCAGGGCGTCCGCACCGGGGCCTGCGACCTGGGGGTGGGCTACGACATGGATTGGAACCGGGAGGCCCTGGAGGTGGAGTCCATGGGGAGCTATGACATCGTGCTGCTGGCCTCCCCGGATTTCCGGGAGACGGACTTTACCGCCCCGGGCCAGCGGAAGGCCGTCTCCCTGGTCACGGACGAGCCGGACAGCATTTTCCGCCGCCGCCTGGAGGCATACCTCCGCCAGAGGGAGATTGAGCTGGACGTGACGCTGGAGCTGTGGAGCATCGAGACCATCAAGCGCTGTGTCATGAGCAACCTGGGCTTTACCTATCTGCCCCGCTTTGTGGCGGAGGAGGAGCTGGCGGACGGGCGGCTGGTGGAGCTGGAAGCCCCCATCTCCGGCGTCCCCGCCCCGGCGCTGTGCGCCTGGCGGAAGGGAAGGTGGGTCACCCCGGCCATGGAGCTGTTTCTGGAGCTTCTGCGGGAGGCGCTGGCGGAGGGGGAGCCCCTCACCGCCGCCGCTTCCGCTCCAGCCCCGGGTCCCGCCGCTGGAAGGGCTTGTCGATTAAAATGATGTCGTCCCCGATCCGCTGGATGCAGTCCCAGGGGATGTAGAACTCCTCCCCCCGCCCGAAGATCCCGAAGAACCGGGCGGGTCCATAGACCACAATGGCGAGAATCTGCCCCTCCGGGGCCCGGAGATCCAGGTCCGCCACCAGCCCCAGGCGGCAGCCGTCGTTGATGTTGATGACCTCCTTCCGCCGGAGGTCCCGAAACCGGAACTGCATGGCCCTCAACTCCTTTCAAGGAAGCCTATGCGAACCCCGGGCCGTCCTATTCTGACAAAAGGTCCCAGTATAGGAAAAAACGCCTCTGGAGATACTGACTTTACGGCGTGAAGAGGGGAAGACCCCCGCCCGCCACGAGGTCAGTATACACAAGAGGGGGCTTCTTTCATGCAGGGAAAAGTCGAGATTGCGGGAGTCAACACCGCCAAGCTGAAGGTGCTGAAAAACGAGGAGACCATGGCCCTTCTCCGCCGGACCAAGGAGGGGGACCAGGAGGCCCGCCGCCAGCTCATTGAGGGAAATCTCCGGCTGGTGCTGTCGGTGATCCAGCGGTTTTCCAACCGGGGAGAGAATGTGGACGACTTGTTTCAGGTGGGCTGCGTGGGGCTCATCAAGGCCATTGACAACTTTGACGTCAATCAGCCGGTGAAGTTTTCCACCTACGGCGTGCCCATGATTATCGGCGAGATCCGCCGCTATCTCCGGGACAACAGCGCCATCCGGGTTTCCCGGTCCATGCGGGACACGGCCTACCGGGTGCTCCAGGTCCGGGAGCGGCTGATCTCCGAGACCCAGCGGGAGCCCACGGTGGAGCAGATCGCCAAGGAGCTGGATATCCCCCGGGAGGACGTGGTCTTCGCCATGGACGCCATCGTGGACCCGGTGTCCCTCTACGAGCCGGTGTACTCCGACGGCGGGGACGCCCTCTGCGTCATGGACCAGGTCCGGGACACCCAGAACACCGACGAGCACTGGACGGACCGCATCGCGCTGAAGGACGCGCTGAAGCGCCTGGACGACCGGGAGCGGCGGATTCTGTCCCTCCGGTTCTACGAGGGCAAGACCCAGATGGAGGTCTCCGCCGAGGTGGGGATTTCCCAGGCCCAGGTTTCCCGGCTGGAAAAAGGGGCCATCAACACCATCAAAAAAAATATTTGATTCCGGGCCCGCCTCCTTTGGCGGGCCTTTTTCACGGTTTCCCTTGTATTTCCTCCCAAGAACTGCTATAATGAAGCAGCTATTGAAAGGGGGAGGACCATGGACCTGGGCGGCCTCATCCAATCCATTGACTGGGATTTCCTGGAGAGTACCTTGACGAGGGTCCTGGCCGTCCTTCTCTGCCTGACGGTCCACGAGACCTGCCACGGCCTGGCGGCTTATGCCCTGGGGGACCCCACGGCCCGGGACCGCCATCGCCTGAGCCTGAATCCCTTCCGGCATATCGACTGGCTGGGCCTGGCCATGATGCTGGCGGCGGGCTTCGGCTGGGCCAAGCCCGTGCCGGTGGACCCCCGGTATTTCAAGAGGCCCAAGCAGGGCATGGCCCTGACGGCCCTGGCGGGGCCGGTTTCCAACCTGCTGCTGGCCCTGCTGGCGGTGTTCCTCAGCCGGGAGATCTACGTTCGCGGGACCTGGATACCGATGGAGGCCAGGATTTTCCTCTTCCAGTTCCTGCTCTACACCCTGGCCCCCCTGTCCATCGGTCTGGGGCTTTTTAACCTGCTGCCCATCCCGCCCCTGGACGGGAGCAAGGTCCTGGGGGCCTTCCTGCCGGACCGGGCCTACTTCGGCCTGATGCGCTACGAGCGTTACGGCATGTTTTTGCTGCTGGCCCTGAGCTGGTTCGGCGTCACCGGGGACCTCATCAGCGGGGCCATCCTGGGGATGTACCGTTTCTTTTTCGAGCTGTTTTTCTAAATCCGCCCGGGGCCCGTCCCGGCGCGGTGGGAGGTATTTTTGGATAGTCCCGTATTCAAACTGGAAAAGGTGGTCCACTCCCGGACGGAGGAATTGCAGGACTTTGAGGGCCCCCTGGACCTGATTCTCTTCCTGCTGGGGAAGAACAAGATGGAGATCCAGGACATCTCCATCTCCCTGATCTGCGACCAGTACCTGGCCTGGCTGGAACGCCGCCAGCAGCTGGACCTGGAGGTGGCCAGCGAGTTTGCCGCCATGGCCTCCCACCTGGTCTACCTCAAGACCCGGATGCTCCTGTCCATCGAGGACGAGGAGGCCAAGAGCGAGATGGAGGCCCTGATTCAATCCCTGGAGGAGCGCCGCCGGGGGGAGAGCTACGCCTATGTAAAGGCCATGGGGGAGAAGCTGGCCCCCCTGGGGGAGTTCGGGCGCAGCGTCTGCGTCCGGGGGCCGGAGCCCCTGGAGCCGGGGGAGATTCTCTACGACCACCAGCCCCGGGACCTGCTGCGGGCCATGCGGGAGCTTCAAAGCCGGGCGGAGCGGAAGCTGCCGCCGCCCAGGGCGGCCTTCCAGGAGATTGCCCAGCACGAGCCCTATCCCGTGGAGCGGAAGGCCCTGGACATTCTGCGCCGTTTGAAGGACGGGACCGTCACCCGCTTTCTCCAGCTCTTTCACGGGAGCCGGAGCCGCAGCGAAATTGTGGCCACCTTCCTGGCGGTGCTGGAGCTGTGCCGGTCCCACGTGCTGCAATTGACGGGCTCGGAAACCGAGTGTACCGTCCGCCAGGTGGGAGACCCGCCGGAGCACCTCGCCGCCCGGGCGGAGGAAACCTAAGGAGGCCCCATGGAGAGAAAGGAAATCGAAGCCGCCGTGGAGGCGATTTTGTTCGCCTCCGGCGAGCCGGTGCAAATCAAGCGCCTCTGCGCCGCCCTGGAGCTGGCCCGCCCCGCCGTGGAGCGGGCGCTGAAGGACCTTGGCGACCATTACGCCTTTGAACGGCGGGGCATCCGCCTGGTCCAGATGGACGACTGCTGGCAGCTCTGCTCCGCCCCGGAGTTCGGGGACGCGGTACACCGGGCCCTGGAGGTCCGCAAGCCCGCCAAGCTCAGCCAGCCGGCGCTGGAGGCTCTGACCATTATCGCCTATTACCAGCCCACGACCCGGGCTTATGTGGACCAGATCCGGGGCGTGGACAGCTCCTATACCATGAGCCTGCTGTTAAACCGGGACCTTATCGAGGAGTGCGGGCGGCTCCAGGTGCCGGGGCGTCCCCGGCTGTACCGGACGACCAAGCAGTTTCTCCGGGCCTTTCACCTCAGCAGCCTGGAGGACCTGCCGGAGCTGACGGAGCCCTCCGGGGAGGAGGACCCCCTGGACCCGGAGGCCGACGGCCAGATGCGCCTGGGGGAGAATGGGGAAATCGTATCCTCCGAGGAGGAGCCGGAGTAAGGAAAGGAGGCGCCGCCTATGGTTTGGCTGTGGATTCTGGCGGTCATCGTACTGCTGACGGTCCTGCTCTGCCGGACCCGGGTGGGCGCCTGGGCGGCTTTCGGCGGGGGAGACCTCCGGCTGGATGTACAGTTCGGCTTTCTGCGGGTGCAGATCCTTCCCGCTAAGCCGAAAAAGGCCAAAAAGCCCCCAAAGAAGAAAAAGCAAACGCCCCCAAAAAAGGAGCCGGAGGCGGGAAAGCCGAAGCTCTCCTTCACCCTGGAGGACGGGAAGGACGCCCTCCGCACCCTGCTCCCGCCGCTGAAACGGGCCCTGGAACGGACCCGCCGGGGAATCCGGGTGAAGCCCCTGCGGCTGTCCCTGGTGCTGGGGGGCCAGGAGGACCCCGCGGCCTCCGCCCAGCTTTACGGAGAGCTTCAGGCCGCCGTCTGGACGGGGATGCCCCTGTTGGAGAAGCTGCTGGATATCCGGGACCCCTATATTCACACGGACGTGGATTTCAATGCCCCTGGCATAATGACAGAAGGAGAAGTCGGGATTACCCTTCGCATCGGGACGCTGCTGGCGGCGGGCTTCGGCATGGCCTTCTCGGCTTTGAAGTGGTTCCTGCGCTGGCGGAAGCGGTGCAGGACCCGTCTGCCGTCGCCGGAAGAAATTCCGCCCGGTTCCGTCCCCGCCGCCGCGCGGTGAGGACTCCGCCCGCTCCATTCCTTCCTCCTCTTCCGCAAAATCCGCAGATTTTGCGGTGACCCGGAGGAGGTCCCCATAGGTTCATAAAAATTCCGGAGGTTTAGAAAGGACGTACAAGATGGACAACACGATGGACAAGAAGCACCCGGTCAGCGAGCTGATGCGCTCCACAATTGAAAAGGTCCACGAGCTGGTGGACACCAACGTCATTGTGGGCCAGCCCATCAACACCCCGGACGGCGTGACCCTGATTCCCATTTCCAGGGTCAATTTCGGCTTCGGAAGCGGCGGCGGGGACTACGGCAAGGTACAGCCCAAAGGCTTCGGCGGCGGCGGCGGCGCGGGGGTGAAGATCGACCCCGTGGCCTTCCTGACCATCAAGGACGGCGTGACCCGGGTCCTGCCGGTGGCGGCGCCCCCGGTGACGACCCTGGACCGCATCGTGGAGATGGCGCCGGACCTGATGGACAAGGCGGAAAAATTCCTGGACAAGAAAAAGGCGGAGAAGGAGCAAGAATCCGTCTGATTTGGACATACTAGCATCACTTGACTGTTGACGAACGGAGTGATGACGCTTGCCTAAAACGTTTCCCCTCCGGCGGGCCGGGGCGCTGCTTTTGCTCCTGGCCTGCCTGCTGACGGGCCGCGCGGAGGCGGTAGAGGTCTCCGCCTCCTCCGCCATTTTGATGGATATGGACAGCGGCCGGGTGCTCTATGAGCGGAACGCCGGGGCCCGGATGCTGATTGCCAGCACCACGAAGATTCTGACGGCCCTGGTGGCGATCCGGGACGGGAATCTGTCGGACACGGTGAAGGTGAGCCGGGAGGCCGCCTATACGGAGGGCTCCTCCATGTACCTGAAGGAGGGGGAGGAGCTGACCCTGGAGACCCTGCTCTACGGCTTGCTCCTCTGCTCCGGAAACGACGCCGCCGTGGCGGTGGCGGAGCACGTGGGGGGCAGTGTGAAGGGCTTTGTGAAGCGGATGAACGAGACGGCGGCGGAATTGGGCATGGAGGATTCCTCCTTCGCCAACCCCAACGGCCTGGATGATGAGGCCCACTACTCCACCGCTTATGACATGGCCCTGCTGGCCCGGGCGGCCATGGGGAACGAGACCCTGGTCCGCATCGCCTCCACCCGGACGGTAAGCATCGGCGGGCGGACCATGACGAACCATAACAAGCTGTTGAGCTATGTGGACGGCTGCCTGGGCCTGAAGACCGGCTACACCCGGGCGGCGGGACGGACCCTGGTGAGCTGCGCGGAGCGAAACGGCCAGCGGCTCATCGCCGTGACCCTCCAGGACGGCAACGACTGGGCGGACCACCAAAGCCTTTACGATTACGGCTTTTCCGCCTACCCGGCGAAGCGGATGGCCCAGCTGGGCCATGAGCTGGCGGAGGAGAAGGGAAGCCCCCTCATCGCGGCGGACAGCTTCGCCTGGCCCCTGGCCCAGGGGGAGACGCTGGAGACCAATCTGGAGTTGGACCGGGAGCTGACTGCGCCCCTCCGGGCGGGGACCCGGGTGGGGGAGGCGGTGTTTTCCCTGAACGGCAAGGAGGTAGGCCGCGTGGACCTCCTTGTGGGAAGAGATATCAGCCCGCCGGCCGCCCAGGAGGCCGCTGCGCCGGATTCCGGCTCCTGGAAGCCGGAGGTGGAAACCGCTATGACGGTACTGCGGAAGTATAGGTGAAGCGATGGAAGATCGGCTGCAAAAACTGCTCTCCGCCGCCGGGGTCTGCTCCCGGCGGGCGGCGGAGGGCTACATAGAGGCGGGCCGGGTGACGGTGAACGGCGAAGCCGCCCGGCTGGGGGCCAAGGCCGACCCGGACCGGGACGACGTGCGCCTGGACGGCAGGCCTCTGCCGAAACGGGCGGAAGCGGCGTATCTCCTGCTGAACAAGCCCCGGGGTTATGTCACCACCCTCTCCGACGAACAGGGCCGGAGGACCGTGGCGGACCTGACGGCGGGCTGCGGCGTCCGGGTGTATCCCGTGGGGCGGCTGGACCTGGACTCCGAGGGGCTGCTGCTGCTGACCAACGACGGGGCGCTGGCCCAGCGGCTGACGCACCCCAGCGGGGAGGCGGAGAAAACCTACCACGTCTGGGTCCGGGGCCCTGCGGCGGGGGCGGCGGAGCGTTTGTCCCGCCTGCGGGAGCTGGAGGGGGAGCCAATCCTCCCCGCTTGGGTGGAGACCCTCCGGCAGGGGGAGGGGCGGGCCGTGCTGGCCGTCACCATCCGCCAGGGGAAAAACCGCCAGGTCCGCCGGATGTGCGCCGCCTGCGGGCTGGAGGTGGAGCGCCTCCGCCGGGTGCGGGAGCACACGCTGGAGCTGGGGGACCTCCCGCCGGGGAAGTGGCGGTATCTGACGGCGGGGGAAATTGAAGCCCTCCGGGGCGGGGAGCGCTGAGGGCCCGTTCAGAAAAAATTCAACAAGGCGGATACAAACCGAATGAGATCGTCAAGGCCCTGTTTGAGCGGAATATCCCCACTCCTGCCAAGTACAAAGCGGCCCACGGCTACAACGGCCGCGACATTTCCCGGTGCTGCGGGATATGGTCCACATCTGCGGTGGTGCATATCCTGGACGATGAACGCTGCACCGGCGCCTACATCATGGGCAAGCGGGAAGTAACGGAGGTAGGCGGGCACCGGGTACGTATGAAGGATGAAAGCCAGTGGATCAAGATTGCTGACCATCATCCGGCGATTAGGTCTTGTTTGAAAAAAGGCAAAACGCCGTCTTGGGGCATCTTTTTCCGCCAGGACTGCGTTGATTGGACTTGAAATCCGTCAGGATTCCCGCGTCCAATCGCCTTGCCTGGCAAAAAAATCTGCCCCAATCCGGCATTCCGCCAATTTTCAAACAAGGCCTGGTCAGCAAGGAGTTATTCGATCAGGTGCAGGCCCAGCGGCCCCGGTTCAAGTGCCCGAAGAAGAACGCCAGAGCTTCATTGTTATGTAGTACCTCCTTCAAAATTCTTCTTGCGTTTCGGAGAGCCGCTCTGTTAGACTGTTCTCAGATCAAGCTGTGTTTTCCGAAATGCGGCAGGCCGCTGAATTGTTGCAGCAGTTCAGCGGCTTTTTTGTATCGACTGCTTTGAGATTTCAATTGGCCATGCGCCATACCTGTTTCTGCCCTGTGGCCTTGTTTGACCTCCACGGCGTTTTCTTCAACCTTGGCACGCTCGGCTGTTCTCAGCATCTTGGCGTCGCTTCCCTGGCGAGTATCGTCTCTGGTGATGGGTGTTCAATTTTCAGGGTACAAATTGACTTCCAATTTCCCGTCTGATACGACTGGTTGTCGTGATGGCAGGATAACATGGGCGGAGGACTAATTCAATAGATTTGGGTCAGGTCGGGTAAAATCTACAACGTGTTGTCGCCTATGTTCAGGAGGACGAGGCCGGGTTTGTACGATGTGTCATGGAGAACAAGACTGCCGTACAGAAAGCGGAACGGGAACAGGCCAGACGCAAGCTGGAAAAACAGGAGCGGCGTATCAGTGAGCTTGACCGCATTATTCAGCAGCTCTATGAAGATCGTGTAGCGGGAGCGTTGAGTGCAGAGCGGTTTGCAAAGTTATCCGATTTATCGGGGAGATTGATTTTTCTCCAGAATATAGCAGAAATAGCAAGCAGACAACCGCATGATACTACGGCATCATGCGGTTGCCCACCAAATTCCCAAAAGGTTCTTTATGCGTACTGCACATGGACTGAACAAACTGTTTTTTGAAGTAATCAATCGCGTGTTGGTGGAAACCGGACACATGCTGAAAGGCGGCACGATCGTAGATGCAACGATCATCAACGCCCCCGGTTCCACGAAGAACGCAGAGAAGGCCCGTGATCCGGAGATGCACCAAACAAAGAAGGGGAATGAGTGGCGGTTTGGGATGAAATGTCATATTGGTGTGGATGCACACAGTGGTCTTTGGCATACCATAGCTGTCACAGCCGCGAACGCACATGATATTACACAGGCAGCCAATCTGATTCGCAAGGAGGACGAGGCCGTTTATGGTGATTCCGCTTATTTGGGCATTCAGAAAAGGTCTGAAGTGACCAGTGACGCCCACCTTTCCAGCATTGATTACCGTATTAACCGCCGTCCTGGTTCCCTCGCCCGGGTTTCTGACAAGGCGATTGACTGGGAAAGGCATATTGAATATCTCAAGTCCTCTGTACGCTGCAAGGTGGAGCATGCCTTTCGGATCATCAAATGTCAGTTTGGATGCAGAAAAACCGTGTACCGCGGGCTCCGGAAGAATGAGAATCGTTTATACGCGATGTTTGCCTGCGCCAATTTATATGCGCTTGCCAGGGTGGAAGGAATCTCTCTCCTGCTTGGTAAAGGGGGAACTGCGCCCTTTTACAAGGTCCGGGGGAGCTTATCAGTAAAAATCGCTCCAGCAACTTCCTGCTTGCTCGGACGATTCTGCCCTGCTCGCAGCACATAGCTTGAAATTGGTGATTTATTCAGAGGTTCCCGTATCCACAGGACGCTCTGGCGGCCTTCTTTTTGCCTCGGGCCGCGGATTCCGGAGAAGCCGCGGCCCGGTGCTCGTCGTTTCGGTTAGGGGCCCCCTGGCCCGTTTCCTCTGCGCACAGGCCGGCGCCTCCTTTCGCGAAATGTATGCTTATGGGGCCGCCTCCGGAATCAGCCCAAACCTCCTCACCCGTTCCAGCCAGCGCTCCAGCCGCTTCAGCGCGGCCTGCCGGCTGCGCTGAGTAGGCGGAATCCGGTCCCACATGGTGGCGCAGAAACCGTGGAGGGCGGTGGTGTTGGGGTAATCGCGGCAGGCTGCGGACTGCTGTCCGGCGATCCACGCGACGGCGGCGCCGCTTCCCCACACCACAAGCTCCATACCCAGCCGGTCGAACCACTCCTGCGGCATGAAGCAGACCTGATAGCCCGGCTTCCGCTCCAGAGCCCGGCGAATTTCCCTCAGCTGCTCCGCCAAACCCCTTGTACTGAGATAGAGCCGTCTGCCGCAGATCTCACTGAACGGGCGGCAGAGGTGCCGCGTACCGTCCAGCGCCTCGTCGATGTTGTCCTCGCAGAAGACCTGGCGCATCTGCGCGTGGCGGTCCCCATCCCGCAAGGTGAGCGCCAATGGCCAGAATTGCTGTCGAAAACGTGTGGTTTCCTCCGGCCGCAGGCGCAGATACCGGGAGAGAGTCTCAAAGCCGCCCCCAAGGTCCGGCAGTCTGGCCAACAGGTATACCGGTTCTTCGCCGCCGGAGGGCATCCCGCAGAGGAGACCCATCGGGTACGGGAAAAACCGGTACACGAAGCGGGGCCGGGCGCACCGGGCGCGGTCGTCGAAATACGCCTCGGCTTTGGCGACGGGCTCCGGCCGCCGGTGGATGACCGCCTGCGGGATGCCTTTTTGCATACGGACCTGCACCATGAGCCTGTCCCGCAGCCCAAACAGGATTTCCGCGTGTTCCAAAAGGCGGAAGTCGTCATAGTAAAAACTTTGTACGTGGCCCATCAGATGGGCCCTCAGCCAGGGGCCGCAGGCAAGCGCCACATCGCCGGGCCGGTAGTTGGTGCGCAGCACCGCCCGGATCCGCTTCCCCTTTTTGAAAAGGACCCGGAGCTTTTCCTGGAGCGCCTGGAGGTATTGCTCGTCCCGTGTGAAGAGCTCCAGCCCCTCGGAGCAGAAGAATACGATTTCTCCAGAGCCCGGCTGGGCCAGCACACCGTCGAGGAATTCCATAAGCAGCTTCCGCACCGCCCCGTCGCCGGAAAGGGGGCCCGCGTCCGGCGGCCGGAGGCGCTTCCCCCCTCGCCCACCCTGATTCCGGGAAAGCGCAAGCAGCGCGTCCCGGTCCTCCCAGGAGCCCATACTTTCCCCCAGCCAACGCTCCAAAAGCTCCTCGGCCGGCTGTCCCTGCGACAGCCCCAGGGGGGAGACCCGGGCCAGCAGCGCCGTTACCTCGTCCCTGCGGACCTGGAGGAAATACTCCGTCAGCCGCCCGCACCACCGGCTTCCTGCCGGCAGGCGGCGGGAGCCGGTGCGCCAGCGGGAAATGAGGGAGGGGTCGATTCCCAGCGCGCGGTTTAGTTCCTTCGGCGTAACGCGGGCCCATTCCATCAGGAGCGCGAGATTGGCCGTCAGGTTCCTCATCGTTTCGATCACCCACAACAATAAATTTGGCTGAGAAAGCCATTCGGACGAGCGTGTCTTCCTCAGGACAGAGGGCGAACGGATGGGCCGGCCCGTATGGAAGCGGGGCGCGGAAGGAAGGCCGCCTCAGACGAGCCTCTAAGGCGGTCTTTCATCGTTCTGCCGGACAGCGGAACGCCGGGCTCAGGCCGTTCCGCCCTCCTCCGGCGCCCCGTCTTCCTTCTGCTCCGGGAGCAGGGCGTCCAGCGCGTCGGAATAGAGACTGGGGTCCAGCTTTTGATACGGAGACGCGTTGTCCGCCGGGGTGAGCTCCAGGAACCAGCCCAAAATCTGCGGGCCGGGGATGCGGATGTAAAAAAAGTTGGAGGTGCTTCCAAAATAAGCGGATTCGCTCTGGCTCTTGCTGGAGCTTCCGGAGTTGGCGCGGAAGCCGAAGATGCCGCCGCCCCGGGCGTCGCTCTGCTCCATGTATTTGCGGCTGGACTCGGCGCTGGTTTTGTCGCACTGAATCCGGATGGTGATATCCTTGGCAATGACAAAGCCGGTGGGGAAGGAGGGCAGGACGTAGCTGAGCTTTTTATGCTCTCCGTTCACCTCGGCCTCATAGGTGACCAGCTCGTTCAGCTGGGCGGCGGAATTCATCCCTGCGGAGCTGGCCTTGTGGACGTCGGTCTTGGTCAGCCCCTTGCTGACGCGGATGTCCGCCAGGCGGTAGTAGTTGTCGCTGAGCTTGAAAATGGTGGGATTGAACCAGCCGCCCCGGTCGATGGAGACCTTCTTGACCCGGAAGCCGATCTCCAGCTTCTTGTTCAGCTCCATCTTTTTCTGCGTCTCAGCGGCGTTCTGCGTGGAGCGGGAACCGCCGCCGGACCAGAACCAGCCGCCCAGGCTCCAGCTGCTCTGGCTGGAGCTGGAGGAGGTGCTGTTGCTGGAAAAGCTTCCGGATTCGTCGCTCTTGATGATGACGTCCATGAAGTTTTCGTCCTGGGCCTCATCCGAGGCGGTCAGCAGGGCGGCGTCCGCGTCCGCCGCGCCCTCGGTACTGGCCGCGGCAATGGTGCCGGTGACCAGCGGGGTGAGAAAGTCCAGATCCGCCTGGACCGTTTGGATCTGCTCCTCAATGCGCTGCTTCTGGAGCGTCATGTCCCGGACCTTGGCCTCGGAGCAGGCCATGCGGGCCTCGTTGAGCCGGTTTATATCCTGCAGCACCGCGTCCTGCGCCTGGCAGGACTGAATGATGCTTTTCACCACGTCGTCCGCGATATCTTCCAGCAGGTCGCAGACGCGGCTTTCCGTGAGGTCCAGCTTTTGCTTATCCTTTGCGCTGCGGGCTTTGTCGATGACCTCCTGGGCCTTGGCATAGGGATTCCTTTCGTTCTTGTAGATGCCGATGACCGCCTTGACCGCCGAAAGCGCGCCGGACCCGTACTGAGAGAGCAGCGCCTGCTGGGATTGGGAGAGCTGCTGGCGGCGGTTTTCGACCTCCGTTTTCAGCCGCTCCTGTTCCTCGGCGGGGATTTCAATGGCCGTTTGCTCCGCAAGCTGGGCTTTCAGACCGCGCAGGCGCCGCTGCTTGGCGCGATAGTCGGCGGCCAGGCTTTCGGCGGCCATGGTCAGGTCCTTGGGGCTGAGGTTGGGCCGCAGGGACTTGAACCAGTCGCTGGGCTGGAACTGCACCGGATAGACGTCGGTGGAGCCGTCCAGGGAGCGGCGCAGGCTGGAGCGCATCTTCTGCTTCGTGTTCTCCAAAGCCTCGGAGGGAGAAGACACGTTGAGGAACCCCAGGAGGGTCAGCACCTCGTGGTAATGTCCCCGCACCACCGCGTCGTTATAGAAATTGCTGATCTGTTCCTCCTGGACCAGTCCCTCGCTGGAGAGCCAATTGGCGTACCCGTCCAGGTCGTCCCTGGCCCGGTACTCTTCGTAGACCCGGTTCTTCGTGCTGTACCACTCGTTGCGGCGCTCCAGGAACTCGTCGTAGAGCTCCCGGGCCATGGCCATGCGGGACATGGTTTTGCGCTCTCCGCGCACCTCGTCCGTCACGGGAGCCAGCAGCCATTCCCGCAGGTTCTTCTGGTCGTTGACAAAGCTCTTGAGGGCCTCCAGGCGGGGCACGTAGTTGTTGATGACCGTGTTGAAGACGGTGGAGAGGCGCTCACCGTTGGTCCCCTGCACCACGGGGGAGAGGTCATAGAGCTGGTCGCTGAGCAGGAATTCCCTCTCCTGCACCGTGTAGGGCTTGGTCAGCGTGCTGTAGCAGTCGTCGGTGTTGTACTCGTAATCCCTGGCGTTCAAGGGGCGGGCGGGGAATTCCATGGCGAAGAGCTGGCTGCCTGCCCCCAGGAGCTTGTTTACATGATTGTAGATCAGGTTCATCACATCGTCGCTGGAGTTTTCGACCAGAGACTCTAAAATGCTTTTTTCATCCATGATGGGACTCCCTTCCGGCAATTATGGTTGGACGGCCGCCTCCGGCACGCCCTCCAGCGTGTGCAGCATCTTACTCAAAAACGAGCTTTCAAAGGTAAGGGCCTCCAAGAACATCTGCGGTATTTTGTCGTCTTCGAGCCGAAGGGCAAAGCCCAGATCCTCCGAGATCCAGGACCCCGGTTTCCCCGCGAAGCACGCCCTCCCGGCGTCGTAAGCGCTCCACACATGCTGCATCCAGCCCTGCACGCAGGGATAGCCGGACAGGGGCGTCAGGTCCTTGGAATTGGGGCACATCCGCATCTGCGCGAAGGCTTTTGGGGGGAAATTCCAGTTGTCTCCCCTGCCGAAATGCGTGGCGGTGGCGGGGGTCCCATTCGACCACATGAAGAGGCTGCACGGGATGCAGGAGGCCACCTTGCAGGTATCCTTGCTCAGGGCCAGTTCGATATTCACCTTGTTGGGGTCCCCGTTTCCGTAGTAGTGGATGATAGACTGCGTCATGCCGTGTACGCTGGCAAACAGGTCGGAGCCGGTCGGTCTCTCCAGCTCGGCCGCCAGAGGGCGCTCATCGGGCCAGCAAACGCGCTCGCCGCCGTGCTTCAAAACCTGCCCCCCTGAAAACACGCCGCCGAGGAAGTTTTGGACGGTTTCCGTGACGGCTAAGGCGTTTTGGTAGGACGTTTCGATCCGCTCCTGCTGCTCCTCTTCCGATCCCGCCGGCGAAAGTTTCCGATGATTCGCTTTGTACCAATAGAGGATCGAAGGGTCCAGCAGCTGCGTTTTTCCTTCGGTGGTGAACCCGCCCACATAAGCGCCGCGCAGAGGTTCTTTTGCAAAGTCGTTCACCTTGTCTTCCAGTATTTTGAAAATGGCCTTCTCGTGCTCCATGATCTCCCCCTGCAGCACAGAGCGGTTCGTCTGCGCCAGAATAACGGGCTGGCGGGACTTGCCGCCTGGGGTCTGCGGTTTCGGATCAAACAGCTTTTTCATGCCCGTCAGCTTTGCCAGCTTTGCTTCCAGCTGGCGGTGCCGCCGGTATTCGGCGTCATCATCCGTGCCATCCAGATAAATGATATACGAATGGTCTTTGAGCTGGCCTTCGGAGCTGATGATAAATCCAAGCGCGATCACCGTGCAAAGGGCGTCGGCCTGTCCCGGAGTGTTCAACATGCCCATCCTTGTACCTCCTGTTTTTATTTGGGGTCCGCTCGTCTTTTTCAGGATAGGAAAATTTCCCCGGCTTGTCAATTCCCCAAATCTTTGTCATTTTATTGCCAATTTTGTTGGAAGCTGTCAAAAAATTGACAGCTTTTTGCGTCTTGAATGCGCAATGAAATGACGCCCGGCGTCCACCATGCGTTTCAAAAGCGCGGCAGCCCTTGGCGGCTGCCCGGCCGATCCAGCCAGGCGGCGGACCGCAGGGCCTCCGGCACGTCCGCGCCCGGGAGGGGACCGCGCCGCCGGTCCCGGCCCGGTTGTGCTTTCGGGGCTTCCTCTGCCGCCGTCTATTGACAGTAAAAGGGAAACAATAGTATAATGTAAACAGAAGCGTGATCCGGCCTGTGTTTGAAACCGGGACAGTTCTGTTCCCGGCCGGGCAGTCCTCTTTTTTGACGTTGGAAGGGGGGTGTTTCCTATCAAAAGAAATCCGGACAAACAGAAAAAGCAGAGAAGATTCTCCCTGCTCTTCCCCATCATCGTGATTTTCTGCGTCTTTGGGACGATCGTATTCTCCGTATCCCGGAAGATTGCCCGGGAAATGTCCGAATCCGCCGTCCAGAACCTCAGCGAAAGCCTGGACCTGATTGAGAGCACCATCGAGGCGATCCTGCGCAGCGAGGCGGAGTTCCAGACCCTGATTGCCCAGGAGATCGCACGGGTGGAGGACCCGGAGGAATACATTCGCTCCTATGAGAAAAACCAGACCATGTCCAAGATGTCGCTGATCCTGTCCGGGAAGACGGAGGGCGTCTCCAACACTGGAGACCGCTTTACGGAGGACGGGCTGGATTTCTCCGCCGGCGGGACGGTGATGGGCTTTCCGGTGTCCCAGTCCTACCTCAACTATATGGGAACGTGGTCCTATACCATAAAGTGCCCCGTGGAGCGGGACGGACGGGAAATCGGGACCCTCTATGCCGAGTATATTTACGACGCCGTGGACCGGTCCCTTCCGGACGGGTTCTACAACAAGCAGGCGTCGCTGTATATCATGGACGCGGAGAGCCAGCGGTTTGTGCTGAAGCCCAAGGGCATGGGGCAGCGCAGCGCGGGCCATCTGAACCTGGCGGATTTCTACCAGGCCAACGATATCAAGGCCCCGGAGATCCGCAGGGAGGTGGACGCGTGCCTGGAGAGCGGGAAGAACATCCTGTTCTATCATGACATTCGGAACGTGCGCGCCCTCAGCTATATGTGGGCCGTGAACGGCGGGACCATTTTCCTGGTGGGCTACGTGCCGGTTCAGGCCATCCAGCGGGAGGGGCAGACCGTCAACCAGAACATTTTCATCGTCGTGGCCTCCATGCTGGCGGCGTTTTTCCTGTGCATTCTCTTGTACTACCTCAACTGGCGGCAGCAGGATAAGCTGCGCAGGGAGCAGGAGGAAGAGCGAAGGGTCCACAGCCAGCAGCTGGCGGAGGCCCTCCAGGCCGCCCAGATCGCCAGCGAATCCAAGACCACCTTCCTCTCCAACATGTCCCACGACATCCGTACGCCCATGAACGCGGTGCTGGGCTTTACCACCCTCCTGGCCACGGACGCGGAAAACCCCGCCAAGGTCCGGGAGTACACCCGGAAGATCATGGCCTCCGGCCAGCACCTCCTCAGCCTCATCAACGACATTCTGGACGTCTCCAAGATTGAGAGCGGGAAGGTGGTGCTGAACCTTGAGAAGTTCGCCCTGAACGACGTGGTGTCCTCCGTGGACGTCATCATCCAGCCCATGGCCAGGGCCAGGCAGCAGGAGTTCCACCTGGAGGTCACCGGCGTCCGGCACGAGTACCTGGTGGGAGACGAGACCCGCATCAACCAGATTCTCATCAACCTCCTCTCCAACGCCGTGAAATACACGCCGGAGAGGGGACATATCTGGTTCCGCATCATCGGGCTGAAGCAGCGCTCCAGCCAGTACGAGCATATCCGCATCGAAGTGGAGGACGACGGCTACGGCATGACGCCGGAGTATCTGAAGACCATCTTCGACGCCTTTACCCGGGCGGAGAACAGCACCACCAACAAGGTCCAGGGCACCGGACTGGGCATGGCCATCACCAAGAGCATCGTGGAGCTGATGGGCGGCACCATCGAGGTTTTCAGCGAGGTGGACCGGGGGACCCTCTTCCGGGTGGACCTGGAGCTCCGCATTCAGGAGGAGCAGGCGGACCAGCAGTTCTGGACGCAGCGGGGCGTCTTCCGAATCCTGGTGGTGGACGGAGACCCGGAGAGCCGGGAGAACATTCGGACCCTCATGGAGGAAACCGGCCTCCAGCTGAAAACCGCCGCCGACAGCCGGGAGGCCGGGGACCTGCTGCGAAGCGGCGGGGACTGCCAGCTTGCCCTCCTGGACTGGGAGACCTGCGGCCTCCCGGCGGCCCGGGAATTGCGGGAGGTCCTCCCCGCGGGGGTGCCCATTCTCCTCCTGGCGGAGTTCGGCGCGGAGAACACGGCGCAGGCCCTGGAGATCCCGCGCACGGGCCTCCTGACCAAGCCCTTTTTCGCCTCCGCGCTCCGGGAAAAGGCGGAGGAGCTGTGGGCGGAGCCCGGTAAGGCGGACGCCTCCGAGACCGGGGAAGACGGCGGCCTGGAGGGAATCCGCTTCCTGGCCGCGGAGGACAACGAGATCAACGCGGAGATCCTGGCGGAGCTTCTGGAGATCGAGGGAGCCTCCTGCGAGATCGTGCAAAACGGCCGCTTAGCGGTGGAGCGTTTCCGGCGGGCGGAGGCGGGCGAATTCGACGCCATCCTGATGGATGTGCAGATGCCGGTGATGAACGGCCACGAGGCCGCGCGGGCCATCCGCGCTCTGGAGCGGGAGGACGCAAAGCGCATTCCCATCATCGCCATGACGGCCAACGCCTTTGCCGAAGACGAAAAGGCGGCGCTGGACGCCGGCATGGACGCCCACGTGCCGAAGCCCCTGGACATGGAGCTTCTGAAAAAAGTCATCCGGCAATGTATCAGAGAGGAGGAACCACAATGAAGTCACATGTAAAGCACGGAGCCCGGAGCGGGGCCGCCGGTTTTTTGGCCGTGCTGGCGGCGCTGTCCCTGACAGCCTGCGGCGGGCACGAGTCCGACATCAACCTGCTCCCCCAGGACGAGGGGGAGGAACGTGTGGTCAACCTGTTCAGCCCCATGGAAAAGACCAATCCCAACGCGGAAAACGTCGCCAGGACCGCGTCGGACCTGACGGTGGTCATGGCCGAGGAACAGCTGGGCGTCACCATGGTATACAGGACCTATACGGCGGAGAGCTACCAGGATAAGACCTACGACGAGGCTATTCTTGACCGGGCGCGCAATAATATGGACGATCTGTATCTGCTGAACCCGGACGTCATCTTGACGCTGGGGGCTGAGGGAAAGCTGATGGACCTGTCCGGCCTGGACAGCGCGAAAAACCTGCGGGATATCATCCGGGTCGCCAACACGGTGGATGGGAAGCTGGTGGCCATCCCCCAGGAGGTGGTGGCCTACGGCCTGTTCCTCAATGTGGACCTGTTCAACCAGTACGGCCTGGCCCTGCCGGAGACGCCGGAGGAATTCCTGGAGTGCTGCCGCGTTTTCCAGGAAAACGGGATCGAGACACCCATCGGCGCAAACCGCTGGTGGCTGGAGACCTTCGTCTTTGCCCAAGCCTACGCCGATCTTTATAACGGCGGGAACACGGAGGCGGAAATCGCGGCCCTGAACAGCGGAGAGGCCAAGTACAGCGACTACATGCGCCCCGGCTTCGAGTTCTTGCAGACCCTCATCGACTGCGGCTATATCGACGCGGAGAAAGCCCTGGTCAGCGAGGCCATTGAGGCGGAGGGACCGGATTTCCTGGCGGGAAAGACCCCCATCGTCATGGCCTACTGGGGCGCGGCCAACTCGGAGACGAGCTATGGAAAGACCGATTTTGAGATGCAGGTCATCGGCTTCCCCACAGATAGGGGCCAGATGCCGGTGATGCCCATGACCGGCCTTGCCGTCGGCGCCGAGGCGGAGCACCGGGAAGACGCGGCCAAGGTCCTGGATATCATGACCTCCGACGAGGCCCTTCGCATCTACTCGGAAACCAACCGGGTCATCTCCCCTTCCAAAAATGTGAAGGTAGACTGCGTTCCCGCCCTGCGTCCCCTGAACCAGCGCATTGAGGAAGGCGTCTACGTCCTGGGCTCCAACGCGAGCATGCGCGTGGAGCAGTGGGGGAACACCTGCCAGATCGTGCGGCAGCTGCTGGGCGGCGCCACGGTGGATGAATGTATGGCGGCTTTTGACGAGCTTCAGGCAGAGACCCTGTCGTGAATAGGAAACGCACGGGAGCGGGCTTGGCCCGCTCCCTCTACGTTCCAGAGCTTTGGTCAGGCCGTCCCCGTTTTCCCGTGCAGAAGGGACAGCCGCCCATTTTTGCTATATCCGACAAGGAAAGTACAAAAATATTAGACATTTTATATATTACTTTTCCGGCTGATTTGTATTTTAATATAGATATGTCTTATTGCCGGCGCAATGGAAAAGGAACTGGGGCTTCTTTTCAGCTGCGTTGACCCGATTGCCCGCGCGACCGCATAATGAAAGCGCACTGGCAGTTCCAAAACCAGTGCGCCGGACAGAAGGAGGATGCTTATGACGGATAAACTACAGCTGTTTGTGGAGGCGATCCAGGATGCTCCGGTCATCGCCGCCGTCAAGAACGACGAGGGATTGGAGCGGGCGTTGTCCTCCGAAAGCACGGTGGTCTTTCTGCTCTACGGAACCATCCTGAATATCCGGGAGCTGGTCCAGCGGGTCAAGGAGGCGGGAAAGCTGGCCTTTATCCACATTGATCTGGTGGAGGGCATGTCCTCCAAGGATATTTCCGCCGAGTACATCGCCAGCCGCACAGAGGCGGACGGCATCATATCCACGCACCCGAACCTGATTCGCCGGTCCCGGGAGCTGGGGCTTCTGACCATCCAGCGCTTTTTCATGCTGGACTCCTTGTCCTTCGCCAATGTCCTGCGGCAGAGCTCCAATGCCGACGTGGTGGACGTGCTCCCCGGAGCCATCGCCAGCGTCATCAGCCATTTGGTGCAGGAGGTCCATCAGCCCCTGATTGCCAGCGGCCTGCTGCTGGAAAAGTCCGATGTGGTGGCGGCTCTCTCCGCCGGGGCATCGGCCGTGTCCACCACCAGCGAGCAGCTCTGGTCCGTATAAGGCGGGCTCATGCGCCCCCGCGCCGCCTCAGCTGCCGGAGCAGGCGGACCACCGGCGCGCTCCGGCCCTGGAAAGACTGGGCCGTCTTTTCCTCCAGGAAGTCCCGGAAGGCGTCCTCCCTCTCCCCCAGAGCGGCCTTGGGAATCATGTAGCCGCCGTACCGGTCCCGGAAAATGTAGAAGTATTCCCGGTCCTCTCCCAGGCGGGCGACCTCGGCGTAGGCCAGGGGCTTCCCCAGGGGCGTTTCCTCCGGCAGGGAAATGACCTCCATGGCCTTCTTTTTGAAGACGTAGCGGGAGGCGGGAAAGTCCAGTCCGCTGTCCCGCAGCTGCTTGGTCAGCTTGTGGGCGGTGTGGTTGGCGGCGCTGTAGGTGCTGGTGACCAGATAGCAGCCGTACGCCGTAATCAGTATGCCCCACCACTGGGAAAAATTTACCACGCCCAGGATGACCAGCACCAGGCTCAGCAGCGACCGGGCCACCCGGTTTCCCATGCAGAAGAGATCATACTGCATGTGGGCCAGCGCCTCAAAGCTCTTTTCCGTGTGCTGCATTTCCACCTGGTATTCCATGATGTCACGCTCCTTTTCAACCGACTCTATCACGACGGGAAAGGCCCGAGGGGGAAAAGCCCCCTCGGGTCTTAAACTGTTTACATGGCGGCAGGGCCGTAGATCAGATCCGGGACAATGGTGATCAGCCTCGGGCAGAAGGTCAGGAGCAGCAATACGATAAAGAGGCTGAGTATAAAGGGCCAGACCTCTTTTAAGAAATCGCTGATCGGGCACTTCGTGATGCCGCAGGTGGTGAACATCATGGAACCAAAGGGAGGCGTAATGCCGCCGATCATGATGTTGACGATGGCCACCAGGCCGAAGTGGTACACGTCGATGCCCAGCGTCCGGGCCACGGGGAGCAGCAGCGGCGTAATGATCATCAGGGCCGCGCCGCCCTCCAGGAACATGCCCATAATCAGCAGCACCAGGTTGCACAGCAGCATGAAGACCCACTTGTTGTCCGTCAGGTTCAGCACGCCGCTGGCCACAATCTTCGGCAGGTTGATCCAGCTCATGTACTGGCCGAATACATTGGCGGAAACCATGATCAGCACCACGCTGGAGGTTCCGGCGATGGTGTCCATCAAAATGGGGATCAGGTGCTCCCGGAAGCTCAGCTTGCGGTAGACGAACTTGCCGATGACCACGGCGTACAGCACGGCGAAGGCGCCGCCCTCGGAGGGGGTGAACCAGCCGAAACGCATGCCCAGGATGATGCCGAAGGGGAAGAACAGCCCCCAGAAGGAGATGAACGCCTGCTTTAAAATCACCTTGGCCGGAGGGAATTTATCCCGGGTGGTGGGATAGTTCCGCTTTTTGGCAATGATGGCCACGGTAATCATCATCGAAATGGCCATCAGGATGCCGGGGACATAGCCCGCAGCAAAAGTCCGCCCCAGGGACGCCTGGGCGATGAGGGTGAAAACGATGAGGTTGACTCCCGGCGGAATGACCGGGGTAGCCGCCGAGGAGGCCGCCGTGATGGCGGCGGAGAAGGCCTTGGAATACCCCCGTTTCTCCATCTCCGGCACCAGCATCTTGGACTGCATGGCACAGTCGGCGTTGGCGGAGCCGGAGCAGCCGCCCATCAGCATGGACAGCAGCACGTTCACCTGGGCCAGGCCGCCCTTCATATGGCCGGTAACGCACTCACAGAAGTCCATCAGCTTGTCGCTGATGCCGCCGAAGTTCATGACCGAACCGGACATGATAAAAAACGGGATGGCCAGCATGGAGAAGGACTGGGTGGAGTTCATCACCTTTTGCAGGATCAGGAAGGGCTGGGAGGTGGTGTCGATGAACAGGAAGTAAAAGAAGGTGGAGCCAAACAGGGAGTAGACGATGGGCATGCCCAGGAAGTACAGGATGAAGACCATGAAAATGGGAATCATGGCGGTAAAGGTCAAGGTCATTCCGCTGCCGCCTCCTTGTCTTTGATGATGTGCAGGCGGTCCTTCAGCAGGAAGCGCACCTGATAGAGGGTGGAGAGGCCAAAGCCGATGGGCACGGCGATGCCCGTCCACCACTTGGGAACCCGCAGGAGATCCGTCATGGCGATCTTCATGACGCCCCGGGAGAAGATGAGGCTGTAGACATACTGACTGCTGACAACGGTGAGCATGATGAGCACCAGCAGTTCCACGACGCTCATGATATCCTGCACGATGGGCTTGGATTTGCCGGGGAGAACGTTGACCAGGATGTCCACGCCCAGGTGGGAGTGCTTGCGGTGGGCATAGGCGCTTCCGATGAACACCGTCCAAACGAAGAGGCTGGTCACGACCTCCTCGCTCCACTGGAGGGGGCTGTTGAGGAAGCGGCGGAATATGATGTTAGCGTTGACCAGGATGACGCAGAGGGTCAACGTGGTGCCGGTGATAATGGCGTCCAGATTGGTGACGACGCCTTTTAGCGTGATTTTCCGTTTCTCTTCCATATTATAAGCTCATTTCCTTCACAAATGTGGCGGCGGCATTCACAGGCGGGAAACGGCGTTTCCCGTCCGCGAATACGGCCTCGAACACTCTTAGCAGGCTGCCCGGTTTCACCGGGCAGCCTGCGCGGGATTTAAAGCCCGCGGCCTTGGCCGGGACGATTTGTTGGAGAGGATCAGCCGTTGTTGGCGCGATACTCGTTGATCAGCTCCACCAGCTTGCCGCGGAGAGCGGGATCCGCGCCGTACTCCTCGCAGATCCAGTCATAGACGGGCTCGCAGGCGGCAGTGAAGGCCTCCAGGTCGACCTCGTTCCAAGTCACGCCCTGGCCGGCCAGCATCTCCTTCTGGGTATCCTCGTCCTCACGGCAGGAGGTCTGCTCCCACATGCCGCACTCATAGGCGCATTCGTCAATGATATCCCGCCACTTGGTGGGGATGGACTGATAGAGGTCCTCGGGCATGAACAGCCAGCGGGTGGCGATCAGGTGGTTGGTCAGGGCGACCTTCTTCACCAGCTCATAGGGAGCGCCTGCGCCGGACAGGGTGGAGGTGGAGCCCTCGAAGCCCTCGACCACGCCGGAGGAAATGGCGGACAGGCACTCGGTGAAGCTCATGGGGACGGGGGTGGCGCCCAGGCACTCCAGGGTCTTGGTGAACAGGGCGGAGGAGGTAGCCCGAAGCTGGTGGCCCTTCAGGTCGTCAGGGGTCTTGACGTCCAGGTTGGTGACCACGCTGCGGAAGCCGAAGGAGTAGTGGGTGTCCAGAATATGGATGTTCTCGGCGGCCAGGCGGTCGCACACGTCCTTGACCAGGTCGGACTCCATGACGTAGTTATACTCCTCGTCGCTGTTGTACAGCATGGGGCCGATCAGGGTGGCGGCGTCGCCCACGTAGTCGGCGAACAGGGAGGGCTCTTCCAGTCCCATCCAGTTGGCGTTGTTGACGGCCTGGGTGACGGAGTCGCCGTAGCAGTCCAGTTCGTTCTGGCCATAGTAGGTCACGGTGATATGGCCTTCCGTGCGCTCGGTAATCATTTCAGCCAGCTTCTCAGAGGCCTTGTAATTCCACTCGGTGGGCTGGAACACGTTTGAGAACTTGATGTCCAGGTAGAAGTTGTCGGCGTCCTCGTCGGACCCGCCGGAGGGCTGGACGCTGTCGTTGGACTGCTGGTCGCCGCCGGAGGCCTGGGAATCGCCGCCGGAGGCCTGGGAATCGCCGCCGTTTCCACCGCAGGCGCACAGGGACAGCAGCATCAGCATGGCCAGCAGCAGTGTGAAAACCTTTTTCATGTTCAATCTCTCCTTCAAATTTTTGTTTGCGATCACGTCTCCCACCGAATGAAACCAGAAGTCGCGAACCACATGAAGCCATTATATACCATTCGACGCCCTTTGTCAATAAAAACCTAAAATCTGTGAATATTTTTTTAAATATTCGTACATTTTGACCAATATTCTTGGCCTTGTCCACGAAGCGGCCCGGCTCAATCCATCTTCTCCAGGATTTCCCGGATATCCCGGTAGGTCTCTGAGGGTTGGACGCCGTACTTCTCGATATCCTCCGGCACGCCCTCGCCCGAGAGGACGAAGGCGGTGTCGATCCCGGCCCGGACGCCGCAGGCGATATCGGTGTAGATCCGGTCCCCCACCAGCACGGTCTCCTCCTTCGAGCAGCCCCAGCGGTCCATGGCAAGCAGCGCCATCTCCGGCTCCGGCTTGCCAATGACCTTGGGCCTCCGGCCCGTGGCCCGGAAGAGCATCTCGCATACCGAACCGCAGTCCGGCACGGAGCCCCAGGCCGTAGGGCAGACCCAGTCGGGGTTGGTGGCAATAAAGTCCACCTTGGGGTCCCCCAGAAGTATGCAGGAATCCTCCAGCTTCTGGAAGGTCAGCTCCGTGTCAAAGCCGTGGAGCAGCAGCCCGATTCCCGCCTCCCAGCGGTCTGTGACACGGAAGCCGGCCTGGCGCAGCTGGTCCTGAAAGGTCCGGGTGCCGGAGGCGTAAATCAGCGTATCCTGAAAGCCGTGGTTCCGGAGATACCAGACCGTCGCGTCCACGGAGGTGAGAAAGTCCTCCGCCTCCGCGTCGATGCCCATTCCCCGGAGGCGTTCCACATATGCCGTCACGCTCCGTGAGGAGTTGTTGGTGGCAAAGAGATACCGTCCTCCCCGTTCCCGCACCCGGCGGAGAAAGTCCAGCGTCCCGTCGAACAGCCGGTCCCCCAGGTAAATGGTGCCGTCCATGTCCAGAAGAAAGAGTGTTTTCTTCCTGAGATCGATCATGGTTACAGCCGGGCGACGCCGGACTTCCGGGCGGCTTCAGCCACGGCCTTGGCCACGGCGGGACCCACCCGCTTGTCAAACGCCTTGGGGATGATGTAGTCGGCGGACAGCTCCTCGT
>ERZ779626.299-NODE-299-length-32656-cov-23.324530_pt1 | contig 32656 bp, 25 predicted proteins | sample MGYA00514209_ERZ779626 | MGnify/ENA primary metagenome ERZ779626 (study PRJEB29562, sample SAMEA4376713) | mouse gut metagenome | isolation source: Cecum | study: EMG produced TPA metagenomics assembly of the A DSS colitis mouse model was used to assess the...
GCCGCCCAGCTGGACCCCACCCTGGAGGAGCTGGGGGACATCAAGACCGCCGTCAGCGAGGCGGTGACCAACGCCATCGTCCACGCCTACCCGGACACCCTGGGCAGGGTCTCCGTCAAGGCCCGCGTCCTGGACGGGGACGTGCTGGAGATCGTGGTGCGGGACTGGGGCCGGGGCATCGAGGACGTGGAGCGGGCCCGCCAGCCCCTCTACACCACCGGCGGCGAGGAGCGCAGCGGCATGGGCTTCACCATCATGGAGAGCTTCATGGACCGCCTCTCGGTCCGCTCCCAGCAGGGCCGCGGCACCCGGGTAACCATGCGCCGGCGCATCCAGCCCCGCCGGCCTCTCCAGTGACCGCCGGCGCCCTGGACCTGCTGGCCCTGGCCAGGGAGGGGGACGAGGCGGCGGCGGCCAGGGTGCTCGAGGAGAACAGCGGCCTGATCTGGGCGGTGGTGCGCCGCTACTACGGCAAGGGCGTGGAGCCCGACGACCTCTACCAGCTGGGGTGCCTGGGGTTTCTCAAGGCGGTGCGGGGCTTCGACGTCAGCTACGGCACCCAGTTCTCCACCTACGCCGTGCCCAAGATCGCCGGGGAGATCCGGCGGCACCTGCGGGACAACGGCCTGATCAAGGTGGGCCGCACCCTCAAGGAGCAGGGCATCAGCATCTACGCCGCCAGGGAGCGCCTGCGGGTGCGCCTGGGCCGGGAGCCCGTCCTCTCCGAGCTGAGCGCGGAGACGGGGCTCACCCCCGAGGAGATCGCCGTGGCGGAGCTGGCCGCCGCGCCCCCGGACAGCCTCCAGCAGGAGAACGCCGACGGCCTCACCCTGGAGTCCACCCTGGCCAGCGCCGCCACGGAGGAGCACCTGGTGGAGCGCATCGCCCTGCGCGCCGCCATCGACGCCCTGCCGGACCGGGAGAAGCGGACCATCCTGCTGCGCTTCTATAAGGGGCTGACCCAGCAGCAGTGCGCCAAAATCCTGGGGGTGAGCCAGGTGCAGGTATCCCGCCTGGAGAAGCGGGCCATCGAAAAACTGCGGCAGGAACTGAAATAGCGGCGAAGGCTCCGGCCTTCGCCGCTGTTTCGCCTCCCCCGCCCCCTTTTCCGCAATTTGTACGTATGAGGCCGGAATACCGGCCAAATCTTGGCAAAATATTGAAACGCACATAGTTGACAGGTCGGCCTCTTTCACGTATAATTGGAAAATATGTAAAAAATATGGGAGGGAGACAATCGCGTGAAGCAGTTTTACGGTATGAGCCAGAGGGGCAGCCTGGACGAGGCGCTCCAGGGTCTCTATAATCCCCAGTTTATCATGCTGCTGTCCAACGACGCCCAATTCGAGGAGCACGTCCAGGCTCTGGAGAAGCGCTACCCCGGCATCCCCAGCATCGGATGCATCGGCATGAGCTACCAGACCGGCGTCGTGGAGCACGGCGTGGGTATCATTGCCTTTTCCGACGGCGTCACCGCCGCCGCCAACGTCCTCGAGCAGGTGTCCACCATGCCGGTGAAGTACATCCAGCGCCTGGAGCGGGATATGCAGACGGTGGGCGGCTCCAGCCGCGACACGGTGTGCATCGACTTCTGCGCCGGCAACGACGCCTGCGTGCTGACCACCATCTACACCGCCCTCCGCCAGCGGGGCATCTCCTTGGTAGGCGGCACCGGCGACCAGGGGAAGGTCTCCGCCAACGGGCGCGTCTACCAGGACGCGGTGGCCTACGCCCTGGTCCGCAACCAGAATGGCCGGGTGAAGACCTACAAGGAGAACATCTACCACCAGCTGGGCAACTACCGCTTCATCGCCTCCAACACGGATCGCTCCAACTACATATTGGGCTCCCTGAACGGGAAGCCCGCCAAGCAGGTGTACAAGAGCATCCTCCACGTGACGGACGAGGAGATTCTCACCCGGACCTTCCAGAACCCCTTCGGCAAGATCAACGGGGACGACACCTGCATCATCTCCATCAAGGAAGTCCACGGCAACTCCCTGGCCTGCTTCCGCCAGGTCAACGACTCCGACGTGCTGATCCTTCTGGAGCTGGGGGACTACCAGGCCATCACCCGGGAGACCATCGCCCAGATCTGCCGGGAGTTCCCCCGCCGCTCGGCCATCTTCTCCGTCAACTGCCTGTTCCGTTACAAGCTGTTTTCCGAGCACAACTACATGCAGACCTACCTGCGGGAGATGGCCTCTCTGGGCTGTCACGCGGGCTTTGTCGGGTATGGCGAGCACTACAACAACCGCTTTGTCAACCAGTCCATGACCTGCGTGGTCTTTGAATGAAGGAGGGAACGGCCATGTTGTTTGCGGGAAAAAACCGGCAGAAGCCGGAGCAGACGCGGGAGGAGCGCAGCCTCTACCCCATTCTCCATGTGGCGGGCAGCCTGAAGGAGTACCAGAAGGAGCTGGTGCAGAAGGAGGTCGCCTCCCTCTGGGAGCTGAGCCTTGTGGGGACCTCCTTCTCCAGCGTGCTGAAGGAGGCGGACCACTTCCAGGCCAAGCTGCAGGACCTGGGAGCCTCCTTCTCCAACATCAACCAGACGGCGGAGCAGTTTATCCAGGTGCGCGGCGAGATCGCCCAGTCCGTCTCCGAGGCCCAGGGTCAGATGGAGGCTCTGGGGAACACCTCCATGCAGGTGCAGCACTCCTACGATGAGATGACAGAGATCTTCACCCAGCTCCAGGCCGCCATCAAGGGGATTCAGCAGTGTATGGGCAAGATCGTCTCCATCGCGGACCAGACCAACATCCTGGCCATCAACGCCTCCATCGAGGCCGCCAGGGCCGGCACGGCGGGCCAGGGCTTCGCGGTGGTGGCCGCCCAGGTGAAGGACCTGGCCAAGGAGATCAAGGTGCTGGCGGGCGAGGTGGACTCCGGCGTCTGCGACGTGGAGAGCCGCGCCGGCCAGCTCAGCGACAGCATCGTCGCCTCCCAGCAGACCCTGGGTCAGGGCGTAGGCATCGTAAGCCAGACGGACGAGAGCTTCCGCCAGATCACCGCCGCCGCGGAGGGCGCCGTGTCGGTGCAGGCGGAGATCTCCGGCGTCATCTCCTCCTCCCAGAACGAGCTGCAGACCATCCGCCAGTTCTTCGACCAGATCAAGGACCGGTACCAGGAGGTCATCCAGCACATCGACTCCGCCAGCCGCCTGGGCACCACGAAGAGCGCCATGTTTGAGGACATGGACAACATGATCGCTCAGATCCCCCCTATGATCAAGGACTACGAGCAGAACCGCTGAGGCGCGCATATCACATACCCAGGGCCGCCCCCGCTGCTTTCGCAGCGGGGGCGGCCCTGGTCTGTACGCGGTTAACACCCGTTCACAGATAGCGCTCCATCCGCTCCAGCTCCTGGCTCACCACCTCGTCCACCCCGGCAAAATCCACATGGGGCCGGTAGACGGCCTCCAGGGCGTCGTGGGCCGCCTTGGCCTCCCGCAGGGCCTCCAGCCCCTCCTCCCGCAGCGCGTCCGCCACCCGGCGGGTAAAGCGGAGGCGGGCCTTGCAGCGCTTGAGATGGGCCTGAGACACCATGGCGTCCAGCCGCACCCGGCGGTAGGCGGGGCCGTCGAAGGCCATCCCCTCCCGGCTGGTGACGAAGGCCAGCTCCAGCTCCGGCAGCAGCAGGTGCTGGACGCGGTCCATGTGCTCCGGGTCGGGGCAGACCACGGCGGCGTACCCTCTGGACCGGGCGGCGGCGTGGAGGCGCTCCAGCATGGGCGCCGCCAGCCCGTAGGTGTCCTGCAGCTGGTAGATTCTGGGGCACAGCGCCGCCGCCGTGTCAAAGCGCCAGACGGGCCCCCTGCACGTCAGGCTCCCCAGGAACCGGAGCCGGTCGGGCCCTCCCGCCCCCTTTCCCCGGATCTCTCTGCCGATGATGCCGTCCGTGCGGCGGAGCAGCCTGCCCGCGTCCAGCCCCTCCAGCACCAGGGCGGCGGCGCTGTCGTCCATCTGCCGGGCGGCCCCCAGGGCGTGGTAGGCCCTCTGGTAGGCGGCGGAGACGGACCGGCTGTGGGCCGCGATCTCCCCCCGCGCGGCCTTGGCGGCGGCGATGTCGTAAAACTGTCCCAGGTTCACATAGCGGTCCACGGCGGCGGGATACTGGGGCTCCACCACGTGGGGCGCGGTGCCGTCCACCACCGCCGTGCGGATGCGCGGTATATGTACCCCGTCCAGCGACGCCGGGTCCCCGGAGCAGTAGAGGTACTCCACCTCCTCCCCCCGCTCCTCCATGGCCGCACCGATCCGGCGCATCATCGTGGACTTCCCCACGCCGGGTCCCCCCTTGAGCACCAGCAGGTCGTGGTGGTCCTCCGGTACGCAGAAGCGGTCAAACAGGCTCTGGAACCCCCGGCCGCTGTTTGCCCCCAGGAAAAAATGTGTTGCTTGCATGACGGGCACTCCTCCCAACTCATCGGATTCTCCTTCCACAATATGCGCCAAACGCCCGCCGGTGACTGGCGCAGCCCCTTGACAAACTCCATGCCCCCACATACAATGGGGGCACCCCCTGAAAGGAGTCCCCCCCTATGAGCCGTATTTACACATCCGCCGATCAGCTGATCGGCCGCACCCCCCTGCTGGAGCTGACGCGCCTGGAGCGGGCGGAGCACCTGGAGGCCCGCGTCCTGGCCAAGCTGGAGTCCTTCAACCCCGGCGGCAGCGTCAAGGACCGGGTCGCCCTGTCCATGATCGACGACGCGGAGGCACGGGGCCTGCTCGGCCCCGGCTCGGTCATCATCGAACCCACCTCTGGCAGCACGGGCATCGGCCTGGCCGCCGTGGCCGCCGCCAGGGGCTACCGGACCATCATCGTCATGCCGGAGACCATGAGCGAGGAGCGCCGGCGGCTGGTGGCGGCCTACGGCGCAGAGCTGGTTCTGACCGAGGGCAGCGCCGGCATGGCGGGCGCGATTGCCAGGGCCGGCGAGCTGGCCCGGACGATTCCCCGCAGCTTCATCCCCGGCCAGTTTGTCAACCCCGCCAACCCCGCCGCCCACCGGTCCTCCACCGGCCCGGAGATCTGGGAGGACGCTGGCGGCCGGGTGGACTTCTTTGTGGCCGGCGTGGGCACCGGCGGGACCATCACCGGCGCGGGCGGCTACCTCAAGGAGCGCAATCCCGCTCTCCACGTGGCGGCGGTGGAGCCCGCCGGCTCCCCGGTGCTCAGCGGCGGCGCCCCCGGCCCCCACGGCCTCCAGGGCATCGGCGCAGGCTTTATCCCCGGCGTGCTGGATCTCTCCCTCTGCGACGAGATCATCCCCGTGGAGGAGGCGGACGCCCTGGCCGCCGCCAGGCAGCTGGCCCGCCGGGAGGGCGTGCTGGCGGGCATCTCCTCCGGCGCAGCGCTGTGGGCGGCCCTCCAGCTGGCCAAGCGCCCGGCCAGCCGTGGGAAAACCGTTGTCGTCCTGCTCCCCGACACCGGGGAGCGCTACCTCTCTACCTCTCTGTTTACTGAATAGCGCGGAAAAAACGGCCTGTTTACCTTTTGTGTTGATAGAGTTGGGCACTGGCAATTGGGTGACACGTTCCTAGACAGCGTCTACACAAGAGCAGCAGACGTGATATAATAGGAAGCAAGCAGAGAAAGCAGAGGGAGAAGAAATGGAAGCATCCTATCATCGGCATGATATAAGCGACAAAGTATGCGCGCAGGATGTCACGAAATGCTCCGGAGCCGCCGGGGGGCAAACGCAAACACGCCCCCGCGCCTGAACGCGGGAGCGTGTCCATATAACCTGTCCTCTCTAAAACAGCGTAATCTGACTGGTATCCGCCATCCCGGCGAAGGCCCCCAGGGCCTTGAGCTGGTCAATGTGGGTCTTGGAGAGCTTATTGCAGCAGGCGGAGAACTCCTCGACGGAGATAAACTCCTTCCCCTGCCGCTTCTCCACCGTGTCCACCGCCGCCGTCTCCCCCAGACCCCGCACGGCGGTGAAGGGGGGAATCAGGGCGTCCTCCCCCTTGGGGAGAAAGCGGACGGCCTCGGACTCATAGATGCTGATGGGCTCGAACCGGAATCCCCGCAGGTAGAACTCGTAGCAGACCTCCAGCGTCACCGCCAGATCCTGCTCCACGGCGGCGGCGTCCTTGTTGTTCCAGATCTCCAGCAGCTTCCGCTTCACCGCGTCAAACCCGGCGCAGCAGTATTCCGCGTCGAAGGCCTTGGCCCGGATGGTGAAAAAGGCGGCGTAGAAGGCCAGGGGCCGGTGGACCTTGAACCAGGCGATGCGGAAGGCCATCATCACGTAGGCCACCGCGTGGGCCTTGGGGAAGAGGTAGCCGATCTTGGCCAGGGATTCGATATACCAGGCGGGCACGTCGTGGGCCTCCATAGCCTCCCTCCAGCCCTCCTCGAAGCCCCCCTTTTTGACCTTGCCCTTGCGGACGGACTCCATGATCTTAAAGCTCATCTTGGGATCCAGGCCCTTGGAGATGAGGTAAAGCATGATGTCGTCCCGGCACCCCACCGTCTCGGTGACGGAGGCGGTGCCGCTGACGATCAGGTCCCGTGCGTTGCCGATCCACACGTCGGTGCCATGGGAGAAGCCGGACAGGCGCACCAGGGTGTTGAAGTCCTTGGGCTGGGTGTCCACGAGCATCTGGCGGGTGAACTTGGTGTTGAACTCCGGGATGGCCACCGCCCCGGTGGGACCCAGGATCTCGTCGTTCTCAAAGCCCAAGGCCCGGCTGGTGGTGAACAGGCTCATGGTGTCCGGGTCGTCCAAGGGGATCTGCCGGGGGTTCACCCCGGTGAGGTCCTCCAGCATGCGGACCATGGAGGGGTCGTCGTGACCCAGCATGTCCAGCTTCAGCAGGTTGTCCTCCATGCAGTGGTATTCGAAGTGGGTGGTGATGATGTCGCTGTCGGCGGCGTCGGCCGGGTGCTGGACGGGGCAGAAGTCCTCCACGTCCAGATCGTCGGGGACCACCACCAGGCCGCCGGGGTGCTGGCCGGTGGTGCGCTTCACCCCCACGCAGCCCAGGGCCAGCCGGTTCTCCTCGGCGTGGCCGGGGTGCTGGCCGCGGGCCTCCAAATATTTTTTTACATAGCCGTAGGCGGTCTTCTCCGCCACGGTGCCGATGGTGCCCGCCCGGAAGACCTGGGTCTCCCCGAACATCTCGATGGCGTGGCGGTGGGCCCGCGCCTGGTACTCCCCGGAGAAATTCAGGTCGATGTCCGGCACCTTGCCGCCGCCGAAGCCCAGGAAGGTCTCGAAGGGGATGTCAAAGCCGTCCTTGACGTACCTGGTCCCGCACACCGGACAGTCCCTGTCCGGCATGTCCGCCCCGCAGCCGAAGGAGCCGTCGGTGATGAACTCGCTGTGCCGGCACTGGGGGCAGCGGTAATGGGGCGGCAGGGCGTTGACCTCGGTGATGCCGGACATATAGGCCGCCAGGGAGGAGCCCACGGAGCCCCGGGAGCCCACCAGATAGCCGTTCTCCAGAGACCGCTGGACCAGCTTCTGGGCGGACATATACACCACGTCGTACTTCCCCAGGATGCCCCCCAGCTCCACATTCAGCCGCTCCACGATGAGCGCCGGCGGGTCGTCGCCGTAGAGCTCGCGGACCTTGTCCCACACCAGCCGGTTGAGGTCCTCCTCGGAGTTCTCCAGCCTGGGCGGGAACAGCTTCCCCTTGGGCAGTAAATCGAAGGTCTCCACCTGCTCCGCGATGGCCCGCGTGTTGGTGACCACCACCTCCATGGCCTTCTCCTCCCCCAGGTAGGCGAACTCCTGGAGCATCTCGTCCGTGGTGCGGAAGTAGATGGGCAGGGGGGCGTCGCAGTCGGAGAATTTCTTGGTGTCCAGCAGGATGTGCCGGTAGATCTCGTCCTCCGGGTCCAGGAAGTGGACGTCCCCGGTGGCGCACACCGGCTTGCCCAGCTCCTCCCCCAGGCGCACCACCGTGCGGTTGAGCTCCCGCAGCTCCTCCTCGTCCCGGGCCTTGCCGTCCCGGATCAGGAAGGCGTTGTTGCACAGGGGCTGGATCTCCAGGTAGTCGTAAAAGGAGGCGATGCGCCGCAGCTCCGCCCAATCCTTGTACTCCGCCACCGCCTGGAACAGCTCCCCGGCCTCGCAGGCGGCCCCCACAATCAGCCCCTCCCGGTGGGCGATGAGCTCGTCCTTGGGGATAATGGGGTAGCGCTTGAAGTACTTGAGATTGGACATGCTCACCAGCTGGTAGAGGTTTTTGAGCCCCGTCTTGTTCCGGGCGATGAGGATGATGTGCCGGGGCCGGCGGCTGGCCCGCCCCTGGCGCCGCAGCGCCGGCATGGCGGGGTTAATGGCCTGGAGGGAGCGGACGCCCAGCTCCTCCAGCCGTCTGAAGAAGGGGGGCAGGAAGAGGCCGCAGGTGGCGGCGTCATCGCTGGCCCGGTGGTGCTGGAAGGCGGGCAGCCGCAAATGCTCCGCCACGATGTCCAGCTTGTACTTCCCCAGCTCCGGCAGCAGGTTCTGGGCCAGGATGAGGGTGTCGATGTAGGTGGGGTCGAAGTTAAGGCCCGCCCGGCGGCAGCCCGCCCGGATGAAGCCGATGTCGAACTCCGCGTTGTGGGCCGCCAGGGGCCTGTCCCCCACGAAGGCCAGAAAGTCCCGCAGGGCCTGCTCCTCCTTGGGCGCGCCCCGGAGCATCTGGTCGGTGATGCCCGTAAGGGCGATGATCTCCGCCGTCAGATGCCGCCCCGGGTCCACGAAGGTCTGGAACCGCTCCCCGATCTCCCCGTTCCGGATGACCACCGCGCCGATCTCCGTGATAGCCTCGCTCTGCACCTTCAGCCCGGTGGTCTCGATGTCAAAGGCCACGTACTCGTCGGAGAAGGCGGCCTCCCGGTCCCCGTGGACCACGATGCGGTCGTCCAGGTTGTTGACGAAGTAGCCCTCCATACCGTAGAGGATCTTGATGTCCTTGGCGGAGTGCCACGCGTCGGGGAAGCCCTGTACCACGCCATGGTCCGTAATGGCGATAGCCGGGTGGCCCCAGCTCTCCGCCCGCCTGACCAGGTTCCCCTCCGGCCCCGCCTTGGGGCTGAGGGGGGAGAGGGCGTCCATGTTGGAGAAGGTGGTGTGGGCGTGGAGCTCCACCCGCTTGACCTCGGCGGTATCCTGCCGGGTCTCGTGGGGGTAGGTGGAGATGTTCCGGGGGTCCAGAAGGATGTCGCTGCCGTCCCGGTTGAGCTTCACGTAGCCCTGGACCTTCACCCACATGCCGGGCTTCACGTCCCGCCGGAGCTTGGCCTTCTCCTCCTTCTCCAAATACTTGGTCACCCGCACGGAGGTCTTGAAATCCGTCATGTCGAAGGTGAGGCAGAACACCCCCGGCCGGCGGGTCTCATAGAGGTCCGCGAAAAACACCTTCCCCGCCACCACCGCGCCCCCCATCTTGGGGTTCAGCTCCGCCATGGGCTGGACCGCGCCCTTGATGGGAGCGCCCATGATGACCTCCCCGCCCCCGCTCTTGGCGGGGGCTTTGGCCGGCGCGGCCACCGACTGGTGGATGCTCACCCGCTCCATCCGGTAGGCCGCCGCCAGGGCGGCGGCCAGGGCGTCCTTCTGCTCCCCCATGTCGCGGCGGACGGTGAGAGCCATGTGCATGACCCTGGCCTCCCGCTCCACCTCCACGGCGGTCAGATAGGCGCCGTCCAGCAGGGAGCGGAGACCCCAGTCCAGGACGACGCCGGAAAACAGTTCAAAAAATGGAATTTTCTGTGCCATACTCTGCCTCTACATCGTTTCAAAATATCTCATTGCAGAAAACGGAGGCCTTCACCGGGCCTCCGCCATCCTGCGGACGGCCTCCTCCTCCGTCTCCACGAAGAAGAAGTCCCTGCCGCAGTTGGACTCGTAGATAAAGTCCCGCAGGGGCTTGCTGGTATAGCGGGCGTAGTCCCCCCAGATCGCCGCCTTGATGTGGTAGTTGATGAATTTTTGCAGAACCTCCCCGGCCAGGCCGGTGCTGAGGATAAAGAAATCCTCCGCCAGCAGCCGCTTGTCGATGACCAGCCGGGATGCGCCGGTCACGTGCCGGGCGCTCATCGCCGCCTCCAGTGCCGCCGAGGCGTCCGCGATGCAGCCCGCCGGACCGGAGAGCAGGGCGATGTCCACCCCGTTTTCCTTTCGATGGATGATCTCCATATACTATCTCGCTTTCTCAGAATTCTGTCCATGGGCCGGCTCCCCCTGCGCCATCCGTCTTACAGGGTCTCGATCTCTGCCATCAGCTCCTCCACCAGCCGCTCCTGGGGCACCTTGCGGAGAATGTTTCCGCGGCGGAAGAGGAGGCCCTCCCCCCTGCCGCCGGCGATGCCCACGTCGGCGGCGGCGGCCTCGCCGGGGCCGTTCACCGCGCACCCCATCACCGCCACGGTGATGGGCTTTGAACACCCGGCCAGCCGGCGCTCCACCTCCCGGGCTATGGGGATCAGATCGATGCAGGTCCGGCCGCAGGTGGGGCAGGCGATGAGGTTGGGCCCCTCCTGGCGCAGGCCGGCGGCCATCAGGATTTTTTTGGCTGCGGCGATCTCCTCCACCGGGTCGGCGGTGAGGGTCACCCGCAGCGTGTCCCCGATGCCCAGGCACAGCAGCCCCCCGATGCCCATGGCGGACTTCACCATCCCCATCTCCGGGGTCCCCGCCTCGGTGACCCCCAGGTGCAGAGGGTAGGAACACCTCTCGCTGAGCAGCCGGCAGGCCTCCACGGTCACCGGCACGGAGGAGCACTTGACGGAGATGCAGATGTCGGTAAAATCGTACTTTTCCAGCAGGGCCGCGTGGCCCATGGCGCTTTCCGCCAGGGCCCGGGCGGTGACGCCGCCGTACTTTCCCAGCAGCTTCTTTTCCAGGGAGCCGCCGTTGACGCCGATGCGGATGGGGATCCGCCCCTCCCGGCAGGCCGCCGCCACGGCCCGGACGTGGTCCTCCCCGCCGATGTTGCCGGGGTTGATGCGGATTTTGTCCACCCCGCGGGCCGCGCACTCCAGGGCCAGCCGGTGGTCGAAGTGGATGTCCGCCACCAGGGGGATGTGGATCCGGCTCTTGATGCTGTCGATGGCCCTGGCCGCCGCCATGTCCGGCACCGCCACGCGGACGATCTCGCACCCCGCCGCCTCCAGCCGGAGAATCTGGTCCACGGTGGCATCGATGTCATCCGTCTTGGTATTGCACATGGACTGGATAGAGATGGGCGCGCCGCCCCCCACGGGGACGTTCCCCACCATGATCTGCTTTGTCATTGGGCCCCGCCTCCTCCGAAGAGCTTCATCACGTCGTTAAAGGTCACAAAGAGCATCAGCCCCATCAGCAGGAACAGGAACACCATATTGATGGCCGCCTCGTACCGGATCGGAATTCTCTTTTTGAAGATCTTCTCCGACGCGGTGGAGATCACCAGAAACAAGATGTGCCCCCCGTCCAGGGCGGGGATGGGCAGCAGGTTCATCACCGCCAGATTCACCGCAATCATCGCGCCGAAGTAGGCGATGTTCTCCAGCGCGGCGGTCACGTTGGCGCTCTGAGCCCCCACCGCGTTGATCTCCGAGACGATCCCCACCGGCCCGTTGAGGTCCGACACCCCCGCGCTGCCGGTAAACAGCATCTGCAAACTGTACCAGACGATGCGCACAAAGTCGATGGAGTTGTACCAGGTGTACTTCAGCCGGTTCCCCAGGGTGGCCTCCTCCACCATGGCGGTGCGGGTGAAGCCGTAGCCCTGGTAGGGCTCCCCCTCGGGGCTGGTGTAGGTGCCCACGGCCAGGTTGTTGAACGCCACCTTCTCCCCGTCCCGGAGCACCACCAGGTCGATGGGCTCCCGGTTCGCCAGGCGCAGCAGCACGTCCACGTCCCCTGTGAGGTAGATCCGCGCACCGTTGATGGAGTAGAACACGTCCCCCTTCTCCAGCGCCGCGCCGTTGACGGCGGCGAACTCCGGCGCGCCGCCCTGAATGACGGGCACCAGAAAGCCCGCCGCCCGGAAGTTCAGCACCAGGATGATCAGCACGCCCACCAAAAAATTCATGGCGGCCCCGGCGGCAAACACCGCCACCTTCTTCCAGAAGCTCTGGTTGGAGAGGCTGTGGGGGTCGTCAGACGCCTCGTCCTCCCCCTCCATGGCGCAGAAGCCCCCGATGGGCAGGGCGCGGAGGGAGAATTTCGTCCCCTTTTTTCCGTCCTTATGCCAGATCTGCGGCCCCATGCCGATGGCGAACTCGTGGACGGTGACGCCGCAGAGCCTTGCGGCGATAAAGTGGCCCCACTCGTGGGCGGCGATGAGGATGCCGAACAGGAGAATGGCTAATATAATATACATAGACAGATACCTCGGTCAATGGGATAGTGTCCGCGCCCCCGGCGCGGTCAGATCACCCGCTGCATCCAGCGGTCCAGAAAGGCCAGCTGGGCCCCGGTGTGGAACCAGCCGTCCTCCATGCCGGCGAGGCCGGCGCGGTGCGCCGCCGCGAAGGCCTCAGCTCCCCGCCGCCCGCCGGACGCACGCGCGGGCCTGCCGGTCTGCTTCCAGTATATCCTCCATCCCCGGCGCAGATACCACCGGAATGGCGTCCAGGGCCCTCTCCACCAGCTCCGGGATCCGCCCGAAGGCGATCTCCTCCCGCCGGAACAGGTCCACCGCCGCCTCGTTGGCCCCGTTGAGCACCGCGCAGCTGGTCCCGCCAATCCTGGCGCACTCCATGGCCATTTTCAGGCACGGGAAGGCCTCCAGATCCGGCGGCGCGAAGGTCAGCGGCGGGCAGGCGAGCAGGTCCAGCCCCGGCAGCTCCGACTGCATCCGCTCCGGGTAGGTCAGGGCGTACCGGATGGGCAGGCGCATATCCGGCGTGCCCATCTGGGCCAGCACCGCACCGTCCCGAAACTCCACCATGGAGTGGATGATGCTCTGCCGGTGGATCACCACCTCCACCTCGTCCGGCGTCACCCGGAACAGCCGCATGGCCTCGATAAACTCCAGCCCCTTGTTCATCAGGGTGGCGCAGTCGACGGTGATCTTCTCCCCCATGGTCCAGTTGGGGTGGCGGAGAGCGTCGGCCTTGGTCTTCCCGGCGGCCTCCGCCCGGCTCAGACCGAAAAAGGGCCCCCCGGAGCAGGTCAGGATCAGCCGCCTGATCTCCCCCCGCCCCCTGCTGCCCTGGAGGCACTGGAAGATAGCGGAGTGCTCGCTGTCCACGGGGACGATCTCCGCCCCGTAGCGCCTCGCGGCCTCCATCACCAGCTCCCCGGCGCACACGAGGGTCTCCTTGTTGGCCAGGGCCACCCGCTTGCCGGACTCGATGGCGGCCATGGTGGGCCACAGCCCCGCCATGCCCACCACGGCGGTGACCACCGTCTCGCTCTCCGGCAGGGAGGCCGCCCGCCGCAGGCCGTCCAGGCCGTAGGCCACCTCCACGTCCAGCCCCGCCAGCCGCCGGGCCAGCTCCATGGCGGGCTCCAGCTCGTACACCGCCGCCAGCCGCGGCCGGAACTCCCGGACCTGCTCCTCCAGCCGGCCGATGCTGCCGCGGGCCGTCAGGGCCGCCACCCGGATGCCCTGCTCCCGGCAGACCTCCAGGGTCTGCCGGCCGATGGAGCCGGTGGAGCCCAGAAGGGAAATTGTCTTGCTCATACGCGCCTCCTATCCGATCTGCAGCAGCTCCAGCAGGGCGGCCAGCACCGGCGCGACGAAGATCACGCTGTCAAACCGGTCCAGGACCCCGCCGTGGGCAAAGAAGATCCGCCCATAGTCCTTGATGCCGAACTCCCGCTTGATGAGAGAGAAGCTCAGATCCCCCACCTGGGCCACCACGCCGCAGAACAGCCCCAGCAGGGCCATGGCCCCATAGGGCACCGCCCCGCCGAACCAGCGGTTCATGGCCCAGGCGAACCCCAGCGCGCACAGCACGTTGCCCGCCAGGCCGCCCACCGCCCCCTCCACGGTCTTGTGGGGGCTGACGCGGGGGGCCAGCTTGTGCCGGCCGAGGGCCAGCCCCGTAAAGTAGGCGAAGGTATCACACCCGAAGCTGAGCAGGAAGGGCAGCAGCAGATACCCCCGGCTGACGCCGGAGGCGTAGATGTGCACAAAGGAGGAAAAGGCGTAGCCGATGGCGATGCCGCCGAACAGCACCGCCGCGATCTGGTGGAAGCGCACCGCGCCCCCCTTGCAGATGGCGTAGCTGCACACGGCCAGGGCGGACAGGATGAACCAGACGCTCACAAGCTCGGGCTGGAAGTAGTACCACCCCACCGTGCAGCAGGGGACGAACACGGCGGTTTCGGCCAGCCAGGAGTCCTTCTCCCCGCCCACGCAGCGGTACAGCTCCCCGCCGCCGATGCCCGCCAGCAGCGCCAGCGCCGCCAGCAGCGCCAGGGGCGGCCCCCACAGTACGAGGTACAGCAGCACGGGCACGCCCGCCGCCGCCACCAACAGTCTTGATTTCATCTCGCACCCTCCTACACCCCGCCATACCGGCGGCTGCGCCGCTGGAACGCGGCAATCGCCTGCAGCAGGTCCTCTCTTTTGAAATCCGGCCAGAGCACATCGGTGGAGTAAAACTCCGTATAGGCGCACTGCCACAGCAGGAAATTGCTCAGCCGCAGCTCCCCGCCGGGCCGGATGAGCAGCTCCGGGTCCGGGATTCCGGCGGAGTAGAGATAGCGCCCCAGGCCCTCCTCCGTCAGCTCCTCGGGCCGGGCCCGCCCCGCCGCGCACTCCGCGGCGAAGGCCTGGGCGGCGTGGACCAGCTCCGCCCGCCCCCCGTAGTTGATGCAGATGCTGCACAGGCACCCGTCCAGCCGGTCGGAGATGGCGTTGCACCGGTCCACCAGCGCCCGCAGCTCCCCGCTGAGCGGGGACATATCCCCCATGAACCGCAGGCGCACGTTGTCCCGCTCCATGGTGTCGATGGCCTCCAGCAGGTACCGCCTGAGCAGCTCCATGATGGTGTCCACCTCGTCTCTCGGCCGCTTCCAGTTCTCGGTGGAGAAGGCGTAGACCGTCAGGTACTCGATGCCGATGTCCCGGCAGTAGGTGGCGATGGTGCGGAAGGTCTCCGCCCCCACCTTATGTCCGGCGGGGCGGGGCAGGCCCCGCTTCCTGGCCCAGCGGCCGTTGCCGTCCAGGATAATTGCGATATGGCGGGGCAGACGGCCAAAATCCACCTGCCCCGCCGTATCCGCCTTTTTCTTTCGGAACGAAACATTCATAGGCTTGCTCCCATGGAAATCTGCGCCCGGGGCGCGCTGTCCCCTAGAGCCTGGATTCATAACCGGGGGACGCCGGACGGGCGGGAAAAGGACTGTCCAGACGGCGTGCAGCGGCTGCGAATACAGGGCCTCAGACCTCCATCAGCTCCCGCTCCTTCTTGGCCAGCAGCTCGTCGATCTCCTTGCACATGTCGTCGGTCATCTTCTGGATGTCCTTCTCGGCGATTTTCATGTCGTCCTCGGTGATCTCGCTGTTCTTCTTCTGGGCCTTGAAGGCCTCCACCGCGTCCCGGCGGATGTTGCGGATGGCCACCTTGCCGCCCTCGGCGTACTTTGCGATTTGCTTGACCAGTTCCTTGCGCCGCTCCTCGGTGAGCTGGGGGAAGCCCAGACGGATGATCTTGCCGTCGTTCTGGGGGTTGATGCCCAGGTCGGACTCCTGGATGGCCTTGCAGATGAGCTTCACGGCCCCGGCGTCCCAGGGCTGGATGGTGAGGGTGCGGGGATCGGGGGATCCGATGGATGCGATCTGGTGGATGGGGGTGGGGGTGCCGTAGTAGTCCACCATGATCCGGTCCAGCACGGAGGCATTGGCCCGGCCGGCCCGGACGGCGGCGAAATCCGCCGCCACGGAGCTGACGGATTTGCGCATTTTCTCCTCAAAGACCTTGTACTCGCTTTTCATTTCGTTGTCTCCTCCTTCACAATTGTGCCAATCCTCTCACCCCGCAGGGCCCGGATAATGTTGTAGGGGTCCTTCAGCGCGAAGAGCAGAACGGGGATGTGGTTGTCCATGGCCAGGCTGGAGGCGGTGGAATCCATCACCGCCAGATGCCGGGCCAGGACCTCGTCGTAGGTGATAACGTCGTACTTCACGGCCTGCGGGTCCTTGACGGGGTCGGCGCTGTAGACGCCGTCCACGTTCTTCGCCAGCAGGATCACGTCCGCGCCGATTTCGGCGGCCCGGAGCACGGCGGCGGTATCGGTGGAAAAGAAGGGGTTGCCGGTGCCGCAGCCGAAGATGACCACGCGGCCCTTCTCCAGGTGGTGAATGGCCCGTCCGCGGACATAGGGCTCGGCCACGGCGCGCATCTCCAGGGCGGTCTGCACCCTGGCGGCCACGCCCTTCTGCTCGAGCACATCGGCCACAGCCAGGCAGTTCATGGCGGTGCCCAGCATCCCCATGTGGTCGGCACGGGTGCGCTCCATCCGGCCGCCGCCGTCCTTGGCGCCCCGCCAGAAGTTTCCGGCCCCCACGACGACGCCCACCTGGACGCCCATCTCCACGGCCTCCTTGATGACGTCGCACACCTGGCCGATGACGGCGAAATCCAGGCCGGTGCGCTTCTCACCCGCCAGGGCCTCGCCGCTGATCTTCAGCAGGACTCTCTTGTATCTGGGTTCCTCCATAGGCGTCTCCTCCGCTTCTATGTTCTGGGTACATGCGCCCTCTATTCTAATATATTTTCGCCGGTTTGAAAAGTGGTAAATGGTAAATTTTTTTCGAACCCTGTCCGGGGGCCTCCCCGGCGCTACATTTGCACGACCTCCTCCGCCGGCTTCTGGCAGGGGGCGACGGAGGTGACGTGGAGCACCGGCCCGTCGCCCTCGTAGGGGTCCCAGTGCTCCACCCGGACCTGGGCGGTGACCTCCACCCAGGCCCGCTCGGGGATGGCGCTCACGTCATAGCCGATGCAGGCCAGGGCCAGGAAGGTCATATCCTCGGCGCAGCAGACCATGGCGAAGCGCCCCGGGGTGAAGTAGCGGCCATACTGGGGCGGCTTGCACATGATGGCCCGGTAGACCACAGTTTTGCCCGCATACATCTGGGGGTTGTCCATGATCTCCACATACCACAGCCCGTAGTCCTCGTCGGATATGCGGATGACCGGCGCGCCCAGATCGAAGGCGGAGACGGTGCCGTCCATATAGTCCTCGCTGCCGCCGTCCTCCCGCTCCAGGAAGATGTCCGCCCGGCGGTTCACCAGCCGCAGGTTCTTCTGCCGCAGGGAGGCGCACAGCTCGCCGGTGCAGCGGTTGATGAGGATCATGTCCGCGTTGCGCAGCTTCTCCATCATCAGGGAGGCCATATTCTTGGCGTAGGACGCGAAGCTGGGCCCGTCGCACACGGCGATGATCTGGTAGAGCTGCCAGTCCGGCGGCATGGAGCCGACATAGAAGTCCTGTATCTGCCACATGCCGTTGAACTCCACCAGAATCTGGGAGGCCCGGCATTTTTTCCGCTCCGCCTCCAGAAATTCCGGCGTCAGCTCCTCCAGGCTCTCCGCCGTGACCACGGTGACGTTGCCCAGCAGCTTCTCGTCGTAGGCGGCCTCTCCCTCCTCGCAGCACAGCAGCATGGTCCGCTCGTCCGCGGCGAAGCCGTCGGAGAGGATACCGTTGATGAAGGTGGTTTTGCCGCCGTCCAGAAAGCCGGCGATGAGGTAGACGGGATAGACGTTGTCCATATCACACCTCAAAGAGGGCCTTCAGCCCGGCCTCGTCCAGCCCGCTGCCGATGACGCAGAGCCGTCCGGTGTAGTCAGCGGGGCCGGAGCGGATCTGGTGCTCCTCGGGGACGTAGTCGAAGTGGAGCCAGCCGCCGCCCTGGCCGGGCACGATGCCCTTGCACCGCAGCACCGCGCCGTACCGCCCCCCGTCCAACTCTGTGAGGATATGCTCCAGCCGTTCCGCCGTAAAGGCGCGGGTCGTCTCCACGCCCCAGCTGGAGAAGACCTCCCCCGCGTCGTGGCCGTGGTGGTGATGGTGGTGCTCGTGGTCGTGCCCGTGGCAGCCGCACGCATGCTCCTCATGTCCATGCTCGTGCCCGCCGCAGCCGCACGCGTGCTCCCCATGCTCATGCCCGTGGTGGTGATGCCCGCCGCAGACGGGGCAGGCCTCCTCCTCGGCCAGCAGCGCCAGGGTATCGCCCCCCTCCATGACGGCGAGGAGCTGGGCGCCGGTGAGCTGATCCCAGGGGGTGGTGACGATGGGGGCGGTCCCGTTCTTCTCCCGCAGCAGGGCCACAGCGGCCTCCAGCCGGTCTCCGTCCAGCTTCTGGGTGCGGCTGAGGATGACGGCCCCGGCGTGCTCGATCTGGTTGGCGTAGAACTCGCCGAAGTTCTTCAGGTAGACCCGGCACTTGCCCGCGTCCGCCACGGTGACGGCGCAGCCCAGCGCCATCTCCGGCTCCGTCTCCGCCACGCCCCGGACCGCCCGGATCACGTCGGAGAGCTTGCCCACGCCGGAGGGCTCGATGAGGATGCGGTCGGGGCGGAACTGGTCCAGCACCTTTTTCAGCGCCTCCCCGAAGTCCCCCACCAGGGAGCAGCAGATGCACCCGGAGTTCATCTCCGAGATCTCGATGCCCGCGTCCTTCAAAAAGCCGCCGTCGATGCCGATTTCGCCGAACTCATTTTCAATGAGCACAATCTTCTCGCCCCGCAGGGCCTCGTCCAGCAGCTTTTTGATCAGCGTCGTCTTGCCCGCGCCCAGAAAGCCGGAGATCACATTTACTTTTGTCATAGGAAATACGCCTCTTTCTCAATAATATCGCTCCTATCATACTCCATTTTCCGCAAAAAGCAAGGGGGTATTGGGGAGTTTCCCTCTCCCCGGCCGATTTTTCTCCGGGGAGCGCCCCCCGCCTCCCCCTCTCCGCCCCCATTTTTTGCCGCCGGTTGCATCCGGACGGGCAACTTTTCCCCCCATGCGCCCCACAGTTGTGGGAGCACCACCACCGAGGCAGCCATGTCCTGAAGGAAGTGCGACTAGGCCGGGTACCGGGCCGCGCGCGGCAGGGTCAAGAAGACCGCGCAGAGCGCACCTTGACAACCTATATAAAATTATTTCCCACCGTTCCGGAGGCGGTACTTGTAAACGGACGCGCTTTTTGCTATACTATCCCAGTATATTGTAATTTTCCCCATACGCTGGGATTGACAGGAGGTTTTCCCATGGAAAACAAGCGCTTTTATATCACTACCCCCATCTACTATCCCTCCGGCAGGCTGCACATCGGCCACGCCTACTGCACCGTGGCCACCGACGCCATGGCCCGCTACAAGCGGCTCCAGGGCTGCGAGGTGATGTTCCTCACCGGCACCGACGAGCACGGCCAAAAGATCGAGGACAAGGCCCGGGAGGCCGGGGTCACCCCCCAGCAGTTTGTGGACGGCATCGTCACCGCCCCCGGCGGCGTGCTGGATCTGTGGAAGCTGATGAACGTGCAGTACGACCGCTTCATCCGCACCACCGACGCCTGCCACGTCTCCGCCGTCCAGAAGATTTTCCGCAAAATGTACGACAACGGCGACATCTATAAGGGCTCCTACAGGGGCAAGTACTGCAAGCCCTGCGAATCCTTCTGGACGGAGAGCCAGCTCAAGGACGGCAAGTGCCCCGACTGCGGCCGGGAGGTCGCCGACGCCGAGGAGGAGGCCTACTTCTTCCGGGCCTCCAAGTACGCGGACCGGGTGCGGGACCTCCTGCTCAACACGGACTTCCTGGAGCCGAAAAGCCGCGTGCGCGAGATGGTCAACAACTTCATCGACTGCGAGGGCGGCCTTCAGGACCTGTGCGTCTCCCGCACCAGCTTCACCTGGGGCGTGCCGGTGGACTTTGACCCGGGCCACGTGGTCTATGTGTGGCTGGACGCGCTGTTCAACTACATGACCGCTCTGGGCTATATGAACGACGAGTACCACGATCTTGACAAGTTCTGGCCCGCCGACGTCCACTTCGTGGGCAAGGAGATCGTCCGCTTCCACGCCATCTACTGGCCCGCCTTTCTTATGAGCATGGACCTGCCCCTGCCCAAGAAGGTCTACGGCCACGGCTGGCTGAACTTCAACGGCGACAAGATGAGCAAGTCCAAGGGCAACGTGGTGGACCCCTACCTGCTCTCCGAGCGGTACGGCGTGGACGCGCTGCGCTTCTTCGTCCTGCGGACCTTCCCCTTCGGCTCCGACGGCAACTTCACCAACGAGCTGCTGATCCAGACCATCAACACCGACCTCGCCAACGACCTGGGCAATCTGGTCAGCCGCACCACCGCCATGGCGGAGAAGTATTTTGGCGGGAAGCTGCCGGAGGCCCGCCGGGCCGACCCGGCGCTGGACGACGGGCTCATCTCCCTGGCCGCCGGCCTCCGCGCCCGCTACGAGGAGCAGATGGAGAAGTTCCAGTTCCAGAACGCCCTGGAGGAGGTCTTCAAGCTTGTCCAGCGGGCCAACAAGTATATCGACGAGAACGCCCCCTGGGCCCTGGCTAAGGACATGGAGGCCAACGGCGCCCGTCTGGCCGCGGTGCTCTACAACCTGCTGGAGACCGTCCGGGTGTGCACCATTCTGCTGACCCCCTTTATGCCGGAGAGCTGCGGGAAGATTTTCGACCAGACCGGCGCGGATGCCTCCGCCCGGACCTGGGACAGCGCGGCCCGCTGGGGCGTGCTGCCCGCCGGGGTGGAGGTCCGCAAGGGGGAGAACCTGTTCCCCCGCATCGACATGGCCAAGGAGCTGGCCGAGCTGGAGCGCATCCAGGAGGAGGCCAAAAGGGCCGCCCTGCCCGCCGTCGAGATCGAGCCCTTGACGGAGGAGCGGGTGGATTTCGACACCTTCTGCAAGTCCGATTTCCGGGCGGTGAAGGTGAAGGACTGCCAACGGGTGAAGAAGTCGGACAAGCTCCTGAAGTTCACCCTGGACGACGGCACCGGCACGGACCGCCAGATTCTCTCCGGCATCGCCAAGTGGTACGCCCCCGAGGACCTGGTGGGCAAAACCCTGGTGGCCATCGTGAACCTGCCCCCCCGGAAGATGATGGGGCAGGAGAGCCAGGGCATGCTCATCTCCGCCGTCCACACCGAGCGCGGGGAGGAGTGCCTGCATCTGCTGATGGTGGACGACGCCATCCCCGCCGGAGCGAAGCTCTGCTGAGCCGGCGGAGAGCAAGCCCCATGCCCACGCTCTCCGCCTATGTCTGCCCCCGACGGGGCGCGCCCCATCCATCCGGCATTCCCCGGCTATGCATATAGGAGAGAGTATGGGGGAGAGGCAGACCGCTTCTCCCCCGTATGCGCGGAAGCAAAGAGAGGAGAGACTGGCTGCCATGACATACAGCGACCGGCTGTTTCGCTGGCGGAACCCCTACGATCTGGCGGGAACGGAGAGCCTGTTTGCCGCTGCCCTGGCGGAGAGCGCCCAGAGGCAGGCGGCGGGCTGTCCGGACTACGCCCGCATCCTGGCCCTGCGGGGCTATGACCGGGCGGCGCTGGAGGCGGGCGACCTGTCGGCCCTGCCCCCCATTCCCACGCTGTACTGCAAGCGCCACCCCCTCCTGTCCGTGCCGGAGAAGAAACTGTTGGTGCGGGCCACCTCCTCCGGCACCGGCGGGACCGTGAGCCGCATGGGGCTGGATGCCGGAAGCCTGCTGCGGGGCGCCCGCATGGTCTGGCGCATGACGCGGTACCACCGCCTGCTCTCCCCCCGGCCCTGCCGCTACCTGATTCTGGGCTACCAGCCCCGGCGGGAGAACCAGACGGCCTTCTCCAAAACCGGCTTTGGCTTCACCTTCTTCGCCCCGGCCCTGAGCCGGACCTACGCGCTGCGCTGGCATGAGGGATCGTACCGGCTGGACATGGAGGGCCTCCGCCGGCGGCTGCTGAGGTGCGCCGGCGGGAGGAGTCCGGTGCGGACCATCGGCTTTCCGGCCTACACCTACCTCCTGCTCCGGCAGCTGGAGGAGGAGGGTGTGCGCCTGCGTCTGCCCAGGGGCTCCATGGTCACCATGGGCGGCGGCTGGAAGCAATTCGAGGGGCAGAAGGTGGAGAAGGAGGCGCTCTACCGGCTGGCGGAGTCGGTCCTGGGCATCCCGGAGGAGAACTGCGTGGAGTTTTTCGGCGCAGTGGAGCACCCCATCCTGTATACCACCTGCCGCCGCCACCACTTCCACGTGCCGGTGTACAGCCGGGTGCTCATCCGGGACCCGAACACCTTGGCCCCGGTTCCCAACGGCACACCCGGCCTGGTCAACCTGCTGACCCCTATGGTGGGCAGCGTACCGGTGCTCAGCATCATGACCGACGACCTGGGGGTGCTCCACGACGGGGCGGAGTGCCCCTGCGGCATCCAAAGCCCCTGGCTGGAGCTGAAGGGCCGGGTGGGGGTGCGGGACATCGTCACCTGCGCCGCCGGCGCGGCAGAGTTTTTGAGGGGAGGGAGCGCCCCGTGATCCTGGCAAGAGGCGTCCTGTATGAGGACAGCAGGCTGTCCGCCGTGCTGGAGGGCCTGGAGGCGGCCTGTCTGGAGGCCGTGGCCGGCCCGCCGCTGGAAGCGGAGACGGTGATCTCCGCCTGCGGCCGCCTGGCGGAGCAGGTGGAGCAGGGGGCCTTCGACCACCTGCTGGTCCCCTTCCTGGAGACCTTCCACATTGAGCGGGGCCAGCTGGAGGCGGCCCTGGGCCTGTTCCGGCGCGAGAGCCTGACCTGCAAGCTGGCCATGGAGCTGGGGCCGGCCCCGGCTCCCCTGTGCAGCGGGCGCTCCGCTCCCATACGGCGGGCGCGCTATCCCCTGGGGGTCCTGCTCCACATCGCTGCCGGTAATGTGGACGGCCTGCCGGCCTACAGTGTGGCGGAGGGCCTGCTGGCGGGGAACGTGAACCTTTTGAAGCTGCCCTCCATGGACCGGGGGGCGTCGCTGCTGCTGCTCAAGGCCCTGGTGGACCTGGAGCCCCGCCTGCGGGATTTCGTCTATGTCTTCGACGTGCCCTCCACCGACCTGGAGACGCTGGCGGCCCTGGCCCGGATTGCCGACGGCGTGGCGGTCTGGGGCGGGGACGAGGCGGTGCGGGCCGCCCGGACGCTGGTCCAGCCGGACACCAGGATCATCCCCTGGGGCCACAAGCTCAGCTTCGCCTACGCGGCGCTGCCGGCGGAGGAGGCGGACCTGAAGGCCCTGGCCCGCCACGTGTGCCTCACCCGGCAGATGCTGTGCTCCTCCTGCCAGGGTGTCTTTGTGGACACGGAGGACATGGGAGAGGTCCGGGCTCTGGGCGAGCGGTTTTTCGCCCTGCTGCGGGAGGAGAACGCCCGGCACGCCCCGGCGGACCTGGGCCTGCGGGCCAAGGCGGCCCTGCATCTGGTCACCGAGGAGCTGGAGGCCCACCGGACCGGCCGGCAGGTGCTGCGGGGCAGCGGCGTGGGGGTGGTCATCGCCCCGGACAGCGCCCTGGAGCTCTCGCCCCTGGCGGGACACTGCTGGGTGAAGCCCCTGCCCCGCCGCCGGATCATCCCCGCGCTGAAGGGGCGGAAGGGGCTGCTTCAGACGGCGGGCCTGCTGTGTCCGCCGCCGGACCGGCCGGCACTGGAGGCGCTGCTGGCTCGGGCGGGGGTGGTGCGGATCACCAGCCCCGGCGAGATGTCCCGGACCGTCCCCGGCGAGGCGCACGACGGGCAGTATCCCCTGCAGCTGTACAGCCGGGTGGTGGAGATGGGGTAAGAGGGCGAGGGCGGCGGGAGCAATCCCCATATGGAAGCAGGACACGGGCCAGCTCTGTTTTCATTATGATTGACGCCCAAAAGTGAGAAACGCGGTTGCGTTTCCGGAAATCCCGTGCTATACTTTGTTCGATTTTTGTCCTGCGGAACCTGATGTGGTGCACAGGACCGCCCGGCAGGCGGTACCGCTGCCGCCCACCGGCGTGAATTGAAAAGGAGAGAGGACCCGATGAGAAACCTTACACCCCAGCTGCTCCATTCCCTGAAGCGCTACTCCCGGCAGGATCTGGTCAAGGATCTGACCGCCGGGGTCATCGTCGCCATCATCGCCCTGCCCCTGTCCATCGCCCTGGCGCTGGCCTCCGGCGTATCCCCGGAGCAAGGACTGTACACCGCCATCGTGGCGGGCTTCCTCATCTCGGCCCTGGGCGGAAGCAAGGTGCAGATCGCCGGCCCAACCGCCGCCTTTGCCACCATCGTGGCGGGTATCGTGGCCCGAAACGGCATGGAAGGGCTGGCCATGGCCACTATCCTGGCGGGCATCATGCTGATCTTGATGGGGCTGCTGCGGCTGGGCAGCATGATCAAGTTTATCCCCTACACCATCACCACCGGCTTTACCGCCGGCATCGCCGTCACCATCGTTATTGGCCAGCTCAAGGATTTCTTCGGCCTGACCTTCACCCGCGCCCCGGTGGAGACCATGGAGAAGCTGGAGGAGGTGGTGCGCGCCTTCCCCACGGTGAACTGGGCCGCGGCAGGGGTGGGCGCGCTGGCCCTGGCCATCCTGTGCCTGTGGCCCATGGTAAAGCCGCTGCAGAAGATCCCCGCCTCCCTCATCGCCGTGCTGGCGACGGCGGCGGCGGTGGAGCTGCTGGCCCTGCCGGTGAACACCATCGGCGATCTCTACGCCATCTCCAGCGCCCCGCCCCGGTTCCAGCTGCCCGCCTTCTCCCTTGAGACGGCGGCCGCCGTGCTGCCGGACGCCTTCACCATCGCGCTGCTGGCGGCCATCGAATCCCTGCTGTCCGCCGTGGTGGCCGACGAGATGATCGGCGCCCGACACGACTCCAATATGGAGCTGGTGGCCCAGGGCGTGGGCAACGCCGCCTCCGCCCTCTTCGGCGGCATCCCAGCCACCGGGGCCATTGCCCGCACCGCAGCCAACATCAAAAACGGAGGCCGCTCCCCCGTCGCCGGCATGGTCCACGCCGGGGTGCTGCTGCTGGTGCTGGTGCTGCTGATGCCCTACGCCGCCCTGATTCCCATGCCCTGCATCGCCGCCATCCTGTTCCAGGTGGCGTACAACATGAGCGGCTGGCGCACGGTGGTCAAGGTGGTGAAGCGCTCTCCCAAGAGCGACATCGCCGTGCTGGCGGCAACCTTTGTCCTCACGGTGGCGTTCGACCTGGTGGTGGCCATCGCAGTGGGCCTGACCCTGGCCTGTCTGTTGTTTATGAAGCGCATGGCGGACGTGGCCGTGGTGAAGGAGTGGACGTACGTGGAGGACGCCGGCGGCGGCCAGGAGCGTCTGAAGCCCGTCCCGTCCCATGTGATGGTCTATGAGTTCACCGGCCCCCTGTTTTTCGGTGCGGCGGACAAGATCCCCCATATCGAGGGCGCGTCCGGGAAAAATGTGCTGATTCTGCGGATGCGGGCGGTGCCCGCCCTGGATGTCACCGCGCTGAACAGCCTGCGGCGGCTGTGCGACGAGTGCAAGGCCCAGGGGATCTATGTGCTGTTCTCCCACGTCAATGAGCAGCCCCTGTCGGTGCTGAAAAAATCCGGTCTGTACGACTGGGTGAAGCCGCAGAATTTTGCCCCCAATATTGACGCGGCCTTGGCCAGGGCGGAGGAGCTGGCTCCGGATGGGGCGGGCGCGGCTGTTTGACGGGTGATGAGATAGGCCTATGGCAAGCAGGGACGGGAGGAAGGATGTATTTCAAGTTTTTTTAACGCAGCAGGGCCGCAAAAACCCGGCCAGCCGGTGTCCAACGCCTGCAAATACAGGTTCTTATCGGCATCTATCAACGCGAAAGGTAAATGGGATCAAAAAACCGGCGGCGGGAGTCCAAAAGCTCCCGCCGCCGGTTCTTCTCATTTTACCGGGGCTCCAGCGCACTGTGCAGCCGGTCGGTGATGGCTCCCTGGAACAGGGGCGTGGAGTGCCCGTGGAGGGTCTCCAGCCCGGCGGCGGCCATACGGGGGTCCAGCTGGCCGCCCATGAAGAGGTCCATGTCCAGAATGAACTTGACCTCCGGGTCCTGGGGGGTGTTGGGCATATTCTTCTTCACCATCCCCGGCCCGGCGTGGACCTTGACCCGGCAGGTGCTGTCCAAACTCATCTCCACATCTACCGAGCACTTGCGGGTGCTGCGTTCGTCCACGTCCTCCTGGGCCAGGGGCCCCAGATAGGAGGGGGCGATGAGCTCCCGCCAGCTCTCCCCCTCCAGCTCCAGCGCCTTGCGGGAGAAAATGTTGACGTACCGCAGGCCGATCCGCTCAAAAAAGGCGGGCTGATAGATGCGGATAAAGTGGGCCAGGGGCCGGTCGAAGCACTGTCCGAACTCCTCCCAGCCGGGATACGCCACGGTGCTCAGGGAGATGAAGCCGCTGGTGAGGTTCAGCCGCCAGCGGCCATCGGCGGAGATGAAGCTGTAGTTGATAATAGGCTTCTGCTCCTCCATGCGCACCTCCGGCGTCCCCAAGCCGGCGAGCTTGGGGGCGGGGCGCTCCTCCTTGGCGGCAAAGCGGGGAAACTGGGTGCGGACGGCCTCCTGGAAATCCACCGGCTCCCTGGCCCCGATGGCCAGGATGGTGGGGAAGCGGAGCTGGCAGATCACCTCGGCCAGCTGGGGGTTGTCATAGTGTACGCGGGGATGGTCGGAATACAGCATGGCTCGGCCCTCCTGACAAATGTTTCCCCTATTGTATTCCATCTGGGAGAAAAAGTCAAACCCATCCCTCTCCCCCTCCGTAAAATCCCTGGCCGCCCGCCTAGTGGTGTATCCGGTCAGAAAGCGAACCAGAGGCCGGAGCAGAATTTTCGCAGGGCAAGGCGGCGGACGCAGGCGGGCTGTCGCCCGTCAAGGACAACAACGATGCCATACGGAAATTTCGCCCGGGATATGATTTGATTTCTGGCCGAATGGACCACTAGGTGGCCTCCGCCAGCCGCTCCTCCCGCTCCCTGCGCGCCTGGGCGATCTGCTCATAGAGGCAGTCCAGCGCGTCCCCCAGGCCGCCGATGCGGTCGATGAGTCCCAGCTCCACCGCCTCCTCGCCATAGATGACGCTGCCCACGTCCGCCGCCATCTCGCCGGTTTTCAGCATGAGGCTTAAAAACTTTTTCTTGCTGATGCCGCTGTTTTTGGCCACAAAGCTGACGATCCGCTCCTGGATGCGCTCGAAGTAGTTGAAGGTCTGGGGGGCGGCAATCACCGTGCCGTTCATCCGCACCGGGTGGATGGTCATGGAGGCGGAGGGCACGATGAGGCTGACCCTGGGGGCCACCGCCAGGGGGACGCCGATGGAGTGCCCGCCCCCCAGCACCAGGCTGGCGGTGGGCTTGCGCATCCCGGCCACCAGCTCCGCAATCCCCAGCCCTGCCTCAATGTCCCCGCCCACGGTGTTCAGCAGCAGCAGCACCCCGTCGATCTCCTCCTCCTGCTCCAGGCTGGCCAGCAGGGGCATGACGTGCTCGTACTTGGTGGTCTTCGCCGTCTCCGGCAGGACCTGATGGCCCTCCACCTGGCCGATGATGGTCAACGTGTAGATATTCCCCCGCCTGCTGCGGCTGACGGCAGAGCCGAAGTCCACAATTCTTTGGGGCCCGCCGGTCTGCTGCCCGTCCTCCTGGCAGGGCCCGGTGGTTTTGGTTTCTTCGTCCATGAATGATCCCTCGCTTTCGAGGGTAGTCTGTCCCTTCCCGCGAAAATCATACGGCCGCCCTACTGAGCCAGGAAAACGGCGTCCGCGTCCTTCACAAAATTTTCCACGCTGTAGCACACCAGGATCATATCCATGCCGTTGTCCTTGGCGTACTGCGCCACGCTGGTGCGGTAGTAGCGCAGATCCAGCAGATGGATCTCCGCGAACCGCCGGCTCAGAAAGGGGGCCAGGCTGTCAGAGTAGCTGTCCCGAACCACCAGCAGCTTCTCGTTGCCGGCGGCCTCCGGGCTGCGGATGATATACAGGGGGGCGTTGCCTCCCAGGAAGGAGGCGTACTTGTCCTTCTCCTCCAGAAAGCGGTCCACATACAGGCCGCGGGTCTCCCCCGCATACACATCCTCCACCGCGGCCCCCTCCGGAGCCTCGTAGCGCTCGATGGCGTCGGGGGCCAGCCAGTGGACGCCGGAGGAGGAATAGAGGGCGCCGTAAAAATCCTCCGACACGGTCCGCCCCGTCCCCAGGGGCTCCGGGGTCTCCCCCAGGGCTTCCATAAAGGCCGCATAGCCCCAGTAGGCCCCCAGGCTGGTCCAGTGGTGGTCGGTACGGTAGTAGATCTCCTCCCCGGCGTGCTCCGCCAGCGCACCGCCTATGTCCACCCACTCCAGCCCCGGGCAGGCGGCCCGGACCCGCTCCAGGTAGGCCCCCTGGTCAAAGCTCTCCGCCCCCTCCGGCAGCCGGTCCCGCCAGATCTCCGCCGCAGTGGGGATGAGCCCCAGGTACACCGGCGTCTCCGCCTTCTCCCCCAGCCGCCGGAGGTAGTCCATGTTGCTCTCCGCCCGGCCGGCGTCCTCCAGTTTGGAGATCAGCCGGTCGCCGCACAGGTACACACCGTGGAACTCCCGCTTCCCCAGCAGGGCCTCATACCGGGTCTTCATCCCCATCCAGCCGTCCCGGCCGGGAAACTGGTCCGCCAGATAGGTCTCCAGCGCGGCGGTGTAATCCCCCTCCGCCAGCGCCCGCCAGGAGAAGGCGGGCATCTGGCTCAGATTCCGGTTCTCCACCGGCGAGAACGTCCGGTCCGGCAGCAGGACGTGGGCGAGGCCCAGCCCCGCCAGGAACAGGCAGAACACAGCGGCGGTGACCGCCTGGGCGGCCCTGCTCAATGACAACGTGCGCTCGTCCATGGTCAGGCCTCCTTAAAATCGAAAATACAGAAAGGGGTTGTAGCTGGCATCCACCAGGGACGCGGTGCACAGCGCCAGCGCCCCCAGCACCAGCGCCGGGGCCAGTATTGACCGCCGCCGCTCCCCCAGCCGCTCCCAGCACCGCCCGGCCAGGGGCGTGGCGCCCACCGCCAGCAGCACCAGCAGGGGCAGATAGGTGCGCAGATAGTAGCCGTCGGCGGCCCGGTACAGGCCCGCGCCCCCGAAGAGGGCCCGGAAGTACGCCCCCAGCCGCCCCATGTCCTCCACGGCGAACAGGACCCAGCCCACCAGCACCACCGCCATGGCGTAGCCATGCCGCAGGACCGCCGGCAGGCGCTCCAGCCATTTCCCCAGAAACAGCCGCTCCGCCAGCATCCAGAGGGCGTAGTACAGCCCCCACAGCAGGAAATTCCAGCCCGCTCCGTGCCAGATGCCGGTACACATCCAAACCGCCAGGATGTTCATCACCCAGCGCCCCCGGCTCACCCGGCTGCCCCCCAGGGGGAAGTAGACGTACTCCCTGAACCAGGTGGTCAGGGAGATGTGCCACCGCCGCCAGAACTCCACCACCGAACGGGCCATATAGGGGTAGTTGAAGTTCTCCAGGAACTGGAAGCCCAGCATCCGTCCCAGGCCGATGGCCATGTCGCTGTAGCCGGAGAAGTCGAAGTAGATCTGGAATGCGTAGGCCGCCAGGCCCAGCCAGGCCCCCGCCAGCGTCAGCTCCCCGTCCGCCAGGCTCCGGTCCCACAGAGGCCCGATGGCGTTGGCCAGCAGGACCTTCTTCCCCAGCCCCGCCGAGAAACGCAGGACGCCGGAGACAAATTTCTCCAGCGTCTCCTCCCGCTCCGTCAGCTGCGCCGCCACCGTCTTGTACTGGACGATGGGCCCGGCGATGAGCTGGGGAAAGAGGGTGACGTAGGCGCCGAAGGTCACCGCGTTCCGCTGGGCCGGCGCGGCCCGGCGGTAGACGTCGATGGTGTAGCTCATGGTCTGGAAGGTATAGAAGCTGATGCCGATGGGCAGCGGCAGACCCAGCACGGGCAGGGAAAGTCCCGTCAGGGCGTTGACGTTGGACGCGAAAAAGTCCCAGTACTTAAAGAAAAACAGGATGGCCAGATTGAAGAACACCGAGGAGGCCACCGCCCCCCTGGCCCACGCGTCCCGCTCCCGCCAGCGCTCCACCAGCAGGCCGTGGGTGTAGTCCACCGCGATGGACAGAAGCATGATGAGAATATAGACCGGCTCGCCCCAGCCGTAAAAAAACAGGCTCACCGCCAGCAGCACCAGGTTCCGCAGCTTCAGCGGCGACAGCTTGTAGACGGCCAGCACGATCACCAGGTAAAAGAACAAAAAGGGCAGGCTGGAAAATACCATGTACGTCGTCTCTCCTGTCAGCGGAGGGCATGCATCCCCGCCGGGAGACGCATGCCCTCGCAAAATTTGTTCAGAGCTTGTTTCCTATCTCAACGCGCGCGGGGAGACAGGAAGCGGACGCTTACGCGAACAGCTTTTCAAAAGCCGCCGCCGCGTCAGACTGTTCCTCGCCGGCGCAGATGAGGGCCACCACAGAGCCGTGGGTGATGACCTGGGCCTTCTCCCACGCCTCCACGGTCATGGGGTAGAGCGCCCCGCCCTCGATCTGGGCGTCGATGCGGGCCTGGAAGATGTCCGCCACCGCCTGGGCGTTGGCCTCGTCGGTCAGCTCCACCAGGGCGAACTCATAGGGCACCGCCGTGATGGCCGCCGCCTTCAGTACCAGCTGCTTGGCGCCGTAGGTCTCCAGGCCGGGGTAGTAGCTGGCGATCTGCTCCGCCTCCAGGTCCATCATGGCGGGGGTGTTGTCCTCCCCCAGGGTGGCCATGAAGTCCTCGTAGTACTGGTTCAGGTCCGGCGCCTCCACCGTCCCGCCGTCCTTCCCGCCCCCGCCGCAGGCGGCCAGGGCCAGGACACAGACGAGGGAGAGGAACATGGCAAAGAATCGACGCGTATGTTTCATATGACAGATTACCTCCAAACATTGCTTGTATGCCGCCCGCTGAGCAGCGGCATCCCTATAGACGGGCGCTATGTAGGAGATTGTTCCCCAAATTGCAAAAAAATTTTCAGCGGCTTTACAGCTTGGTGATATGGGCCCCCGCCACCCGCAGCATCAGCTTCTTAGTGCCCACGCCGTCGAAGGCCACCTCGATGAGGGCATCGTTGCCCATGGGGCGGATAGACAGCACCATGCCCTCCCCGAAGGTCCGGTGCCGGATGGCGTCCCCCTTCTGCAGCTGGAGGAGACCCGCCGGGGCGGCGGCCGCCGAAGGGGCGGTGTAGCCGGGGTCCCGCATGGGGGGCCGGCGCCGGCGCTCCGATGGAGCGGGGGCACGCTCCCGCTGCCCGGCGGCGCTGCCCCCGGCAATGCCGCCGAAGGTGGCGGCCTCGCCCCCCCAGCGGTCCGCCCGCTCCGTCTTGCTCTGCCAGTCGATGGGCTCCGCAGGCAGCTCCTCCAGAAACCGGGAGGGCAGGTTGCTGCTGGTGCGGCCGTAGAGCATCCGCTGCCGGGCGGTGGTCATGGTCAGCCGCTCACGGGCGCGGGTCATGGCCACGTAGCACAGCCGCCGCTCCTCCTCCATCTCCTCGCTCTCGCCGGCGGCACGGCCGCTGGGGAACACCCCCTCCTCCATGCCCACCACATACACGTCGGGGAACTCCAGCCCCTTGGCGGAGTGCATGGTCATCAGGGATACGCAGTTGTCGTTCTCCACGGAGTCGTCCAGATCCGTGTACAGGGCCACACTATCCAGAAAACCCGACAGGGAGGGGATCTCCGGGCCGCTGTCCAGAAAGCTGATGATGCTGGAGCGCAGCTCCTGTACGTTCTCAATGCGGCCACGGCTCTCCATGTCGCCCTTCTCCTCCAGGGCCTTCACGTACCGGGTCTTCTCGCACACCGCGTCGTAGAGCTCCGGCAGGTCCAGCGTCTCCTCCAGTGCACGCAGCTCCCGGATCAGCGCTGTAAAGTTCTTCAGCTTGCCGGACGCCGCCTTGAGGGCGGGGTACGCCTCCGCGCAGGAGAGGACCTCCCACAGATTCTTCCCCTCCTGGACCGCCAGCTGGGAGGCCCGGTCCATAGTGGCGCCGCCGATGCCCCGGGCGGGGACGTTGATGATCCGCCGCAGGCGCAGGTCGTCCATGGGGTTGTTGATGACGCACAGATAGGCCAGCATGTCCTTGACCTCCAGGCGGTCAAAGAACTTCATGCCGCCGTAGACCTTGTAGGGGATGCCGTTGCGCTTGAGGGCCATTTCCAGGGCGTTGGACTGAGCGTTCATCCGGTAGAGGACGGCGCTGTCCTTCCAGGAGCCGCCCCGGCCGTAGCTCTCCAGAATCTTGCCCGCCACGTAGTTGGCCTCGTCGCTCTCGTTGAACACGGTCTTCACCAGCACCTTCTCCCCGGGTCCCGCCTCGGTCCATAGAGTCTTGCCCTTGCGGCCGGTGTTGTGCCTGATGACCGCGTTGGCCGCGTCCAGAATGTTTTGGGTGGAGCGGTAATTCTGCTCTAAACGGATGGTGCGGCAGGCGTCGTACTCCTTCTCAAAGTTGAGGATGTTTTCAATATTGGCCCCGCGGAAGCGGTAGATGGACTGGTCGTCGTCCCCCACCACGCAGATGTTCTCCCGCCCCCCCGCCAGCAGGCGGGCCAGCAGGTACTGGAGGTGGTTGGTATCCTGGTACTCGTCCACCAGCACGTAGCGGAACTTGCTCTGGTAGTGGGCCAGCACCTCCGGGTCCCGCTGGAGCAGGTGGACCGTGTGGAGGATGATGTCGTCAAAGTCCAGGGCGTTGGCCTCCCGGAGGCGGCGCTGGTAGCCG
>ERZ779626.302-NODE-302-length-32137-cov-8.011876_pt1 | contig 32137 bp, 32 predicted proteins | sample MGYA00514209_ERZ779626 | MGnify/ENA primary metagenome ERZ779626 (study PRJEB29562, sample SAMEA4376713) | mouse gut metagenome | isolation source: Cecum | study: EMG produced TPA metagenomics assembly of the A DSS colitis mouse model was used to assess the...
CGCTTTGTCATTCTGAACGCAGTGAAGAATCTTTTCAATAATAATGCGCAAAACGCAGTGAAGAATCTTTTCAATAAAGTAGTGCAAAACACAGTGAAGAATCTGTATTTCAGAACTTTCGCGTTGCTCAGGATGACTGAACAACAACATAACAGTATTACAACGTAAAAGCCAACCGCTTTGGTGAGTCGCAGGCCGCACAGATAACCTATACGCAGAGTACGTACTGCTAAAGTATCCTGAGGAAGTCAAGTAATAAGGTCTGTACGCAGTGTCATAATGTCCGGAACGCAGCCAAGTGTAGCCTGAATAAGTTTAAAAAACCGCCGCCGACAATATTATAAGACTTTAAAAATTATTTTTCAAACAAATTACGACAGCCCGCGGCGCATGCGCCGCGGGCTGTCGGTTGTCAACTGAAATTATTTGCAGAAAGCGAGACAAGCTTTATAAAGCGCGTAAACGTCCGCCTTTGAAATAAGCTCGTAAGGGGCGTGCATTGAGAGCACGGGAACGCCTACGTCCACGGTATCTATACCGAGGTTGCCTATATATTTGGCTACCGTGCCGCCTCCGCCGAGGTCGATTGCGCCCAGCTCGCCGGTCTGCCAAATGACGCCGTCTTTGTCGAAAACGTCGCGTATAAAGCCCATATACTCCGCGGAAGTGTCGTTGGTAGACGACTTGCCGCGCGCACCCGTATACTTCGATACTGCCGCGCCGCAGGAAATATAGGTGGAATTCCTCTTTTCGAATACGGAAGCGTAAGTCGGGTCGTACCCCGCGGTTACGTCCGCAGAAATACATTTGGAATTGTATCTTACTTCGATGGGGTTTGCGTTGAAGGAATGTGCGATAGTTTCTATCACGTCGGAAATGACCTTGCTCTGCATACCGGTCGTGCCGTCGCTGCCGACCTCCTCTTTGTCCGCAAAAACCGCAACGACCGTGTGGGGAGAGTCGCAGTCGAAAATAGCGCGCATTTCGGGATAAGCGCAAACCTTATCGTCATGACCGTAAGCGGAAATCAAAGCCCCGTCGAAGCCTACGTCGCGCGCGCGACCTGCAGGCACGAAGCAAAGCTCGGAACATTGGAAGTCCACTTCCGTTATTCCGTACTTTTTATTTAGAAGATTTAAAACCGCCGCCTTTACGGTTTCCTTCTCGTCCTCTCCGCAATCCACCGCGGGAAGTCCGCCCACAACGGCGTTGAGGTTTTCACCCTCTATCGCCTTGCCGAGCGTCTTTTGGCTCTGCTCGGAAGCGAGGTGAGGCAAAAGATCGGTTATGTAGAATATAGGGTCGGAATCCTCCTCTCCTATACAGACGTCCTTTTTCTTTCCGCCGGGAAGCATAACAACGCCGTGCAACGCGAGGGGAATTGCCGTCCACTGATATTTTTTAATACCGCCGTAATAGTGCGTTTTAAGATAGCAAAGGCCCGCCTCCTCATACATGGGGTTGGGTTTAAGGTCAAGACGGGGCGAATCCACGTGCGCGACCATAATGCGTATGCCGTCCTTTGCCACGTCTTCCTTACCGACCTTTATAAGAAAAATATTTTTGCCCCTGTTCAAAAAGTAACGCTTGTCGCCCGCTTTCAGTTTTTCGGAAAAACTGAAAGGCTTAAAGCCGTTTTCCAAAGCAAGTTTTTCAGCCTCGACCGAAGCGTCGCGCTCGGTTTTCGAATTATCCAAAAAGTGTTTGTAGCCTTCCGCGAAGTCGTAAATTTTTTCAAGCTCCGCTCCGTCGGCTTCCTTGTATACGTTTTTACGAGTATATTTAAGTTCCATATGTATCTCCTTTCAATAACTTTAATTCCGTTGATTATTATAAATAAATTCAAACTTAAAGTCAAGGCACGGCACAATAAATTTTTTTATTTTTTTGCTTTACTAATTATTAGAAATAGTTTATAATGGATAAAGAATATTGTGCCTTGGAGAACCTGTATGAAAAGAGGCGGATATGCGGCAAAAAAAATAGCCGTGCTGGCTGTTTTTACCGCTTTGAGCCTTGTTATGTTCATAATCGAAAACCAGTTTCCGCCCATGTTTATTCCCGGGGCGAAAATGGGGCTTGCGAACATATTTTCATTTGCGGCGCTTATCCTTTACTCCCCGTGGGAAGCTTTTCTTATAATAGCCGTACGCACGGGACTCGGCGCAATTTACGCAGGCAATCTGTCCGCAGTAATGTACAGCTTTACGGGCGGGGTTGTTTCCATGGCGGTTTCCTCCGTACTTATGTACTGCGTCTACCCGAAAATTTCGCTTATGTCGGTTAGTATTATCGCGGCGGCGGCGCATAACGTGACGCAAAACATAGTTTTCGTGATAATTTCCGGCACGACGCTGATGTTCGGATATATGCCATACCTTATACTTATAGGCATACTTTCCGGCGCGATAGTCGGCGGAGTTATAATGTTGATTTACAAAAAAGTACCGATGAACGTTTTTTTAAAAGCGGTTTATAAAACGGATAAATAACCTTACGGTTTTTTATATAGCCAAAAAAAATTAAGGAGAGAATAAAGTTGAAAGCAGTAAAAGGTAAATACTACTTCGGCGGCGTGCATCCGCGCGATATGAAAGCAATTTCAAAAGACGCCGCCCTCGAAGTATTGCCCGTACCCGAAATTGTCGCAATTTCAACCTCGCAGTCGTCAGGCAACCCCGCGATACCCGTCACGGAAGCCGGAAAGACCGTTAAAGAGGGTGAACTTATCGCAAAAGCGGACGGAGAAATTTCTTCCGACGTATTCGCAAGCGTAAGCGGCACGGTTACGGAAATAAAAGACCTTACGGGCGCCAAAGGCAAAGAAGAAAAATTCATCTTCATCAAGTCGGACGGCAAAGACGAAAAAAGCTACCTGCCCCCCCTTACGGACCCTTCGGCGGAGGAAATTAAAACGCGCGTAAAACAAGCGGGCATAGTCGGACTGGGCGGCGCAGGCTTCCCGACGGCGGTAAAAATAGGAACGGACAAGCCGATAGACACGCTGATTGTAAACGGCGCCGAGTGCGAGCCCTATCTTACGTGCGATTACCGCCTTATGATAGAAAAGACGGACGAAATTGCGCGCGGCGCAAGATACATAGCCAAAGCCTTGGGCGCGGAAAAAATAATTATCGGCATAGAGTCCAACAAACGCGACTGCATCAAAGCGTTTGAGGTTTACGAGGATATTCAACCCGTTATTTTAAGAAAGCAGTACCCCATGGGCGGCGAAAAACAGCTTATTTACGTAACCGTCGGCAAGAAAGTCGGTCTGGGCAAGCTGCCCGCCGATTACGGCGTCGTGGTTCAGAACGTGGCGACCTGCTTTGCCGTGTGCGAGGCGATAGAGCTTGGCAAACCTTTATACGAAAGAGTTGTAACCGTTTCGGGTAAAGCCGTAAAGCAACCCAAAAACCTTTGGGTCAGGGTGGGAACGCCCGTTCAAGCAATTGTCGACCACTGCGGCGGAGAAGCGTCTTTACCCAAAAAAGTTATCTCCGGCGGACCCATGACGGGCGTCGCGCTTGAGGATTATAACGATTACACTCATAAGACGACTTCGGGCATACTTCTTCTCGATAAAAAAGAAGCGGCTGCGGACGAGCCCACACCCTGTCTCAACTGCGGCATGTGCGCGGACGTTTGCCCGATGCACCTTATGCCCATGAACACGGCTTTCTATTCCGCGGCAGGCGACTTCGACGCGGCGGCTAAATACGGAAACGTGGCTTACTGCATAGAATGCGGAGCATGCGAATACGTCTGCCCCGCTAAACGTCCCTTAATTCAGGCTATACGCAAAACGAAGGCTGCCCTTCGTAATAAAAAGGAGAATGCAAATGGATAATTCGGTAGTAATTTCCACCCCTCCTCACGTTAAAAGCAAACGCACGACGCGCGGCATAATGATTGACGTCTGCATAGCGCTTGCGCCCTGCGCGCTTGCGGGCTGCGTATTCTTCGGCTGGCAGGCGCTGCTGATAATACTTATGTCGGTATTTGCGTGCGTTGCGACGGAGTTTGTTTACTTCTTTATTGCCAACAAAGGTTTTTCGAAGAAGTGCGTCAACGCGAAAAGCGTATGCGTGAGGTGGTTGAAACAGTTTGACTTTACGTCGGTTGTGACGGGTATAATTCTCGCGCTGATACTTCCGACTACGGACAAATGGTACGAGGTTTTTTACGAGGTTATAATCGGCGCGGTTTTCTCGATTGCCATCGTCAAGATGGTATTCGGCGGAACGGGTAAAAACTTAGTAAACCCCGCCGCCGCAGGACGCGTTTTTATGGCGATAAGCTTTGCGGCGGTTACGACCTACACGGCGGCTAACTTTTCGGCGCTGGAATTCGAAAGCGGAATTTTCACCGGTTCCACAAACCTGTGGTGGCTGTTGAACAACAACGGCGGCAACCCCGAAACAAAGCTTACCGTTATCGACCTGTTCCTCGGAACGGGCGTGGCTGGCTGTATAGGCGAAACGTGCAAGATATCGATACTTGTGGGTTATATTTACCTGAGCGTAAGAAAAGTCATCAAATGGTGGCAGCCCCTCCTCTTTATTGCGGTATTCGGCTTTACCGCGGTATTTATGTCCGGTTTTGCGTTTATCCCCACCGGCGGCTACATCTTCGATATGGAGCTTTTCCTGCCGCACATTTTCTCCGGCGGCGTGCTTTTCGGCGCGGTATTTATGTTTACGGACTACTGCACTTCGCCCAAAGGCGTATACGGTCAGCTGGTTTACTACGTTGTTGCGGCTGTGCTTGTTGCGGTATTGAGGTATCTGACAAAATTAGAAGTTACTTCCTTTGTGATTTTGCTTATGAACTTAGTGGTTCCGCTTATCGATAAATACATAATAGCAAGACCCTTCGGCTACAAAAAAATAAAAGCTAACAAGGGGGATAAATAAATGACCGTGAAAGAATTTTTCAAAGGCAAAGCCTTTAAGTGCATTGCGGCGCTGTTGTGCATACTTTTGATAAGCGGCATATTCCTTACGATAATGAACAGCCTGTTGGCGGTTACCGACCAGGAAAGATTTGACCGCGCTATCAAAAAGATATACGGCAAAGCAGTAAAAACCGAAGCCGTTGCGGTTGCAGACTATAACAGCAACGCAACGATAGAAGAAGCTTATAAAATAAAGGACGACGGAAACTACCTTGTTAAAGCAACCGGAAAGGGCGGCTTCGACAACGGCACCGTAACCTGCTGGATAGTTGTAAAAGTAAATAAAGGCGCTGTCGGCGGCATTGAAAAAGTCGTAATAGACTCCAACTCCGGTCAGTCCTACATTTCCTACATCAACGATAAGTTCATGGCGGGCTTCTACGGCGAATACACTGCGGGACAGTATTTCAACCCCAACGAAGGTTTTATAAAGACGGGCGCTACCCGCTCCGCCACCGCCATTTGCAACGCAGTAAACGCGGCGCTGGATTACGTAAACGCTTTATTCGGAAACGTGACCGTAGATATTTACGAAAATTGCAGCTATATCGAAAATATCGATACGAGAAACACTTCTCACGAAGCTACGGAAGAACAAATTACGTTCCATATAAAGACAAAGGGTTTCAACAACGCGGCGGAATTCTCCATAGATATTACGGTTGACAAAAACGGCGTTATAACGGCATACGCGATAACTACGGACGGCTCGACCGCAGGATACGGCTCCAACATACATTCCGCGATAAAGGACGGAACGCTGTTTGTAGGTAAGAATTTAGCGGGTATTGAGGCGATATTGGACGGCGGCATAGTTTATCCAGGAGATAGTGCCGGTACCGAAATATCAACAGGCGCGTCGCAATCCAACTTCCTCTGCCTTAGCGCGGCGGCATTTGCGGCGGCTAACTATGAACAGTTTTTAACCGTAGAAGAAACCCCCGACGATAACGAAGAAGGAGGCAACGAGAATGAATAAGTACAAAAAGATTACTCTCGACGGGCTTATTTATCAGAACCCGACCTTTATGCTTGTGCTGGGTACCTGCCCTACGCTGGGTCTTATTTCCTCCGCGTTCTCGTCTATGGGCATGGGACTCACCGTGCTTGTCATACTTACCCTTTCCAACGTGATAATTTCCTTGTTGAGAAAGCTTATACCCGACTCTGTGCGCATACCCTGCTATATAGTTATTATTGCTACGCTGGTTACGTTTGCAAGAATGTTTTTGGATAAATTCCTGCCGGACTTGTATGAAAGCTTAGGCGGCTTCCTTGCGCTGATAGTCGTAAACTGCATAATTTTAGGCAGAGCGGAAGCGTTTGCGAACAAACACACCGTAGCGGAGTCTGCAGTGGACGGAATTGCCAACGGACTCGGATTTACTGTTGCGCTTACGGTTATGGGCATCATCTGCGAATTCTTCGGCAAAGGCTCGCTTTTCGGATACGAAATTATGACCTTCAAAATTGGCATGCTTGCTAAGCCTGCGGGGGCGTTCCTCGTCTACGGCATCTGCATAGCGGTATTCGTCTACATTATTGACGGCTTTGAAAGAATGAGACGCGTCAAAGCCAACAAGCTTGCGCGTGAAAATTTATTGAAGGAGGCTGCGTAATTTATGGGTACTTTAATTGCGATAGTTCTTTCCGCGGTGCTGACAAACAACTTTATTACCGCTAAAACTTACGGCATATGTCCCTTTTTAGGCGTGTCAAAAAAGACCTCCTCGGCAACGGGCATGGGAATTGCGGTAACGCTTGTAATGGTTTTGGCGACGCTTGTCACCTATCCCATTTACACATACGTAATGGTTCCCCTGAAAATAGAATTCCTTGAAATTATATTTTTCATATTCATAATAGCCTCGCTCGTGCAAATGCTGGAAAAGATAATTCAGAAGCTTTCCCCCTCCCTTTACGGTGCAATGGGAATTTATCTTCCGCTTATCACTACAAACTGTGCGGTACTCGGCGTGACGGAGCTTGTAATAGGCGACATGTCAAGCTATCTGGGCGGCGCTTCCATGAATATCGGCTGGGCGGTGCTTTACGCGCTGTTTGCCGGACTGGGCTTTACCCTCGTCATGATTATAATGAGCGGTATGCGCGAAAAGCTTAACTGCTATAAAACGCATAAGGCGCTTGCGGGCTTCCCCATAGCGATGATAACCGCATGCTTCATATGTATGGCGTTTACGGTATTCTCGTATATCAGTATATAAGGAGTTAGGAATATGAATTTACTTTCAATTACCCATCAGACCTGGATTTCGGTCGGAATCGTTGCGGGAATATTTGCCGGCTCCGCCGTTCTCATAGGTTTACTTATAATTATTGTGGGCAAGGTTTTCAAGGTAAACGTTGACGAAAAAATTACGAAAATACTTGAAAATCTCGCAGGCGCCAACTGCGGCGGCTGCGGCTGCTCGGGTTGCAGCGGCTTCGCCTCCAAGCTTGCGGAAGGCGGCGCAAACCTTGCCGACTGCCACGTGACCTCGCCCGAAAAGAAAGCGGAGATAGCAAAGCTTCTCGGGATAGAGCTTAAAGACGAAGAACCTACCGTTGCGGTGGTTCACTGCAACGGCGGCGTAGAAAACTGTGCGGACAAGTTCGAGTACAAGGGTAACCCGACGTGCGCGGCGAACGCGTCGCTTCTCGGCGGAAACAAAGCCTGCTCCTACGCCTGCCTGGGCTGCGGAGACTGCAAGGCGGTCTGTCCCGAAAACGCGATTGAAGTTACAGGTAGACTTGCGCAGGTCGACCCCGACAGATGCGTTTCCTGCGGGGCGTGCATTACAACCTGCCCCAAAGGAATAATAGACAGGATACCCTCCTCCGCCCCCGTGTATGTGGCTTGCTCGTCCAAGTGCAAGGGCAAAGAGGTAACGGGTGTGTGCAAGGTAGGCTGTATAGCTTGCGGTATTTGCGCAAAGGTTTGCCCCCACGGCGCAATTACCATGAAGGACAATCTGCCGGAAATCGACTATACGAAATGCACAGGCTGTCTTACATGCGTTGAAAAATGTCCCAGACACATTATAATCAGTCGCAAGGTTGTTGCGGAAGAAACCCCCTCCGCACCAGAAGTAACCGCTTAAAAAATTCAAATAAAAAAAGCGCCGCTTTTCAAAGTGGCGCTTTTTTTAAATTATTATGTCGGGATTGTCCAAATCCTTTAAAAGCGGCTCCACCCGCAACCCGTGCGGACTGCAATAAATGAACTTGTTATTATCGCTTATCGGCTGAAAGTAAAGGCACTGCTTGCCTTTACAGTCGGCGTCCTTCATTTTTACCGTCTTCTTTTCTTTATTTATATACAGTACGTTTACGCCGTCTTTCGTGCGCACCGTAACCGTAAGCGAGGAAGAGTTTTCTTCAACGTCGTCGGCGGTCACGCTTTCGGTGAATACCGGTTCTTTACCGAACTCATATTCGAAAACGATTTTCGCTTGGACAAACACCCTGACGCCGGTCAGAGGATTTGTGTTGCGCGTGGTAAAAAACACGATAAACAGCACGGCAACCGTGACGACTAATACGCCGTAAATTATAAGGTCGAAAATTTTAAAGCCCTTATCCCGTTTTACCTGTTCTATTTTTTTCAGCGACATATTTACTCACAAGTGAAAGTTACCTTTCTGTCGGTAAGCTTGCCTTCGATAAACTCTATTGCCCTGTCTTTGCCCATACACATTATAGCCGTTGTAAGCGCGTCTGCCTGCGCCGCGCCGCCGCCTATTACCGTGACGGACATTATACCCGTCTGTACCGGTTTGCCCGTTGCTGGGTCGATAACGTGGCAGTAACGCGTTTTGCCTATTTTGTAATACTGCTCGTCGTCGCCGCTGGTGGAAAGCTTTTCGCCCCTCACCTTCGTCTGTAAATAAGCGTCGCGGTTTATTGAGCGCGGACCCGACAAACCCAAATTCCAACTGCCCGCCTTAACGTTGCTTTTAAACAGTATACTACTGGAACCGAAATTGAAATAACCGAATTCATATCCGTATTCGTCGAAAAGTCCGTCGATTTTATCTACGGCGTACCCCTTGCCTATTCCGCCCAAATCAAGCTTCATAGAAAGCGTTTCTTCGCCGACGGTCACGGTGTAATCGGGTTTTTTTACGTAAAATTTGCCCTCCGCTTCGGATAAGTCGACTTCGCCGAAGTGCGAAGCAAGGTCAGTGTATTGCGCGACGGTTTCAGCGGAAGGAAGCTCGCTTTCGCTGTGGGGGAAGTCCTCCGCCCCGCCGAAGCCGTACGCCTGAATATTGTAATACAGCGCGGGATTGTAACAGCCGTCCGTTAAATTATAAACATATTTCGCTTCCGAAAGCACGTTATAGGTAATTTCGCATATTTCTATCGTCTTGCCCGCCGGCGCAGCGTTGAAGCGGCTCACGTCGGAATTATCGACCGATGTCGATAACGCCTTGTCGACCCCGTTTAAAACGTCCGAAACGGCTTTATTGAAGTTTGCATAATTTTCCTGCGCTCCGTCCTTTGTAAAATCGTCCGAAGCGACCAGTTGCGCGTCCGCCATCATTGAGAAAAAATACCTTCCGAGCGAGGTGTATGCAGACGTATCTTTATCCTCAAACTGCTTCTGCTCAGCGCAGTAACCGCCTATTTCCGCGGCAAGCTTATAGCTTTTGTCGCTTAGCGTATAGCTTGACTGCGGCATATTTGTATAGACCGAGTATGTAGTTTTTTTGCAGCCCGCAAACGCGCAAACACCGAAAAGCGCCGCCGCCGCAATTGCCGCCGTTTTAATTTTCATAAAACAATTATAAACGAAAAATTTACAAATAGCAACAAAAAACCCGTCTGTAAAAGACGGGTTAATTTATTTGATTTTACTATTTGCCAAGCGCGTTCTGTACGGCAATCAACAATCTGCCGCTACCCTGCGTTGCGCCGGTAAGCACAAGTCCGCTTGATGCGAAATCGCTGTTGTCGTCCTTGGAATAAGGTTCACCGTTTTCGTCATAGAAAACTTTTACCGCAAGAACATCGGCAACAGACTTGCCTTCATACTGTTGAAGCAACCAATTTTCCTTAGTCAGCCAATTGAGCTTTGCTTCTTCACTCCAATCTCCCTGAGGATCGCTGACGACATGCCAATCTTTATTATATTTGGTGTCTTGTTCGCCCGTGAGCTTCCAAGCGCCGTGTTCGTCGCGCTGAGGACCGCCTAACGTCCAGTCTACTACAACCTTGTTATATGTGCAAGAAAAAGCTTCGCCGTTACCGTATGTATGTGTTACATCTTCTATTTTCTGAATGATGTTATTTTTAACGGTAACCTTAACTACCATACCGTAAACGGCATTATATTCGTTTGCATATGAATAATGTCCTATATATGTACCGTCTTTACCGCCGGAGCAACCTGCAGCAATACCTATACCTGCGCAGAGTGCCGTCGATGCGCATAAAATTGCAATAGCTTTGAAAAACTTTTTCATAATTACCTCTGAGAATATATTTCTTTCTACTTGAATATTTTACCACACCTCAAAATAAGTGTCAACAATATTTTCGGTATAATTTTACTTAATTTCATCATAAATACACCTTGTCATAACCAACGCGGCGAATGAAAAGAAAACAAGATTCTTCGCAGGGCTCAGAATGACAAAAAAGTGTGCAAGCCCCCCTCGGACAGAATGATAATTTGGCGCGCAAGCCACCATCGGGCAGAATGACAATAACGTACGCAAGCACACATTTTGTAAAGCGGCTTAAACGGTGCAAAAACGGCGCGCGTTAAAAACGCGCGCCGTCAGCTTTGATATTCGATTATTCTGTTCTGAGCGCAACGACGGGATCCTTCTTAGCTGCCGCCGCCGCAGGTATCAAGCCGGATATCAACGTAAGCGCCACGCTTACCGCTACCATGATAAGCGCCTGCCATACGGGGAGGGCGGCTATCGTGCCGATTGCAAATACCGCGCTTACTATAAGGTTTATAACCAAAGAAATAAGATACGTAATAATTATGCCCGCAAGTCCCGCGGCAAGTCCTATCATAAACGTTTCCGCAATAAACAGCAGTTTAATATCCTTCTTCCGCGCGCCGACGGAACGTAAAATTCCTATCTCCTTAGTCCTTTCCACTACCGAAACATAAGTAATTATACCTACCATTACTGTTGAAACCAGCAGCGACAGCGCAGTAAACGCCACAAGCGCGATTGTCACCATTTGAATCATGGTGTTTACCATATCTATTATGACGCCCACCATGTCGGTATATTTTACCTTTTGCTTTGCCGAAAGAGTTTCGCCGTTGTACTCCGCGCCGTCCTCGCACATTTTATTCCAGCCGTCGAGATACGTGCAGACTTTCTTCTTCATATCGAAGTTAAGCGGGTAAATAAACACTCCCGAAGCGACGTCGCTGCCCGCCACCATGCCGAGCGTTACCGCGTCAGAGGAACCGCCCAACATTGTCTGTTGCTGTCTGAATTTATTCATGCCGACGTCTTTATGAAAGACCTTGACGCCGTTTTCGGTCTTGAAATAAGTGAAGTCGTATGTATAAGAAAGCTCGCTTAAATTGCCGTTATCCTTTATGTACTGCGCAATTTCGCTTTCGAGACCCTGCGCGATAATATGGCGCGTGAGCGCGGGCGTATAATAAAGTCCGTCAGCCAAACAGCCGTAAGATACGTTTTTCTTCTTCTGCAATATAAGCTTTACGCCCAAATCAAGACTGCCTTCTTCGGAAAAACCTTCGGAATAGCTGTTATATGTAAATGGCTTCTGCGCGTCGTTCTGCTTAGTGAAAACGGTGTCGTTGGGATACCATTTGAACTGTTTGTCGAAGAAGAAATTGAAGTTCAATCCGCCTGCGCCCAAAGACTCGTCGTAATACGGGTCCTTATCCTTTATGCCGCTGCCGGGGAGACCGATTGCCGGATCGTAGGACTCCGTCCGTCCCGCCGCGAGGAACGCGTAATTCAACAGCTCCTCCTCGCTTAAAAATCCGAATTGAGCCAAATCTATTTCCGAAACTTTTCCTTCGTCCACGACGAGGATAAGGCTTTGCTTATCGTTGAAAGCCTGTATTATTTGTTCTTCGGAAAGATTTCCGTTAGAAGCGATTACGTCGTATTGCGACAGAATATATTCGCCGCCGTCGGGCACTTCCTGCAAGCCCGTAAACATATCGAGCATGCTGATAAATTTACTGTACTCGGGTTCCTGCGCAAGCACGGACGTGTACATGGAGCGAATTGCCGTAAGCGACATTCCGTCGCTGCTTGCGTCCAACTCCTCCGGTATAACGGTGGGGCTTGTTTCAGAGGTTACGTGGAAATCCGTATAGATATAGTTGCTTACCTCGAAATCGAATTTATAACTCATTGCGCTGTAATATTCTTCGGGCATTTTGCTTACGTAATCGAGATAGTTTTCGGAAATTTCGTTAGAGGTGATAAAGTTGTTGCCCATATCCAAAAACGTCTGCAACAGCGAGTCTACGTATACCTTGTCTTTCAGTTTGGTAATGTCAATAGACTTATTTACGGTTTTATTTATTTTGGTTATTGCGCTCATATCAAACGAAGAACGCTCTATCGATATGGGATTGCCGGAAAGCATGTCGTTTTCCATATCTTTTATGTAGCCCTGTACACCCGAAGAAATGGCAAGCACAAGCGAAACGCCTATAATGCCTATACTGCCCGCAAGCGAAACCATCAAAGTACGCTTCCATTTGGACAGAAGATTTTTAAGCGACAGCATGAAAGCCATTCCCGCAGACATGGACGACCGCTTTTTCTTGCCCTTGTCGGTCTTTTTCTTCGCGGACGGGTCGCATGCGGCAGTCTCGGCTGCGTTTTCCTGCGCCTCAACGCCCTCCTCCGTTTCCTCCGCGCCGTCGTAAGGCATACTGTCGTCCGTAACAAGTCCGTCCAAAAGTCTTATAATGCGCGTGGAATACTGCTCCGCAAGCTCGGGATTGTGGGTTACCATTATGACGAGCCTGTCTTTGGAAATTTCTTTCAAAAGCTCCATTATCTGCACGCTGGTCTTGCTGTCCAGCGCGCCGGTAGGTTCGTCCGCAAGTACTATTTCGGGGTCGTTGATAAGCGCGCGCGCTATGGCAACCCTCTGCGCCTGTCCGCCGGAAAGCTGGTTGGGGCGGCTGTTCATCTTTTCTTTCAGCCCGACGCGTTCCAACGCTTCGACGGCGCGGCGGCGGCGTTCCTCCTTATCGACGCCCGCAATGACGAGGGCAAGCTCTACGTTTTGCAGAATAGTCTGGTGAGGAATCAGATGATAGCTTTGGAAAATGAAGCCTATGGAATGGTTTCTGTACGTGTCCCAGTCGCCGTCCTTATACTCCTTGGTGCTTTTACCGTTTATGACAAGGTCGCCCGAGGTGTATTTATCGAGACCGCCTACAATATTCAGTAACGTGGTTTTGCCGCAACCCGAAGCGCCGAGGATAGAAACAAACTCGTTCTTGCGGAAATTGAGGCTTATTCCTTTCAGTGCGGGAACTGCTTCGCCTGCGACAAAATAGTCTTTTTTAATATCCTTTAACTGCAACATTTTTATTAATCCTTTTTATTTTTATATGCATCGCCGTCAAAATTTTCAATCAAGAAGTTACGCCTGCACAAACCGTTTATCGAATTTCGGCGTCGGAAAGCCTTTTAAGCACGCGCCGTTTGCCGAGTATGCGCATTATCGTGCACAAATCGGGAGAATCGGGTTTGCCCGTTACGGCTATGCGTAGAATTTCCGCCACGTCCGAAACGTTGCCGCCGAATTTTTCGGGCGCGGATTTGTATTCAGACATTTCCGCCGCAAACCCCACTTCCGGCGCGATTGCCTTGACCTTGGCAAACCAAGCGCCGTTATCGTCGGACGGGTCGTATTTTTCGGCAAACGATTTAAGCACGGCATTGACCGTATCCTTGCCGAAGCGGTAATTATATTCGGGCGCGAAAGTGTCGTCGAAGAAATAATCTATAAGCCTGACGCCCTGCTCGGCGCGCTCTATATCCTTCCTGCGCTTTTTGCCGCCTATACCCATAATAAGCGACAACACGTCTATTATATACGTTTTGTCATTAAAATGTTGTCTGTCCGCTTCCGTACCGAACTCGTCCGTCCAGCTTTTTAAAAAGTCGTAGCACTGCTCTGCGGAGAGCTTTGAAATTTCCGTCTTGGACACGTCGTTTAATTTATCCAAGTCGAACAGGGCGCCGCTCTTGCCCATTTTACTTACTTTAAAAGGGAAATCCCTGTAATCCGCTTCGGGATTTTTAAGCGACCATTCCTCGAAACCCGAGTTTAAAATGGTCATTAAATATTTTACGACCGCCAAAGGGAAATAACCCGCCTTGCGGTAGTAGTCCAGCGAAAGCTCGGGGTCCTTGCGTTTGGAAAGCTTGCGTTTTGTACCGCCGTCCATTTTCATAAGCGAGCTTGTGTGCGCATAGCGCGGCGGGCGGAAGCCGAGAGCTTTATGAAGCTCCAAATGCACGGGCAGACTGGAAAGCCACTCCTCCCCGCGTATTACCAGCGTTGTACGCATGAAGTGGTCGTCTATCGCATGCGCGAAATGGTAAGTCGGTATCCCGTCGGATTTTAAGATAACGACGTCCTGGTCGTTTTCCGTAACGGTGACTTCACCCTTTATTTCGTCGCGGAATATAATTTTGTTATCGGCGCTCCCCTGCGATTTAAGCCTTATTACGTACGGTTTACCTGCGGCGAGATTTGCGTATATCCGCTCCTCTGAAAGGTTTCGGCACTTTGCGTAAGCGCCGTAATAACCCGTCGTTTTTTTGCCTGCGGTCTGCTCCTCGCGCACGGCGTTCAATTCTTCCTCCGTGCAAAAACAGGGATACGCCAAACCGCGCTCTATAAGCCGTTTTGCGAAGGCGCGGTATATTTCCGCGCGGCGGCGCTGATAATACGGACCGTATTTGTTGAGGGGAGAGTCTATCTCCGCCCCCTCGTCGAAATTTATGCCGAAGTAATTAAGACTGCGGATTACGCTTTCGACGGCGCCGTCGACGCGGCGCTTCTCGTCCGTGTCCTCTATTCTCAAATAAAATATACCGCCAGTCGTGTGTGCGCTGCGCTCGTCCGCGAGCGCGGAATACAGATTGCCGAGATGTATGAAACCCGTTGGCGACGGCGCAAGGCGCGTAACCTCCGCTTTGGGCGCGCGGGCGCGCTCGGGATAAATTTCCTCATAACTTTCGGGCGGAAGAAGGTCATTGTCCGGTATGAGAGCCGCGGCAAGTTTTTTCAAATCCATTTTTACATTTCCTCTTTGTTTTTGCGTTTATAAAACTTCCTCAAAGTAAACCACAGAATTATCAGAATTTCGAATACGCCCGCCACGATATACAAAAAGTACATTTTGCCGAAATCCGCAAAGGCGATGACGAAAATATGAAAAATTACCGCCGCCGCCCAGATTATAAGCGAGCAGGCTAAAATGTTCGTAATCCAGTTGCCCCACTTGACGGAAAACACCATAAGCACTATTCCGCACGCAAACGGAGCGCAGACGTAAGAAAGATAAGCGTAAGCGTCGGTCTGCGGAATGAAATAGAAAATCATAAAAAGTACGGTAGCTATAAACCAGACCAGCCCGAAGCTTAAAAGCGTAATTAAAACCCGCTTCTTCTTGACGTTCATTTTCGGCTTGACAATTTTTTCGGCGGACGGCGAAATAATGTCGTCCACGGATATATTATACAGCTTTGCAAGCTGTATAAGTACGCGTAAATCGGGAATAGCCTCTCCCCGCTCCCATTTGGAAACGGCTTTGTCGGAATAGTTTAACTTTTCCGCAAGCTGGATTTGCGTAAGCTGCGCATGCGTCCTTAGCTGCGTTAAGTTTTTCGCTATAATCTCCTTCAAATCTTCCATATAACGATTATACCATATAACGCCGTCAAAACTCAACTAAAATACACAACTCTACTGTGAGTAGAGAGTGAAAATTTACCGGTAGAGAGACTGAAAAAAGCGTGGAGAAGCTTTTGAAGAAAGTAGGTTGTATTTTGCGGCGGTTTGACGATAATATTAATATAGACGGGCGGAAATGCGCCGTCAGTAATATACGGAGATACTGACCATGAACAATAATTTTGATATTTTTACCGATTCCTCGGCAAATCTGAACGATGAAATGTTGCAGGCGTCGGGAATAAAAGTTATTTCTTACCATTGTCTCGTAAACGGACAAAATACCCTATGTTACGAGAACGGCAGACCCTTTGCGGAAACCGCAAAAGAATTTTACGGAAAAATGTCGGAGGGCGCGGAGGTTTCCACTTCCCTTATCTGCGAAGCGAGCATTGTCGAAGCCGTAGAGCCGTCGCTTAAAGCCGGCAGAGACGTTCTTCTGATAACCATTGCCTCGGGAATAAGCGGAACTTACGCGCAGGCGGTCGCGGCGAGCAAAGCTTTAAAAGAAAAATATCCCGAAGCGAAATTCATAGTAGCCGACAGCGCGACGGCTTCGCTCGGCGAAGGGCTGATTGCCGTTAACGCGGCAAAACTGCGCGACATGGGCGAGAGCGTAGAAAGCTGCGCGGAATGGATTGAAGAAAACAAATACAAACAAAACGCTTATCTTACGGTGGGCGATTTGAAATATCTGAGAAAGGGCGGCAGAATTTCCGCCACGCTTGCAATAGCGGGTACTCTTTTAAACATAAAGCCGATAATAAAAGCCGACGGCGGCACACCCGCAAAGCTTACGTTTACAGGCAGAGAGCGCGGCAGAAAACGCGCGTTGGAAGCGCTTTTGAAAGCTTTTGACGAAAATGTGTTGAACCCCGAAAACCAAACCGTCGCCATTGCGCACTGCAACTGCGAAGAAGACGCGCTTAAACTTGCCGAGGCAGTAAAAGAGCGCGGCGCAACCGACGTAATTATAGAGTATTACGACCTGTGTACGGGCGCGCACGTCGGACCCGGCACGATAGCGCTGTTCTTCACCGGCAAAGACAGACGCTCCGCCGCAGCCGTTGCGGACGCGAAAAAACGCGGGAAGACAGCCGCGCAGGAAATTTAACGGAAAACGAAAACACCTCCGCATTGCACCGTGCGGAGGTGTTTTTATATTTTTTTACCGTAAAGCGAAGATTTATTATTCAGGACGTAGCCGAGAAAGCTTTTACAGCCGTCGAGAATATCTTCATAAGCCCTTTCGAAGTCGCGGGTGTACCAGGGGTCCGCAACGTCGCGGGGCGAAGCGGTAAACGAACACAGCTTAAAAATTTTCTCCCCGTACTTACCGCCGGTAAGCCTAAGAACGTCCATAAGATTGCCGGAGTCCATTACCAATATGTAATCGCTGTTTTTTACGTCCGCAAGAGAAATTTGCCGCGCCGTATGACTGCCCGGTATTCCGTGCATGACAAGCGTCTTTTTCGCCTGAGGATATATCGCCGAGCCTTCCTCACAGTCCGACGTACCGAACGAAGAAACGCGGAAATCGGAAGAAAGCCCGCGCTCGTCAAGTAAATTTTTAAAAATCAGCTCCGCCATAGGCGAGCGGCAGATATTGCCCAGACAGACAAACGCTACGCTTACCATCAGTCACCTATTTTAAGCTTACGCCAGTCCGTGCCGCGCGGCACGTAATTTTCAAGATAATTTATTATCCCGTCCGCATTGTCGAAAGTAGAATATATTTCGCTGCATTTAAACGTTATGAATTTGCGCTCGGTTACCGTATGCATGAATTTTTCCAAATCGTCGTAATAGCCGTTGATATTGAAAAGCGCCATCGCTTTGTCGTGTCTGCCGAGTTGCTTTAAAGTCAGCACTTCGAAAAATTCCTCAAAGGTGCCTATCCCGCCCGGAGCTATTATAAAAGCGTCGGCGTCGTCTTCCATTATTTTCTTTCTCTCGGACATGGTTTCGGTATAAGTCATTTTTTCGCAGTCGTCGTAAATAAGCTCTATCCCGTCCTCGATGAAAAATTTAGGGATAACGCCGTGAATAAATCCTCCGCCGCGCTTAAAACCGCGCGCCGCCGCACCCATAACGCCCGTCGCGCCCGCGCCGAACACAAGCGAATGCCCGCGCGCGGCAAGCTTTTCGCTTAAAGCTTCCGCTTCGTCTATATACAGTTTATCAATGTGCGCGCTCGCCGCGCCGAAAATGCAAATCTTCATACTTTATTATTATATCCCGTATTTATAAAATTGTCAACAGACAGCTTACAGTACCGTTTCGGGAATATCCGTAATTTTTTCCGCAATGAAATCCGCGCCCGCCGCGCAAAGCTCCTCCCTGCTCCCGAAGCCGTACAGCACGCCTATGCTTTTTATCGCATTTGCCTTAGCCCCGTAAACGTCGTGCTTTCTGTCGCCTACCATCACCGCCTTTTTTCTTTCGGCGGCGGAGCACGCCTCCAACGCGTATTTTATCACGTCGGATTTTTCCGAACGAGAGGCGTCCATCGTAGCGCCGGCAACGGAATAAAAATATCCGTCCAGCTTGAAATGCTTTAAAATGCGGACGGCAAATTCCTCGGGCTTGGAAGTCGCAAGAATAAGCTTTTTATGCGCTTTTTTCAGTTTATCGAGAACGGCTGCCGCGTCCGGATAAACGGTGTTTTCGTAAATCCCTTTTTCGGAAAAATACTCCCTGTAATACCCAACCGCCTTCCGCGCGTCGGAATCGTCCAGTCCGCAGCGCGTTGTAAAGGAACGGTAAAGCGGCGGACCTATAAATGGCGTAAGAGCTTTTTTGTCCTCTACCTTTATTCCGAATTTATCCAAAGAATAAATTATGGAGTTTGTAATTCCCTCGAACGGGTCTGTAAGCGTGCCGTCCAAATCAAATAAAACAACGTCGAACATTTCCTGTATTATAGCACGCAAGCAAATTTTTTTCAACCGCCGGCGCGAACAAAGTCAATATGAAAACAGCCCTCCGACATAAGGGTATCTGTTATAGGGATTTCCTTGTGCGCAAAGAAATAGTGCGCTATGCTTTATAAAAGATTATAAAGATAAATTGAAATTTTCCAAGCCCGCAATTTTTGCAGCCTCTTCCAAATACCATACCCAAAAGTGCTTTTCGCGTATAGCGCATTTATCGTCGTCTTCGTCGGTGTAAGTATACGCGACGCACGCTTCTTTTGCCGCGTCCCTTTCGTATGAGTCTATATCGTCATCCGTCAAGTCGCTGTCCCACGGTTCCAAATATTGCTCGTCTTCCAAAGCTACTACCATCGCCGACCAAGCGGCGACAGCGGCGGAAGCGGCAGCTCCATACTTTTCGACGGAAATCATAAAACCGTCGATAGTGGATTGTTTCCTTTCTGCCCGCAATTCTTTAACCTTGATTTTGCCGTCCAAGTATGCAAGGCTCTTATCAATTAAATTTTGCGGACTTTTATTGTTTGGGTCGACAGAACTATATATAGGCACTACCTTTTGCGCACAGGCGAGTGCAAGATACGCGCGTTTTTTAAGCGGTTCCGTCAGCGACCGAGGCTTTAACGAGTCGCGTTTACGCGGTTCGATTTCACCCATAGTTTGCCAAATTTTTCGTCGTGCGGTTAAACTGAGTTTCCCGCTTTCCGCAATTTCTTTTTCCGCTTGTTTGAATATTTCAATACAATTCATTTAAAGCTCCTAATATAAATTACTGTTTATCGTGGTTTCATTATAGCATGACAGTACTAAAAAAGCAAGGACAGATTATAGTCCTTGCTTGAATCCCTATGAGATACACCCTTAAATCGGAGGGCTGCAATTCATTTAAACGGTAATTACATTGCGGGGCCTGTTGCGGAAGGCGTATATACGCGGGCGGCAAGCTCCTGATTCAGGGCGTAAAGTCCCTTTGCGTCATAGCCGAACATCTTCATTTTTTTAATCTGGTCTTCGGCGTTCTTCTCCTCCTCTCCCTGCTCCTTTATAAACCAATCCAAAAACTGCATGGTTTTGAAATCCTTCTGCGCGAACGCCAGAGAGTAGATATTGTTTATAAGCGAAGTTACGTACTGCTCGTGCTCGTAGCCTGCATTTAAAGGGTCTATATGCTCCTTGAACGTCTTGTCGGGTTTAGCTATTTCGCCGAAAGTTACGCGCACTCCGTTGTCTATCAGATAGCGGCGCATCATCATTGCATGGTCGCGCTCCTCCTGCGCCTGTACTTCGTACCAGTGCGCAAAGCCGTCCAATCCCTCGTCGGCATAATAATTAGCAAAATCAAGATAAAGATAAGCCGAATACAGTTCTTTATTGACCTGGTCGTTTAATAATGCGGCAATTTTATCGTTTAACATTTTTTCCTCCGTAAATTTTCTTTACACCATTGTAATACATAACGGACCAAAAAGCAACTTTTAATTAGCGAAAATATCATTCTTTTAATTTATTCGCCGAAAACAGAACACTGAATTTATTTTACAAAATGCATTTTTATGTAGCCGTGTACAGTTTTAACTCTTTCGGGAAAGAAATTCCAAGCCTTTTCTCCGTTGCGGAAAAATCGATTTCCTTGCCCCTCTGCGCTTGGATTATTCAAAAAAATCTATTGCTGTCAGGTCTGCGGTAGAGTCCGCCCACTAACATCCCTGCAAGTCATTTATTCCTCCATAAAATAAACATTGGGGATTAACTTCTGTTAACCCCCAAAAACTTGATGGATGAGTAAGCCCTGTCGGGCTTCGGTGCGACGGGGCGGTTTGCTTGCAAACCGCTTCCGCTACTCTTGCTCCACCAAAACGGCACGGCGCAGTAAATTGCGCCGTGCCGTTTTGGTGGACGAGTCGGGACTTGCACCCGAGTCTTACGGATTAAGGCAGAGCTTTCTACATACTTATTCCGCCTTTTTACTTACTTTGCGCGCGCCGACGGACGGGCTTACGCAAAGGCATGCCGCTTAAATTTCTTTAAAGCGCGCGGCAGAACGCTTTAAAAATTTACCGTTTGATTGACGCCTGAATACCGCCAACGGCGAACGGTATACGACGGACGGCTAAGTTAAGCCGCGCAAGCCAAGCTTGCCGCTCTTGCAGCGGGGAAAGCTACGACTTTAGAATTCTTAGATTCTGCGTTTAAATTTAATTTTCCGTTTTTACAAAGCCGGACCTTTGGTATGCTTTTCTCATTCTCCGTCCGCAATCGAATCTGAAACTCGCCCGTATGAAGAATTATTAAATTGCGGAAAAACTCCGCATAATTAATTATATACGATTAACGCCAAAAAAATCAAGCGTTGAAATTTGTTTTTTATTGACATTTATACTCAAATGTTTTAAAGTTATTGCGTAGCATGATTTACACGGTAACGTTTAATCCCTCTTTGGATTATTACGTACAAGTCAATAACGTCAAAAGCGGAGTCGTCAACCGCACCACTTCCGAAAGGCTTGCCGTCGGCGGTAAGGGAATTAACGTCTCCCTCGCGCTGAAAGAGCTGGGCAACGAAACGCTTGCGCTGGGCTTTGTGGCGGGTTTCACGGGGGAAGCCATCCGCGGTAAAGTGTCCAAACTGGGTTTAGACCACTACTTTATAGAAGTCGGTGGACAGAGCAGAATAAACGTAAAAATCAAAAGCAATAACGAAACGGACATAAACGGCACGGGCGCCGCCGTCGGCAGGACGGATATAAACAAGCTTGTGCGCAAGCTGAAAGAGCTGTTGAAGCCCGACGACTGGGTTATAATTTGCGGCAGCGTGCCTTCGGGTCTTGACGAAACCACCTACGCCGCCCTGATAAAAAAACTTAAAAGCATAGACGGCATAAATTACGTCGTGGACGCGTGCGGCAAGCTTCTTACCGAAACGCTTAAATTCAAGCCGTTTCTCATAAAGCCCAATATTTACGAGATGTGCGAAATTTTCAATCTTACGACCATACCGGACATAGAGGGGATTTTCGCCTGTGCGCGCAAGCTGCAAAATTTGGGTGCGAGAAACGTAATTGTTTCCATGGGCAGCGCGGGCGCTGTCATGGTTACCGAAACGGACCAGTCAATGTACGTACGCGCGGCACGCGGACAGCTTGTCAACTCGGTCGGGGCGGGCGATTCGATGATAGCGGGTTTTATACACGAGTATTTACAATCCGGCAACTATTTTACGGCGCTTAATTTTGCTACGGCGGCGGGAAGCGCGTGCGCGTTTACCGAAAATATGGCTACCAGAGAACAGATCGAATACGTCGAATCCTTAATGCTTTGAGGGCGGGCATGCTTGAAATTTACCGTACCGAAAACGAAAATTTATACGAAAAACTCCGCGCCGTCCTATCGCGCCGCGGCTTTGGCGAAGCACGGATTATGCACAACGCAAACGGTAAACCGTATTTAGAGGGAAACCCCCTCTTTTTTTCTCTTTCGCACAGCGGAAGCACTGCGCTTATTGCAGTCTGCGACAGCCCCGTCGGGATAGATTTCGAGCTTAAAAGAAATAAAAAGTTTACCTCCGTCCTCTCCCGTTTTCCCGACGCGGAGAAAAAGGAAATTTTTACCTGCGAAGATTTTTTAAAACACTGGGTCGTGCGCGAAGCTTATATAAAAATGCTCGGCTCAACCCTTGCGGAGAAGCTGAAAGACCTTTCCTACGTAAAAGGTACTCTTTACGACGGAAAAAGCGCGGTAAAATGCGGCTTTTTAAGCGGCGAAACGCCCGATTTCGTATACTGCGTATGCACCCAAGCAAAAACCGAAACCGCCGAAATTAAATACTTCGTTTAAAAGCCGAAGCCGCGCGCTTCGGCTTTTTGCCGTCATTTATTTGATTTATAAACGGATATCTGATATAATAAACGTATGATTTGTTACATTATCGCAATGGCGAAGGAAGCCGAACCCGTCATAAAATGTATGAAAGCGGTTACGGACAAAACGGAATGCGGCAGGCGTGTCGTTACGGGAAAGCTTTTTTCAAAAGAATCTGCCGTAATAGTCTGCGGCGTGGGTAAAGTAAACGCGGCGGCAGGAACGCAGTACGCCATAGACAAACTCGGCGCGGACGTAATTGTAAATATAGGCGTAGCCGGCGGACTGAACGGTTCCGTCCGCATAGCGGAAATTTACGGAATAGACGCCGCAGTTCAATACGACTTCGACCTGACGCAACTGAACGGCACGCCGCTTGGCACTTTGGACGAGTGTAAAACAAATTACCTCCCCCTATCCGTTGCGGCGGACTTTTCACAAAAAAAGCTTGCGACGGGCGACAGGTTCAACGACAGCAGGGAAGATTACGAAACTATTACCCGCGTCCTCGGCGCCGACGTGCGCGACATGGAGGGCGGAGCAATCGCACAGGTGTGCATGCATGCGGGCGTTAAGTGTTACGCTTTTAAAATAATTTCCGATTTGGCGGGAAGCGGAAGCACGACCGAACAGTATCTGAATAATCTTACGCTCTGCTTCGGCACGCTTGAAAAAAACATTGAAAAAATTACGGAGGCGGTCTATGGAAAAAATACCCTCGTTCTCTAAAAATCACGATACCCTCGGCGTGGGGTTACACGTATGCGGCGAGGCGCACGGCGTAACCACCTTCGATTTGCGCTTTAAAAAACCGAACGCGGGCGACTTTATTTCGCCTAAGGCGTTGCACACCGTAGAACATATCATGGCAACCGTACTGCGCAATTCCGATAAAAAGGACTGCATAATATATTTCGGTCCCATGGGTTGCCGCACGGGATTTTATCTTTTGACCGTAAATCTTAATTATAACGAAGTTTTGCGGCTTTTAAAGGACGGCTTTAAAGCGGCGCTTGACTTTAACGAAGTGCCCGGAAACAAGCGCGAAGAATGCGGCAACTACTCAGAGCACGATTTACCCGAAGCATTATGCGAATGTAAAAAATATTTGGAGATTTTAAACAAGCTATGAAACCTTTGGGCGGCGGCTGGGACGAATTGCTCGATCCCCTTTTCAAAGACGAAAAATACCTGAAAATACGCGAATTTTTAAAGCAGGAGTATTCCGAACGCGTAATTTATCCCGATATGTACGATTTGTACAACTGTTTTCGCTACACTCCGCTTAACGGACTTAAAGCGGTAATTTTGGGGCAGGACCCCTATCACGAGCCGAATCAGGCGCACGGGCTTTGCTTTTCGGTAAAAAAGGGCGTGACAATCCCCCCCTCGCTTGTAAACATTTACAAGGAAATTTCCGACGATTTGGGCATTAAGGAGCCCGATTGCGGTGATTTGACGAAGTGGGCAAAGGAAGGCGTTCTGCTTTTGAATACCACTCTGACCGTGCGCGAGCATCAGGCAAACTCTCATTCCAAGTGCGGCTGGGCATGGTTTACGGACAGCGTTATCAAGCTTATTTCAGAAAACACCGAAAACACCGTGTTTATACTTTGGGGCGGAAACGCGAGGAGCAAGGTTCCGCTTATCGACGGTGCAAAGCATTATATACTGCAATGCGCGCACCCCTCGCCCCTTTCCGCATACAACGGATTTTTCGGATGCAGGCACTTTTCAAAGGCGAACGCGTATCTGATTTCCCACGGAAAACAACCGATAGACTGGGATTTGAATTAAAGGAGAACTATGAAATATATTGTCGTTTTGGGCGACGGAATGTCCGACAGAAAAAACAGCGCGCTTGGCGGAAGAACCTGTCTCGAAGCCGCGCATACACCCGTTTTGGACGAAATTGCGCCCCTTTCAGAAGTAGGTCTTTGCAAAACCGTGCCGGAAGGCTTTAAGCCCGGGTCTGACGTGGCGAATATGTCGGTACTGGGCTTCGACCCGAAAAAATATTATACGGGCAGGTCGCCCCTGGAAGCCGTCGCAATGGGCATAAAGCTTAAAGACGACGACGTAACTTTAAGGTGCAACTTCGTCACCCTGTCACAGGACGGACCTTACGAAAGTAAGACCATGTTGGATTATTCCGCAGGCGATATACCCACGGAGGACGCCGAAATTTTAATAAGCTTTTTACAGGAAAAGCTCGGTGAAAAAAATCTTAAATTTTATGCGGGTAATTCCTACCGTCACTGTCTTGTGGTATCGGGCGGCGTTACGGGGCACGACCTTACCCCCCCGCACGATATTTCCGACAAAAGCGTTTACGGCCGGCTGCCGAAGGGCGAAAACGGAGAGTTTTACGCGGATTTAATGAAGCGCAGCTTTACGCTTTTAAACGACCACTCCGTAAACTTAAAACGCGTTAAAGATGGAAAAAAACCCGCGAACAGCATTTGGCTTTGGGGCGAAGGCACAAAGCCCGCGCTTGAAGATTTTTCCAAAATGCGCGGGCTTAAAGGCGGAATCATAACCGCCGTCGACCTTGTAAAGGGCATAGGCATGCTTGCAGGCATGCGCATTTTAGACGTCGACGGAATTACGGGCAATTACGATACAGACTTTAAAGGCAAAGCCGAAGCTGCCGCAGACGCGCTTTTAAATGACGGTCTGGATTACGTGTATATCCATATAGATGCCCCCGACGAATGCGGTCACCGCGGCGACTGCGCGCATAAGGTTTACTCTATAGAACAGATAGACGGTAAGGTTTTGAAAACTCTTTTTAAAAGGTTTGATAAGGCGGGCGAGGATTTTGCCCTTCTCGTCTGTCCCGATCACTCTACACCCTGCGATATCAAGACGCATCTTTCCGACCCCATACCCTATCTTTTGTATACAAACAAAAAAAGTCTTTCAAACGGCGCGAAACGTTATACCGAGGACGAAGCCGCCGCAACAGGCAGTTATCTTAGCGACGGATACCGCCTGATAGAAAAACTTATTTCTTTAAAATAAAATTTACCGCGGCGGACGAATTTTCGTCCGCCGCGGTTTTTTATTGCGATTAAAACTTTACAGAGCGCAACAGCGTTAAAAGTGCGTTTTTTTGCTCGACGTTCAAGGCGCACACCCTGCGTTTTAATTCCGCGTCTATGCCGTTAAAGGCTTCCGCGTCTTCGGCAAAAAATTCCGCAAGCGTTATGCCGAATGCGCCGCAAATCGCGCGCAGGGTGGAAATTTTAGGCTCCGCCTTGCGCATATACAAATTATTGAGCGTGGACTGCGTAAGCATAGCCTCCATTGCCAAATTGTTTACAGACCAGCCGCGTTCCCGACGGAGCGCGTCTATTTTTTCAAGAATTAACATATTCCCTTCTTCTGCGGTTTCAAACCGTATTATATATAACGTTAAAGCCGTAAATGTTTCTACGTTTATTTTATAACGTAATTGAGTTAATTTATTAACCTAATTAAATTGACATATTAATTCAAATGGGTTATAATTGCGTAAAGCAGTGAAACGGAAAGACGAAAGAAAGCGCAAAACGGATTTTCTGAAATATCCGCTGTACGTCATAATACAAATACTTTTCATACTTTTTTTCGCGGCGGCAATGCTTGCGTATGCCGCCGCCGCATGTGTAAACGGATTATATCGCAAAAAGAAGCGTTACAAAAAGAAAAAGTAATGCCCGACCGGTTTTAACCGCGGCGGATATATCTCTCTCAATTTCGCCGTTGCGGATAAAACATACGGAGCGCAAATATGCGCTCCGTATTTTTAATTTGCCTTCAGGCAATTTTTTTGCTTTTTGTACATACTGTTAGCCTCGTCTATCATAGTTTTATTTGCGGGCTGAGGCTCGTAATATCCGCGCGACTGCATCTGGGTAAACAGGCAGAACTGGTTTTCCGCAACGCCCAAAAGATTTGTGGAAAAATTTTTCCGCGCCGCCTTTGTGCTGCCCTCGAAAAGCGCGGTAGTATAAATTTCCATAAGCTGCTTTTCGGAATCCAGCATATCCTGCAAAGTGTCCTTCTCGTTAAGAGTGCAATCCATTTTCGTAAGCTTCATTATAAATCAACCTCCCAATAAGCTTAAAAGCGCGCAATAGCGCTGTTCGTGTTCGTCGGCAATTTTGGTAAATACCGCGGCGAGATCTACGTCGGTAAGCGTTTTGGAATACGCCCTGGCCTTTTTGCATAACAGTCCCTCCGTTTTGAGCGCGTCGGATACGAGAGTTAATTCTTTTTCGGTAATTTCTGACATGGTTTAATATACCTCCGCGCATAATATTGACATAAATTACTGTTTTTAAACGTAAATACGCCGCTATTCAAATATTTGACATAATTCGCCCGTTGTGATAAACTTCTGTTATACTTATGAAAAATTCAAGAATTACCGTCGCCCTTACGGGCGTAACCGGCGCAATGGGCGGCGAGGCGCTTAAAAGCCTGACCGAATTGCCCGACGTTGATATCAGATGCATAATTTACGAAGCGGAAAAGAAAATACCGACTTTCGTTAAAAAAACAATGAAGAAACATCGCGAACGCATATATGCGTTCGCGGGCGATATCGCCCGTTACGAGGACTGCGAAAAGCTTTTGGACGGGGCGGACTATCTTATCCACTGCGCTTCTATAATTCCCCCCAAATCCGACCACAACCCGCAAAGAACGTATTTAAGCAACTTTGTAGGGACTAAAAACCTTGTTGACGCGGTAATTGCCGGCGGAAACGAAATCGCCTTTGTGCATATCGCGACGGTGGCGCTTTACGGTAACCGAACGTATCCGCACGTATGGGGACGGGTCGGCGACCCGATAATTTCAAGCGACTACGACTACTACTCGCTGTACAAGCTGAAAGCCGAACGCTACGTTTTGGAAAGCGGTCTTAAAAAATTCGTTTCTTTAAGACAGACGGCTGTTCTGCACAAATATATGTTTGCCAACAACCTGAAAGACGGTTTGATGTTCCACACTGCCTGGAACTGCCCTTTGGAGTGGGTTACGGACGTGGACAGCGGTATTTTGTGCAAAAATCTCGTTAAAAACGACGCCGACGGCGCGCTTGACGGCTTCTGGAACGCAATTTACAACATAGCCGGCGGCAAGGAATGCAGAGTTACGGGCTTTGAAACGCTGAACGGCTGTTTTAAATATCTTGTCGGCACGGGCGCAAAAAAATTCTTCAAGCCCAACTGGAACGTTGCGAGAAATTTCCACGGCGTGTGGTATTACGACGGCGACGAATTGGATAACTTTTTACATTACCAAAACGAAACATTCGACAGCTTCTGGACGAGAGTACACAAAAAGCACCGCATATTCAAGCTTGGTAAATACGTACCCTCCCCCTTGATTTCAAAGCTTGCGATAAAAAGACTGTTTAAAAATACGAACGCCCCCGCCTACTGGCTTAAACACGGCATAGAGGGCAGAGTTAAAGCGTTTTTCGGAAGCAGGGAACAGTTCGAGGCGATAGGCAGCGACTGGACGAAGTACAATCTTTTAAACGAGGGGAAGCTTCCCGACGGCAGCGGGATTGACTACGAGGCTTTAAAAAACAAGGAAAACGCAAAGCCCTATCTTTTGGACCACGGCTACGACGAGAGTAAGCCGCTTGAAAGCTTGACTTTTGCGGATTTGGACAAAGCCGCGGCTTTCAGGGGCGGCAAATGCCTTGAAAGCGGCTATAAAGCCGGCGGCGTCCATACAAAAATAAGATGGCAGTGCCGCGACGGACACGAATTTTCCTCCTCTCCATACACAATATTGAAGGGCGGCTATTGGTGTCCGCACTGTTGCGAGCCCAAACCTTGGCGTTACGGCGCGCTTGCAAAGGATATTCCTTTCTATGCGCAGGTATATTACGACACTCACACCAAGGAAGAAGAAAACGACGTTTATCCCCTTGACGAACACGAGGACGATTTTATTATTGAAAAATGAAAGTAATACTTTACGTTTTTTCCGGCACGGGCAACACCTTGAAGGTTGCCGCGCTTTATAAAAAATTTTTTAACGCGGACGTAGATATTTACCGCATTTCGGAAAAGAGCGGAAACGCTCCCTCGCCCGACGGGTACGACCTTGTTGGCATAGGGTATCCCATTCACGCATTTGTTGCGCCGGAACCCGTTATTAAGTTTGTAAAAAACCTTAAAAGCGTTGCGTACAGGCGGGCGTTCATATTCAAAACATCCGGCGAGGGGTTGCATTTAAACGACTCGTCAAGCTATAAAATACTGAAAATTTTGCGTAAAAAGGGCTATGACGTGACTATGGAAAAACACATTGTCATGCCGTACAACATGATATACCGCCACTCTGACGCTATGGCTAAACAGATGTGGATTTACGCGAAAGCGCTTGTAAAGCTGAGTGTTGACAACCTTTCCGCCTGCAAACGCGAAAAGATAAAGCTGCGCCGCATAAGGAATTTCTTTATCCCGCCCATTGGCTGGATCGAACAGAAATTCACGCATGCGCACGGTCCCATGTTCAAAATCGACGCGAAAAAATGCGTCAATTGCGGAAAATGCGCGGCGGTCTGTCCCGAAAACAACATTACCATAAAGGACGGTAAGTACAAATTCGGAACAAAATGCGTGCTGTGCATGGGCTGTTCGTTCGGCTGTCCCGAGGACGCCGTTCACGTCGGATTATTCAAATTTTGGAAGGTCAACGGCAGTTACAGACTGGACGAGCTTGCCGCCGACGAAAGCGTATACTTCCCCCTTGTGCCCGACTGCGCAAAGGGCATTTACAGGCTTTACAAAAAATATTACCGCGAGGCAGATAAAATGCTTGAAAACGCGGGTATAGACGTGCAAAGTTATATATAATATAAAATATGGCAATTAAAAACTTTTTCCTGAATATTGCGCGCGGCGCGGGTATCGGCGTTGCGATGATTATTCCGGGGGTGAGCGGCGGCACCGTCGCCGTGCTTTTGAATATTTACGATAAAATTATAGACGCGATAAATTCCCTTAGAAAGGAATTTAAAAAAAGCGTCTTATTTTTACTGCCTATACTGCTTGGTGCCGCGCTTGCGGTATGCGCCGCCTACTTCCCCTTGAAATATGCGCTTAAATACGCCCCCCTACCCACGGTTTTGCTGTTTGCGGGACTTATGACCGGCTCTCTGCCCAAGACGCTTAAAGACGGAATTAAAAAGGGATTTAAAAAAATTAATATCGCTTCGGTGCTTATTCCTTTGGCGGTAGTAATAGGAATTTGCTTTATACCCGGGCTGGGCGACGCGGATTTATCCGCCGACATGCCTGTTTACGGTTACTTTTTACTGGTGCTTATAGGCATGCTGGGCTCCTGCGCGTTGGTAATACCGGGCGTAAGCGGCTCTATGCTGCTATTGATATTCGGATATTATAATGGTATTTTAAACACCGTGTCCGCCTTAAAGGACAGCTTCGGGCACTCGCTTTTGGTGCTTGCGCTGTTCGCCGCAGGAATAATAGTCGGCTTTTTCACCATAGCGAAAATTATGAAGTTGTTTTTAAGCAAATTTCCGCGCGGTACGACCTGGGCGATTATCGGTTTCGTAATAGGCTCTATCCCTGCGATACTTATAACCTTTCCCGAAAACTTCAAGGCGGAAATTGCCGCGTCGCCGCTTGACTCGGTGCAGATTGCCGTCGGCGCGATATTGTTTATTGCGGGAATTATTGCCGCCTACGCCTTTACCGCTTACGTTGAAGGGAAAAGAAAACCTTCTATTTCATGATAAAAAGCCTTCTCCATTGGGAGAAGGCTTTTTAGATTCTTCACTGTGTTCAGAATGACAAAATAAATTTTACACTGTCATGCTGAGCGTTAGCGAAGTATCTAAAACAAATAAATTCAATCATGTAAAATACTATATTGTTCTTTTTGCGCCGCACAATCGACGAAAAACAGAATAGAAAAAAGCGGACTTTACGTCCGCTTTTTTATTTGTTAAATTAACTCCGCCTCGTCCGTAGGTTGAACAGCGCCGTTGTAGGTCTGATTGATTACGGGAGACATGTTTTTATATTCCTTAACGCCCGTGCCTGCGGGAATAAGTTTACCGATAATGACGTTTTCTTTAAGTCCGATAAGCGGGTCGACTTTGTTTTTGATAGCCGCGTCGGTAAGCACCCTTGCGGTCTCCTGGAAGGAAGCCGCGGACAGGAAGCTGTCCGTAGAAAGCGCAGCTTTGGTTATTCCCAAAAGAACGCGCTTTTGCAGTGCGGGCGTGCCGCCGTTTTCTATCGCAACGCGGTTTTCATCCTCTACGGTGAACATGTCAACCGTCTCTCCGGGAAGCAAACCGGTGGAGCCTGCGCTCTCTATTCTTACCTTCCTGAGCATCTGACGGACGATAATTTCAACGTGTTTATCGTTGATGTCAACGCCCTGAGAACGGTAAACTGACTGAACCTGTTCGAGGATATAGTCCTGAACGGCGCGGGGACCGGAAATTCTTAAAATATCCTGGGGATAAACCGAGCCGATGTTAAGCACCGTACCGGGCTGAACGACGTCGCCCGTCTTTACATGCAGTTCCGCATTGAAAGGAAGCGTATATTCTTTTTTCTGCTCGTTTGTTACGGGGTCGCGGATAATTACGTGCTTCAAATTGTCCTTGTCGTCCACTGTAACTACGCCGGACACCTCGCAAAGCGTTGCACAGCCTTTGGGTTTACGCGCTTCGAAAAGCTCCTCTACACGGGGAAGACCCTGCGTAATGTCGCCCGTCGCCGCTATACCGCCGGTATGGAAGGTACGCATGGTAAGCTGTGTACCGGGTTCGCCTATGGACTGAGCCGCAATAACGCCGACAGCCTCGCCGGGCTGAACGGGCTTATTGGTAGCCATGTTTTTACCGTAGCACTTTGCGCAGACGCCGTAACGGGAGTTGCAACTGAATACCGAGCGTATGGAAACTTCCTTTATGCCCGCGGCAATAATTTTCTTTGCGAGCGAGTCGGTCACGAATCCGTTCTGCTCGACGATGATTTCGCCTGTTTTGGGGTCTTTGACCTCTTCCGCAACGAATCTGCCCTGTATTCTGTCCTCAAGCCCTTCTATAACTTCGCCGTTGGGACCGATAATATCCTTTACAACCATGCCGCGCGGCTTTTTGCTGCCTGCCATACAGTCGTCTTCTCTTACTATAACGTCCTGGGAAACGTCGACAAGTCTACGGGTAAGATAACCCGAGTCCGCCGTCTTTAACGCCGTATCCGCAAGACCTTTACGTCCGCCGTGCGAGGAAATGAAGTATTCCAAAACGGAAAGCCCCTGTCTGAAACAGGATTTAACGGGAACTTCTATCTTTTTACCCTGCGGGTTGACCATCAGTCCGCGCATACCCGAAAGCTGTTTCATCTGGTCGATAGAGCCGCGGGCACCCGAGTTTGCCATCATCCATATG
>ERZ779626.307-NODE-307-length-31864-cov-8.997171_pt1 | contig 31864 bp, 28 predicted proteins | sample MGYA00514209_ERZ779626 | MGnify/ENA primary metagenome ERZ779626 (study PRJEB29562, sample SAMEA4376713) | mouse gut metagenome | isolation source: Cecum | study: EMG produced TPA metagenomics assembly of the A DSS colitis mouse model was used to assess the...
AAACCACCATGCGCACATAGTAATTCCAATTACAGCAAACAGGAGCGGCAGCAGTACCATACAAATCTGTGAAGCACGGTATGCCGTTGTACGCAATGCCCGCAAGCACGGGGTACAGCGTTTCGGTAACGCCCGCAAGGGGCAGCCAGAAAATACGTACAATCTGCATTGCGCCGAAAAACGTCTGAAGCCAGAAAAGCTTACGGTCGTAGTTCTTGACCTGCTCTGAGAACAGGAACGCAAACAGCAGGAAAATAAGATTATAAATTACGTCGAGCGCGATAGGCCACTTATAGTAGTAGTTGTTGTTTTTGACCTGCGAATACAGCACGATAAAATACGCGCAGCAGCAAATCAGTCCCAAAAGCGCAAGCGACGATGCAAGCTTGTTTTTGGTGTAACGCTGAATATCGTCACGGATAACGGGGTTTACGGTCGCTTTTCTTTTCATACTGCGGAGCCCCCTTCAACGGCGGAGCCGTCAAGTAATTTCTTTTCGCCCTGCATAAGCTTGATTTTCCATACGAGGTTTAATACCAGCGCAACCGCCGCTATTATTACCAAAGCGTATACCACGAAGCCTACGTAGAACCAGGCAGCCGAATCGGAAAAGTGCGAATAGCCCTCGGGTACGGGAAGTCCCGCCTCGATATAGGGCGCGGCTCCCTCGGTATTGTATTCCAACCACGCCTCGAAATCGACGTTGAGGAATTTACCCATCCATACGGCGTTTAAAGCCATTAATATAATAGATATAACCGTGCAGCCGCCCGCGCACACGCCCGTTGCGACGAAGTTGGTTATATAGTAATTTCTGCGTTTATTGCAAGCCGTTACAAATAAGCCGACGGAGAGAATAATCATAACTATTCCGCAGTACATAAGCGCGTCGTTAAAGCCCTGTATATCTATAAAGAGCGTAGCGTCGTACTTGCCTTCGGCAGCGAAAAACATCGACGTGTTGTCCGTATCGACGAGACGGCCGAGCTCGGCAAGTCCGCCCGTAGCGTAACAGAACGAATAGACGGTTGCCAACGCGCCGACAATCAGCATTGCAAGACAAACGTATTTTTGAAATCTCATCTGAGTTTTCATGAGGTGTCCCCTTAAAAAATTTGAACGCGCCCGCGCCCTGCGCGGGCACGCTCTTGACTTTGTATTACCTGTAATTATTTGCTGAGATATGCCCAGTATTTTTTAGCCTGATTCCAAGCGGTGCTGAATACGATTTGTCTTTCCAGCGCAAGCTCTTTAACTTTCCTCGTACCTACGGTAGCGTCAAGCAAATCTTCAATAGACGAATAGCTAACGCTTACGTCCTGCTGGTTGTAGTTTCCCGAAGGTCCGTTGAGAATTATGTTGTTCATAATGCTGAAGAAGTTTCTGTCTTTGCTGTCTTTTTGGGTTCCCGTCATATATCTGAACGGAAGCTGAGCATTGCTGTCAAGCGTATCCTGGTCGGCTTTCTTTACGGGAAGTCCGGTGGGAACAGCGGTGTACCAGTAATTGTCGGCGTTAACTTCGAGAGTGAGTCCCTTTACTACGCCCTTTGCAAGCGCCTGACCTACAATGCCCGCGCCCGTCTGCCCCATTTTAGAGGTAAGCTGGTTTTCGAACGACTGGTCCTTGACGCCTACGGGAAGCGTAGAGCCGATAAGCATACGCGCGTAGTTGGTGAACGAAAGCGCCGCGCCCGAAACGGCAGTATTCTGAGAAACTCTCCAACCGTTTACCGCTTCTCCCTTGAATGACTTGTAAAGGTTTTCGGTTATTGTAGGAGTAGTCTTGCCCTTGTAGTCGGAGCCCGAATATCTTACGCCCTTGTAGCGGAAGTAATTTTTAGCGCTTACCTGCTCGTCGGTTGCGGGCGTGTTATACCAGAAGCCGCCATCACCCTCGGCATTTTCAGCCATGGGACCGTAGGTGGAAACAATCTGACCGTCCTCGGAATACAGATAATCGATAAACTGAAGCGCAGCCTTAAGCTTGTCGGGATTGTTCTTCAACGAGCCGTTTGCCGCAAGTCCGCTCGTCTTGGTCGAACGCCAGCTTTCGGTAAATCTGAAATACTCGTCCGCGGCAATCTGACCGTCCGCGTTTACGTCCCATTTGGAAACGGGCGTAATAATCGGCGCGAAGTAGTAGCCGTTGGGGGTACCGTTGGGGAAGTCCTTATGGGATACCTTGCTGTCCTCGGCAAGGAAGCCCGCAAGGGTCTGAGTCTGCGAATAGTCGTAGACCATGAAATACTCGTGTCCCTTGTTGGTGTCCTTCGTTCCTATACCCGAGTTAGTCGCGAAATTTCCTTTGCTCGCATAATTAGCGATAAGTCCTTCCTGCATAAGTCCGTTCATATTAGCCATTGCCTGATAGAACTGCTCCTCGCTGCGGGCGTCCTTCATGTTGCCGGCTTTGTCTATATAGGTATATTCGTTTCTCGAAGTAGCGCCGCGGACGCCGTAAAGCTGACCCGCAAGGCTGACCATATCGGGAGTTCTGTCGTTCTGACCCGAACGGGGAGTAATGCCGCCGAGGGTCTTGCCCGCGCCGACCAACACGCTTGCGTTGGTCTTGACGCAGCGGAGCATCGCGACCAAATCGTCAACGTCCCAGCACGCATCGTAGCCCACGAAGAGGTTTGCACGGTTGGACGAATTGAAGTAAGCCTTGCCGTCCTTGGTGTAGCAAACGTCTATATACGCGCGGAAGAGAGTTACGAGCTGAGCGCCCGTAGCGTTCTTATTGGCTTTCAGCGCTTCATTCATAATATCTACGATATTTCCGCTTTCTTTGCCGTAAGCCGAGCCGGCTATCGCCTTGTACGCCGCGCCGAGGGGCTTAGCCTCGTCCTTTGCCGCTGCAGCCGCCGCCGCATAGTCTTTTTTGATTTTCTGAACGTCCTTGCCGTCGGCAGTAAGCGCGTCCACCTCGTAAGCGGTAGAGCCCATGAACGAGGTTGCCGAGGTGGTTTCCGCACACGCCTCCGCGAATTTGGCGTCAGAGCCGGCAGCGTCGCCGTTTAAAAGCTTTTTAGCCCAGTCGTGGCGGATTATGCAGTATCTTTCGATGTCGTCGTATCCGTCGAAGTAGGGCGCAACGAGAATTTTTTCGCCTTCACCGTTGTTGGTGTTCATACCGTCCTGCAAAAGCGAAAGGTAAACGACGGGGTTTTCGTTGAGGAAGTTCCTGAAGTTGGGCATATAGTCGAGATATTCCGCAAGATTGAGAATATCCGTGCCCGAGTTGGAATACGAAACCGCATACGAAAGGTCGGTAGTGAAAAGGTCTGTTGCCGCATATAGCTTTTCGGTACTACCTGTCTGAGTCTGCGTTAAAAGTTCTTTTAAGTTTGAATTGGTAGCAATTCCAGTATAAACGTCGTTCCAGCTAATATTAAGGTCCTTGCCCATCTGCGTCCAGGCGGGCTTAAACTTACCGTCGGCGTAGGTTGTACCGTCAGGCATTATAATTTCCGCTTTAAGGTCGCGGTAGCTGGTCGAGGTGGTAAGGCTGTTGTGACCGACCGCCAGGTTAAGCGTAACCTCTTTATCTCTCTTGTAAGCGTCGTAGTTCAGCGTACCGTCATCCTTCATTATACCGTAAAGGTCTTTGCCGGTATGCTCGCCCTTGTTCTCGTCGGGACCGGTCGGCTTTTTATCGCCGCACGCCGTAAAGGACATAGCCATGGTTCCCGCCATAACCACCGATACGGCGGCTATAGCCAGCTTTTTAAAATTTTTCATTATTTTCTCCTTATATATTAATGATAATTTAGTCGTTTTATTGAATAGTCGCGTAAACGCGACCGAAGGTTGCCGCAGCCCGACGCCGTATTGCGCAGTATTACGCTTTAAAACTTTGCAGATACAAGCAAGGCAAGAAGGGCGAGGAAAACTCGAAGGAGCGTACACGGAAGTACGCGACTGAAAGTTGCCGCAGCCCGACGCAGTATTGTGCAGTATATGCGAAGTTTTTACTTACTCTTTGACCCCGCCCATATTTACGCCCTTTGCAAAATACTTCTGTATGAAGGGATAAATCGCAAGTATGGGTATTACCGCGCACACTACCATCGAGTAGAGGACCGAGGTTGTGGCGAAGGGATAGTTCCAGCTGTCCATAGTTTCGACGTTGCCGCCGTTTGCTATCGTCGTGTATTCGTTCAAGAAGTCGCGGATATAGACCTGCACGGGCCAGCTGTACCTCTGTTCGCCTGGGATAACCTTGTACGCCCAGAAATAGCCGTTCCAGCGCGAAATTCCGAAGAACAGGGCAACCGTAGCTATCGTAGCCTTGCTCATGGGGATATAAACTTTCGTAAGTATCTGCAACTCGGTTGCGCCGTCTATTCTCGCCGCTTCCTCTATTTCCGAGGGCACGCCCTCGAACGAGTTACGCAGAAGAATGATGTTCGTCGCGTTCATACCCATTGCGATAACGACGGTCCATTTAAGGTCGGTTATGCCGATAGAGCCGAATATCTGCGCGGTCTGCATATAGTTCTGATACTGGGGAATGATGCCCGCCGAGAACCACATCGTGAACACGAGGAAAAAGTTGAAGCCGTGCCTGCCGAGCAGTCTCTTTTTCGAAAGCGCGTACGCGCCGAGTATCGAATAGCCTAACGCCCAGACCGTACCGAAGAAGGTTACGAACAGCGTATTCGAATAGTTAATCCAGAACACGTTGTCTTTAAGCACGTACAAAAACGCCTTGCCCTGAATACCGACGGGCCATAAAATTACCTTGCCGCCGTTTACCGCGTCGCTTGACGAGAACGCCGCCGAAAGCGCGTAAATCAGGGGATAGACGCACATTAACGCAAAAATAATAAGGATAAAGTACGCGACTATTCTGAATATAAGCTCTGATACTTCTGTTTTTCTTTTCATACCGTGCACCCCTTAATACAGCGAAACGTCGGAAGCCTTGCGCGCTATCGCGTTGGAGCCGATTACCAAAATCATACCGATAAGGTTGTTCAGCATTTCCGCCGCCGTACCCATAGCCTTGTTTGCGTCGTTTGCGGACAGCTCGTTCGCAAAGGTCGAAACGACGTGCGCAACCTCGTAGTTGCTTTCCGCGACCCCGCCCGAGCCTGCGGGAAGCATACCCGTGCCGAGCAGCAGGAATATCTTTTCGTAGCCTACGGAAAGAAGTCCGCCGATTTTCATTATAAGCATTATGACGACCGTTGACAGTATGCTGGGAATAACGACGTAGCGCATCTGCGCAAGCTTGCCCGCGCCGTCAATCTGCGCGGCCTCGTACGAGGTCGGCGAAACCGCGATTACCGCCGCGAAGAATACTATGCTGTCGTAGCCCGCGTGCTCCCATAGGTCGGATATTATATAAATTGCTCTGTAATATTTGGTGGTGAATACCAGTCCCTGCTCTACCATTGCGGAATCCGCGCCGAACACGCTGAACACCTTGGATACCACGCCTATCGACTGCGTGCCCGCAGCCGTGCCGCGGAAGAGTATCAGAACCAGCGAGGTTACGATAACCGTCGAAAGGAATTTGGGAAGATATACGCAGACCTGCATTATACTTCTTGCCACGTTCGAGCGGACCTCGTTGAAAAACAGCGCGAGTATAATCGGCATAGGGAAGCCGAACAGCAGTCCGTAAAACGCGGTTATAAACGTATTTCTGAACGCGCGCCAAAACTGCGGACTGTAAGTTACGTCGGTGAACAGCTGCTGGAAGTATCTCAGTCCCGTCCAGCGGTTTGTCGCAACGTGAAGCCCGTCGCCCGTGGTCGGGTCCTTGAAACAGCCGATAAGCTCGTACATCGGCATATATTTCCAGAGAAAATATACCAAAATCATCGGTATAAGCATGGCGTAAAGACGCCAGTCTTTGAGTATACCGAAGCCCGTGCTTTTCCACTTGTTCCTCTCGGTTTCGTCCCTTACCTGCTGCTCGGGCGACATGCTGTATTTGCCGGTCGCCTCGTCGTAGATAAGGAAGTCGTCGCATTTGAGTTTGAACATTGTCGAATTTTCCTCCAAATCGCTATTAAAAGTATTTTGCTTGTGTGCTTGCACACAAGCAAAGGGCGCGCCCTTTGTATTTTTATTTATTTTTTATTTGCCGAGTCCGTCGTCCCAGCGTTTGAGTATCGATACCGACTCCTCGTCTATTTCGATAGGCTCGTCCCCGAACTCGTCGCGGCGGGCACGCTCCTTCCTCTCTTTGTCCTGACGGATAAGGTAATGCTTCTGGTCCTCGAACATTCCGTCAAGCCGACGGAGAACCATAATAACCGCTATTGCCGCCGCAAGCGACAGCGCGCCGTACACGCCGAAACCGAAGTTGACCGCCGCAAGAGCGCCGAAGCCGCCGCCGAACGCCGCGCCCGCGCAGGTCAGTCCCAAATTGACCGATACCCAGCCCGTAACGATATACGCAAGCGTCAAATACCATTTGCCGCGCAGCCTTTCCTTACCTACGAATTTAGTAAGCAGCAGCACGGACAGTATACACGCGTTACCTATTATATAGATAATATAGCTTTGCCAGCTTCCGCCCTGCACGGCGCAGAGGATAACCCCGTCCGCGGCGGCGTAAATTCCGCCGACCCAGCCCCAGCGCATAATCACCGTAAGCGACAGCGCGAGCATGAAATTTACGTAATATTTATCGACAGCGGTTTTGAACCAAAATTTGAATGCGCAAAATATCAGAAGCTCGGAAAGACCCAACACCAACGCAAAAAAGAACAAATCGGTAAATTTATACTGCCTGAATGAGATTAATCTTCCGTTTTTTCGCATTTTTAAAATTTAAAACATTTTTCCATTATATAAAATGTTAGTATATTTCAGTTTACAGGGCAATTATATCATAGGGTTTATTAAAAATCAATACTTTTTTTTATTGTTTCACTTATTTTTTTATGGTATAATTAATTCACAAAAAACAGGGGTAATTAATGAAAACTTTACATTTAACACCCGATTGCGACGTGCAAAAAGCCGTAAACGGGTCCGACGCGGAAGTCATTTATCTTGCCGCGGGCGTTTATAATCAGAAAATAGAGATAACCCGCAGCAACGTAAAGCTTATAGGCGCGGGACGGGAAACGAAAATAACCTACGGCGACTACGCGAAAAAAATCCACGCCGACGGAAAGGAATACAACACCTTCCGCACCCACACGCTATGCGTAACGGGCGACAACGTCCGTCTTGAAAATTTTACGGTGGAAAACTCGAACACCGCCCCCGAAACGGTCGGGCAGTGCGTCGCGCTGTCGGTGCACGGCGACGGTTTCGTCGCCTGCGATATGGACCTTATTTCCACTCAGGACACGCTGTTTTTATCGCCGTTCCCCGACGATTTGGTAACGAGATACCGCGGCTTTATTCCCCGCAATCAGCTTTACAAAGAGGGCGGAAACGTCCACCTTTTCAAAAACTGCCGTATAAGCGGAACGGTCGATTTTATTTTCGGCTGCGCCGAGGCTTACTTTTCGCACTGCGAAATTATTTCCTTAAAGGACGCGCGCGGAGTCGGCTACGTTGCCGCGCCCGCACACCCGCTTTACGCCAAGCGAGGATTTACCTTTACCGACTGCGCGTTCCTTTCAAGCGGGGCGGAGGAAGGCAGCGTTTACCTTGCGCGGCCCTGGCGCGACTACGGCAAATGCGACTTTATAGGCTGCACCCTCGGCAAACACGTAAACGCGGCGGCGTTCGATAAGTGGAACGACACCGAGCGCGACAAAACCGCACGCATGGGCTATTACGGTATAGGCAAAGTCGAAGCCCCTTGGGCGACCGAGCTGACCGAAAAGCAGGCTAACGACATTATAGCCGACTGCGCGCGGAAATTTAAAGCTGTTAATATATAAATTTGTCGTAAAAAGTAACCCGCGCGGCTTGCTGCCGCGCGGGTCTTTTTTATGCTTTTTTTCTAAGAACTACGCCCACGCTCTCCGCCGCAAGCGCAAGAACAGAAAAGACGAGTATAACCACCGGAACGACGAAGCTCAGCCGCACGTCCTCCTCGGCAATAACGTCGCACATAGCGTACATAAGCTCTATGGTAAACGCAAGATAAATTACTGACAGAACTACCGACGCTATGCAAAGCCCCAGGCAACCCTTCCTGCCGTTTCCTATCGAAGATAGCTTTCTGTATATCGTCACGCCCGCAATAGTCGCAAGCGCAATCGCCGCAGCGCCGCCGACCGTAGCGTATATGATAATTTTATTTATTATCTCGTCCGTCTCTACGGAAAGCAGCATCAGCTGCATAGACCCGAACGAACCGACAGACATTCTGTCCGTAACCTGAGCGCCCAACGAAATCGAGCCCGAGGGCAACGCGACCACCGAAACGATAACGACCGCCGTAACGGCAACCGCCGCGCTGATTACGTTAGTAACTATCGCTCCGCCGATTGCTTTGAGGTTAGAGCCCGCCGTAAACAGCACGCCCAGACCGAGCAATATTCCGCCGGTTATAAGCCCCGCCTTAGTGGGCGCTGAAAACGCCACCTTTGCCATATTGCTGCTTGCCGACGACAGTAAAAGCAACAGCGTTGCAAGCAACGCGTACACGAGGAAGATTGCCGCCGCGGGCGCAATTACGTTCGCCTGCTCCTTTTTGTAATACCGTTTGTACGCCTTGAAGCCCGTAAGCGCAGACAGCGCAACCACGGCAAGTATACCCAGCGCGGAAATCACCGTTCCGAGTACGACGGGGAAATATATCCCGAATTCGCGCGCCTCTCCTATAAACGACCAACTGAAAATTCCTTCAAGCGTGTTTACCATCTGCGCGGCGTCGTCGTAAGCATTGCCGAAATAATAGTAAAGCGTGTTCGTTTCGACGCTGCGCCCAGCAACCTCGAGCGATATGCCCGCGGCAAACGTGAACGCCAGCCCCATTAACGCCGCAAGCAAAACGCATATTAAGCCCGCTATACCGAACCCTTGCTTCACCGTTTCAACGGCGTTGCCGGCAGACTTGCCGTTAACGCCCGCTCCGCACTGCGTGCAGAACGCGCCGTCCAGCTCCGCGCCGCACTTAACGCAAAACTTTTTGCCGTCCAGCCGCAGCCCGCACTCTGGACAGAATTTTACGTTCGGCTCGTGCTTCGTGCCGCAACGCGGACAAAGCGTATCGTCAACGAACTTTTCGCCGCATTCGGGACAAAACTTGCCCTCGAACTCGTGCCCGCATTTTGAACATTTGTGCATCATTTCCTCTCCTTGAAATTTGTTATTTATTATATAATATAACTAAATAACGTAAATGTCAATATTAAGTTGACAAATAGTTTTTTGAGTGTTAATATTAAAACACATGTTGCAAAACAAGTGTTTTAGGAGGGATTATGCCGCAGAAAGCGAAATTCAGTAAAGAAGAAATTATAAACGCAGCCGTAAGCGTGGTCGAAAGCGACGGGGTTGCGGCGTTGACCGCACGCACGCTCGGTAAAAAATTGGGCTCGTCTGCGAGACCCATTTTTACGGTTTTCGACGGTATGGACGAGGTTATGCGCGGCGTTACCCGCTACGCAAGCGCGCTTTACAAAAGCTACGTTGCCGAAGGGCTTACGGCTACGCCTGCGTTCAAGGGCGTAGGCACTGCTTACGTACGCTTTGCAGGCGAGCACCCAAAGCTGTTCAGGCTGCTGTTTATGAATGAGCGCGACGCCGTTCCCGATACGGACAGCGTGCTCGGAGTTATCGAGGAAAGCTACGACGAAATTTTACACTCGATTACGGGCAGTTACGGCGTAGACGAGGCGGCGGCAAAGCGGCTGTACCTGCATATGTGGATTTACACCCACGGTATAGCGACGCTTACGGTAGACAAAACCTGTCGGTTCGGCGCGGAGGAAATTTCCGCACTGCTCACGGAGGTATTCAAAGGTCTTATTAAAGGAGGAAAATATGATTAAAGCGCAAAACGTGACTAAGTCCTACGGCAAAACGCAAGCCTTGAATGACGTTTCCATAGAAATTGCCGACGGCGAATTTGCGGTAATTCTCGGCGCGTCGGGGTCGGGTAAATCCACGCTTTTAAACGTGCTGTCGGGGCTCGAACGGGTGGACGGCGGCATCGTTACGGCGGACGGCGAAAACCTGTCCGAGAAAAACGAAGCCGAGCGCACCGATTTCAGACGGCGCACGGTCGGGTTTATATTTCAGCAATATTACCTGCTGCCCCACCTGAACGTGCAAAACAACGTAAAAATGGGTGCGTCGCTTGCGGACAACAAGGACTATCTTGAAATTATAACTTCGCTCGGGCTTGAAGATAAGCTGAAAGCAATGCCCAACGAGCTTTCGGGCGGACAGCAGCAGCGCGTGTGTATTGCCCGCGCACTTGCAAAGCGTCCTAAATACCTGTTTTTAGACGAGCCTACGGGCGCTCTTGACGAGGCGACGGGGCGCGAAGTGCTGGACTATATAATGCGCGAGCGGGAAAAGCTGGGCTGCACCATGATTATGGTCACGCACAACCCCGCCATTGCCGAAACCGCGGAAACGGTAATTAAAATGAACAGCGGCAAAATAGTCGAAGTAAGCAAAAACGCACACCCCAAAACCGCTTACGAAATAGGGTGGTGATATGATAGCGTTAAAGGACGGACTGAAATTTTTCGGCGTGACGGTCGTATGCTTTTGCGCCGTCTTCGTGTGTACGTTTTTTATGAACTTCTACGCGGACGTTCTGCCGCTTAAAGACAGCGTAAGCGCGGAGGCGATGCCGCTGTATACGGCGCAGCTTGCAACGGCGAAAATGGTCTGCGGAATTACGGGCGGATTTCTTTCGGTAATAGCCGCGATAATGGTGGTTTTCTACGTAAGGCTTTACGTCGACAGCCACCGCCGCGCGCTGGGCACTTTTAAGGCGATGGGCTATTCCGACGCAAAAATAGCGGCAAGCTTCCTCGTGTTCGGGGCGAGCGTTTTCGTCGGCTGCGCGCTCGGCTTCGGGCTGGGCTGGGCGATTATGCCGTTCATATATAAAGAGCTTGCCGTCGAGGGTATGGCTGAAATAACGCCGACCTTCCACGCCGCGCTGGGCGTATGCCTCGTCGTGGCTCCGACGGCGGTATTCACGGCGGTTGCTTACCTATACGCGCTTGTGACGCTGCGCAAACCTCCGCTCGAGCTTATGCGCGGGACAAAAAAATTAAAGGTCAAGCCGCGCCGCAGCCGCAAGGACAGACCCTTTCTCGTAGAAATGTGTTTAAGCACGCTGTCCGCAAAAAAGATGCTTGCGTTCTTCGTCGCGTTTTCGTGCTTCTGCTTTTCCGCAATGGTGCAGATGGGCATATCGATGGAAAGCCTTGCCGAGGGCACTATGGGCGCAATGATACTCGCTATCGGACTGGTGCTTGCGGCGGTGTCCATGATTATGGCAATGACCTCGCTGGTAAGAAGCAACGCGGCGAATATCGCCGTTATGCGCGCCATGGGCTTTTCCTCGAAAGAGCGGTTTGCAGCGGTTTTCCTCTGCTATATCCCCGTTGCGGTTATCGGCTTTGCCCTGGGCACGGTTTATCAGTATGTACTGTTGAAGATTATGATTAATCTCGTTTTCAGCGACGTTGCCGAAATACCCGAGTATTCTTTCGACGTGCCGGTATTTTTCATAACGCTTGCGGCGTTCGCCGTATGCTACGCCGCGATGTTTGCCTTTTTCCTGTACAAAGCCGACAAAGCAACTATTAAAGAAACCTTTACGGAATAAACTTATAGCCCGCCGAATGGCGGGCTATTGCAATTTTTTTAATATTTCCGCAATCTGTCCGGCATTGCTTACGGCACAATCGAAATCCTTTTTGTCCGGCGGCAGGTCAACGCGTTCAAGAAATTGCCCGCAACGACATAACTGTTCGACGATTGCGTTTTTTACTTTACAAAATCCCTGACCGCTTCTGCTGAAACCATACAGGAATTTTTCATAATAAATTATATAATTTTCACAATTAAAACAGTATTCAGCTTTTTCCCGCATCTTGCTCTTCCTGTAAAATTTGCCTTATTGCCGACAGCCTGAAAAATATACCCCTTAAAACACGAGCATTACTAAATTGATTACCGCCATAGCAATATTCGGAATTACTGCGCCATTTAACGCAAGTATCTTCACATTCCTTTATCTGACGGTGTTTATAACATTTCCCTGCTTTTTCCTTATTAAAGTGCATATCTTTCTTGGTGTATAGCGGTCTGTAATATCCGCAATTACCGCATATATTTTTTTCTTTCATAATTTATATCTTTTGTGACCAATTTGGTCTAAAATTATTATATGACCAATTTGGTCAATAGTCAAGTGTTTTGTCCAATTTGGTCTATAATTTTTTTAAGGTTAATCTATGAAAGAAAGAATAAAAGAACTTCGTATTGAAAAAGGTTTAAAATTAAAAGACGTTGCAGAATATTTAAACTTAAATGTGCGTACGGTTTATCGTTATGAGGACGGAACACGAGAACCGTCAATTTCAATTCTTATAAAGCTTTGTGATTTGTTTGATGTATCTGCCGATTACCTTATCGGTCGTACGGATAATTATTAAATAAAAAACACCCCCGAGCACACAAGCGCTCGGGGGTGTTTTTTATTAAATCAGAAGCCGAAATATTCCGCAGCGTTGTTGTAGCAAATATCTTCTACTATCTTGCCAAGGCGGGGCAGCTCGCTTGCGGGGTATTGCCCGCTTTCTACGAGACGGCCGAGCATCTGACAGAGTATGCGCCTGTAATATTCGTGGCGGGGATAAGCGAGGAATGAGCGGCTATCGGTAAGCATACCGACCGACTGCGCGACAAGCCCTACCTGCATAAGCGTTTCGAGGTTTTGGCGCATGCCGTCCTGCTGGTCGAGGAACCACCACGCCGTGCCGACCTGTACCCTGCCCTTAACGCCCTCCTTCTGGAAGCAGCCCGCAAGCACGGTAAGCGCGTAATTGTCGCGCGGGTTAAGGCAGTACAGTATGGTTTTGGGCATACCGCCGTCCTTGTCTATTTCGCCCAAAAGCGCGGACAGCTTTTCCATATACACGGCGTCCTCTATCGCGTCGTAGCCCGTATCGGGTCCGATTTTTTCGAGCATCGATTTGGAGTTGTTTCTCAGCGCGCCGATATGGTACTGCTGTACCCAACCGTATTTTGCGTACTCTTTGGCAAGCTCAACGAGAACGTAGCCCTTGTACTTGTCCTGCTCCGCATCCGTAACGGACTGACCCTTCATTCCCTTTAAGAAAATTTTGTTCGCCTCTTCGTAAGTCGCGGGCGCATAGTGCACCACGTCAAGCGCGTGGTCGGACAGCTTAGAGCCCATTTTATCGAAGAACGCTATCCTTTCCGCAAGCGCATCGAGCATGTCCTTTAAATTTTTAATTGGTCTTTTTACAACGCCAGCAAGCTGATTTACCCAGTCCGCAAACCAGCTAAGCTCTACGTTTATCGCCTTGTCGGGACGGAACGCGGGGCGCACCTTTACTTTAAGCGTTTTATCCGCGTTCATTTTCTCGTGCCATTCGAGGCTGTCGACGGGGTCATCGGTGGTGCATACCGTCTTTACGTTGAACTTATACATCATTTCGCGCGCGGTCAGCTTTTCGAGGACGGCGTTCGCCTTGTTCCAGATAGCCTCGGCGTTTTCGGGATTGATTATTTCTTCGATGCCGAAGTATCTTCTCATCTCGAGATGCGACCAGTGATAAAGCGGGTTGCCCACAAAATAGGGCATCGATTCGACAAACTGCAAATACTTTTTGTAGTCGTCGTCGGGGCCCGAAATAGAGTCCTCTTCATATCCGCGCGCGCGCAGTGCGCGCCACTTGTAGTGGTCGCCGTATCTGTCGCCCGCGCCCAGCCACACCTCGGCAAGGTTGCGGAATTTCTTATCCTCGTAAATCTCTTTGGGCTGCAAATGGCAGTGATAGTCTATAATGGGCATCTTCTCGGCGTGGTCGTGGTACAGCTTTTTCGCCGTTTCGGTGTCGAGGAGAAAGTCCTTATCCATAAATTCTTTCATTACAAAGTAACCCCCGTTTTGAATATCGCAATTTCCTTAGAGCCGTTAATTTCGTTGCGCGTCTTTTTGCCGTTCGCAACCTCGACGACCAAATCTATAAGGTAATTGAGCTGCATATCGAAATCGCTTTCGAGTACGGTGCCCGCGTTGAAATCAATCCAGTTTGATTTTTTGCTTGCAAGCTCGCTGTTGGTGGAAATTTTAACGGTAGGTACGAACCCGCCGAAGGGCGTGCCCCTGCCCGTAGTAAACAGCACCAGATGGCAGCCCGACGCGCCGAGGTTTGTAACGGCGCACATATCGTTGCCGGGACCGTTAAGAAGATTGAGCCCCTTTACCGTTACGAACCCGTCGTCGAAAACGACGTCCTCTACGGGACCCGAGCCCGACTTCTGCGTACAGCCCAGCGATTTATCTTCAAGCGTGGTAATTCCCCCCGCCTTATTGCCCGGCGAAGGGTTTTCGTACACCGTCTGACCGTTGCGGCGGAAATAGTCCTTGAAGTCGTTAATCAGCTTTACGGTCTTATTGAAAACCTCTTCGTCGCGCGCCCTGTTCATTAACAGCTGCTCCGCGCCGAACATCTCGGGCACCTCGGAAAGCACGGTCGTACCGCCAGCCGCGACGATGTAGTCGCTGAACCTGCCCACGAGCGGGTTTGCGGTTATGCCCGAAAGCCCGTCCGAGCCGCCGCATTTAAGCCCGACCTTTAAGCAGGAAATATCGTCCTCCTCGCGTTCGTCGTGTCTTATTACCTCGGCAATCTGATTTAGCGCCTGAACGCCAGCCTCGATTTCGTCCTCTTCGTCCTGACATACAAGGAATTTTATTCTGCTGTCGTCAACCCAGCCGAGCGTCTTTTTGAACTCGTCCATCTGGTTGTTTTCGCATCCAAGACCGAGCACCAGCACGCCTCCCGCGTTGGGGTGACGAACCATTTTCTGAAGCATAAGCCGCGTTCTTTCGTGGTCGTCGCCGAGCTGCGAGCAGCCGTACGGATGAGTGTATGCGAAAACTCCGTCAAAGCCATCGGTACCGTAGCGGTGCTTGAAGGTGTCGAGTATCAGCTTAGCCTGTCCGTTGACGCAGCCGACCGTGGGTATTATCCAAAGCTCGTTACGGATACCGACCTCGCCGCCCGCGCGGTGGTATACTTTGACCTTGCGGGATTTGACATCCTTTAACTGAGTGTCAACCTTGTTATAGGTGTATTCGAGATTTTCCGAAAGGTTGGTGCGCGCGTTTTGGGTGTGAACGTGCCCGCCCGCGAATATGCGCTGGCTTGCCCGCGCGATAGGGTTGCCGTACTTGATAACCATATCGCCCTCTTTCAAATCTTTAAGCGCGAACTTATGCCCCTTAGAAATATCTTCTCTTAAAACTACGCCCTCGTGCTCGTCGCCCGCCTTCAAATCGGTCAGCGCGACGGCCACGTTATCGAGCTCGTTTATTATTATCGTTTGTTTAGCCATTTACGAATTCCTCTACAGCTCCTCTCATTCCTTTGGTTTCAATCGCGTCGATATAAGCGGCTACGCGCGCGGTGATTTCGGGGTGAACGCCGTTCATATCCATGCCCCAGGCGTTTTCCCACGCCAGCACTTTTTTTGCAAGCGCGGCGCAGTCCCCGTCAAATTCCGACCAAAGCTTCTTCCACTTTGCAAGGAATGCGGGGTCGTCGCTGAGCGCGACGTCCTCGTCCCCTCTCTTGCCCTTATGGAATACTGCGAGCGCGGCGAACGAGAACAGCAGGTGCGCGGGCAGCTTGCCCGTAAGCCTTACGTAGTCGAGCAGCGTGGGCAGCAGCCTCGTTCTGAATTTGGTCGTAGAGTTGAGCGCTATCGACATAAGCTCGTGGCGGATATAGGGGTTTTTGTACCTCTCTATAACGCTGTTGGCAAACGCAGTCATCTGGTCGGCGGGTAAATCTATCGTGGGATTGACCTCGTCGAAAATGAAGTCGCGCACGTACTTGGAAACGGTTGCGTCGTTCATTGCCTCGCCCACGGTGTCTATGCCGCAGAGGTACGCGACGGGCACCAAAGCGGTGTGCGAGCCGTTGAGTATTTTTACCTTTCTCTGCTTATAGGGGTGTATGTCGTCGGCAAATATGACGTTCAGCCCCGTCTTGTCGGCGGGCAGATACTTCTGAACGACGGGCTCTTTTTTAAGCACCCAAAGGTGGAAAATTTCGCCCTTTACGACGTTGTTGTCTATATATCCCGTTTCCTTGCGAATGTCCGCAATTTCGTTTTTGGGATAGCCGGGGACTATTCTGTCTACCAGCGTAGAGGTGAAGTGATTAGCCGTGCGCACCCACTCGATAAACTTCGCGTCCATATTATTTATTTTCGCAAGCTCGGTAAGGCAACGCAGCAGTTCTTCGCCGTTGTCGTCGATAAGCTCGCACGGGATTATCGCAAGTCCGCGCTTGCCGTCGCCGCTGAATTTGTCGTATCTTCTTTTAAGCAGCGCAAGCAGCTTGCCGGGGAAGCTTACGGGGCACTTCGTAAAATCGGTATCCGCAGGGTCAACCGCAATGCCCGCCTCCGTGGTGTTTGAAATTATAACCTGCAAGTCCTCGCTTTCGCCGTAGGATAAATATTTTTCGTACTGCGTGAACGGGTCGATACAGTCTCCTATAACGTCGATTACCTGACTTTTCTTTACGTTCTTGCCGCCGTCTATTCCCTCTAAGCGCAGAGTGTACAGACCGTCCTGCTTTTCAAGCTCGCCCACTCTGCCGAACGGCATGGGCTGAACCACCGCGACGCCCGCGTTTATTGCGCCCTTATCGTTTAAGTCCTGAATAATCCACTCGACGAACGCGCGCAAAAAGTTGCCCTCGCCGAACTGCATTATCTTTATTTTCCTTTCGGGCTTGGAATGTATTTTTTTATTTAGCGTTTCCATTTCTTACCGTCCTCAATGTCTTTTAATGCTGTTTTCTACTATCTCTTCGGTTTCCGCGTCGTAGATATACGCCGCCGCCTGCGGTATACGGAAAGCAAATTCCGTTCCCATTTCGGGCGCGTTGTGGGGGTTGACTTTTAAAATTATATTCACCTTTTCCTCGCCCGCGCCAACGGTCGCGTAGACGTTGGTAGTATCGCCGAGCAGCTCGGTAAGCTCTACCTTGGACTTTATCTCGTAGTCGCCCTTGGTTTTGGTAAGCTTAATCGCCTCGGGTCTGAACGCGAACACCACTTTTTTACCCTCGACGGCGGATACGTCGTTGACAAGCGGCGCAATATCCAGCGACAAACCGTGCCCGACAAACTTTCCGTCCTTGACCTCGCCCCTGAAAAAGTTCATGGGCGGCTCGCCGATAAAGCCCGCCACGAAAAGGTTTTTGGGGTAAAAATACAGCTCGTAAGGCGTGCCTATCTGCTGCACGTACCCGCCCGATTTCATAACCACTATCCTGTCGGACATTGTCATAGCCTCGGTCTGGTCGTGGGTGACGTAAATTGTCGTCGCGCCGACGGAGCGGTGTATCTGCTTTATTTCCGAACGCATTGTTACGCGCTGCTTGGCGTCGAGGTTGGAAAGCGGCTCGTCCATAAGGAATATGTTTACCTTTCTTATCAGCGCGCGGCCTACCGCAACGCGCTGACACTGTCCGCCCGACAGCGCGCGGGGGAAGCGTTCGAGGTAGTCGGTAAGTCCTAAAATTTTAGCTGTCGCCTTTACCTTTTCGTCAATTACCTCGGCGTCGATACCCTCTAAGGTCAGCCCGAACGCAAGGTTTTCGTACACCGTCAGATGCGGGTAAAGCGCGTAGGACTGGAACACCATTGCTATGCCCCTATCGCGCGACGAGGTCTGGTTTGCAAGCTTTCCGTCGATATAGAACTCGCCTGCGGTAATATCCTCCAACCCCGCAATCATACGCAGAGTCGTCGACTTTCCGCAGCCCGAATCGCCGACGAGGCAGATAAACTCGCCGTCGTTTATTTCCATATTGAAATCGTGCACGGCGTGGTATCCGTTGGGATATACTTTGTTTACGTCTTTAAATTTAAGTTGTGCCATTTTTTATTTTCCCTCTTGAAAATTTATAATAATTTAATTGTCTGTTCAAACTGCGGAGATACGAGCAGAACGAGAAGCGCGAGGAAAACCCGAGGGAGTTTACACAAAAGTAAATGACCGAGGGTTGCCGCAGCGCGACAAAGTTATGCGCAGTATATACGCAGTTTACTTCAAATCGCAGGTTGCTATATTATCCATATCGTCATACGTCTGATTTTCGCCGCACATACCCCAGATAAAGGTGTAATTATGGGTGCCGACGCCGCTATGAATAGACCAGCTGGGCGAAATGACCGCCTGTTCGTTGTGCACTATTATGTGGCGGGTTTCGTCGGGCTTGCCCATAAGGTGGATAACCGCCTCCTGCTCGGGCAGCTCGAAGTACATATATACTTCCATTCTTCTCTCGTGAGTGTGGCTGGGAAGCGTATTCCATGCGCTGCCCTCGACCAGCTCGGTCATGCCCATTGCAAGCTGACAGCTTTGGCATACGTCGCCGATTATGAACTGGTTAATCGTCCTTTCGTTGATACCCTCGCGCGAGCCGAGGTGACGCTGTACACACACCTTTGCGCCTGCGGGAACGCTGTCGGAGGGCTTTACTATTTTAACCGTGGGATAAGTCTTGTGGGCGGGGCAGGAATTAACGTAGAACTTCGCGGGGTGTTTTGCGTCGGCGGAGGCGAACTCGATTTCCTTGGTGCCCATACCGACGTAAATACCCTCTTTGTGTCCTATGGCGTAGGTCTTGCCGTCAAGTATGACCGTGCCCGCGCCGCCTACGTTTATTACGCCCATTTCGCGGCGTTCGAGGAAGTAAGCCGTAGCAAGCTCTTTGAACGTACCCAGGCTGAGCTTCTTTTTCACGGGCATTGCGCCGCCCGCGATTATTCTGTCCTGATGCGAATAGGTCAGCAGTATTTCGTCCTCCTCGAACAGCTTTTCGATGAGATACTTTTCCATCAGCTCGTCCGTCCCGTACTTTCTAGAATCGTCGGGGTGGTTTGCGTATCTTATATCAAACTTCATTTTTTACCTCTTTAAATTTTATTATTTTAAGTAAGGGCACCGCGGTTTATACCTTGTCCCATACCCGTTTTATAAACTGCACGCATGGCGCGACGTCGTCGCCCGTCGTTCCCTCTAAAACGAGGGTGGCGTTACCGTCGTAAGCCTTGATTTTACCGAGCAGCTTTTCAAAGTCGAACATACCCTTCGAGGGAGCGACCTGTTTTAGCTTGCCGTCCCCGAAAACGCAGTCCTTTATATGGAAAACGCGAATTTTTCCCGCAAAGGCCGTCAGCCCCTCATCAAGGATTTCGAGGTAATTACGGTAATTCGTTTCGTCCAGATAGTTGTAAATATCGAATATTATTTTTACGTTGTCCTCGCCGATTTCGTCGACCGCGCGTTTAAGCGTAGCCACGTTCCAGCAGACGTGTCCCGCCGCGCCCTCCATGCCGATATAAACGCCGCGCTCCTTTGCGTAAAGCGCAAGCTCTTTAAAGGTGGACACGACAGTCTGCAACGCCTCCTCGGTACGGTTGAGCGGATGATACGTCCACTTGTCGTCGTTGAAGCTGCCCGTTTCCGAGCCGACTATGTCGCAGCCAAGCTCGCGCGTAAGCGAAAGATAGTCCTTAAAGACCTGCTTGCAGCGCGCAACCTTTTCCCTGTCGGAGTGAACGGGGTTGAAGTACGCGCCTATAAGCGGAACGGCAATATCCGCGCTCTCGAAAGCTTCGCCTATTATTTCGGCTTTATGACAATCTATTCCGTCGGGGGCGTATTTTACGTCGTCCAAAAACTTATACGCCACCAACTGGACCGCGGATATGCCGCACTGTTTACATTTTTTTACCGCACCTTCAAGGCTTTTAACGCCGAGGTCGTGCGTACGGAATGCAATTTGCAATTTATACCTCTGAATTGCGCAATACGCAATTTTATCTTTGTACTCTGCCCGAACCGTCGCCGCCTGCCAGCGCCTCTACTTCCTTGCGGGAAACGAGGTTGAAGTCGCCGGGGATAGTGTGCTTTAACGCAGACGCGGCAACGCCGAATTCCAGCGCAGCCTTGAAATCCTTACCGTCGAGGAAGCCCGTAATTACACCGCCCGCGAAGCTGTCGCCGCCGCCTACGCGGTCTACTATGGGGCTGATACGGTATTCCTTGGAATGATAGAATTCCTTGGTGGCCGCGTTATATATGCACGCCGACCAGCCGTTGTCGGATGCTGAATGGCTTACGCGCAGCGAAGAAATAGCGTACTTGAAGCCCAAATCCTTACACATTCTTTCAAATATATCCTTGTATCCCGCAAGCTCGAGGTCGCCCTGCGTAACGTCGGTTTTGCCGGGCTTGTAGCCGAGCACGAGGTCTGCGTCCTCTTCGTTGCCGATACATACGTCTACGTACTTCATAAGCTTTGTCATAACCGATTTTGCCTTCTCGCTCGACCAAAGCTTTTTACGGAAGTTCAAATCCACCGAAACGGTTACGCCGTGCTTTTTCGCCGCCTTCAACGCCTCTTCGGTAAGCACCGCAGCCGCGTCCGAAACAGCGGGGGTAATACCCGTAAAGTGGAACCAGTCCGCGTCCGCAAAAATCGCGTCGAAGTCGAAATCGTTTTTCGTCGCGGTAGTGATTGACGCGTGCGCTCTGTCGTAAACGACCTTGGAAGGACGCATAGACGCGCCCGTTTCGAGGAAGTAAATGCCCAGCCTTTCGCCGCAACGCGCAATGTGGCAGGTTTCTACACCGTACTTTCTCAGCGCGGCGACCGCACATTCGCCGATTTCGTTATCGGGTACGGCGGTAACGAATTCCGCCTTGTGCCCGTAGTTAGCGCACGATACCGCCACGTTCGCCTCACCGCCGCCGTAGTTGATATCGAACTCGTCTGCCTGAATAAACTTTTCGTTGTTGGGGGTGGAAAGGCGGAGCATAATCTCGCCCATGGTTACTATTTTTTTCATATTTTCTCCTTATTTTACCGCAAGCGGTTTAAATTATTTTTTCAGAACGAGGTGAACGGCAAAGCCGCCGAATTCACGTTCGAGATACGCCACGTTCATAACGCCGTCGGCGTTGTATTTCTGCGAGCCTTCCATAACCTTGTATCCGCGTTTTTCAAGCTGATACAGCGCGCGCGTGACCGAGTTGGTTGCCACGGCAATATGTCCGTGCTTGCCGTGGAAGGGCTGCTTCATCATTTCCATATAAGTAGAAGAGAATACCGAGCTGTTGCCTACCTTTTTTTCAAAGCCGAACGCCGCCGCGAATTCGTCCGCGACCGACTCCGCCTCGCCCGCGTTTGCGCAGTTGAGCCCGACGTGAACCATTGTAAAGCCCAGCATTTTATCCACAGCCTTGCGGCAAAGCGCGGTTATACCCGCCCAGTCCTCGGCTTCCAAAAGCTTGGCGGGAACTATCCAGCTGCCGCCGCAGCACACTATTTTGTTAAAAGCAAGGTATCCGTTGAGATTGTCCTCCGTCACGCCGCCCGTAGGCATAAATCGCATTGACGAATACGGCGCGGCAACGGACTTGATATATCCTAATCCGCCCGCCTGCTCCGCGGGGAAGAACTTGACGAAATCAAGCCCCAGCTCCAACGCCTGCTCGATTTCGCTTGCCGAGGATACGCCTGGTGCAAAAGGCTGCCCCTTATCGAGGCAATGCTTTACAACCTTGGGGTTGAGCCCCGGCGCAACGCAAAACCGCGCGCCCGCGCCGTAGGCGGCGTCCGCCTGCTCGCACGTGAGCACGGTGCCCGCGCCGACAAGCATATCGGGAAACGCCTTAGTCATACGGCGGATAACCTCGTCCGCGCCCTTTGCCCTGAAAGTGACCTCGGCGCAGTTAATGCCGCCGTCCCTGAGCGCCGCGGCAAGCTTTTCCGCATTTTCCACCTTGTCAAGCTTGATTACCGGAACGATACCGATAAGGTTAAGCTCGTCCACAAGCTTATCAATCTTTTCTTTGACAGTCATAAAATCTCCTTATTGCAAATTTTACCATTTACATTATATACGCATACCCGCTCAAAGTCTATTAAAAAAACGGATACGTTTATATATTTTTCGGACATTGGTTTACTACCCGTAGTCGGCAAAAAAAAAGGCGGCAACCGCCGCATTTATTTATATAATCAATACTATTGCGTTTTACTTAATGGCAAAAGATATTGCGTAATTAAAAAACGCGGGCGTTGCCCGCGTTTTTTAATCGTATAATTCTTTTAAAAGCTCTATGTGCCGAACTATATCCTCAACGGTGCGTTCGGGCGTTTTCAATTTTGCTTCAAGCTGTTCAAGCTGGCGCTCTATTTCCATTTTGTGCGCCGCCGCGCTGGTATAAGTATGCTCCAAAGTAATTTCCATTTGTTCTTCCTCTCTAATGCGGTTATTGCAAAGCACTACATTTCGTGCCCTCGAATACCCGCACCCACTATATTTTGTAATTTTATTCTATCACTAAAAAAAGGAAAAACCAAATTATTTGTCGAAAAATTTGCACTGTCGGCAAAAGTAGTAGTTTTTCGACATATTACGACAGCTTTAATAATAGGTTGCCACTATTTCCTCGGGCGGGTCGGCGCGCTCTAACCTCTGCGCCGACAGCACGGGACCCTCGGCACGGTACACGGCGTTGTATTCATAGCCTATCTTCGCAGTAACAGTCAGCCAATCACGCGTCTCTATTCCGGTAAGCAGATTGTTGCAGTTTACGGCAAATCCGTCGTAGGCAATGTCGGCCTCACAACAGGTCATTATATGTCTGCCGAGTACTATATATCCCTTGGTAACCTTTTTGGAAACCGCCGCCATGCCCTTGAATTTGACCGTCTTGTTTATATAGTTTTTGGTGTTCTCCGCCATATCGCGGTAGAACCAGGCAAAATCCCTATCCTCTATTTCGATTACCGGTGCGTTTATATCATACGGAAGCGGGTCCTCTATTTCGTCGAACTCGGCTTTACCGCCTATATATTCGTAAACTATATCGGGACGGCGAGAAATTCCGCGCACGATTTTGTGAAACTCCTGCTTTTCGTACTCGCCCTTGAATCGGTTGAATACCACCATCTGCGTCATTTGTATTTTATCGAAAACGAGCTGGCGCATATTAGCGTTATAGTTTAAAAAAGTACCCGCGTCGAAGAAGGTCATCATCTGGTTGATTATCCAGTTTTCGGGCATTGCGTCGAAAAACTGCTGCAACAGCCACGTTCCGTTATACTCCACGATAACCCGCTGCGCACCGTACTTTTCAGACAGTCTGCGCAAATTTTCCTCGGTCAGCTCAGAAGCGTCTTCAAGCGTAACCGCGGCGACGTTGTTTATACCGAATTTATCAGGCGAATACTCCTCTTCGCCCTCCTCGCAAATAAGCAGCAGGGTATTTTCGCCGTTTTCCATGCGCTTATCTTCCAGCGTTTCCTGTATGAATTTTGTTTTTCCCGAATCCAGAAAGCCCAGAAACAGATAGACCGAAACGTCTTCCATTTTATACCCCGAACAGCTTTTTAAGCTCTTCCTCTTTAATGTGTGAACCGATTACGCAAAGTCTGCCCGTATACGCCGCACTGCCCCTTCGGATGTCTATTCCGTCGGGAATATAGTCGAAGTGAAACCAGCCGTCCTCGCCTGCAACTATGCCCTTTGCGCGCAACACTACGCCGTATTTATCGCCGTCCGAAAGGGCGGAAAGCTGAGCCCGCAACTCGTTTTCGGTAAATTTCCTGCTTGTTTCCACGCCCCAGCTTGTAAATACCTCGTCCGCGTGGTGATGATGGTCATGGTGATGATGTCCGCAGTGCTCGTGGTCCTCGTGGTCATGGTGGTGTCCGCAGCACTCGTGTTCGTCGTGGTCGTGGTGGTGATGCCCGCAGCACTCGTGTTCGTCATGGTCGTGGTGGTGACGGCCGCAACAACATTCATGCTCTTCACCGAGCCTGTCAAGCTCGTCCTCTAACGTGCAGGCGTGCTCGATTGCCGAAAGAATATCCTTGCCGTCAAGCAGGTTCCAGTCGGTTGTTACAACCGTCGCCCCTGCGTTGCGCGCACGAACAAGCTCTACCGCTGCGGCAAGCTTGTCCGCGTCCGTAACGTCCGCGTGGCTGAATACTATGCACGCGGCAGTTTCAATCTGGTCGTTGAAAAATTCGCCGAAGTTACGCATATACGACTTGCACTTACCCGCGTCCACGACGGCGGTATACGAATTGATTGCGCAATCGTCAAGCCCCGCGCTTTCAACCGCGCGTATAACGTCCGACAGCTTGCCCACGCCCGACGGCTCTATCAAAATGCGGTCGGGACGGTATTCTGCGTAAACCTTTTTAAGCGCCTCTGCAAAATCGCCGACGAGCGAGCAGCATATACAGCCCGAATTAAGCTCGTTAATCTTAACGCCCGCATCCTGCAAAAATCCGCCGTCAACGCCTATTTCGCCGAACTCGTTTTCGATAAGTACAAGCTTTTCGCCCGCAAACGCTTCCTTTATAAGTTTTTTAATAAGCGTGGTTTTACCCGCGCCGAGAAATCCCGAAAAAATATCTATTTTTGTCATAATACACCTCGTTACATTTATAAACAAATTTTTTGCGTCTCAACCTAAGAAACCAAAAAGTCCACGGACCGTGGACTTTCAGTTTCTTACACTTCGCGGCTGCCGCCGTCCTCTTTATGTACGATAATGCGCTTTTTGCCGGAAATTTTGCGGGTATAGTCGATTGCTTCCTTCTGCGTGAAGAACAGCTTTAACGCCTTGTCTCCGCCTTCTATTCTGACCTCCCACTTCTTGTCCTCGCGCTTGGATATATGATATACCTTTACCTCATCGGACTTGTCGGCGGCAGACGTTGCCTTGACCGCTTCGGTCTTTTTAGGCGCGGTTTTCTTTGCTGCGGGCTTTTCCTCAGCGGGCGCTTCCGCGGTCTTTTTGGGGGCTGCTTTTTTAGCCGCGGGTTTTGCGGCAGGCTCTTCCGCCTTTACGGTCGCCGTCTTTTTCGCTGCGGGTTTTTTAACCGCGGGCTTCTCTTCGACAGGTCTAACCTCTTCGACGGGCTGCTCTGCAACTGCGAGCGTTTCCTCTACGGGCGCGGGAGCCTCCTCCTCTTTAACCGCTTCCTTGGTATCGGCAGCGCTTTCCTTTTGCGCGGGCATCAACACCGATTCGGGCGAGGTCTTGGATTTGTCGCTTTTTCTGCAAGTAGAAATTATGATTACCGCAATAAGTATCAACGCGACTCCGCCTATTACGGCAAACCACGCCCAGTTGGGCATCAGAAATACTTCTTCCTTAAACCACTCTAACATAATTTATCTCCTCTGTATATTATTGTCCGTTTTTTCGGGTTCGGGTTACAGTCCCGCCCGTTAATATTATCATTTTGACCGCCGCGGGCGAAAAGTCGTCCGCTTCGACGTGCAGCGCCCTGTCCAGCGTGCCGCGCGCAAGCACCTTTATATACGTAGCTCTTCCGTCGACCGAGGGAATACGCCGCCTTATCTCTTCGACCGTCACGCGCTCCCCCGCGCCGAAGTATTTGCCCAGCGCGTCGATATTGACGATAGTCCTTCTGCTTCTGTCGGAAACTCTTTCACTCTGGCGCACGAAGCTTTCAGCCTTTTTATCGTCAAGCCTCAGCTCGGCGTCGGCAACCGAAATGCTTTCAACCGTTTCGGGCACGTCCGTATCCGCCGCTATCTCGTCGAACTCTTCCTGCGAAATCTCTATAAGACTTTCCTCGGAATCCGCTGCCTTTTCCTTCCATTTAAGCAGCTTTACAAGCCCGCGGCCGACAAGCGCGTCAAGCTCTTCATAGGGGTATTGAGCGCAATAATCCACAGTGAGCTGTTCGCCCGCCGCCAATCCGTTGGCGCTCATAACCTCGGCAATCAAATCCTTTGCGTATTTACATCGCCTGTCGTTCTTTATCTTGTAGAGGACGGGGACCTCGGCATTTTTCGCAACCGAAGAAACGTCGTCTATCTTATATTTGGTGTCCGCATAGTCGGCGGGGTCGAGCGCGAGATAAAGCCCGAGCGTCTTACCGCGCACCGCAAGCCTTGCAAGCAGCTTCCTGCCTGACTTAAAGGTTTCGTAACGCCAGCTTGCGCGCGCCTTAACGCCGTAACGCATAAGCTCGTTTCTTATTTCGCCGTAATAGCTTTTCAGCCTGTCGTCCGCCTGAATTATCTTCGCCGTATAGCTGCGGTTATACCGCACCTTTAAAAATATTTTTCCGTCGGCGGTTTTTACGGGCTTGACATCCGCGGGCGTAAGCTCCTGCGGGGACGGCTGAACGCCGTCGGGCTTCCGCTTCAAAAACTTAAACATAGACATACGCACACCCCCTTATACTGAAATTATTTTATCACATATTTTCGGCAAGGTCAACCCTAAGCCGCAACAAAAAATATATTTATTTGGTGCCGAACAGTCTGTCGCCCGCGTCACCCAGTCCGGGCAGAATATATCCGTTTTCGTTTAGCTGTCTGTCAAGCGTCGAAACGTAAATTTTAACGTCGGGGTGAGCCGCGGCGACCCTCTCGACACCTTCTGGAGCGCCTATAATCGACATGAGCTTTATGTTTTTGCAACCGCGGCTTTTAAGCGCGGATATTGCGTCCGTTGCCGAGCCGCCGGTCGCAAGCATGGGGTCTACGAGAAACACCGTCTTGCCCGCAATACCTTCGGGCAGCTTGCAATAGTATTCGCGCGGCTCCAACGTCCGTTCGTCGCGGTACATGCCTATGTGTCCAACGCAAGCCGTTGGAAAGACCTTGTGCACGCCGTTTACCATACCCAGCCCCGCGCGCAGTATGGGCACTATTGCAATGCTCTCTTCCCTGACCTTGTACTGAACCGTCCTTTCAAGCGGGGTTTCAACCTCTACGGGTGTAAGCTCGACGTCGCGCATGCTTTCGTAAGTCATAATAGTCGTAATCTCTTCGATAAGCTCGCGAAACTGCTTCATTCCGGTGTTCTTATCGCGCAGTATCGCGATTTTATGCTTTACGAGGGGATGGTCGAAAACGAATACGTTGTCCTTCATATATTACCTCTTATTTGTCTGCTTTCATGGCAACAGAAATAGATTATCTGTTTTTTTGCGGCAAGCTCGGAAACGAGCGCCTGAGCCCGCACGATATGCTCGCCGTCGAGGTGAACGAACGGGTCGTCCATGATTATGAACGGTTGCTCGCCGCGGTACATATTGTCGATAAGCGCAAGCCGCAGGCAGAGCGCGCAAAGGCTTTTTTGCCCCGCGCTCAGATGCGCGTCGGGTCTGTCCTCGCCGTTGCGCTCGAACCTGACCAAAAAGTCCTTATCGAAGGAAACCCTTTCGCCAAGCGTCCTTTCAAGCAGTCCGCCGTAATACAAAAAGCTGTCCCGTACGGGCGCGACGTATCTGTCCTTTAAGCTCTGTTCCGCCCTTTCGAGTATCGCGAGCGCGGAGCTGATAAGCCCGTACTTCTTGCGGTAGCCCTCCTCCTCGTTCTGCGCGGCTTCAAGCTCGTTTTCAAGCTCGTCGAGCCGTTCTACCGAGGTCTCGTCGTCGTTTATTTCCCTGTCGAGCAAGCTGAGCGCGTCGCGCTTTCCCGCGATTAGTCCGTCTAACTCGGCGGCGCTTTCAGCAGCTTGCGCAGGACGCGTTAGCAACGCGTTTTCCTTTTTATAGTCGGCGGCGCGTTTTTCCAGTCTGTCCGCTTCGGCGCAAAGTCTGCCCGCCTCCGCCGCGTCGGCCGCTACCGCGCCCGCGTCCGCGTTTTCGGGCAGAGAATACTTTTTAAGTATGCCCCGAACGGCGCGCCCGCAGTCCTCTGCTTCCGCAACGCTTGCCGCGGTGCGCCGCTCTACTTCGAGCTTTTCGGCGCTGAGCGAGGCATACTCGGCAGCCAATGCGCCGAGGCGCGTCAAATCCGTCTGAGCGTTTTCACCCGCGCAGCCGTACTTCGTAAGGAACGCGGCAACGCGCGCCCGCGCGTCTTCCGCACGCGCCCGGATTTCTTCAAGCAACGCCGCGTATTTTGCGCGGTCGGCTTCCGCCGCCTTATATTCCCGCATATCGCGGGACAGATTGTTAAAGTCAACCTCTACGCCGTCGCCCGAAAAATACCCGCAACGGACGAGGAAGCTTGCTATTTCGTTTTCGGCCTCGCTATGCGCGCCTTTAAGTCCGTTTATCTGCCCCTTGAAATATACGAACCCCGCCGCCGCGGCAATGACCGCACCGAGCGCGAGGCACACTCCGCCCGCAACCGCGCTTACGAAAAGCAGCCCTATGCCCGCGCAAAGCAGTATGACAGCCGCAACCGCCAGAACAGCGGGCGTCTTTTTACCCGTCGGCTTAGCCCCTCCGCCACGCAACGAGCGCACCTTTTCGCCGTACTTTTCAACTTCGCTTTCGTCGGGCACGCCTGCGGGAAAGTTAATCCCTCCGCCCTTCGACAGTCGGGCGTAATTTTCCGCCTCGGCCCCCAGTCTGATAGCCTCAGCAGCCGCGGAATTTGCCGCCTGCATATCGGTATCTGTCGGCGCGCCGCCTTTAAACCGCTCCGCAAGCTCGTCAAGCCTCTGCTTTTTCTGCGCGGAAAAACCAAGAGACGACAATCTCTCCCGCGCAAGCGCAAGCGTTTCGGCGTTCTCTTTAAGCGTCCGCGCCTCGTTCACGTCGGGAATACCCGCGGGATATGCCGCAGTCAACGCGTTCAGCCGCACTCGTACCGCCGCCGCGTCAGCTGCCATCCCGTCGTAATTGCGCCACTTCTGCTCGGTCACGTTTGCATCGGCAACCGCGCTTCTCTTCTTTTCAAGCTCTTTTATTTCGCCGTCGAGCGCAGCCCGCTCGGCGTACTTCGCGCCCAGTCCCGCGCTTATAGTCCGCTTGTTTTCTATGCGGCTTTTAAGCTGCAAAATCTCGTCGCGCTTTTCGGAAATTTTGCCGCCGCTGCCGCGGTCGGCCTTATATATCTTGCGCTGTTCTTTCAATAGCTTTACCGCGCCCTCATAGTCCGCGTCGTCCACAAAGCCGTTCAACATTCTACCTATATCGGCGGTCGCGCCCGTCTGCGTATCAGCGGAGGTCACGAACACCGTCCGCATAAACGACTGCTCGTCCATGCCGAAAAACTCTTTTCCTATATCCTCGGGAACGGGCGCGGGACTGCCGCCCTTATACATCCGTACGGTATCCTCTGTCGCGCTCTTCTTGCCGAAAAAGCGTTCTATTTTGTACACCGCCCCGCCCCTTTCGAAGGTGACGTTGCCGCCGAACTTCCCGCCGCCGAACGGATAGTAATGCGCCCGCTCGCCAAGCTCTTTGTCGCGCGCGGTCGTCGCCTTCAACCCGTAAAACATAGCCTTCAAAAACGCCGCAAGCGTGGTTTTGCCGTAGCCGTTATGCTCGCAAAACGAGGTAAGCCCCGCGCCGAATTCGAAGCTTCGGCAGCTGATATTTCCGAAATTTTCAATATAACAGGATATAAGTTTCATAAACTGCCCGTCAGGGCCTTCAGCCCCAAATCTATAATTTTCTGTCTGTCGTCGCCGTCCATGTCCTCGGCCAGCGCAAGCCGCACGAATTCGCCCTTCAAAGACAGGCTGTCCTCAAGCGCGGAATAGTCTATTTTCAGCTTCGTTCTGTCCTTGACGGAAACAAAGTAACAGGTTCCCGAAACGTACTTTTCCACGTCGGCGGCAAGCGCTTCGTCTATAAACGGAATTTCGCCCGTAAGGTTGAGCCGCAGCAGATTTTTTGTATCGACCGCAACGCCCGCCTTTACCGCAGCGAGCGCGTCGTATCCGTTCTGCGCGCCCGAAATATCAACGTCCTTTTCCACCACCGTGCGCAGCGCAAACGGCACGAAGCGCACCGTGCGGTCGACCGTATCGTATACGGCGAAGCCCTTTTCGCCCGTTTCGTCAAATCCCCTGCCCTCTAAGCAGCCGCTGTACGCCCACGCCCCTCGCGCGTCGAGCTTTTCACACCTGTAAGTATGAACGTGCCCCAACGCAAGATAATCTATGCCTTTGTTTTTAAGCTTGGGAATATTTACGGCGCACTCGCCGAAGCTTTCACCCTCCTGCCCGTGCAGCATTACTATATTGACCTCGTTCGGGTCGGGCTTCAACGACGAATACAGCGAAACGCAGTTGCCCGCCGTCGTCTCTATTCCGTACAGCGCGACGTTTTCCCCCAACGTATACCGCGTCCATTCCTCGCCGAACGTGTAAAGGTTGTCTATCTGCTCGGTATAGCTTTCCCTGCCGTCGTGGTTGCCGCGCAGATAGTAAAAGGCTATTTCGGGATTGCGGCGCACCGCGCCGTAGAAAAATTCCTTGTCCTTTTTAAACGGGCGGTCGCCGTCGAAAACGTCGCCCGCAAGAAGGATGCAGCTTATGCCCTCGCGCTTGGCGTAGGCAATCATTCGCTCGAAAGTTGCGCGCAGTTCGCGCGCGCGCTCGTCGGACTTGTCCCTCGGCAGCTTTTTCATTTGCGAACCGAGATGTACGTCCGCGCAGTGTATAATCTTCATTTAACTCCCCCTTTAATAGTCCTCTGTAAAACGGTGCCTTACCCCGTCCTTATCCTTATATTCGATTATCGATTTAAGATTGACGTTTTCCACGCTTCTGAAAATGTTTTGCTCTACGCCCGCGTCCTCGGACTCGAGCGTGGCTATAAGTCGCTTCATCTTGCGGCGCTTAGAATCGTCCTCGTTTTTTTCTCCGTTTTCCGTAAACTTGCAGGCGCATTGCAAAAATTGCAACCCGTTGTAGTCTCGCCAATGCTTGACTGTGGACTCGCGGATAAGATACATCGGCCTTATCAGCTCCATCCCCTCGAAGTTGGCACTTCTCACCTTGGGCATCATCGTCTGAATCTGCCCGCCGTACAGCATACCCATAAGTACCGTTTCGATAACGTCGTCATAGTGGTGCCCGAGCGCGATTTTGTTACACCCCAAATCCTTTGCGCGGTGATACAGGTGTCCGCGCCTCATTCTCGCGCATAGATAGCACGGCGATTTTCCTATCCCGTGTACACTCTCGAAAATATCCGTTTCAAAAACGGTTATAGGTATATCCAACAGCTCGGCGTTGCGCTCTATCATGGCGCGGTTGTCGGGGCTGTACCCAGGGTCCATTACCAGAAAAACCAACTCGAACGGCACCTTGTTGTGCCGTTTCAGTTCCTGAAACAGCTTTGCAAGCGCAAAGCTGTCCTTTCCGCCCGACATACACACCGCGATTTTGTCGCCCGCGCTTATAAGTTCATACTCAACGACCGCCTTCGCAAACCGCGAAAACATCGATTTTTTAAATTTTTTCCTAAGGCTCAGCTCGACGTCGCCCGCTGTAATATTGCACATACGGTACTATTTTAAATTATCCCGCCCGTTTCGTCAAGGGAATTTGCAATTTTTGCCGCGCCCGCGCGTGATAATTAACATTTTAAAACAAATTTGCCTTTGGGTATTGTTTTTTGTCCGATTACGTGTTACAATATAAGAAATCATATAATAATGATTATTAAGCGCGCCGCGGCGCGCTTGTGCATGCTGCGCATGCACACCGCTTCAACCCCGCAACTCTTTGGAAATACAAGCTTAGCTTATATATAATATTTTTTAAGGAGGTCGTATGAAAAGACGACATTTATTGCTGGTGGCTTTAAGCCTCATTCTCTCAATATGTATGTGTTTCTGTCTTGCCGCATGCGATTCGTGTAACGACGAAACCGAGCCCGTTCAGTTGGCAACGCCCGTAGTTACGGTCGATGCAGACGGCGTTG